>Ga0070734_10003179_pt1 | contig 17842 bp, 20 predicted proteins | sample Coa_R1_8_FD_66444 | JGI IMG/M metagenome (GOLD analysis project Ga0070734, IMG submission 66444) | Surface soil microbial communities from Centralia Pennsylvania, which are recovering from an underground coalmine fire - Coalmine... | ecosystem: Environmental > Terrestrial > Soil > Unclassified ... | reverse complement strand
AGTGTCGCGCAGCTCTTCATGGGTGTGCCGGGCCGACAGGATGGGGACGGCGGCTTCATTGACCGTGGTGTAGCCCAGGCCGGCGTACAGATAGCCCGTGATGTAGGTCGTCGGCGTGGCGCCTCCGATTCCGCCCCGGCGTACCGGCGTACGGACAAATGGGGCATGGCGGCGGTGGTCTTCTGGGATCATGGCGCGCGCGAAGTTCAGTGCGGCGCCGGCGATATGAGTGTGAACATCCACGCCGCCGGGAAAGACCACCATCCCGGTAGCGTCGATTGTGCGCCCCCCCTCCACGTCAGCGGCGATCCGGCCATCGCAGATACAAATGTCCCGAATCTGCCCATCGACGCCGTTGGCGGGGTCATAAACCTTCCCGCCCGTTACCCGCAGCCTGGAATTTGCGTGCAACTCCACTTCCCCTCTCATCTGGCCAAGGTAAGCGGGACGGCCGGCAGACTTGGCACCGCCGGTGGTGTCCATTGGGGCTTGGCCGCGACGGCACGCCGGATCCGCCGGATCACTTCTTCATCGGTCGGGTAAGGCGACTTCAGAGCCGGCCGCAGCGGCAGCGGGATCTCGTCCATGCGGTAGACCGTGCCGGGTGCACTGATGCCGGTCGCAGCCGTCGTGATGTGGACGCGGGCAATCCGGCTCGTGTGGGTCACCTTGGGGTCCAGGACAATAGTCGGGATGCGGGTCAGGTGGTCGATGGCCGGTTGCGGCATGGTTGCCCCCGGGTCTGCCCCCAGAACCAGCGCGGCATCGGAGTCTCCGCGGATGAGCAGGTCAATGGTCGAGAACTCCCCTGGATTGAAGCGTGGGTAGCCACGTGCCAGGTTGACGCCAAAGGGGTAGCCCGTGCTCCAGCGCATGATGACATCTGCGCCGGTCACATTGCCGTGCCCGCGCATCGGCATGGCCACGAACTTCGTGAAGGCGTTCAGCTCGGCCGCCAGGGTCAACAGAGCCGCAGAGTTCATGTGCTTGCCCCGCGTCATCGACAGGCCCATGCCGAAAAACAGGACACCGAACCGAGCTTGCTTCATCCGGTCTGCGAATTCCTGAAGTTGCTCAACGGTCAGGCCGGTCTCCGCGACGTGCTCCCGATTGACGGGCTGACCCTTGATCAAGGCGCGCAGTGTAGTGAGCACCTCGAAATCCTTGGTCGGGCGGATCTGGAGGAAAATGTCGGCGGCCTTGGCACTGGGTGTTTCGCGGATATCGACCAGGACCATGGTCCGGTCCTTGCGGCCGTTGGGAACGAACTTGCCCTTTTGAGTCAGGGTATATTTGGTGAAGTGCCGCGGGTGGCACTCGGCCGGGTTGCCGCCCCAGTAGATGATGAGGTCCGCCCGATTCTTGACCTCACCCAGCGTACAGGAAACTTTTCCGCCCAACTGGGCGGCGATCTCAGTGGGGCCGTGTCAAAGCGATGTGTGACTGTCGATCACCCCGCCAATCAGCTCGGCAAGCGCGACGGCCTCGCGCTGAGCCTCGCAGGTGATGTTGCTGAGCCCGTAAACCAAAGGGAGGTCCGCTTGGTAGAGGAAGTCGGCCGCGGCTTCCACCGCCTCATCAACCGTCGCGGGTTGACCGTCAATTAGCGCGTCGGGGTAGAGCCGCTCCGCGGTGTGGTTCTTGAACCAGCTTACGCCAAGCACGCAGGCTGCTTTCGTATGGGTGATCCTCTCCCCGTCGGCATGCAGCTCAATGTCATCGCAGACACAGCCACAGAACGTGCAAGTCGCATTCTTCACCACCACCTGGTCCATCCGCTGATCCCCCCTTCACCGACTAATTTGGCCGTCCGAACTGGACGGTATAACGAACGTTCAGCCGAGCGCCCGGCCCTTGCAGCTTCCCTTGATCCGGCGCGGCAAATATCGGCCTGTGCCGATCTGCTCCCACGGTTCGATTTCGCCTGGTTCGGTCCCGCCGGCGAATTGCTGAGCGGTTGTGCGCTCGACTTCCTCGACTCGGTCCGGTTCATTTTCGAAAGCCATTCCCCTATCTCCTCATCGCCGCCAACCTACCGTCAAGACGCGGCGGCTGCATCGACCGGCTCAACCTCGACCTCCCAGTTCTTGGAGGTAGGCATTCCTGTTCCGTCCGTTTCGGATCCCATCAACCGACACGTCGGCGGGCCATACGGGACGAAGATCATTCCCCGAGGCACCTTCCCTTCCTGGCAGCGGAAAGTGGCCTCGCCCCCGTATTCCGACTTGACTCGGACCGTTCCGCCTGATGCGATGCCCAGAGCCTTCAGGTCTTCGGGGTGGAAGGTTATGGTGCTAACGATGGCATTGTATTCATCCTGGTCTTTGCCCACATTAATCTGCTGGCCTTGCTTGCTGGTCCGGCCGGCATTCATGACAAAGCGCATTCCTGCCATCCTCGATTCTCGTCGGCACCGAGTCCACCAGCAGAGAGGTTTCCGGCCGCCGACCAAGTGACACGATCGGGTGGATTGAAATGAATTATACTTTGGGCGACCCCTGCCCACAAGGATGGTGAATGTTGGGCTCCATCCGGATGGACCCCGCAGCCGAGGTGCGTGATGGTCCGTTCCTATTTGCTGTCGAGCTTTATCCCGGGGACTTTTCGGATGACCTGGTCGATGACTCCGATTCGTTTATTGGTCTCATCCAGTCGAGTTTCAACTTTTTCGAGCCGTTGATTGGTTTCCGTCAATCTGCTGTCCACCTTGTCCAGTTTCTGATTGGTGCCCAGCAGCTTGTTATCGACCCCGCCGAGCGTCTGATTCGTCTGCCCCAAGCTGCCGGCGACTTTATCGAGCTTGGCGTTGGTCTGATCCAGCCTGCTCACCGTGTCATTCAACATCTGGTTCGTCCCACCCAGGCGATTCACCGTTTCCCCTAACTTTTGGGTAGTGTCGGCCAGCTTGGCATCGACCTGCGAAAGCTGGTCGTTGGCACGGTCGAGCTTGGTGTTAACCTGGGTAAGCTGCTGGTTCACCATTGCCAACTGTTCGTTTACCCGATCGAGCCGGGTTGTGATGGGAGCAAGCAGTCGCTCTCCAAGCGACGAGCAACAACCTGCCAAGAACAAAGGCATGCAAGCAAGCAGGAGTCGGTGCATGATGCCTCCTGGCAAGTAACATCGGCAAATAGCGGATAGGGGCTTCAGGAACTCTGCCGCTCGGACACCGGTATGCGGGCTGCACAATGAATCCGGAGAATCGCCGTGGTCAATAGTTCACGGTGCGCACGTGGCCATCTTCGAAAACCACTTGGGCATCGGAATCCGACTTCCCTGTCAAGGGATCCTTCGTGCGATTGGCGTAATGCCAATATTGGACATTCTTTTCCTGAGAAGTGGTGTTCGGCCGTCCCACGGCATGGAGCACCTCCTCCGTGGTCTTGCCCATGATCCGCTCTTCGAATTCGTGGCGGGTGAGAAGCTGCTTGTCCTCAGACACGTTGGCACGCTCCCGGTTGGTTGGCGTACAGCCAATGAGGAAGAAGGAGAGCTGCGCGGATGCAATCAGAAGAATTCCGAGGAGGAGATAGACGACTACCGAACGCTGCGGATTGACAACGGTCGCCATGTTGCTCCCTCTGCGAGCCGCAGCCCAGCCGATTCTCGCCCTTGTCGTGTTGGGCTAGCATGGCTCATTTCGTCCTCCTTGCACATCTTGCGCCGAGCTGAGGGAATCTCGTATTCGTTTCGCGGCGGTTCTGTGAGCCGCCGCGAAACGAAGAGCAGTAACCGGAAGGTGGATCCGGGAAGGATAAATCGCTTACTTGGCGTAGACCTGCACCGAAAACGTTCCCGGCTCCATGGCCGGCCGAGCGTTCCCGGCTGCGGGCTTGAACTTGGCAGCGGGGATGAACAGCTTGTGCGTCTTGGGGTCCAGGGCCATTGTCTTGGACCCCGGCTGCGTCTTCACCGTTTCGACCACCTCATATCGACCGGGATCCTCCTGGTGGATCACCGTCACGGTTCCCTCCCCGTTAGAGCAAAAGACCAGGCCGGTTTCGGGATCGAAAGCCGTGGCGTCCACACGGGCGCCGATCGGCTGCTTGTCCACGACCTTGCCGTTGTCGGCGTCCATGATGACCATCAGCTTGTTCTGGCAGCCGATGAAGAGCCGACGATTTTTTCTGTCCAGGGCCAGGCTCCCGGGGGCTTCGCCCGGTGCAACCGGCCAGCGCTCCAGCACGGTTAGCTTCCGGGCATCGATCTTGAGGACGGTGTTTTTGTCCTCCAGGTTGACGAATACGTTGCCGGCCCCGTCGGCTGCCGCGAACTCCGGTTTACCGCCCAGCTCGATGGTGCCCAGGACGCTGCCGCTCTTGGCTTCGATCACAGTGGCACTATTGCTCCGGCCATTGAAGGCGAAGACGTGCTGAGTGGCCGGGTCGAAGATGATGGCGTCGGGGTTTCTACCGGTCTCGACCGTGCCGACTTTTTTGAGCGTTTGCAGCTCAAAGATCGTCACGTTGTTGCCTTGGCCATTACTAATGAAGCCGCGGTCGAGACTGGGTGCCACAGCGATGCCGTGCACGCCCTTGAGACCCGTGATCGTTCCCTTCACTTCGGCAGAGTCTGCGTCCAGGACCACGACCTCGGTGGCATGCGAGACATACACGCGGCGAGCCGCGTCATCTACCGTGACATAATCCCAGCCGCCGTCTGTAGGCACCGGGACAGTCTTGATCAGGTGATAGCCCGGCGGAGAAGCCGTAGCGACGCCCGCCGCGAGAATCACCAACAACGTAGCAAAGGTTCTCATCGCTTTTTCTCCCCAGAAGTGAAGTTACAGGGCTCGGTCAATGTACTCGGGAAAGATGAAAAAGCGATGAATGGGGCTGGAAAGATGGGTGGAGAACCGGGTCGCCGGTTGTGGACCACATTCCACGCAGTAAGATGACGATAGCGGTTCCCTGCGATGATACGAGGAAAGTGGCATGAAAATCCTCGTCATTGAAGACGAGCAAAAAACCGCGGCCTACCTCCGCAAAGGGCTCACCGAGAACGGTTTTACCGTGGATCTGGCTCGCGAGGGTGAGGGTGGTCTCCACGCGGCGCTGACGGGCGTCTACGACCTGATCATTCTCGATGTCATGCTTCCTGGACGCGATGGTTGGTCGGTCCTCATGAGCCTCCGCCGCGCCGGTAGGGAGACGCCGGTTCTTTTCTTGACGGCGCGCGATGCCATCCCGGATCGAGTCAAAGGATTACAGCTTGGTGCCGACGACTACTTGGTGAAACCCTTTGCCTTCTCGGAACTGCTCGCACGGCTGCGGGCACGCCTGCGCCGCAAGGCTCCCCTCACACCCGATGTTCTACTCATTGCCGACTTGGAAATCGATCTGCTGCGGCACCGAGCTAGCCGCGCGGGCAAACGCCTAAATCTGACTCCCAAGGAATTCGCGCTGCTCGTGCTGCTGGCACATCATTCCGGTGAAGTGTTGTCGCGCACTCTCATCGCCGAGCAGGTCTGGGACATGAACTTCGATAGTGACAGCAATGTGGTCGATGTCCATGTCCGCCGCCTCCGGTCGAAACTGGACGATCCCTTCGAGCGCAAATTGATCCACACCGCCCGTGGCCTCGGCTATGTTCTCGAAGAACGTCCTTGATGGATAGGTACGGGCTACCGAGCGTTCTTTGACGCAACCCAATCGTTCCGCACCCATGCATTGCACAGAGTGGACTATTGACGGAGAGCCATGCCGATTCTTATAGTTGCGTCGGAACACGCATGCACCATCGCCGGGTTTTCCCGGCAAAGGAGGTTTCGAATGGCTCGTCGGTGGTTTCCCTCGCTGGCTGTGCTGATCGCGCTCATGTTCCTCGCAGGCTCGGATAACTCTGCGCAGGTTCCGGCGGACCCGCAATCCAAGGTCGAGCCGCGTTCCAATCCGGGGATCGGCCAAAAGTTCTTGCAGCAATTTGTCGGCGACTGGGACGTCGTCAAGCTGCTTCACCTTCGCTCCGGCGATCCGCTGCGCATGACCGGAGAATGCCGGCAAACGATGATGCATGAGGGGCGATTTCTCAAGTCCGAGTTCGTCTTCCGGCACAACGGCTCCCAATCGACGGGTCTGGGCATGATCGGCTTCGAAGCCGAATCCGGAATCTTCACGAGCGTCTGGACGGATTCACGTTCCACCCGGATGTCGCTCCGGCAAAGCAAAGAACCGTTTGACGGTAAAGAAATCGTTCTGTACGGCCGGTCACTTAACGACGACGGCAAAGGGCAACGGCGTTCGCGCACGGTTACGCAGCTGGAAGAGGATGGCCAGAAGATTGTCCATCGCGCTTATGTGACGGCGGCGGATGGAAAGGAAGCTCTCTTCATGGAACTCCTGATGAGTCGCAAGGGGAAAACCCCTCCGGCGCGTTAGAACGATTTTGATTTCACTCGATTACCCGACGGAGGTGGAAGACGCTGGACTCACCTGCGGTACTTCGCCGGGAGCTTGCCGAGGCAGCGGAACGCACCAAACGCCAACCGCGCACAAGGCAGACAGCCCAGCCAGGCCGTAGAGCATCGGACCGTACGACTGATACTGCTCCTGACTCACTGCCAACAACAGCGGTCCCAAGGCCGAACTGATCACGGTCAGCGTTTGGGCGGCTCCCTGAATGGCGCCCAGGTGAGCTCTGCCGAAGGCATGGCCCCAGATGGCGAAGAACACCACGGTCACCACCCCTCCTGCGGCGCCGCTAGCCAGTGCGTAGAGGTAGACGTGGTACAGGGCATACATATGCGGTAGCGCAGCCAAGGCAGCCGTCTGCACCAGCAGTGCCAACCCGAGAACACGGCCCATTGACCAGCGGTTACCCAACCAGCCCCCCACGAAATTGCTGATCAGGGCAGCCAGCGTCATGACCGCGGCGGCATGGTAGTACATCTCGGCGCCAAAGCCGCGCTCGCGCAGGATCGATTCATTGAACAAGGCAAGTCCGGAGGAAACCAAGCCGTACACGGAAGTCGCCAGTCCGAAGAGCCAAAACGCAGGGGTTTGCAGTGCCCGCATCAGCGTGTAATCCTCGAGCCGACCCGCGACAGTTGGCTTATCGGACGGCTCTTGGTCCCCGCTAAGACCACACTGTTCCGGCGTGTTTTGCACCAGCAGCCAGCCAAGCGGGGCCATCCCGATGAGGAGCAGCAAGCCCATCCCGGCCCAGACCGTCTGCCAGGATAGCATCCGCACCTCATTGCCCAGAACGAAAGCGGCCATGAATCCAATGGCCACCAGAATGGAAAAGTAGCCCATCGCCATGCTCAGGCGTCGGACAAACCATTTGCCAACAATGGCTAAACTGACGACTGACAGAGCGCTCTGCCCCAAGCCCCGTGTCAAGGTAAGGGCGGCTCCGAGTAGCACCAGGATAACCGTTGCTGGGTCCACGTCGAGCCGCAGCGGCAACCCCGCTAGCGCATTGGCCACAGATACAGCAAGACCGTGCGACAGCCGGCTCATCAACAGCACGACGATAGCCAACGCCAAGACCACGCTGGTGAGCAGGGCCCGCGCTCCGAAGCGATCGATAAGGCTGCCGCATGGCCAGCAAAAAAGGGCCCCCAGCAGCGTGGCCCACAAGTTGATCGATGCATAGGGGACACGGCCAATTTGCAGATCTTCCAGCAGCCGTTCGGTGATCATGCCCAGGCCGTGCGTTCGACCCGGCAAGGTAGCCACCATAGCCAGGGCAGCCACAATCAAGGTTACCCAGCCGTAATAGAAGGGCAGACGACGGAGTGGGCTAGGAAGCCGTGTTATTTCTTCGGCTACACTGGGCATGGGACCGTTCTCCGGTACAAAAAAGGGCGCCAACGCTTCCCTTGCGGTGAAGCTTAAACAATCATACGGACCCATGATCGCCAGACAATCGTTCGCCCCGCTTGTACCCGATGGCAAGGAATTGGGGGCGTCGGATGGAGAGCGAATGCGACGAAATCCTCCCGAACGCTATGCTCGCCTCCGGAAGCGGTTTCCAATCCCCAACGGCCTGAGGCTGCATCTGCTCGACGCGGCACTGGACGGCCAAGGTGGGGGCTCGGTGATCCGTAAAGACGAAGCTTCTTGACTCAGGTCGTTCCATGCGCGGCCGGCTGTCCCTCATTTCTCCGGCAGGGAGAAGCCGTAGCGGCGCAAAATTGGTTTGCCCTGCTCTCCGAGCATGAAATCGCGCAGGGCCTCGGCAGTGCGGCGGTCCTTGGCCCAGGACAGGATCAGCCCACCTTGTTCCATTCGGGGATACGTATCCACGGGAATTTCCCAGGTGCGTCCCCATGCGGCCAGCGCCGGATCCAGAGCCAAGGACAAAGCAATCAAGCCGACGTCTGCAGACCCCGTCTGCACGAACTGAGCCGTCTGTGCCACATTCTCTCCATAGACCAGGCGCTGCTGCACCTTTTCGTACACCCCGGCACTTTTCAGGGCCGCTTCAGCAGCCCGGCCGTAGGGAGCATGGCGCGGATTGGCGATGGCAATGGTTCGCACGGCGGGATTCAGGAGAGCTTGCAGACCCTCCTTTTCGAAGTCGAGGTGAGACTTGCGAGGGACCCACACAACCAGGTGGCCAACCGCATAAATAAAAGCACTGTCCGGTGCGGCGAATCCCTGTTCGATCAGACGGTGCGGGTAAGCCATGTCTGCGGAAAAGAAAAGATCGAATGGAGCATGGTTACTGAGCTGCGCATAAAAGGTGCCCGAGGCACCGTAGGTGACGCCGACCTGGATATCGGGATGCCTGTGCTGAAACGCCACGATGATTTCGTCGAGAGCGAATTTCAGATCCGCGGCCGCCGCCACCGACACGGCCGGCTCCTTGTGAGTCCGAGAGCAGCCGGAGATTTCGAGGAGCGCCAGGAGCAGAAGCACCGTCACGGCAACGGATTTGATGTGCATCACAGCCTCTCCCTGCAATCCTCTCCGATGGCCAGCTCAACGGGCATAAAACAGGTTCTTCACCAAATCGTTTTGCACCATGTTCAGCACATGGCCGTCACAGAACAGGACGTTGAAGGTACCCGTGTGCCGCACGGGATAATGTGTGATCGGGGCGGCCGCGACTTCGGCGGCGGTCTCCCGGCCATCGAAGAGCCACGGCCCCCGCGGTGCCGCATAGCTCGAATAGGCGCAGCCCGGCGTCCGGCCATGGTCCCAGACAATCATGACATTGGAAGTGCCATTGCCGTTGACGACATCAATCAGTCGCAAGCCATTGGGACCATTGGTGACGTAATTCATCCCATAGCTGACCTGAAAGGTTTCGCCGAACGTCGTGCTCGTTGGATCCGTATCGATGCCGTCGGGGCACTTGTACACCTTTTGATTTTGCTCGATGTAGGGCCAGAGCAAGCCCTTGGGATAATCGGTGCGGGCCGCCTCGGTGACGGTCGCGGGTGGCTTGTTATCGTAGGCAGCCCACCACACTTCGTTGTCGCCGGTATACGTGGTCGCAGTGGTTCCGTTCGGTTTGCCCAGGCTCGTGCAGTACAGATCGACCTTGTTGTTGAAGATCAAATCTGGGCAGAGGCGGTAGCGCGGGAAGCTGCCCAGGCTGTCATGGTAATTGTGGATCGCGATGCCGATCTGGTGCAGGTTGTTGGCACAAGTCATACGGTTGGCAGCCGCCCGCACTTTCTGGATGGCGGGGAGGAGCAGGCCAATCAAGACCGCGATGATCGCGATCACCACCAAGAGTTCGATCAAGTTAAAGCCGCGGCGCGAGCGCATGTACCATCTCCTTGGTTGTCCTCTCGGTTTGCGATCCCCTCGACGGAGACCATTCCGCGTTCGGAATCATTATATCCGAATGGATATAACGCAGCCAGTCTGTTCCGTGGCAGTTCGCAGAACCGCGTGAGGCGGGACACCACGTGGTTCTGCGAACCGACGCTAGACAGATCGCATCAGGCAGGCAATGTCAAAACAAAGGTGGATCCCTTCCCGGGTTCACTGGCCACTTCGACCTTGCCGCCGTGCATTTCCACAAAGGCTTTGACCATGCTCAACCCCAATCCAAGGCCACGGCGGCCGAACTCGAAATGTCCTGAGGAATGACGGCTCACATCCAGCCCGGTAAAGAATGTCTTGAACAGGTGCGGCAGGTTCGCGGCGTCGATTCCCACGCCGGAGTCCGAGATGCGAATGGCGGTACCTCCTTCCGCCGTTCGCTGGGCGGCGATCATGATCTTGCCCCCGTCCGGCGTGAACTTGATCGCGTTCAGCAACAGGTTATCCAGACAATCGCGGATCTTGTCGGCTTCGATATGGACCATGCCCAGATCGCTCGCCAGCTCCACGGTCACTTCCTGTCGCCGTTGGTCCACGAAGGGGCGCACATCCTGAACTGCCTGGTTAACCAACGCCGCCAAATCGGTCGCTCGCCGCTCCAGCGACCGGTCAAATTGCCGCGCCGATAGCATCTTCAGCAATTGATCCACCAACCGATTCAAGCGTTCGCATGCCGTCAGAATCCGGGTTAGCCAATCACGCACCGGCGGCTCGACGCCGGCTGTGCGCAGGGCCAATTGGGCCAAGCCGAAGAGGATGGTGAGTGGCGTACGCAGTTCATGGCTGGCGACGCGGATAAACGCTTCCTTTAGCTGATTGGCTTCGACCAGCTCGGCATTCGCCTTCGATAATTCCCGGTTCTTGATCTGCAATTCTGCCAGCAGCCGCTTCCGTTCCACGAGAAGATCGAATTGCTCCGCCGCCTGGCGGATGATTGTCTGAAGCTCATCGGGATCCCACGGCTTGGTGATATAGCGATAGACACTTCCCTGGTTGATCGCATCGATCACCGCCTTGATATCGGCATAGCCCGTGAACAGGAGCCGGATCGCATCGGGATGTTCGCCCCGGGTCTGCCGCAAGAATTCGACCCCCGTCATTTCCGGCATGCGCTGATCGGTCATGACGATGTGCACTTCTTCATTCTGCATGAGCTTCATCGCTTCGTCGGCGCGCGTGGTACCGAGCACGCGGTACTCGAGCCGGAGCAGATCCTGGACGCTTTGAACGACGTCCGGCTCATCATCCACCACCAGAACCGTGTGTCGCCGTGTCATGAGCAGGAACCTCCCGGGCGATGGATGGCGAAGTCCGACGCGGCAAGCGGACCATGAAGCGCGTACCCTTGCCCACGATCGATTCAAAATCGATTGTGCCTCCGTGTGCCTGGACGATGCCGTAACTGATGCTCAGGCCCAGTCCCGTCCCTTTGCCTTGCGGCTTCGTCGTGAAAAAGGGATCAAAAACTTTCTCCTGGATGGCGGGATCGATGCCGCCGCCGGTGTCGGCAACGAAGAATTCCACTGCGTCCGGATCCGACCGCGTGCCCACCGTCACCGTCCCGCCCGGAGTACAGGCGTCAATCGCATTGCTCACCAAGTTGAGCACGACCTGGTTGATCTTGGCCGGATAGCAACCGACCAGGGGCAGCGGCTGGAGGTCCAATTCCAAGGCGACCTGCTGCTTCCGCGCCTGACCCCGGATGATGTTGAGCGTCGATTCGATCCCGGCGTTCAGATCGACTTCGTGGAACTCGCTTTCATCCAGGCGAGCAAAATCGCGGAGATCCTTGACGATTTGCTGGATCCGCTTCAGGCCATCGCGCGACCGGGCCAGAAGTCCATCAAGGTTGTTCAGGGTATAGTTCAAATCGATGCGCTCGCTGAATTCCCGAATCTGCGCCCACAACGCCGGAACCTGTTTCTCCAACGTAGCTTCTGCCCCCCGATACAGGGCCAGGAGATCGCGCAGCGCGCTGGCATCCCGTTGCAGCACGGCCACATTGTTATTGACGAACGAAAGGGGATTATTGATCTCATGGGCGACGCCGGCAACCAGTTGTCCCAGGGCGGCCAGTTTCTCGTTTTGGACTAACTGGGCCTGGGCTTTCTTGAGCGCCTCATGAGCCTGGCGTTCGGACCGAGCCATTTCGTGCAAGAGCGTGTTCTGAACCCGCAGCGTCTCCTCGGCCTGCTTGCGCTCTGTGATGTCATGGAGGAAAGAACCGAAGACGTAGGTCGGCCCCTGACGGATGGGAGTGATCGTCATCTCCACGGGAAACTCCCGGCCGTCCTTGTGCACCGCACTCATTTCGATGCGGCGGTTCAAAACCGGACCCAAGCCGGTCGCCAGGAATTGCTGCAGACCACGGACATGCGCTTCCCGGTACTGCGCGGGGACGATCGTTTCGGCCACAGTCCGTCCGAGCACCTCCTCGCGCGCCCAGCCAAACGTGCCTTGGGCCTGTGCGTTCCAGCCCGTGATCAAGCCTTGGGCGTCCATGATGACAAAGGCTTCGGAAGAGCTATCGAGAATGAGCCGAACCCGTTCCTCGCTGGCCTGCAACGCCTTGTACGCCTTTCCTTCGGAAAGTGCACTGGCCGCCAGATCATCCGCCAGTTGTTGGAGACGCTCGTTGTGCTCGTGCAGCTCTCGATTCAACTGAGCCAATTCGGTGGTTCGCTCGGCGACCCGCTGTTCCAAGGTAATATTGAGCGCTTGCAGTTGGGCCGCATAGTCGCGGCTATGGCGCTCGGCCTCTCGTAAATCTTCCTCGGCTTGCTCCATCTGGCCACCAACCAGGCGAGCGATGCGGGCACAGATCCAACCGACCGGGACGAGCGCGGCCACCACCAGGATCGCGGACAATAGGGCGGCTGACCCAGCGTCCACGTACATGCTGACGAGGTGCATCAACCACGCCACGGCACAGACGATGATGGCCGTGAAGGGAAGGAAGGCTCGGAAGAGCCGGGCGTGCACGGTCGGTCCCGACAGTGACCGCAGCGGGAAGGTGTGGGGTCTCCCGCCGGCGATGAGACCCACGCCGAGGAAGACAAAGCCCAGGGATGAATTCAGGGCCATGGGGATCGCCGCTTGTTTCGAAAAAAATGGGGCTCCATAGAGATAGCCCAGAAAGAATATCAACCCCATCGCCGTCACGCAGCAAGCCAATATGGCCGCCGCCGTGCCGGCTCCCGACCGGTGGGCGGAACCCAGCAGCAGCGCCACGCTCGCAAGCAACAGCGTCAGGGCTGTCTGATAGGCCATCCACCCCATTGGAGCCTCGTTCAGTAGCTCCCCGGGGGGCGAAAAGAACCAGCGATCAGTATCGAAGACAACGCCCGGCAAGAATTCACACAGGCGCAAGGTCGCCAGGACGGCGACCAGGCTCGCAGCGGCGCGCGCGGCTGCTAGCCTCCAGCGAGGCAAGGGAGTGTCGGCCAGGAGGACGATTGCTGTGCCCAGGGCAGCGAATGCCAAGGCGGTGTTGAACGCCATCGGCATGTAGGCGACACCGAGACTGGCAAGCGCGCGCATACCGGTTAGCCACCCCAGGAGCGCGAGGGTTCCCAGCAGTGCGGCTCCGAACCCACACCAGAATTGAAGGCGCAGCAAGGGCAACGAAGCGGTTGGCCTGGCCAGGAGAGGGTCCTTTGGCTGCATGGAAATTCAACTCAGGTCAGAAGACCTCGTCGCGCACTTCATGGTAGCGGATGGGGTGCTTTCCTCGGAATGTGAAATGGCCGGGGCGAGAACTTTGCTAAAATGACACCGCCCGAGCAACGAGCCGTTGAGGTTCTTCCATGGTTTACCTCTCACGCATCTACACGAAGACCGGTGACCAAGGCGAGACTGCCCTGGGCGACATGAGCCGGGTCCCCAAGAATCATCCGCGGGTGGCTGCTTATGGCAGTATCGATGAATTGAATGCCGTGCTGGGACTATTGCTGGCCGCCGAGCCTGAGGCCACGGAGGCGGACCTGGTGTGCAGCATCCAGAATGACCTGTTTGACGTGGGCGCGGATCTGTGTCGGCCGACATCGCCGGATGAGCTTGCCGGCCAACGGCTCCGGATTCAACCGGAGCAGGTCGAGCGGCTCGAGCGGGCCATCGACCGTCTGAATACCGGCCTCACGCCGCTGACAAGCTTTGTCCTTCCCGGCGGCCGGCCCGTTGCCGCCTGGTGTCACCTGGCCCGCACGGTTTGCCGGCGCGCAGAGCGCGACGTGGTAACCTTGGCCCAGGCCGAGTCCACGAATCCGCAGGTCCTCATCTATTTGAATCGGCTGTCGGATTTGCTGTTTGTGTTGGCGCGAGTGTACAATGGCAATGGCAAGGACGATGTGCTCTGGATGCCGGGAAAGACGCAAAAGGAGTCTTCGCCGCGCTGACGCTTCGAGTGCATAGCAAATAGACCAAGCCGACGCATTCAGGGGGAGCATTCCTGTCTACACGCGATTCACTCGCTCCCGCCGCGCACGATCGCGGATTTCCTGCAATTGTTCGTGCAGATACTCCAGAATCTGGTTGATCTCCACGCCGCCTTGTTGGAGCTTGTTCAGGGCGTTCGACAAGGAAATCATGGTCGGATAGTGACTGCGGCGCCGCACCGGTCGACTGAGGTCGCGAACATCGGAAATGGACGGGAGCAAGCTCCCTTGAATATGTTCAATGACATCGCGCGAACATTTTTCTGCATGCGTCAGTTGTTGCCGCAGGGTCATGCGGCGAGCAGGCTTCTCAATCACCATAACGCCTCCTCGTCGGTCTTGGATATGTAATGCCAGGATTCCGCGCAAAGGAGGGTCTTCGCAGGGTCCCGGCTCGACCGCTAAACGAGACGGCTTCGTGCCCCGATTGAAATCTCCGCTGGAGCAGGAAATTCATTGGGCGGGCGAGCGTTGCCAGAGAGCCATGGACGATGGGTTTGAGGCCGTACGCTCCCCCTTTCCCACATCTATGGATATACTCGGAGAGTGTTGCTCAAGTCAAGCAGTTGGAAGGTTTTTTTCAGCGGTCCACTATGGGCTACAATCGACAATAACGAATGGTGCAAGGACGAAGGATGAGCCTGCCAGCCGTCCGTCCCCTTTTTGCCGTTTGGGAGCACGCAGTTTTTCAGGAGCACGAACTGCCCATGCGAATTTTGGTAGTGGCGGACATCCACGGGAATTGGCCGGCTCTGCAAGCCCTCGACGAACCGCATGATGTCTGTCTTTGCCTGGGGGATCTGGTCGACTACGGTCTGGAACCGGTGGCCTGCATCGACTGGGTTCGGAAACATGCTCATTATGCGGTGCGTGGCAATCATGATCACGCCGCGGCCCAAAACGTGGTGACGTCCGGCCGGGCGGGGTTCAAGTACCTGGCCGGAGTGACCCGCGTGCTAACCCGGCAACGGCTCGGGGCCCAGGATCTGCGCTTCCTGGCTGACCTGCCCGTGACGCAAGCCGTGACCCTGGATGATACTCGCTTTCTACTGGTGCATGCCACGCCGCGTGATCCGCTGGACGAGTACGCACATCCCGATCCGGAATTCTGGTCGCGCCGCCTCCAGTATGTGGATGCCGATGTGGTCTGCGTCGGCCACACGCATCAACCCTACGTCCTGGAAGTGGCGGGCAAGCTCATCATCAACCCCGGCAGCGTCGGTCAACCGCGGGACGGCGACCCACGTGCGGCCTATGCGATCATCGATCAAAACCGGGTCGAAATCCAACGCCGTGAATACCCGGTGGAAGAGACCATCCGCCGCGTGCAAGAGAGTACCCTGCCCGACCAGGCCAAGACGATGCTCACGGAGGTATTGCGGACCGGTCGCGGCAGCCAGCGGACGGACAATCATAACCAGCAACGATGACAACTGGAGAAGGTATCGAACGACCGTCTGTCCGGGTCATCTTGTCCAGAAGCGAGGAAACCATGATTTCAACCCACACGGCCTCCGAATCGCCCGGCGTGGTTGAGGAGGTGGAGATCCAGGGACACATTATCGATTCGCTCATCTTGCCCAAGGTGCTGGACGAGATCCTCACCCATGGCGGATCGTATGTCCTGAAAGAAATTCGCGTGGGGCAGCGCCAGACCGATCTGAGCTACGCCCGGATTGAGGTCCGGGCGCCGACAGCCGCAGCCCTGCGCGAGATTCTCGATACGATCCACGACCATGGGGCGGTTTCGACCACCTCCCAGGATTGCAGGATCGTTGCCGCCGACATGAACAGCGCGTTCCCGGAAGGGTTTTACAGCACTACCAATCACCGCACGCAGATACGGCTCCGCGGCGAATGGATCGACGTCGAAGATCAGGAAATGGATTGCGGTATCCTGGTCGATCCCGAGGGGGGGGCGGCCCGGTGCATTCCGATGGTGGAAGTCCGTGAAGGGGACCTGATTGTGGTCGGGCGGCAGGGCTTGCGAGTGTTCCCCGGAGAAACTAGCGCCCGCCAGAACCTGTTCGAGTTCATGGCCAGCCCAGTCTCCAGCGAGAAGCCCAAGGGGGTCACTGTCCGCGAGATTGCCGCCGCCATGCGCCGCACCAAGGAAAACGGCGAAAAAGTCTTGGCCGTGCTCGGCCCGGCCGTCGTCCACACCGGCAGTGTGGAGCACATTTGCTGGTTGATCCGCACGGGCTATTTGAACGTCCTGTTCGCTGGCAATGCCCTGGGAACCCATGACATCGAACAGTCGCTTTATGGGACCAGCCTGGGCATTTCGCTGGAGCGCGGGCTGCCGGCCGAGGAAGGCCATGAACATCACCTCCGCGCTATCAACACGATCCGCCGCCAGGGGGGAATTAAAGCGGCCGTGGCCAAGGGGGTCCTCCGCAGTGGGATCATGTACGAGTGTGTTCGCCATAATATTCCATTCGTGTTGGCCGGCAGCATTCGGGACGATGGCCCGCTGCCCGAAGTGATCACCGACGTGCTCGTCGCTCAGCAACGGATGCGGGAACTGATCCATGGCGTTGGTTTTTGCCTGATGATCGCGACGGCCTTGCACGCCATTGCGACGGGCAATCTTCTCCCTGCCTGGGTGAAGGTTGCATGTGTGGACATTAATCCGGCGACGGTGACCAAGCTCATGGACCGCGGCAGCATCCAGACTGTGGGCATCGTGACGGATGCGGAACCATTCCTGCGGGCCCTGGTGCACGAACTGGCAACCGAGTCGAGGTGAGCGCATGCGGCAGGCAAGAATCTTGATGTGTCCCCCGGATTACTACGGGATCGAATACGAGATCAATCCGTGGATGAGTCGATCACGCGGCAGCACGTTGGACAACGCACGCCGGCAATGGAATGCCCTGTATGAAACCCTGTGCGGCCTAGGTGTCATTGTCGAGCGGATGGTACCGCAGCCGGGGCTGCCAGACCTGGTGTTCACGGCAAATGCGGGGTTGATTTACGGCACCCGCTTTTTCAGCTCCTGCTTCCGCCATGAAGTCCGGGCCCGCGAGACGCCGTATTTCGATGCCTGGTTCGAGGGCCACGGCTTCACCGTGGAGCATCTGCCGGAGGGGATGTACTTTGAGGGAGCCGGCGATGCGTTATTTTGCGGCCCGGTTCTGTTTGCCGGCTATCGTATCCGCAGTGACGTGCGCGGGCATCAATACCTGGCCAAGGTCTTGGGGAAATTGGTCCTTCCCCTGGAACTGGTCAACCCACGCTTCTACCATCTCGATACCTGCTTCTGTCCGCTTGCCCCAGGGGAAGCGATTTATTATCCGGAAGCGTTTGATGCTTATGGCCAAAAAGTTTTACACAATCACATCCCGCGCTTGTTGGCTGTGAACGAGGCGGAGGCTCATCGCTTTGCTTGCAATGCGGTCGTGATCGGCAAAACCGTGGTCACCAACACCGGCTGCGAGCGTTTGGCTGCCGACCTGCGGACGTGGGGCTATGAGCCGGTGGCCACGGAACTGGATGAGTTCCTCAAAGCAGGGGGCAGTGCCAAGTGTCTCACCTTGCGGCTGGACGGCGAAGAAGCCGCCGTTTGGGAAAACTGAAGCACGCTTTCGAAAATCGTTCCACGCGGTTGGGTCTCACGTTCGGTAG
>Ga0070734_10003178_pt1 | contig 17842 bp, 13 predicted proteins | sample Coa_R1_8_FD_66444 | JGI IMG/M metagenome (GOLD analysis project Ga0070734, IMG submission 66444) | Surface soil microbial communities from Centralia Pennsylvania, which are recovering from an underground coalmine fire - Coalmine... | ecosystem: Environmental > Terrestrial > Soil > Unclassified ... | reverse complement strand
GCGGCCGCACCATCCAGGGGGCGAACAGGTAGCCGTTGACGAGGCAGGCCATGCAGAGCGTGGGATCGATATCCTGCCCGTAAAGGCGGAGGGAATGGTTACTGGCCGTAAGGAGAAAGCGCCCCGTCCCGACCGCCGGGTCGCAGACCGTCTTCGCGCGCAGGTCCTCGTCCGTATCGCCCATCAGCATCTGGGTCATCATGAGGCAGACGTCCATTGGCGTGGGGAAGAATCCCTGCTTCTTGCCGTAGGCATTCTCCGCCAACAGATCGCCCATGTAGTCGAACGGCCAAAGCATCCATGCGCAGACGTTCAGGAGCTGGTAGATTCGCATGGAGGCGCCCTCGCAGCCGTCGGGCTCTTCCGGTTCCCCATAGCCTGGATGACCGAAACCCCAGAGCATCCAGCGGACCAAGTAACGGAAGTAGTCCCACCCGCCCATCGTCTGCCAACTGCCGTGCCGGGGGATCGCGTCCAGCGTGGTCTCGATCATCTTGCGTGTTCGCGGATCGGCACCGCCCAGCCAGTCTACCGGCGGGATCGGGCGATCTGGCAGTGCGCCAGTCTCTATCGCCTCGAACCAGTAGTCCCACCGGCGATAGGTCAGAGCGTCGAAGTCCAGCAGGTAGGGCAGTAGGAAGCCGGGTTCCAGGTCTCGCTTGAGCTTCGGGTCGGGGCTCTTGTTGATCGCAAAGTCCCGCAGCTCGTACCGAAGGGTCTGTACGGCGTGTAGGCCGTCTATGTGTGCCATCCGGTCTGTATCCGGGCGAGCGTCAGTATCCAGCATGGGGTAGTGCCTCCTTCGCGTAGGATTGTCATAGGTGCGAGCGGTCAATATCCCGCCTTCCCTGAGCGTAGGAGCAAGGAGGCACGGAGACAACGCACGGTGCGCGCAGGCAACTCATGCGGCCTGGCAAGAGAAAGCCCGTGCCGGATTTCCAGCACGGGCTAAAACAGCGTTTTCGAAGCGATTTGAGAAGTGACTAAGTTCTTCGTCCCAATGCACTGCCACCAGCTTAAGCGACTATTTGCGGGACCGAGCTCCCGCGGCTGGCGCTTCCTGACCAGACTCTCCCGCCTCGGCTTGCGGGGGCTGTATCTCAGTGGCGAGAGACACCACCACGCCGGACTTGTCAGCCAGCACCTTGATGTCGAGTTTCATCCCTGATCGCTTGGCTGCCTGGGAGAGACCCCACTTCAGGTTCTTGAGCTGCTGACCTTCCTCCAGGGTGACCCGCATCTTCTTGCCGCTCTTCACCGCTTGCAGGAGGTCGCCATAGGGATTCTTGCCGCCCCGCCCTCTGCCGCTCTCGAACTGCATCTGACCTACCTCTTCATCAGACACTTCCGTAAACTGCATCCATATCACCTCCTTCGTGTGAGATTACTGTGGGCACGGGCCGGTTGCTTCTGGCCCGCTCTGAGCGTAGGGGCGAGGAGGCATGTGGGCAACGTGTGGTGCGTACACGCAATCGTTATGGCAAGATGGCAAGTCGGGCCAAGACCCGCATAAACGAAAACCTGTGCGGAATACTGAATAATATCCAACATCCGCGTAAAAATAAGGAGGATTTTGGTAGCGAAGAAGCGAATAATTTGCCAGATATACAAAGAGCTTACACAGCGATAAGTAGGCGATGCATTGGTGTGTTCTGTCGGCTCTGCCTGATAGCCTTCAACCACTTGATGCGAACTTCCTCTGATATGGGGTGTCATGAGTCAACCAATCGTTCCCGTAACCACAGAAGCCACGTCAGTCTGCCGACTAAAGTCGCTAGAATTATTCGCTGGAGCGGGTGGTCTCTCCCTGGGTATTCATGCTGCTGGGTTTGAGCATATAGCTCTCATAGAAAAGAATGGTTTCGCGGCTGAGACTCTGCGAGAGAACAGCAGACACGTTCTTCATGTAGATCCTAATCTGGTCCTAAATTGTGACGCGGAAAGTGTTGATTACAGTGCGTTTGCTGGGAAGGTAGACCTATTGGCAGGCGGTCCACCGTGCCAGCCCTTTTCAACGGGAGGTAAGTCGAAGGGACACGAGGATGACCGGAACCTCTTTCCCGTCTTCCTCGATACCGTCGCAACCATTCTTCCCAAGGCGGTATTGATCGAAAACGTAAAAGGCCTCTTACGTACCAATTTCAGGGAGTATTTTGATTACTTACTTCTTCGTCTGAAGTATCCTCTGTGTTACATGAAAGACGGTGAGGATTGGTCCGAACACTGCCTGCGTCTCCAACAAACCCGAGAGGCCGATTATCGCGAAAATGAACGCTACGCTGTGACTTTCCAACTCCTTGATGCGGCTGACTTTGGAGTTCCGCAGCGCCGTGAGCGTGTAATCATTACCGCCTTCAGAGCGGACCTCGGAATAGTACCCGTACACATGCTGCCTACCCACAGCAAAGAGGGATTGTTTATCGAACAGTGGATCACGGGGAGATACTGGGAGACGCGCGGCCTCGAACCGTACGACTATCTTACTTCCACAGACAAAAGTACCGTGGCGTTGTTAAAGAAAAAGGCGGTTCTAATCGCGAGCCGGGAGCCTTGGTTGACTGTAAGAGACGCCATCAGTGACCTGCCGGAACCTGTGCAACGAGGCGAAACACCGCGCTTCTCGAACCACGTTCAGCATCCGGGAGGGCGTGCATATCCGAATCATATAGGAAGTTACCTCGACCACCCCGCCAAGGCGCTGAAGGCGGGAACACATGGGACGCCTGGCGGGGAAAACATGATTCGCTTCCCTAACGGCGAAGTGCGCTATTTTACCACGCGTGAGACAGCCCGTCTCCAAAACTTTCCTGACGACTGGCATTTCCACGGAACGTGGGGGTCATGCATCCGACAGCTTGGCAACGCTGTGCCGGTAAAGCTCGCGCAGATTTTCGCTGCGGAGATTCATATGCGCCTGATGCAGGCCAATCAAGCAATTCAAGAGGAGACGCATGAGCGAATTAGAGACCATCGACAATACGCCCCACCCTCGCATCCTGCGGGTCCTCGGAGAAATAAAATTCGCTCCGTGGCAGTGCCTAGCGGAACTGATTGACAACTCAATTGACGGCTTCCTTGACATGAAACGGCGAGGGATGCCAATTTCTAATCCCCTGATCAATGTGGCTTTCGGTCGCGATACCGTCACGGTCAAAGACAATGGCCCCGGAATGAACTTCGAGATGTTGGAACGGGCAGTGCGGGCAGGATGGAGTTCGCAACAGGAGCTAGACAGTCTGGGCCTCTATGGAATGGGTTTCAATATCGCTACAGCAGTGCTGGGAGCAATGACTACGATCTGGACAACTCAGAGTGGGGACCCTGAATGGTATGGCACAGAAATTGACTTGCAGAAATTGTCCCAGTCTGGGCAGTTTGGTCTACCACGCAAGATCCGCGATAAGAGCGACCATAATAGCAGCGGCACCATCGTCGAAATTACGCGCCTCAAGTCTGAGCATAAGGAAAACCTAAACAATGCCGGATGGGTTCGCGTCAATATCACTGAGCGTCTACGCAAGGTCTACTCGACTATGCTCCGTGATAAGAATCCCCAGCCCATAAAGTTTAGCCTTCAGCTGAACAACAAAAAGGTGCCGGCAAGGGAACACTGCGTATGGCCTTCCGACTGGGAAGTATTTCGAACCCGTGAAGGCAATGTTCGCCCTGTTCAAGAAATCGACGAGGACTTCGGTACGCGCTACCGAAACCGCAAGACAGGTGAAACATTCGATACTCCCGATGGTATCCCCGAAGAGGATTTGGTTGAAATTCCTCAGCGGGTCTATGGATGGATCGGGATCCAACGCTATGGTGACGAGAAAGAGTATGGTTTCGATCTGATACGCAACGGCCGTAAGATTGAGTTGGACTGCAAAGATTTCTTCTCTTGGGAAGATGCCGAAGGCTCCCAGATATTCGAATACCCAATCGACGACATCCGCAAGCGGCTCGGGAGGATAGTAGGCGAGATCCACCTTGACCATGGCTACGTCTACTACACGAAAGACCACTTCGAACGAAACCATGTCAGTTGGGGGCATATCGAACGAGCGATCCGAAACAATGAACCTCTGACGAAACGAAACGACCTTGGGTATGGTAACACGGTCAATGATTCTCCACTCGGCGTGCTGCATCGCACTTTCCGCAGGAACTCGCCCCAGTCGAACTCTGGACAGGGTTGGTGGGATATTCTCTATTTTAAAGAGAACGACGTAGCAAAACAATGGGCCGACGAGTGGCGCAAGAACACCCCCGAATACCGAGACGACAGCAAGTGGAAATCGAAACTCAGGGGATATGACGCTCCGCCAGCCTCCGACCAAGGTATGGGCGACGGCACGGCTGGGGACGGAGATGATGATACCTCGGCAGCACCTGTCGACGATCCCATACTTGGGCTCGGGACAGGAAATCCTGCCGACGTTACGCCGCCCGGGAGTCTAGAAATCAGCGCGACAGGCCAAGGTGGTGTCACCTCCAATGGGGAGAGTAGCGGTTCCAACTCAATCATCACACCTGCGTCAGGTCCGGCTTCAGTTCCAATCAACGATCTGAAGTTACATATCGTTGGCGTCGGCCTTCGGGGCACTACATACGAAGTCGAAGCATTCGCCATCGAGGCGGCACCTTCGTCCGCAAGCACGCTACCTTGGTATACTCAGCCGACTGCCCGAGGAGTATACGAAGTGTACGTCAATACGAATCACCCAGCGTTCAATTCTACAACCCTCCAGGTACGCGACGCGGTTTTGGCCGAGATGGCGTATATCATTACCAAGGAGGAAGACGCCCAGGCGTCGAGCAACGAGGCTGTGTCCTTCTCAGAGATGCTTGTGTCGCTTAGAGAAAAGTTCTCCAATACCGACTCTTTAGATATGTCCCAACTGTCACGCGACATCGAGCAAATACGCAAGTCGCTTGTCCGGCGTTTCGCCGCCCAGGACTCTTCCGCCCAGCGGCGTATTGTCGACAGGCTCCCCACCGCCGATGTGCAGAGCGTGGAGCTTGCGGCGGCGCAGGGCGCCACCACGTTCCCTATTACCGACTACCTGAAGATGGCCCACCTGGTATACCTTCTGGATAATGATGCTGAGACGCTATTCGCGGCGGGCTGTTTCAATCGGCCTTGGACACCCGACTTGATTGCGAGCAATTCTACTCTCCTGCAGGCGCACCGGGAGCGAATGGTCAGGATACTATCACCGCTTTTTTCTACCCTGGCCGAATACGGAGTCTCGACCAGCGGAGAGTCAACCAAGCAGACATTATCTTATGTACGCGCCTCGATTAACATGTTGCGCGCGTTCCTCAATGGCGATAACGCACAATGAACGGTATTTTCAATGAAGACCTCCTTCAGTTCGGCCCATGGCAAGAATTTGAGCGGAATACCGCCCGACTGCTCTTGCACGCAGGCTGGAAGAACCCTCAAATCGTAGGCCGAACCGGAGACGGCGGGGCGGATGTGCTGGCAATAGACAATCAGGGGCGGCTCTGGCTCTTCCAGTGCAAATTTTCGCGCCGAAGCGCTCCGACCGAAGAGGCGATCGAAGAAATAAAGAGGGCGGGGAAAATCTACAGTGCCGACCACCTGTGCGTGGTGACGGCAAGGAAGCCAACGAAAGGCTTCCTTGCAGAAATGAGTCGCCTCAAGCGCATGAAATTCCCGATCGCTCATTACGGCCCCGAAGATCTTCTGAGAGCTGCTGAGAGTGTCAGCCAGAATCCGCCGACCAAAATCGATCTTAGGGATTACCAAATCCTTTCCGTCGAAAAACTCCGTGAGGCGGTTCTTGAAACAGGGCGAGGTATGCTCGTGCTTGCTACAGGCTTAGGAAAGTCCGTCGTCATGGCTGAACTGGTTACTGACCTGCTTGCGGATGACTTGCTTGAGGAGGGGCGAATCCTCGTACTAGCTCATACTAATCCACTCGTCAGCCAACTCCTCACTGCTTTCTGGCGGCATTTGCCTAAGCACATCGCGACGCATCGATTCGCGGAGGGGGAGCGGCCACTTTCCTACCAGGGAATGACGTTCGCGACTGTCCAGTCGTTCGTCAATCTCGATGATCCGCCTTACTTCGATATGGTTATCGTTGACGAGGCGCATCACCTCGGAATGCCAACTTACACCCGAACACTCGACAAGCTCAGACCACCGAAGATCATAGGCGTTACGGCGACGCCATGGCGTTCGGATGGGGTCGCCATTTCACGGTGGATAGGACTGCCGGTCCATTCCATGGGTATCAAGGAAGGGCTCGCTGAAGGATGGCTTTCCGAGGTCAATTATAAGATAATGACAGATAACCTTGACTGGTCATTCGTCTCTGACGAGTCTAAGAACGGCTACTCCATCTCAGAACTGAACAAGCGCCTCTTCATCCCTATGCGCGATGAGGAAGCAGTTAGAGAGATTACAGCAGTGTTCCAAAGTGATCAGCGTAAGCGCGGATTGGCGTTCAGTCCCTCCCAGAACCATGCGAAGCAATTCGCCAGCACGCTCCGCCGGTACGGGTTCCAGGCGGCATCGCTTACAGCGGAAGACGATAGAATCAGCCGATTCAAGAAGATTGCCCAGTTCGCTTCTGGAAAACTCAACTTCCTGTGCGTCGTTGATATTTTCAACGAGGGAATAGATGTGCCAGACGTTGACTTGATCGTATTTATGCGGGTCACGCACAGTCGCAGGATATTCGTGCAGCAACTTGGCCGCGGGTTGAGGTTGAGTCCTACCAAACGACACGTGACGGTACTGGATTTCGCCGCAGACGTGCGGAGGATCCACGCTGCGCTTGACCTCAATACACCTGATGGAGACGCCGAGATAGAGCATCTATCGCTCTCACACGCCCATATCACTTTCGCTGACAAATCGGTCGGCAATTTCTTTTACGAATGGATCGCAGATCTCGGCAATATCCAGGACCTTGACGATGAGGATCTGGTAACCCTGCCGATACTTGACCCGCAACAATTCAACTATCCCGATCCCTTCGAGGAAAGAGGTGCATAAACAGTGGACGAACTCGAAGTTAAGCGAGAAGTTGAGCGACATGTCCATCAGGTCGCAGACGAACTCGATTGGCCGCATCTGAATATAGAGCAAAAGAAGATTCACTACGAGGCCTGGACGAACGATGAGGATATTGGCGGAAGATTGCGCCAGGTCATCGATCCGGGCAAAGTTCGCGTTTATCTCAAAGACACGATCATGAAGCGTTACTTCCGCAACCAGCGGCCGTGTCTTCCTGACTTCCTAAGGAGCCTATCGGTAGCCTACGGTTCGATCACGCAAACTTTTATTAAGCCCGAGGCACTCTTAAGTTCCAGTCACGATCTGTTTACCCTCACGGTAGCGAAAGAATGGAAAGTAGCCGTAATGAGTGCCTACGAACGTGGCTTCGAGGTCAAACACTTGCGGCGCAACGTCGTATTCGTGTTAGAGCATACATCCGGTCGCTTCGTAGATCAGTCCTACAAGGATTTGATAAATACAGCTGGCGCAAAGCTTGGCGTCGAAATTCGTTGGGTAATGTAGGCGATATTGAATCGCATTGGTGCAATATGGTAGATCCACTTTCTCAGGAACAACGTTCAGCCCACATGGCAAAAGTACGTAGTAAGGGCAATAAGTCTACCGAAGTTAAGGTCGAGGGTGTACTGATAGAGAAAGGCATCACCGGCTGGACCAAGCATCCGGCATTTCGGACGAGCAGTCCCGACTTTTATTTTGAAGACCACAAACTAGCGGTCTTTATCGACGGTTGTTTCTGGCATGCGTGTCCGAAGTGCAAAAGGAACACGCCCTCTACGCGGTCGGAGTTTTGGAAAGAAAAGATCGACGCAAACCGCAGACGGGACAATCGGAATCGGCGGAAGATGCGTATGGTGGGGTATCACGTTATGCGCATTTGGGAACATGAATTAAAAACAGACAAGTGGATTTCCAGGTTGCAGGGGATGCTCAAGCGGACGGGCACTGAAACTGACACTCGTGAAGATCTGTTTGTAGTATAACCAACGTGGATTACTGCTATGCCAATACGAATGCGGCATTGAGTATGCGGTAACTCGAAACCATTATCCCCTAGCCGACGCTTGACAATCCACATCAACAAAAACAATATCTTATATCTTCGCTATGGAGAGGACGTCGCAAATGGATGGCAAAACGATCATAATTGACCTCGACAGTCGCATTGATGTAGCCTCTTTCGGCTCCGACGAGCTAATTCAGCAGGATGCCATCATCAAGTTCAGCAAACTGCTGAACCGATCACTTACTGATGCAAAGGCTGCCGCATCCCCACACCTGCGATCACTCCCCGGTTTCAATGGCATCCGAGATCGACAACACAACGCTATAATTTTCAATGGAGGTCGTGGCAGCGGCAAGACCACGTTACTTCACAATGTTCTTGCAGCAGCACGAGAGAATAGGTTACCAGACGCATCCACATCGTCAAATAGAGTTGAAGTCTTGAAAGTTATAGATCCCAATCTTATTGAAACTAAGGAGAATATTCTTGTTATCGTGCTGAGTCTTATCAAATATGCTGTAGAGATGCGAATGGAGCATATGGATAAGAACAATCCTGGTAATGAGCAGCGAAGACGTACGGCATCTGATGTTCGACCATTGCAAATCGAGTGGCGAGAAGCACTGCGAAATTTGGCTGACGGCCTGACCCGTCTGGACAATATCGGCAAAGACAAGTTGCATGATGACTGGGACGATGCTTTATATGTGATGGAAACTGGGCTGCAAAAAGCCTATGGTAGCATCACATTTGAAGAGTCGTTTAATGATTTCCTAGCTTGGTCGTTGAGGATTCTGGAGAAAGACCTCTTTATTGTTTCCTTCGACGATGTCGATATCGCCTTTGACAAAGGATGGGCGGTTCTCGAAGTGATTCGCAAATATCTGACTAGCCCGTACTTGATGGTGGTAGTGTCTGGTGACATCAGTCTATATTCCAAAATCATTAGGCTCAAACAGTGGAAAAATTTTGGAGAAAAACTACCCGAAGAGGAACAAAAGCGATCTCACGATTATGAGAATGCTGTGAATGGACTCGAAGATCAATACCTGATGAAGGTATTGAAGCCCTCTAACCGAATCGACCTTTTGCGGCTGAACACAATTAGCGAGAATACAACCGTCTGCGTTAAGACAGGTGGTAAAGATCTCCAAACTATCGCAGACTTTCTGAACGCGGCGATAGAAAAACATTTCAAGGTTGTTCGGGGTGTAGACTTACAGCTTTATCGCTCCCTATTACTGCGGCAACCTGTGCGATCCGTTGTACAGTTCCTTCAAGCTTTTAATGTAGATGATGCCAACGACATTGTCGTTCATAATGCGATTGCCGAGATCGCACAGGGTTCCCTAATTCGGCACGGAGTCTCGTTTGGCGAGTTGATTCTAGCAGATAGTCCTGACTATTTGTCGCTGTTGCGCGAGATGCTGAACCGCAATAAGCTGTGGGACGCTGGCTATAGGCTCCGACCGGACTTTCGCGAAGATGACAATAATCTGACAGTTATCGCTCTATCTGCACCTCTGACCAAAGCCATAAATAGCGAACCCGCCCTGATATTCGATTACCTTATCAAGGTCTGTCTGCCCCACGCAGTTTCGCGTTACATACAATCTATTCCAGGTGGCGACATGGACAAATATCTGCATTTTGTAAGTCGTGACCTCCGAGAAGACAGTCTCACGGAAGCACGTGCATTCGTGGCGGTTGAACATGTACGCCCTCGGCGCACGCATTTTTCAACAAGCGCCGGAGTTGTTATGGTCTATGGTGCACGCACGCCAGATCTCCAGAAAGATGTAAAATTATTGATCAAGGGTGCTGATCATGAGAAGGCTCTGAAAGGGTTTTGGTCACAAACGGGTGCGGATGCGGGTATTGTCCCAGTACTGGGCAAGACTCACAATACTTGGACAAACCTTCAAACCTGTCTGAAAGTAAGTGATAAAGAGACAATCATGTCGCGGGTTTCCTGTCTTGTCGTGTGCCAAGTAAGCGACAGAAGCAATAACTCCACATATTGTTCTATCTTCAACCTGCTGGCAGCAATTGGCCTTCTCACTGAAACAAATGAGAACACAACCGATCGAGGCGGCTTTGCTGATGGTCTCAAACGGTGCAGCCAACTTCGAAGTTTTCCTGTGCCTAATTGGAGTCCCAGTCGAGGCAATCAACAAGAAGATACTCTTCCTAATCAAGATGATCACAGTACGCCGAACACCAACAATAGTAGCGATCCGATCAACTCAAACGACGCGATTTTTATTCGAGTATTCGAAGAATGGAGCCGTGATCTCAAAAACCAGATTGACAATCATCCAGTGAACGTACACTTTTTTTCCCGTGTTTGGTCACGCTTCTATTATACGCTCGTGAGCGTGAGTTCGGAGATTCCTCTGCGTGACAAGTTCTTGGGTTGGATGATGCATCGTTTCGTGATTACGTTTCTTAACGCCGTCATGATGGAAGAGATTATCGATAAGAAGACCGAAAGGGCGCGGCAAGCAAATTATTTGTTAAATAATCCGGTAATCAATGATGGAAATTTCATGTCCAATCTGGGTATCGCCATGGATCTCGAAAACAGCCTCGACTCGACAGGTCACGTCAGTGATGAGGAGTTTCTCCATAGTAGACATGACGAGTTGAGGACAGAATTGCCCTTGTTCGCTGTTCTCTTCGCTTGTCCACTATGGGCACCATTTCTATCTCCATATGTGCGAATGCAAAAAAAATATGGAGAGAACAGGCTATTAGACATTCATATTTCTCAATGGCGCCAATGGGCAAAGCCCGAGCCAGATTCAGATATATTATCTCTGGCAGATTGCATCAAGATTCTGCGGGTGCCGTATAACACTGGAGCGAATGGGTGGAAGGATTTTGAAAACCTCTTCGACCCATTGAATTCCGTTCTTGTCGCTGGGAGATTACCTACTTCTAATAGGGGGTCCTCTAGTAGAGAAGACGAAGACTTGTGAAGCCTTAAAAATTCACGACGCAAGATGATGGTAAAAATGATAACAGCCTAGCAATAACAATATCGCAGTTAATCCGGCAAACTTACCGTGCTCTAGGGGTGTGAACAATGACCGCCTTGGTGTCTCGTATGATGTTCCACAATAATGAAGCTTTGCAAGCCTATGCCAAGGGTACATTTCCACTTGTTAAGGACATTATACGCGATGTCTATGTTGAAGAATGGCGCGTAGAGCATCAGTATCCTGATCACTATCTCAAAAACCGACGTGATTTGATATTGCATTTGCCGTCAGCCGCAACACAATTGGCTGCGCTTCCCACTTTGTCAAGACTGCTGTTGGATGTCTTGGACGATATTGGTGATCGATACCTTGTTTGGAATGGAAACCGGATTTCTGTTATAGAAGACTATTTCGGAGAGTGGCAAACATTGCTTCCTCGCCTCTCACCTCTCCTGATCATGTCGAGAAAAGTTCAGCGAGAGGCAGGCCCATGTCCGACATCACAAAAAGCTCGTTCAGAGTATGTTGAGCGGTGGCTCAAACCGAACTTTCTTCATTCTGCATTGCCCTATCCATACAACCCACTCATTGAAGGTCTCATTCGCCGCAAGGGACTGATTGAGACGCACTGTCACCTCAACGGTTCGACTGAGGCTGATACTGTCTGGCTCGACGCAGTCACGAAACCAGAAGAGTTTCACCACAAAATACGTGAAATCTTTGGAGGATGGCAGCGAGAGATCGTCCAAGAACAATACCAACAGATTGAGGCTGGACTCAATCCAACTGATATTTGGCTGAGACTACACGCGGCAGGAAAACTGCGGAGTAAACTCTGCGGATATCTCTTTGACTTAGAACCTCTTAGCCCAGATGAAGTCCAGCAGATTACCGCAATAGTACTTCATGGACTTGGTACGGAAAATAGCCGTCAGAGCAGTCGACGACATGTTGCCGAAACTAACTTGTGGAGTGCGTCAAAATGGGGGGAAATGGTTCTCGAAGCAGGTTTCCTCACACTATTGCTTGCGGAACTTGATAATACAGAGAACGATGTCTTGGCCCATGCTTTCTACTTCTGCCAACTCGTGTGTACCCAGATCATTAAACTGACGGTACAGCAGGTCGAGCAGGTTGGTTTCGACCAATTCCAGAAGATTACAGTCAACGAAGCACGAAGCCAATCAGAACAAGGGTTCAAACGTCGATTTCAACAGATGGGTGTTGGAGAAGCGGGCTCTATTCGCTTTATCGAAGGTCGATTTTCACCGAAGAGTGCAGTTCCAGCAATCCGCAAGGATATACATACAATACAACATGGCTTCGACGCCTGTTATGGCAAAATTCAACATGGGAACCGTGCTGAATTGGGTCTTGTCTGCCACTTTATTAAGTCACCCGAGAATCTACGACCTGCTGGGTGTCGACATTATAAACTGCGGCAATCTATACAAAAAAAGGGGCGCGTGCTGGTTACGGCCTGCGATCCTACACAACCGTTTCCTTTAAAGCCATTAACAGGAATCGACGCAGCCTCCAACGAGTTACATGCACCACCCGAAGTTTTTTCCCCACTCTTTCGATTTCTGCGCCGACGTGGAGTTAGGAATTTCACGTATCACGTAGGTGAAGATTTCGTACATTTGCTGTCTGGCATGCGTGCCATCCATGAAGCTGTTACTTTCCTCAGTCTCCGTCCGGGAAACCGAATCGGTCATGGGACAGCTATCGGAATAGATCCCGAGTTTTGGCGTGGGCGAGTCGGTGAGTTCATTGTTATGTCGAGGGGCAATCACCTTGATGACCTTGTCTTTGCACACCAACGGTTGATTGGAGATACAGGATTTGCGGCTGTAGTTGCTAAACTTGAGGGCGCTATCGAAAAGCTATCCAGGGATATTTATGGCATAAGTTATTCCCCCAATATACATTATAAAGCATGGTCCTTCCGTAGCATTGATCCACTACTTGCGTTTAACCGATCACGTTTCAAGCATTTCCTCTTCGAACGAGATCGCACTGAGGAATCTGATCTGCTCCAAGGCTTGGAAGGCAATGATGAGGCGCGCGATCTCTTTTATCACTATCATGGACAGGGCCACACTTCCCTCTCAAACGTTCTCGACAATTGGAACAAACTGATCGAAGTGAAATCTGATATTGTGCCTCCAAGCGCTCTATGGCACCTGCAGGAAATTCAACTCAATGAATTGATTTGTAACAATATTGCAATAGAGAGCCTACCAACCAGCAACGTTCGAATTGGCTTCTATTGCGATTATTCTGAGCATCATCTTTTCCGCTGGCTTGGCATCTCATCGAAAGCAGGTAAACAGCCGATAGTATGCCTCGGCAGCGATGATCCTGGTATCTTCGCAACCAGTATTCGTGTCGAGTATTACCACGTTTACCGCGAGCTTACACATACATTCAAATATACCCCCGCCGAAGCCATAACGGTGTTGGATGGCCTTTTCCTAAACGCGGATACATTTCGTTTTGCACCTGAAGAGAATATAAGAACAACATAAGTGCGAAGGTACGATGCACTTGACATGGCACCGCAATTCTGATGTAATCGCCAGCTAGGCCTGTAACGGTCTGGCAATCCACCGAGGAGGCGATTGCAATGATCAAGACGCTTGACACTGAGTACCACTACAGCAATGGTTCTCACTGGAGATCATCGTCGTGCCGCATCCGGGTATACGAGGATATAGACGAGCGAGGGTGCCCGGTCGGTGGAGACGAACGCTCCATCCGCACCGTGGTCGTGGCTACGATGTCCATGGACCGCCCAGAACAAGGCGGTATCGTCAACGACGCCGAGGAAATTGCCACGGAGATTCGCGACCTCCAGCAAACGCGCCTCCGTCACCGCTTCCGGTGCTGGACCCCAGAGGTCAAAATCGGAGAGTTCGTCTGGATTCAACAGGTTGTGGAACATGAGGGTGACTGCCTGCCAGATGCATTCGATATCGTCTCATTCGGGGAGGAAAACGGAGTCTTCCGCAGACCGACCTGGGATAAGACCAACAAGGCAGCCATTGAGGCGCTTATCGGGCAGGCGCTCGACTGAATGCCTGCCCGCTCTGACGCCCCGGAGACGAAAGGTCTCCGGGGCGTTCCTTTTCATTTGCCGTACATCATTGGACCACGAGCGGGGAAGATGAGTAATATCGTGCAAGATTCAGAAAAGGGGAAGGCGGAGTGCCTTCCCTTGAGATTATGCTGCCAGTCGCTTCTTGGGGGCTGCCTTCTTACGTGCAACGATCCCCTTAACGACCCCAGCGCGTTCGTGGACATCGGCAACGTGGCCCGCGTCCAGTTCGGTGTAGATGAGGGTGGTCTTGGTGTCCTTGTGACTGGCAATACGCTGCGCCCTTAGCATGTTCACCTTCGGGAGTTTGTTGAGAATGAAGCGACTGAGTGGATGGAGCGTGATGGGTCGGGCAGCCCCGCCCACTTCGTAACGCTGAAGACAAACGGCGGGTCCTATTGGTTGCCCCCAGGCAGCATCTCGATCTGACTACGTCCAAAACGATCTATCTCCCGGAAGGAAATCGCATCCCGGTAAGCGAACATTACTGCTACGATGGGCGTGCAGTCGGGACCGCTTCCTTATCCCGGCCGCCCTAAACGCCAGCGAAGCCACACCGAAATCGAGAGTCGCATGATCACCGTAGAACTCCGCAACCAAGTCGACCGCATCGGAATCCTCGCGATGATCAATAAGAACGCCAACCAATACGCCAGAACTTCGGCGTAGGCAGGTGATCAAGTAAGAGTTAAACAATACTTAAGAGCGGCAGGCGTTGTTTCTTTCCTTGATCGTAACTTTCCATTGATGCAACCTGTAGGGATTTCCGCCTGATGGCCGAAGGAGGATTATACTTCTTGATCAGGCCATGAAATAACGCTATTGACAGGCATTCTAGAAGGAACTTAAGCTGGCGGAGATTGTCTTTTTGGCGAGGGAGTAGGAGGATCGTTGCGTCACGATGACCGCTCCACTGTTGTGGGAATCCCGACAAGGAAGCCAGAGTACATAAATTATGGCATAGTCTTGCCGGTAGTTCTTGGGCGATTGCCCGGACATCTTAGTGTGTTCAGGGTGCTTACAGATTGGTCGAAGGAGACAAAAATGACGGCCAGCAACTCCCTGTCAAAGGCAGCTTGCGCGCTACTTAAGGACGCGCATTCGAACATCCGGCAACTGGTGTATGGCAAGCACTACCTCCTTTACGAGTATATTCGCCGAGTGATAAGTAAGATCACTAAAGTCGACTCATTTTACGTCGGATACTACTGTGAAGGCGGTCAGATGATATTCCCATATGCCTTTGATGGCGAGGAATACGATGATCCAGAACCTGTACCGTATCAGGAAGATGGCTTGTCAGCCTGGATGCTCAGTCACAAATCTCCATATATGTATATGCACGACAAAGGTCTTTTGCTCGCGCGAGGACAAAGATTTGGTGATGTGTCGCGCCTATCTCAGGATGTCGTCGCGGTCCCACTCCTAGAGAGACTTTCAAGGAAAGAGGTTGAAGTCAAAGGCATTATGGCAGTCCTCAGCTATACTCCGGGCGTGTATGATGAAACGACCGTACAGGCTCTGGTGTGGCTCGCTGAGAGCATGATGACGGAAATGCAACGAAAGAGATATGATCAACAGCGGCTAAGCCTGTTCGAGTTGGAAGACAAGCAGGATTCCTTGATGCAGCGTCCTGTCTCTTCAATGATAGAAGGGATAAGCTGGCAACTCAAATCACTGCGGAAGAAGATCGAGACCGTCCAACTTCTAGCTTCCCATGGCAGTGATGAGTTGCGCGCAGCCGTTAATAATCTCAAGGTAGAATGCGAACAAAGCCAGACGGAGATATACGAGCTGATGCATCGCACGCTTCTTGGACCAGATGCGGCGATCCTGACGCTGACAAGGCGTGAGAAGGAAGTACTTAGCCTTTTAGTCGAAGATCTGTCAAACAAAGAAATCGCAACTAGATTAACGATAACAGAGCCTACCGTTAAGAACCATGTCTCATCTATCCTGCTCAAGTTTGGAGTAACGGGAAGGACTGCCGTAATCGAGCGGCTGAAACGTACGCTGTAATCTCCTACTTAGGAGGAGTTTAGCTATCCACCGAAAATCGGTCTGACACTCTATCTTCAGTTGATGTGTCCGAAATAGCTTTCGGATTATAATGGCCTCGTAGTTCAGCTCCATATATCTTCCCTTCCAACGAGCGACAGCCGGTCGGTAAATCGATTTGCTGTGAACTTTATTGAATTCTCACAAGAGCCGGATCGGCTCTACAGGAGGATGAGGCCATGTCTTCGCAGAAAGTACTTCAACTGGACCCCAGTCTTTATCCGGGCGGTATAGCAATCTGGGGCGCTTTACCTGCCATCTATGATACCAACGGCAGCTTGCCTGACGAAGGTGTGCATGTCCACGCTCGGCTAACAGTCGGTGGCCCCAAATGTATTGACGAGACCTTCGACGCCGTGACCGTCGTGGTGAAGGATTCTGAGGGGTCTTCTGTGACGTTTACGATAAATGGCACCGACGCGTCCGACTACAATGTCGCAACGATCCTGAAGAGGCGTCTAAAATACTTGACCTGTCCCCAATGTGGGTGCCTTCATGGTGACCATGATCGCGATGCTGTAACATACCATCAGATACATACCTGTGAGTACTGCGATACAATCTTCGAAGACACCGAGCCGAGCATCAGCAACCCGGTGATGAAGTTGAAGGAAATCTGCAATGATCTGGGCCAGGATCGTCCTATTCTGGATCCTGTGGAGCGGAAAAACCGAGCCCGTCAGGAGCGCTATAAAGGCGGCATTCAAATCTGGGGCTCAAACCCGGCAATCGTATGGACTTCTCCTAAATTAGAGGAAGGAGGCATACACTTTCACGGGTTTGTCCGGCAATGCGACGTCCCAGAAGTTGATGAGACTTACGGAGAAGTTTCGGTTGATGGCATTCCTCTCGATCCAGAGATGGTACGCCATCTGATGGCGCAACGTGGACTTCCCTATTTGGTTCCCTTTCTTTGCACTCTACATTGCCCCCGTTGCAATACCGCTCACTTCGACCGATTTGAAATGGCTACTAGTCCGCACGACATTCACAAGTGCGACTGCTGCGGACACGAATTCGCTACACCGGACGAGAGGGGCGATGCCGTGAGTAACCCGCTAGTAGAAATAATTACGAAACTATATAGTGAGCATTCCAGACTGTTCCCGAACCGACCATAACCAAGGATATTCAGATGGCGCACGAGTACGGTGAAGTCACGCATGTATTCATCAAGCGGGAACATGGATGTCCGATGATAGCCCCATCGGACAATCGCATCTCCTGCCAGCATCGACTTGGCATTAGCGGGGACGTGAATGCCCATGCCTTAAGTCCGCGCCAGATTCTCGTAACGCGACTTGAGGACCTACAAGAACTGGGCATTCAGCCGGGCGCGCTTAGGGAAAACCTGGTAGTAGCCGGAATTGGCAGGAATACCTTTGTGCCGGGGGCGAAATTGTCAATAGGTTCCGTAGAGATCCGACTGACTTTCCACTGTGAACCATGCAAGCGAGTAGCGCATTTGGTTCCTTCCCTGAATGTGCTTGTGCATAGGCGAGGAATCCAGGGAACTATTCTCGCCGGTGGCTTAATAACGGTTGGAGATCACGTCACGGTAACCGCCCCATCTTATCCCCCTATTTCAGATGTGCCTGCCCTACGTTTCCGAGCGTTCATTAATAGTATTCCGGCAGGCTCGATAGTAACCT
>Ga0070734_10003177_pt1 | contig 17843 bp, 14 predicted proteins | sample Coa_R1_8_FD_66444 | JGI IMG/M metagenome (GOLD analysis project Ga0070734, IMG submission 66444) | Surface soil microbial communities from Centralia Pennsylvania, which are recovering from an underground coalmine fire - Coalmine... | ecosystem: Environmental > Terrestrial > Soil > Unclassified ... | reverse complement strand
CTTCAATGGGGCCGCGATCAGATGATCGCGGAATTGCCGTCGCGCCGCCGTTCAAATCGTTCGTGCCCGCGCTTCAATGGAGCCGCGATTATTATGATCGCGGAATTACTTCGCCGCAGCCCAGTACATGGCCCAGTACACCTGGCTTCAATGGGGCCGCGATCAGATGATCGCGGAATTGCGCATGACGGCGCTCGGCTTCAGCGCCGATCAGATGCTTCAATGGGGCCGCGATCAGATGATCGCGGAATTAGCTTGCCGCGGGAATGCAAGCCGCGATCGACGTGCCGCTTCAATGGGGCCGCGATCAGATGATCGCGGAATTAGCTGCCTATCCAACTATTCTATTGTCAATGATCTGCGGCACGCCCAGCGAGAGGCTATAACTTGGCGTCTGATTTTTCAACCGCCCGCGCTTCCTTGCCGACGTAACCCTCGCGAGGCCAGCCCCCTGCAACCCGCGAGCGGGTCCGCGATTTTCCGTATCGACCCACCGCTCGCGTCAACGGGTAACAAAGACCACGTACTCATCAAGTTCCCCTCGCAAAACCTTCGCGAACAGCATTGTTTGCACTTCAAGCAACCGACGATACGAAACCTGATAACCGAAGATGGGATGGGGGCACCAACATGTCCATTCGCCGTTCGGGCCGCTACTTGGTTCTCACTCTGCCAAGCCTTCCACAGTCGCGGCAAACAGCCCAATTCCGTAGTGCCGCCCAATGCCCGCCAAGACCGGTCCCCGCACTCCTCGCCTGAACGTCACTTCGACGTGCACCTTCGGATAGCGCCGCAAATGATCCGGGACTCGGATCGCGCTTGCATGTTTCGTCCCAGGCCACCACGGAGCGCTCTGAAATGCGAACCCCTCGATCATGTCCTCGCCATACCCTGCCATAGCGAAACTGCGCCACAAAAGGCGCTCCGTTTTGGCCAGCGAAATCGTTCCGCGCCGGTCGGAATTGAATCCATGTAGCACAACGGGCGTCACTGTGCGCCAAACCTTCCTCTCTCGCGGCGGCAGATACTGCGCAAATGTCCAATCTTCGGGATCAGACGGAGCAAGACAGCAAGCTGGCCTCCCGTGGCTATCCGACAGAACGCAGCCGCTCATCTTGAGTTCCAGCATCTGCGCCACGTCACCCGCTGAGTCTGGCGGCTCTACGATCAGAACGCGGCGGATTAAGCCATCGCCGAAGTGCCCATAGATGCTCGGTACTGGCACGTAAGATATGCGCCGCGCCTTCTCGTCCCCGCTCGTGTGGCCCTGGACGTATTCTTCGATAAACTTCCCGTCATATTCATTCGCCAATTGGGCCGCCGCTGTGTGCCTTAGCCAACCCGCTACGCGCATGGAATCCTCCCACACAATAGCTTTCACGGCATCGGAATCGGGCTGCGTCAAAACGAAGCGCGCCACAGGACGAATCTCTTCGCCGGTTCGTCGGTACGGCTGCATTCTCAGCAGAGACGGGTGCGTGTGTGTATTGATGCCACTCCCTGCCGTTCGTATACTGAAGCGCTCGTAGGTTCTGTGGAGATCGTCGAGGGTTCCATCCATCGGGACTCCCCACCTGTTCCCGGATACGGCGGGTTCGTACGCGTTGCTATGGTCTGCCTGCACATCAACGTCGGCATACGCCATGTCGACGCCCCAGCCCAGGGTATGAAGGCAGTGCGCTGCGATGCTCAGGGGTTCCTTCATGGCTTCTGCCTCTTCGCCGGTTACTCGCCAAACGTACTCCACGTGAGGACCACAGGACTGAAGTCGCTTGGGGCTCACGCTTTTCATCGTCTTCAACTCCGCAGGATCGGCCCTGCGGCCTGCCGCCCATTCGTGGGCGATCACGTCCATGTCATTATTGGGAACAGCGATTCGATAGCTAGTTTCTTCTTCGGAGTCGCACGCGCGAATCGTGGGCGGAGTCTGCCTCTCCAGCCAACGCAATGCAGGTTCAACCGTCGGCGCGTACTCGCGGTAACCGCAAGTCATCACCCCAGCCACAAGCGCCTGATACAGCCGAACTGGCGATGGAGGCCACTCCCTCCCGTGGTATCGGCCAGCAAGAAAAGTTACAGCGATGCTCAGATTTTGAGAGTTCATTTGGCCTTCTTCGTCTTCTCAGTCGCCGCTTTCTTGACGGCGTCGTTGCTAAAATTTGCGGTCCATGCATCGCCCACGCCGAAATCGGCGGCGGCAGCTTTGGCCAACTCCAAAACTCCACCTTCGGTCAAATCCACTGCAGTCCGCTTTCCAGTTCGCTCGACCAGCTTCGTTTCCGAACCATTTTCGCCAGCAGGGACCAACAAACATCCTTCCCGGAGAAACCTCTCGGATTGAGCCAGGAGCGCAACCAATGCCAACCCCAAGATGTAACGCTGCAATTTTCGTGTCCCACCGGCATCCGCACCGGAGAGCGCACGCAAAGCCACCAAATTGAGTACCGCTTCCCTGCGAATGCCGCCACGTGCCATGACACCGCCCGACGTCCGACGGACGGGAGCGTCGTTTAGACCAACATTGGAGAGGAACTTGTCCTCATATCCGAGTTCCTCGCGCTCCTCCTTCACGGTTGACGTAAAGTACTGCGCGGAACGGGTCAACTTCTCGACTTCATACGCGCGAATCGTTGAGCCGACGATCCGTGGAAGCTTGAGCTGAGTGTCTCGTGAGTCCCAGACGCCGAAGACGATAGACGTCGGAGCCATCTTTGCGAGTGAAGTGGCATCTCGCTTTTCCTTGATTGCCAAAAATGCTTCCCGCAGTTGTGCCCACTTGTCTGAGAAACGTACGACGGCATCAGCGGCCCGGTGCCCGGCGTCGAGCAAATCGATTTCTCGCTCTCCGATTGTGATCCGCGCTTGTGGAACTAACTCAGAATATGGAGGAGTCTTGAACAGCGGTTCCATCCGGTTGGCCTGCGAACCAACAGTGTCCACCAGGGCAACTCGGCCAGTACTGGTGTCATCTATGAGGTAACCCGGTGCGTCTTTGCTTCCTTCCGGGGGCGCAAAGGTCGGTGGGAAAAACACAGCTCCTTGCCCCTGTACAGGCTCCAACGCCTCATGTACGATAACGGCAACTGGCCCACTCATTTCGAGCCATCCGTCAAACCGATTTGCGTTCATACCGCTCTGTGCTCCTTTCCCAACTCCACTGCAAAAGTAAAGTACTTGTAGCTCTGGCCCCGTTTCTTGATTGAGAACGAATACGGACGATGCGGTAGTCCGGTCCAGGGCTGACAAAATGCCAAGCGAGCAACAGCAGCCGGTAACGGAGTCTGCCAAAGACAATACCGAACTGCATCGCGGCGCTCCGCCTGGGGACGAAAGCCTTGAAGGCCGATGGCCGCCAGGATTTCGACGGCTGGATATGTGGCCGAGTCATGTCCGTGCTCATTTGGCGAAAATCCACAATCCAAAGCATTCCACGCTGATCTTGGGTCTACGCCGAATTTTGCTTTTGTCATGTTAGACGAGGCGAAGAGATCACCGTCTGGGTCCGCGTCGCTGAGTAATGGAAGAAGCTCCGAGACAACTTTCTTTGTCGTAACCTGCCCCGCCCAGCACTTCAAATTCTCGGTATCATCACGAAACTCGTTCAGCCACCAATCGAGAATGAGTGCGATGCCGTTATAGGGAATTGAGACGGGCCGCACCGCAGGCTCGATTTCCTCGCCTGGATAGCTGAGGGCGGCGGCCCTAAGCCTTGCCAGAACTTCCGCTAACTCAATGCCGTGACCCTCGCCGGTTTCGATTACGAACTCCGCTACACGGGGTTGAGATTCATTCAACACAAATCGTGACAAGGCTCCAGCGTGATCCACGGTGACCAATTCCAGCAATCCACAGCAGGCAAAGAAGTGGCCCGGATTGAGAGGGTCCATTCGCACGCGCAGTTCACTCACTGACCGCTCCCCCTTCCTCGGCGGATACCATTCCATCCGCACATTTGAATACGGCTTCCAAGTATGCCAATCCCCACGGCCCGAACCGGGCCTGCAATCGGGCGTACCGGCGGGCTGATTCCAGGGCCGCCTCCAAAGATTTCGTCAGCGCCTCTCGATCATACTGGCGTTCCTCGAAGAAAGGCCGCGCACCAGCATGGTGGCTTGCGACCAGATGAAGCAAAAGATCATCTACTTCGGCACTAGCCTTCAGTACCGATCCCAGTTCGTGGCGATACCCGCCAATGAGCTTCAGGTTTACGGGAGCTTTCGATTTTGCAATGGGCGCGGCCATGGTCCCACCCATGGCACGCTGCCAGATGGGGTGGTGCTTGCCCGCATCGTGAACTTCCCCCGCCTTAGCGAATGTGTCTGCGAGATCGGTGAGGCCAACGGAGAGCGCCATGTCACGTGCCCTCTCGCCCACAGCCGTTTGGTGTTCTAGAAGCGGCACATCCCGCAATCCCTTCCTGCGTTGCGCAGCCTCCGTGAAATAAACAATAAACGTACTCTCCTCCTCGGGATGGCGGATGACGAATGGTGCTCTTAGCCCCCGCACCAACGCGAATGAGACTAACGAGGCTCGACTTGCATCGCGTGTCATCGGGTCTTCTGGTTCGCCAATTCGCTTCCAGACATCATCTTCGATGCGATAGCGGCATCGATTCAGCCCCTTATCCGCAACATCAAAGACAGCGTCCGCAGATGGTTCTTCGGGTTGAAACATGCCCTTGCTGATATCCCCGAGTCTTGCTGGCAACAGTAGCAACGTTCCCGCGATCTGGTCCGGTTTTTCCAAGGCCACTACACTCGATAGGCTGCCTCGTTCCACCGACCCGTCTGAATCGACTTGGATAAGCCCGACATTCGCGGCCTCGTCACCCAACAAAACTGCAATCTGGCGGAGTTTCTCAAGGATTCTCTGCGCGGGTTCCCGCAGCCTCTCCTGCGTACGCACGGGATAACGGTCCAGGATCTGTTCGATCTGATCATTATCAATTCCCCACGCGGTCAGATAGGCGACATCCGTTCGCCACGCCAATTCCGCTTCGGGTGGATCGCCTTCCTGCTTGCCGTGGAGCCACGGCGCAACCTTGGGAACGGCCCTATCTTTGTAAGTGGTTTGCGCCCACGTTTCGATAAGGCGCGATTCTAGACGCGCGAGAGCCGGAGTTTCTGATCGCGCCTCATCCGGTGGCTCGTGGTTCCAGACGTTACGGCAAGAAACATCGCCGTCCAGATCGCGCAGGTATTCTAGCGTCTTGAGTAGCTTGGTCTTCTTCTCATTCGGCTGGGCATAGACCAAATGTGCTTCTCCCTCGCCGAGGCCGAAGCGATTCAATCGTCCAAACCGCTGAAGTAGGTGATCGGCTTCGACAAGGCTGGTGATCATACGTTCGCAGGTTAGGTTCACGCCTACTTCACCCGCAGAAGTCGAGACTAACCACACCGGTCCTCCGCGAGGCTCACGCTCCAGGAATTTCTTGAACACCGGGTCGCTCTTCGCTAACTCGTCCCGTTCAAAGCCCCGCATCGTCCCCGTCAGCAGAGTCACCTCGTGTCCACTCTTAACCAGACGCCGGGCAACGGCAGCGGCCTTTTCGGGCTGCTCGATGAACACCAGTGTTCTAGGTGCCGGGTGCTCGACTGCCAACTGCCACATCGTGGATTCAATGGTCTGAGTCTCCACTTCATGCAGGATGAGATTCTTAGGCGCGTCAAATACTTGCCTGAATGCACCGCTCTGGGCTGCATCCTCCAGCGGCGAGTGGTCGAACACTTTCAAATCGCTTTCACTTGGCGTAGCGGAGAGTAAGAGAACACGAAAATGTTTACCGGGCAGGCGGGATGCTGGATTCATCGCGTACATTCCTTCGAGCAGCCGGGCGAAGGCAGGGCTGAGATGAGCCTCATCGTTCACGAGCAACGTGTCCACACCGAGCAGCCCTGCATGCATTGGGCGATGATATCTGCCAGATCGGTATCCACGAAACAGCAAACGGCTGCCGATCATGTCCACTGTTCCGATCACCACGGCTGGCGTAGACGGGTCCAGCGACCAATCTCCGTTATCCGCCCGCTGCCCGCGCAGTGTGCTTACCGCGAGCGGAATTCCCCGGAGGGATGCACGGGCGAGCAGGTCGCGAACTTTGGGACAACGCGCCAACGACCCGTCGTCACCGAGAAGTGCTTCCACTTCATCCGTCACCTGATCAACGACGACGCGGCGGTTCACTACCCAGCCGAGTCTTCGCGGCACGCCAGGGGAACCGGTGTGAAGACTCCACGCCAGTGCCGCCAACCAGACCTGCAAGACCGCAGTCTTACCTGAGCCGGTGGGAAGACTGAGGACCTGCGGCCAACGCCCGTCAGCAATCTCCAAAAACAATTTAAGTTGCCAGGAGTAGGGTGCCCGCCCAGTTAACGACAGGAACACGTCAGTGAAAAATTCCTTGGGATCGGTCCCCATGGTTCTTCGCTAGGGTAAAACCAATTATGCACGGATTATTTGTCGCCCGTCTGCCAAGCAAGCTTCTAATCGTCAATCGACTTGTACGATTCCCAAGAATGCTGTTTACGGCCCGAGGGCACCGACGCCACTCTTTCGGTAGATTTCTAATTTTGCCTGAGGAACGGCCCGTGTTGAAACCATCTGCCTGTAACGATCCATCTGATCGGCGAGATGGCGAGCGAATGCGAGCCAACGGAGCCGAAAGCCACGAGCGGTTTCAACGGTTTTTGTTGATAAGCGCTCGTGTGATGCGCGGCGCGTGAGCGACGCGCATGGGCCACAGAGAGAGCGGCGCTTACGCGAAGGACCCACAGGTGCAGTGAACCCTGGGACGGCTTGTAAAAGGCTCATGCCTGCGGAGTCTAGGAAACCTTGGGCACGAAGCAATCTTGCAGCTCTTTCCGAATTCGGAACAATGGGTCAAAGCCGAAGTGGATGTTAAGCTGAGAGTTCCAACCAAAAGGGGTCGTCTCCAGACGGAGGCGTGGGGCATGCTCGTAGAGCGCTTCGAGAGCTGACCAATTGTTGGCAGATTTTCCAGGTAGGAAAACTGCGAGATATCGCGTTCGCTTCGTCCGCAACCTGAGCAGGACGCTGTAGCACTCGCCGACATCGCGGAAGCTGATCGGCATTACCAGCAAATCCGTCGATAATTTGCGCTCAGGGAAGGCTTCCATAATGACCTTCTTTAGCAAGGTCACCTCGGAACTAAGGACCTTTCGGACCTGGCAGCCCCTGCGCTCAGAGCATAATCGTAGCCTTCTGTCTTGAAAACGGAGAGAAAGGCAGCCCGCAATGCGGCACGAAAATACCGTTCAGGTATGAACGGGAAGCTCATCTGCATCTTGAGAGTAAAGCCCTCGCCCAGACTATTCCGCAGGTCGTCGGTCGCTTGCATGTTGCTTGCCTTACCTACAAGTTGGATTCTGAACGGGCCTGCCTCCGGCCTCGACGGGAGAAAGACTTCGGCGGCGATCTTACCCTTGTGGCTGCCGAGAACAGTGCGGATTGGAGCTATACCCTCGACAGCGTCCATTGCCCGCATTGCATTAATGAGATGGCTATCCAGGTGCGAACCATGAGCATTGTTGCACTTCTGTCGGCAGGTCAACGTTTCCGAGCGTCCCCCGAGCTGGGAGGGAATGATGTGCTCGCGGCTGAGGTCCGCAAGGTTTATCTTACTGTGTTCGGTAAGACATAACGGACACGCGACCGTATCCACGGCCTCGGGACGCAATCTCTGATAATCAACTGCCATGGCACGGAACAAGCCAGTTCGTTTTTCGGGCCGAGCACCCATACGATCCATGTTAAAGGAAGGGACCGGAGTGAACGGAGTATAAGAATAAACTCTGTTTTTTTAATTACTTACTGCTCGGCTTCGCATCTCCAGTTGCCGGGGTGAACAGAGTATGCTTCGCCTGGCCCTAATCCGTTTACTCCTGGCGCGGTCTTCAGTGATCAGAGTTGTAAGCCGTTGAGGGGACATGGTTTGGTGTAGGTACTACACCTACTACGTTATCTCTTGATGTACGGCCCCCTATGCCTCGGCTGCTCTAAGATTCCCAGACCGACACACTTTTTGAGAAAATCGAGAGTCGCTTGATCTTTCTTCTCGTAGACATGTTTGGCATCCGTGAACGAGAACGTCTGAGGCAGCTTGCCAAAGGTGGCTTCCTGATCTTCGTTGAACAGAAGACCTGATCCAGTGAGCTGTTCATATGCGATCGGCTTGCCGTCCTCGTCTCGCACTCGTTTCAGGAGAAGCGCAGGAAGCTCACCGTCTACGCGACGAAAGCCACGCAACAAGAGATCCGCGTGCGAATGTCCCTCGACCCCGAGCCGAACGTCTGATCCGTTGATAATCGAGCGAGCCCCGCGAGTCTCATGGAACCATCGCCTCACATCGCCGCCTTGTAGCGACACTGGCTCTCGTTTCGGATCGTTAGATACTTTTCTTGTGTGAGTGACGAGCAGAATGCTGGTGCCGCTGGTGCTAATGACCTCTCGGAGTTGCTTGAATTTCTTGTTGGCGATTTCGTTCGTGCTCTCAATCTCGGGAAACGCCGAACCCAGGCTGTCGATAAACACGATGTCTGGCTTCAAATCATTGATGAGATCGAAGAGTGTATGCCCGGGAGAACCCCACTCCGGGGGTACATCATTAGCGTTGAGCAAACGGAGATCGCCTGGAAGAGGGACCTTGAAGTGTGATGCAAACTGACCGAGCATCGCAAGCACCTGGCCCTGTCCGTTTTCAAGGTCAACAACTAAAACGCGCCCTTGGCGAGTCCTGCGGCCCAAGAATGGTATGCCCGTAGCCACGCAGAAGGCTTGCTGGTAAATAAGCGGCGACTTCCCTTCTCCAGAGTCCCCTACGATGACACCCAACGATCGAGTCGGGAGTAAGCCGTCGATCCAGTCGTCGCCGCCCCGTAATTCCTTGACTCTCGAAGCGAGCATCTCCGGCGTATTCACGTAGCCGCACCACTTCAGCTCTCGGGAGGCATCCCGATCAGGTACTGCCGGTAGGCTTTCAAACTTGCGTGCCAGAGTTGGATTAAGGGCGGCAAGCTTGAATCGCAGGTCGTCGGTCAACAGGCTGTAGAGAGCGATCGCTTCGGTGCTCACCCCTTTTGCGCTCGCCTGGTTGGCTTCACGGCCGCGGTCATCCTTGAGTAGGTTGTAATGATGATTCTCTCCGCCCTCGACCATAACGATGATGTGTGGCGTCGCACCATGTGGATTCACGTAATGATTTTTGATAGGACCGACATCTTGTCGAATGCGTCTGCCGATTGTTGCCCCGAGTTCGGCCTCGGCTGTGATCATATCTTCCAGGAGGAGGCTAACAGGCGGCATGGCCCCTCCCGTCTAGGTGCTGCTCAAGGCTTTCCAAGGCCTGACTCCTAAAATGTATTAGCGCTTTCCGGCTCGCGAACTCAATTACGGGTTCGTAGTGAATCCGACCGTCGGACAGCTTGAACCGGCGGGATGGCAATCCGACCCACCGGCGTCCTCCCGAATCGATTAAATGGCAGTTGTGGATTATGATTCCGTTCGGTAATCTAACAGAGAAGAACCCCCGAAGGCATCCATTTGTTAGTAGGGGCTTCCAGTTGTCAACAGTAATCGTTCGATGCCCGCCGCTTGCACCGGCGGGTTTCGCTTTTCTTGGAGTCATCGTGTCTTCCCTCTTCGCTTCCTTGGGAGAGAGCCAGAGGCATTCTGATAGCGTGCAATCGGCGCGCCGCGCAGGAAGTCATCTAAGTCGGAGATCGCGTATCGCACGCGGGCAGTTCGTCCAGTACCGATCTTCGAGTACTTCGGACCTCTGCCGAGTACTGCCCATTTGGCGAGCGTTTCAGGGCTGAAGCCCGTGTATTCACTAGCCTCTTTGCGTGACACATGAGTTCGTTGCATTGTTGGTCCTCGTTTTGCCTACTACCGTCCATAAAAAGGGTAAAGGCATCCAGAACCAGCAACAAGAGCAAATAATTGAAGATTTACGGCGATTTATTTGCGCGGTCTCCGACGAGGACGGGCTCTGGACTCAAGACTCAGCAATCTGAGAACGCGCCTAATCCGCTTGCGAACAACGCTCGGCTCTCTGTGTGCCACGCGTTCGGCCAAGGTCTCCACTGGCTCATTGCACAAGTAGTACCGTGCCGCCAGCTCAAGATCGTCATTCAGCGTCGAAGGCAGCTTTGTGGTCGTCGAGGATCGCAGCCGCTTTGATTCCTCATTGCAAGTAGATTCCAAGAAAGCGCTCAGCTCGTTGTCGAAATGTTTTCGCGCCTCCTTCTCAAATGTCTCCAGTGTGTGCAGCAGTTCGTAGTAGCTCTCATTTGGGCGCGGCTTTCCGTAGATGATTCGAATTTTAAACCGTGGTGTCCAGCGGCGAACCAGAGTGTAGGTGAAGGTATAGGTGGGTGGCGGCTTGCAGTCGGCAGTAGCCCTCGGCATGAGCAACAGCAACCTCTTATCAGCGGGAAGTCCGTGCTGGCAACGGCGCAATGCTAACGCAGCAAACTCATCCAGCCAGGTACCTTCTACTTGGCGACCTGACGGCCAGTTTGCGGAAGATGTTGCCCAATCTCGCGCCGCACCCTGAATCTGGCGGGCAGATTGCCTTTTCTGCCGCCCTAATGCTTGACAACGAGCCAGGAGATCGCCGAGAGCTGGCGAGCCGTGTGCGAAACCGTGACTCAAGAATTGTCTTTGGGCACCGTCGAGCCATCCGGCGAGAATTTGCGTGTCCGGTGTCGCTGGCCTGCCCCGAGGACGATTGTTTTTCATGATGGACTCACCTACGACCTTAGTGGATTCCTTAGTAGCGAACCGTAAAGAAGGGTCCAGAAATAGCTATTTCGATACGATAGCATTTGCGGCTATGCTATTGAAAAATCAAATAAAGTCTTTGTTTTAGTAACTTAGCAGGATGGCTGTTAACCGAAGGGTTGTAGGTTCGAGTCCTACCTGAGGAGCCAACCCCCGTTCGTCGTCCTAGGATTTCCCTCGCTAATTGTTCAACTTGGTGGTTCGACCGGGCCTCTTCTGCGGAGCGGCGCTCGCATTGCGGGCGCCAGTTGGTCCGCGCCCAATTCTTACTTTCGTTGTCCCTTCACAAATGGAATGCAACCAGCGTGGAAGTTCGCGGTTTTCTTGAAAATGGCTCGCCTAGCAGCTCTGGATGCGGCGTCAATAAATCTTGCTACCGCGGTGGCATCACCGACGCCTTTCCCTCGCCCGTCCACCCTCCTGGATAGTACCTAACCTGTCTGAGCTGGTCTTTTCGCCCGTGAACCCGATTGCGGCCACCGTCTTTCGGGTTGATCCCGAAGGCTTTCAAGGCGGCTCATCAGCCGCTGTCTTCGAGTTGTATACTGATTGGAAGTTTCGAGGCTCGGTACCAGTCAGCAAGGGAAATCTGTAGGCAACGCATGTTCAAGAAAGTAGCGGCCACGTTGGTTTTCGCGGGTGCGTTATCGTCAACCGGCTGCTTTCTCCATAAGCCAGTAGAGGGTGGGGATGACCAGCAGGAAATCGCGGCGGAAAACTTTGTCTTTGACCTGACCACCAACCTCCAGATCGGATTGGGCGGGCTCGAAAGCTATGTCCACAGCACAACAACCATTTGGGTCGAATCCGGAAAAGTAATAAATGTAAGTACGCAGTACTTCGCGCGCGACGGCGCCCAAGCGCCTCCAGCCGGACCCGCGGCCGCGGCGCAAACAGTCGGCGCCAAAGCTGATGCTCTCTCGACGGCCTTGCCTGCTTCCGGCTACGTCACCGACCAGAGCTTCAACGCGGTTCGGGCTATTAATCTATCCGACGGCAGTACTGTCGCTATGGTCCAGCTTCCCGGCACTGGAAGCCCTTTGGGCATTGCGATTACGCCTGACGGCAAATTCCTTTGGGTCTGCGAGGGTCTGAATCCGCCGAGCAAGGACGTTACGGAGATCGAGATCATCGATACTTCCACATTCAAGATCGTCGCTTCGATTCCTCTTGGACCGCTTGTAGCGGCCACCTGGATCGTTATAACGCCGGATGGAAAAACCGCCTATGTCACGAATAACGGATTGGGTTATCTGGGCGGTACGGCCGCTGTGAACTCGATTCTGACAATCGATGTCGCGACCAGAACGGTTACAGGTCAACTTCTGCCGCCCGTGATCAATGCTCAGCGCGGACCTGACCGGGCAACTTTCGATCGCCTCGCGGTGAGTCCTGACGGCACCCTGCTCTACGCTCAATGCTACTTTGGAATTGCCGTCTTTGATACGCTGACCAATACTCAGGTCAACCCTCCACCGTCCAGCGCTTTGGCGCTTCCGAATATTTCCACTTTCGTTGTGCCAGGGATAATTCCGAGCAACGGAACCCGGATCGTTTTTCATCCTAACGGGACACGCGCCTACTTCACCTCCGATTTATGCCCGGCGCCTAACTCCAACAGTGCCTGCCTGGCGGTTATGGACACAAAGACTAACCTGATTGCCGACGCCATACCGATCGGACCATCCAGCACCACCGAACCTGCCGGGCTGGGTATTTCATCGGACGGAAGATACGTCGTGGTGAAGGAGTTCAATTCGGGAGATTGGATCGTGGTCGACACGACAACGGACAGAGTCGCGAAGAGGGTCCCGGGCGGCCCGCAAAGAGACACCGTTTTCTTCACGACGAATTGAGGAAGGTATGAGCACCGCGCGACTCAGCTTGACATTATTGTTAGGGTTTGCCTGGCCCATCGCGGCGCAGTCGTTGAACTTCAACGAACCGGTTCAAATCTACAACAAAGGAGTGGTCAATACCGCGAGCGTGATGGCACCAGATCTGCCTGGCGGCGCGATCGCCCAGGGGTCGGTTTTTTCAATCTATGGATCGAATCTCGGCCCAACCAACGGCGTCCAAGTAAACGCCTTTCCCCTGCAAACCACGTTTCAGAACGTTTCGATCAAGGTGTTCCGGGGGACCACTTCGGTGGACGCGTTGCCGATTTACGTTTCGGCGACCCAGATCAACGCCCTCTTGCCGTCGAATGCTCCCTTAGGTCGCGTCTCGGTTCAGGTTACTTATAACGCACCGAGCTTGCCCTGTTTTGGCCCCGGAAGCGCTCCTTGCTACGGGCCCACAAGCAATCCCGTTCCGGTGACGGTGATTCCGAGCAGCTTCGGGATTTTCGCCCTCAATGGCGGTGGGTTCGGACCGGGTATTCTGCAGAATTTTATTTCGCAGGCATCGCAGCCAATCAATTCCGCAAAACAGACAGCCAGGCCGGGGCAGGTGATCACGATGTGGGGAACCGGGTTGGGGCCGCTGGCCGTGCCCGACAATGTCGCCCCGCCGGCCGCAAGTTTGCCGGTTCAGGTTGAAGTGTTCGTCGGAGGAAAATCGGCGAACGTGGCTTACTCCGGCCGGACGCCCTGTTGTAGCGGAGTTGATCAGATCGTGTTTACCGTACCGCAAGATGCTCCACAAGGGTGTTTTGTCCCAGTGCAAGTGAGAGTTGCCGGACAAGTGGTGAGCAATGCCGTGACGATGGCGATCTCGTTAGACGGCAGCACATGCTCAGATCCGGCCAACCCACTCGAACAGAATCTTCTCTCCGGAGGTAATTATGGCGCTGTCCTCGCGCACCGTATCGTGGGGACACTGAACCAGTTTTCCGGCACTCCGCCGAATTTCGTGTTCGACGTAGTAGGCGCGGCTCTGTGGAACGAATCTGGCGCGCCAGGCGCCTACAACCCTTATTACTCGCTGCCCCCCCGCGGCTCGTGCACGATCTTTACGGCCGCTGGCGACCTGCTCGGCGACACGCCGCTTAGCGGTTTGCAACCCACCGGTCACGCGCTGGACGGCGGTTCGCCTCTCATACTTTCCGGAGCTGGAGCGCCGCCTCCTTTGCCGCTGCTCGCCGGTGCGTTCTTCGGACTCGTTGGATCGAACGTGCCGGCTTTAGCGGTTCCCAGTACGGTGTTCGATCAGGGCACGCGGCTCACGGTTTCCATCCCCGGCGGAGTGGACGTCGGCCCATTACAAGCCAATTTCCTCACGACCGCGCCCGTCAGCTGGACAAACGGCACGCAGCTCGCACAAGTGGATCGCGGCCATGACCTGACCTTCGCCTGGAGCGGCGGTGACGATCAGCACGAGAGCGTCCTACTCGGAGGCATCAGCTCGGATACGCCGACGCATTCCTCCGCCGCCTTCTTGTGTCTTGCCTCCCCGGCGAACGGCAGCTTTACGATTCCTTCATATGTCCTGGCCAATCTTCCCGCTACTCGCGCGACCGAGACCCTTCCCAAGAGTTGGCTGTTTCTCGGATCAATCCCGCTTAATGGCGCCACGCCATTTTCAGTCCACGGCGTCGACGCCGGCTTTGCAATCTTCAGCCCGTGGAATGTGAGGGCTGTTGTCTACCGTTAGTTGCTGCTCCCTCCGCCCTGCTGTTGCTGAGTTGTGATCGACACTATCCAAGGCAACAAGTTATGCGAGGCGTGAGGGTGAGTGTCCCCTTAATTGCAATAGAAGGCCGTTAGGCGCGATTTTCGAGCAAACCGGTTGGCTCTTAAAGGATGCGCTCCCAGTATCCAACATCAACCCATCTATTGAACTTGAATCCGACTTGCTGAAAGTGCGCGACTTTCTTAAGCCCGAATTTTTCATGAAGAGCAACACTCGGTTCGTTTGGCAATGCGATGCCTCCAATGACCGCATGAATGCCAAGTGTCTGCAAATTCGAGAAGAGATCACTGTAGAGCATCGAACCAATTCCGTGGCCGACGTTGCCTGGGGCGACGTATACGGTGATTTCCACCGAAAAGCGATAGGCAGATCGCGTCTTCCACGGGGATGCATGAGCGTATCCGACGACCTGGCCGTTCTCCTCAGCGACCAACCATGGCAATGAAGCCGACCGCACATCTTCGATCCGTCGAGCCATCTCGTCGGGATGGATCGGTTTCTCCTCAAACGTGATGACGGTTTCCGCGACGTAGTGATTGTAGATCGCCGCCAGGGCGCTGGAGTCGGATGATGCGGCTGCTCGAATCGCCGCGGGTTCGCGTCGCACCATACGCCATTTTAGCGACATCCAGAAACCGAAGCGGTTCTCGACCTGTGGAGTCGCAAAGTTAGGGGTCGCTCGCGGTTTGCGGCCGTAAGCCGGCGCATCCGGAAACTACGGGACTCCTCGGCGAGTTCGGCCCCGCCTGCGGCCGGAAAACCGGGGCCGTCCCGCCGTCGTTTGTTATACTCGGGGCCGATGCGGCCCGTGCTCTTGTCCGCGCTCCTCACCGTGAGCGCGATCGCCCAGCCTCTCGCCACGCTCAATCTCTCGCACGATTTGGTTTCCAATGGTATCGCCAAACAGAACATGACGCCCGACGCGCCAATGCTCGACTCGGGCCCCTTGCTCCAGGCCGGCGTCCAATACGCCTCGGCTCACAACATCCCCACCGTCATCGCCGACCGCGGCCGCTATTACTTCCTCAGCCTCTTTGGTTCCTATCAGCACGTCTTCCTCAACAACATCGCCAATCTCACCCTCGACTTTCAGTACTCTGATCTCTACTTCGCCCAGGGAAACATTGTCGCCATTCAAGTCAACAACAGCAGCAATTTCACTCTGCGCAACTTCACCGTCGATTATCTCCGCCTGCCCTTCACCCAGGCCGCCGTCACCGGCGTCAACGCCGCGGCCAAGACCATCAGCTTCAAACAATACGGCAATTATCCTCTTCCCTCGGCGTTCAATTCGATTTCGGTGCCAGCAGCCGGATACAACATTGACGGCTACTTCCTGTTCTTCTTTCGCAACGGCAGGCAACTGCGCACCACCGGCCGAATGGAGACCACTGGGCCCTTTGGGGAAACTTCGCTCAACATCACCAGCGCTGGCCCGGGGACAGAGTCCGCCGACATCGCCACCATCCAGCCCGGCGACACCATGGTCTTCACCTATCGCGCCGGAGTCGCCGCGATCGACCTGGCCTTCGACACCGGAGCCACGGTGCAAAATGTCTCCGTCTATGCCTCGGGATTTATCGGCGCCCAATCTTACCTCAGCTCCGCGACTACCTTTGATCACGTCCAGATCACGCCGCGGCCCGGCACGGACCGCTTAATCTCCACCAACGCCGACGGCATCCACCTTGCGCAGGCGCAAGCGAACAACGTCGTGACCAACAATACGGTTCGCCGCGGCTGCGACGATGCCATCGCCATCGACGGGCAGTGGTACGCGATCGTGAATGCCCCAAACAAGGGAGCCACCGTGCAGGTGAAACGCAATGTCGTTCCGCCGCTCGCGATCGGCGCGTCGTTCGACTTCGTCAACATTGCTGACGCAACGCTCGCCGGGACCGCCGCCATCGTGGCAGAGGATCCCCCTCCCGCCCAGCAGACTGGCGCAAGCGGCGAGCTGATCACGCTCACGCTCGATCACGCCATCAACGGTTTGCAGCCTAACTTTGGCGTCACCCCAACCGACCCGAATCTGCGCGGCGGCGGCACCATCATCAGCAACAATTTGGTCGTGGAAGAGAACTTTGTCCGCGGAATCTACCCGGCGGGCGTCAAGAACGTCATTGTCGCCAACAACATGATCGAGTTCACCAACGGTCCTGGAATCCTGATCGAGCAGGACGAGGCGCTCGCTTACGGTTACAAGACCGGCCCCTCCTCGGGCATCACGATCAGGAACAACATCGTCGACAACGCGCTCGGCTGGGGCAGCGCCAGCGGCGGCGTGGTGTTCGCCGGTGGGGCCATCAACGTCGTCGCCTACGACCAGAATTTCTCGTGGGTGCCCACGCAGTCCCTTTCAAACATCTCCATCAACGGCAACTACATCACGAACTCGATCCGCTCCGGAATCCGCCTGATGAACGTCAATGGCGGACAAATCACCGGGAATACCATCCTGAACTACGCCACGGATCCGACGGATTTTATTTACTACATCCCCTGCTGCGAAACGATGACCCAGGTGGAGAGTGATTTCAACCAGCCGCTCGTGGTGAAGGACAGCACGGGCGTGAACAACTCCAACAACGCGTCTGTCGGCAGCTACACGATCCACGTATCGGATGCTGACTCCGGCTACCGCATCGCGCCGGAGTCGATCGCGGTTGCCTATGGCCAGAATCTGGCTTCCGCGACCGCGTCCGCTGCCAGCACCACCTTGCCCACTACCCTCGGCGGTATTAGCGTGATGGTCAACGATAGTGCGGGCGTTGCCCGCCTAGCGGGTCTGTTCTTTGTCAGCCCCGGCCAGATCGACTACGAAGTCCCCGCCGGCACGGCTCCGGGGATGGCCACCGTCACCATCGGCAAGAACGTCAGTGCGGCGTTTATTGCCCCGGTGGGACCCGGACTGTTCTCCGCCGACGGCACCGGAAAAGGGGTCGCGGCCGCGTTCGCTGTGCGAGTTTCCGCCAACGGAGCGCAGGTGCCCGTCCCCGTGTTTCAGTGCGGCGGGTCGGGCTGTTCGGCCGTGCCGATGGACCTCGGTGCGCCCGCCGACATCCTCGTGGTGGAACTGTACGGCACCGGCGTACGCGGACGATCGAGCCTCGCGAACACCGTCGCCACAATAGGCGGCATGCCCGCAACCGTTGCCTATGCCGGGCCGCAGACCCAATTCGCGGGTCTGGATCAAATCAACCTCTACGTCCCCCGCAGCCTCGCCGCAGCCGGCGAGGTCCCTGTGGTGCTGACCGTGGATGGCATCACCGCGAATGTCGTAACCGTGAACATCCGCTAGTGCCGCCGGGCCAGTCGATGAATGTGGAGCCTGGCCGGCTTCGAATCTCGAATTTGACCCCTGCCGGCGCTATGATGACGAACGGCGGCCAATTCGAGACTGTCGGGCC
>Ga0070734_10003175_pt1 | contig 17858 bp, 10 predicted proteins | sample Coa_R1_8_FD_66444 | JGI IMG/M metagenome (GOLD analysis project Ga0070734, IMG submission 66444) | Surface soil microbial communities from Centralia Pennsylvania, which are recovering from an underground coalmine fire - Coalmine... | ecosystem: Environmental > Terrestrial > Soil > Unclassified ... | reverse complement strand
CACGAACTCAGCCTCTACTGTTATGCTGCCGGCGGGCAGCAATGGAATGAACTTTTCGGTCATTTGTTCGCCACTTCGGCGGCAGTATTCCTTTGCAGACAAAGAAGGGAGATCTTGCGCCCATTTCTTCATCGTCGAAGGAACTGTGGGAGCAAATCGGTTCATTGTCCTCTGAAGGCTGGTCGGTGAGAACAGAGAACGGAGGGATTCGATTCCTTCATTTCATGCAAGGAGCTTCCTGAGATGAACATGGTCAATCGTCGCAAGGGCTGGGCCGGTAGACTATCCCTGCGCACCCTGCCGTGGCTGCGAGACATCGGCCTGGCGAAGTCCGATCACAAACCGCGCCTGACGTCGCGGTCCTCTCCCCACCTGGAGCCGCTCGAAGACCGCCTTGTCCTTGCCGCGGCCGCGGTCCTGGATCCGAACCTGGGACTGCGAACCGTTGTCAGCGGCCTCGTCAGTCCAACCGCGATGGCTTTCCTTGGCGACAATGATTTTCTGGTGCTGGAGAAGACGACCGGCAAGATCGATCACATTGTCAACGGCATCGATGCCGCCACGAAGTTCGACTTTGGCTCCGGACCGATCAGTAACCTGCCGGTGAATAGCAACTCTGAACGTGGCCTTCTGGGCATGGCCCTGAGTCCGAATTTTACCAACGACCATAATGTCTACCTGTACTGGACCGAGAGCAGCACGGGAGCCGTTTCCAACAACGTGGCCGATGTGCCCGTGCTGGGAAATCGCGTGGACCGCTTCATCTGGAATGCCGTTACCTCCACCTTCACGTTTGACCGCAACATCATCCAACTGCACGCCTTCCAGAACGATGGCAACGGCGGCAACCCCAACCAAATGCAAGGAAACCACAATGGCGGCGTGATCCATTTTGGACCCGACGGCAAGCTTTACATCGTCATCGGCGACAACGGCCGGCGCGGCTGGATGCAGAACCTCATCAATGGGCCGAATGGGCCCGGTCAGACAGATGAAAATAACGGTCCGGTTCGGGGAGGCCCCGCGCCGGATGATGCACACCTAACCGGGGTGCTGTTGCGGCTCAACCCCGATGGCTCCATTCCCGAGGATAATCCCTTCGTCGATATCCGCACGACGCTCCAGGCACCGCTGTTGAGCGGTGCCGGCACGTCGGCGCTCGGTTCTTTCACGGCATTTCTGAACCAGGCGATGGACACCTTCACGGCCCACGTCAATTTCCAGGGCTTGCCGGCGCCGGCCATCGCGGCTCAGGTTCGCCTCGGCGGCCCTGATGGGCCGGTCCTGTTTAACGTTTCCAATCTCCCGCAAGGATTGACCTCCGCCGACCTGACGACTACCTTGACGGCCGCCAATTTCGTCGCCGAGCCGCCCAACGGAATCTTTACTTTGGCCGACGCCGTCAACGCCGTTGTAGCCGGCCGAGCCAACTTCACCATTTACACCTCCCAGCTCCCCGGCGGTGAGATCAGCGGAGCAGTCGCGCAGCTCGATCCAGAGATTACCAACAATTTGCACAGAGTTTTCGCCTACGGAATCCGCAACACCTTCGGCTACACCTGGGATCCGATCACCGGCAAGCTCTGGATGGAGGAAAACGGGGACCTGTCCTTCGACAAAATCAGCATTGTCGGCCCCGGTGCCAATGACGGCTGGATCCAAAGCAGTGCGCCTCTCCTCAACATCGATGGGACCCTCGATGATGTCGCCTTGGCCGAGTTCAAGTCGATCGAGCTACGGCTGAATCCCAACGGACTCCAACAGACCCGCTGGCCGTCGGCCAATATCGCCGACTCAGCCCAGGCAGCCCTGGACCGCCTGGTGATGTTGCCGGGTGCCTATTACAATCCGCCGGTGTTTTCCGTCCGGGCTGAGGATCCCCCGGCAGCGTTGAGTTTCTATACCGGCTCGGCGCTGGGGCCGCAGTACCAAAATCTCCTTTTCGAGGGAGAGGCACGCGACAAGGCGACCGATCCGCGCGAACAGTTCGATGGCGCCCTGTTCGCTTATCACCTCACTCCCGACCGCAACCAGCTCGACTTTGGCAACGACCCCAATGTTCGTGCCTCGGACCATGTATTCTTGAACAATACCGATTTCGACCTGATGGGGGATACGAGTTTCCTGTTCGGCACGGGCTTCGGTATCGCCACGGACATCGTCACCGGGCCGGACGGCAATATGTACGTGGTCTCGGAAACCAAGGGCAATGTGTACGAGATCTTTAACAAGGCCTCGGTCGGTCCCATGCAGGCGGCGAACCTGGTCTCCGATCTCGCCAACCCGCCCGGGGGCGCGCCGCAACTTGTCGATCCGAACCTGAAGAATCCCTGGGGTGTGGCTCGAAGCGCGACCAGCCCGTTCTGGGTGGCCAATGAAGGCAGCGGCACGTCCACCTTGTATTCCGGCGACCTGAACGGCGGTCCGGTGACCAAGAGCTCCACGGTGGCCGTCATCCCACCCGCTCCCGGACGGTCGCAAGGAACACCCACGGGCGTGGTCAATAATTCGACCACGGATTTCGTTGTCAACGGTGCGCCGGCCCGGTGGATCTTCTCCACGCTCGACGGAACCATCGCCGGCTGGAATGGCGGTAGCGATGCCCAACAGGCGGCGGTAACGCAGGGAGCCGTGTACACAGGCCTGGCCATCGGCAGCACCGCTTCCGGCAATTTCCTGTATGCCGCCAACGCTTCCCAGGGGCGCATCGATGTTTTCGACAAGAACTTCGCGCCGGTCTCTGCGGTGCCGGGGGCCTTTACCTTCACCGATCCAAATTTGCCGCTGGGGCTAACTCCCTACCGACCATTCAATATCCAAGACCTCAACGGCACCCTGTACGTGACGTACCGCAATAGCGCCGACCCGGAGCATGGCGGTATCGTCGATGCGTTTGACACAAACGGGAACTTCCTTCGGCGGATCGTATCGAGCGGCGTCAACGCACCGTGGGGCCTGGCAATCGCACCGACCGGCTTCGGTCCGTTTAGTGGCGCGTTGCTCGTCGGCAATTTTGGCTTGGGCGACGGCAAGATCAACGCCTTCGATCTGAACACCGGCACGTTCCTGGGTTACATCACGGATGCCACTGGCAATCCTCTCACGTTCGAGGGTCTGTGGGGTTTGGCGTTCGGCAACGGCGGCAGTGGCGGCGATCCCCGCGCCCTCTATTTTGCGGCCGGCATTGATCGCGTTGGAGCGGGCTCGCTGAGCGCCGCCGATGGGCTCTTTGGCTCCATCCGACTCATCCCAGCTCCCGGACAAACTCTGCTGCCGACAGCCCTCCTCGATTTGGCTGCGGTGATGATCTTGAACACCGGCGGGCCAACGCAGCCGATCCGTGGGGGGTTCAAACCGCCGGCTCCAGGCATGAGCTCCCCGAACCACCGTGCGGACTCCGCTCCGCTTGTCGATGCGGTACTCCAATCGCCGGCTGCGCCTCAGCCACTCGATGGACAGGCGTTGCACCGAATTGGTGGCGCGGATTCCGGTGACGATCCGTTGGCAATGGTCTTTTCATCCCCGCTGGAGCCGTGGTAATCCGAAAGCAAGCGCGCTCAACTCATGGCCCAGCGGGCCAAGAACCACGAACCACAAGGTACCGGGAACTCTCCAATCAAAGTTTCAGATACCTTGTGGTTCAAATAGGTTGGACAGCGGCGTTTCGATGGGCCACCGCTGTCCATCCGTACGCGCAACGATCGCTGTGCTGGCCTGGATCGGCAGATTGGTGGCCCAAGCGATTCAGCAGAAATCCAATTCCGGCTCCTCTACTTTGAGGAGGCGGCGGCCCAAATGGCTTTGATCGCTACCTCATCCCCGAGCCCGTCCGGCACGGCCACGCTCGGGCTGTTGGCAAAGTACCAACGGCGTCTGTCCAAAGGCGACCGAACGGTGCGGCTGCCGGGCATTTGCAAGTAACCATTGGGATCGGATTTCCGTACCCAGTCCCAGGCGTAGCGGAGCCAGGCGGCACGGTATTCCTTGCTCTGGTTGGCAAACCAACTGATTTCGTCGTATCCCCAGATCCAAATGCCACCCTGGTTCGCCTTGCCCGGTTGCCGGCTGACACCCCAGTTGTCGATCTCCACCAGGTAGGGCAGATGCTCGCATTTCCAGCCGCTGTACGTCAGCCCACCCTTGCTTCGGCCGTAAATGCTGTCAGAGAAGCCGACCTGCAGGATCGCTTCCTGGGGACGTTCGGGGACTTCCTTGATGCGCAATGGGAACGAATGGATATCCAGCAGCAGCTGGCCATTGTGCACCAACCCACCGCTGGGAACGTGCGCATCACAAACCACCATGTGCCGGCGGGCGTGCTTGGCCGCGTATCCCCGAATCAAGCCGAGGATTTGCTCGCAATGTTCCAAATTGCGGTCGTTGGCGTTCATGAGCTCGATTTGCCCGAAGTGGATGGCTTCCATGCCCAAATCAATGTAGGAGGCAGCCAGGAAGTAGAACCACAGCTTGGTTTCTGGCCGGCTAATGTCCGGAACGGACGCACCTTTGCCCCAATGATTGTTCCGTTTGCCGTCTGGATAAAGCATATCCGCGTAGCGGAAATTTCGCTTCTCGACCGGCAGATCCAAGGCAGTCAACGCCCAAGCCGGAACGGGCACTTTCTCGACGTTCGTCGTCACGATCTCGAAGATGCAAGCTTGTAGCATCATATCTGGATCCGCCTCGTGCACCCGAGGAACCTGCTGCTTCGCTCGTTCCAAATTCGCTAGTAAGTTGGCCTCGCCGGCCCAGAGGCATAAGGCGCGGCCGATGAATTTGGCCCCGGTGTCCTTGAGCATGCGAATGTTGTCGTTGAAGTCCCCCTTGCCATTGAGCAGACCTTCCGTCGTAATGGCGCGGGCCAGGTAGTTTTCCAAGACCTGCCGGGATATGATTTTCTCAAACTGATAATCCGGCTGCCGCTGATTGGCCGGCCTCTTGGATATGCCGTGTTTCTCGGTGCCGGCGGCTGCTGATAATTGGAGAACCGCAACACCGACGATCAGAAGAAAGGCCCGGCTTCGCAGCGCCGCGCATATGGCAACTGAGCTCATCTCAAGATTCCTCCGGAGCACACACGACGGAAAGGATCCAATGGGATCACTCTTATTTGAAGCCAACCAACGTGGAAAGGGTTTGGGTCTGAACCATCATGCGCAGTTAAAGGCAGCCCTGGAGCCGCTCAACGACATGGGAAGCAATGACAACCCGTAGTGATGCGAGCACGAACACTGAGCCGGGAACTGTGCCTGGGAAGGCTGCTCCGTCGGTGCTTCATCTTGAACAGCTGGTCCAGAAAGCCGGGCACCTGTTGCCCGCCCAAGGTCCGATCCGGGTCTTCATCCATCATAACCCGTTACATGCTTTTGAGGACTTGCCCTTTGATGAAGCGGTGCAGAAGGGAGCGCGGATTTTCGGTTGCCACCCTTACCTACCGGAACTCCGATATCGCGAGAAACTGGCACGGGGCCGGATTCGGGTTGCCGATCTACAGGCTGTCTTGCGCGATGACTTGGGCAGCCGCGGCGAGGAATCAATTTTGCATTTGGGTACCCGGCGCGAACTTCGCTTGGCCATGCTCCTTTATCCCTTGCGCCTTGCACCGACGGGAGAACTCCGCTGGTTTGTCGCACGCCATGATGCCCTGAAGTCCTTTCGCGACACGGCTCCGCCCTTGCTGCGCGAAGCGTTCATCGAAGAGACGCGCCACTGGATCATGCGTGACGTCCGCGGAGCCACTGGGTCACGCCTTACGGCTGTCCCTACCGGGGAGAGGAGAGCTGAACAGGGTGGGCACGACCAGCATTTCCATGATTGGCTTTCGCGATTGCTCGATCGCTCCGGCGAATCGTCCATCGAATGCTGGAGCGCGCGAACCTGGGAAAAGCTCACGCTGCAGATCCTCTGGCGGATTTGTCGGGATGGCGTTCAGAACCTGAAGGCCCCGAGCGTGTCTCCCCCACGATCTGTCCGCCATCGGGACCTATTGTTAGCGGCGACGGGGCAAGACAGCGACCTGCTGGTTCACGACCTACTGGGCCGCTTTTGCGCGGCGTTTCTCGATCAAGGCCTCGCGCATTGGCCGTTGCCCGACCGGAACCAAGGATTGTTTCGGGCCTTCAGCATTCTGTACCGACAGAGAAGCGGCCCTCCCGATCAGTGGCTGCGCGGCCTGTCCCGTGAACTGATTCGTCTCGAAAGGGCCCGCCGGAGTCCTGCCGAATCCATTGTTGAATCCTTGCATCTGTTAGGCGTGCCGGAACACGAGTGGGATGTATTCATCCCGGCCACCTTGCTCGCGCTGCGAGGCTGGGCGGGAATGATTTATCAGATGGAAACGCGCGGCGACCGCACGGCCAATCCCGCACCCCCTGGAAGCCTGCTCGAGTTTCTGGCCGTTCGCTTGATCCTCGAACGTCTGGCGTTGGCGCACGGTGCTTCCCAAGCGCTCGGGTATCACGGGCCATTGGGCGAGTTGCGGGAGGTCGCTGCTGCCACAATTCCGAAACCAGAAACAGTTAACGTCGATCAGCGAGCATTCCTGGTCTTTCATCTCGCGCAGGTTCGGGGCTGGCTTCCCGGCGACCTTCACCGCTTGACCCAACAGGAATGGTCCACGCTCGTTGAGGAGATTGAGGCATTCTCCGACTTAGAGCGACGCCGGATTCTGCAGCGTGCCTTCGAGCGCCGCTATCGCATCCAGGTGTTGGATGCGCTTGCGATTCATTCCGATCGCTGCGCCCGGCCAGCTTCTCGGGGTTCAGAATGCAATCCTAGCGAACGCCGAGAGAGGCCGAGGGCTCAAATTATTTGTTGCCTGGACGAACGCGAGGAGTCGTTTCGCCGGCATCTCGAGGAAGTGTGCCCGGCGGTGCAAACATTTGGTGCCGCCGGATTCTTCAATGTCGCGATGTACTACCGGGGCGCCGCCGATGCCCATTTTGTTCCTCTGTGCCCAGTAGCAATCCGTCCACAGCACTGGGTCGTAGAGACGGTGGTGCGAGGGATGGACAAGCTGCACCGCCGTCGGGCGATGCTACGCTGGGCTCTGGGGATGCTGTGGCATACGTTGCACGTCGTCAGCCGCACTTTCCTCGGAGGGGCCGTGCTTGCCTTGCTCGGCGCCTTGGCCACGGTCCCGCTCGTGGCGCGAGTGCTGTTTCCGCGCTGGACCGCACGAATCCGGCGCTCGGCCGCACGCTTCGTTCAAGTGCCTGCGATCACTCAACTTGGGCTGGAGCGGGCACAACTCGACGGCCAACGCCCACTCACGGAGCATGGGTCGGCAGACCGAATCGGTTACACGCTCGAGGAGATGGCCGTGATTGTCGAGCGACTGCTGCGCGACATTGGCTTGACTTCCGACTACTCCTCTTTCGTGATTGTAATCGGGCATGGCTCCGTGAGCATGAATAATCCACATGAGTCTGCGCATGATTGTGGGGCATGCGGTGGTGCCGTTGGCGGCCCCAATGCCCGGGCGCTGGCTCAGATGGCCAATGATGGACGCGTGCGCGACCTGCTGCGCCAACGCGGGTTCGCTCTGCCCAGGCAGACGCTGTTTGTCGGCGCCCTGCATAACACGTGCGACGATAGTCTTACCTTTTACGACCTAGAATCCCTGCCGATCTCCCATGAGCGGGAGTTCGAGGACATCCGGGCGGTTCTGGAGGAAGCATGCCAGCGCAACGCGCACGAACGTTCCCGGCGCTTCGAAGGTGCTTCCCTGGACATGTCATTCGCAACGGCGTGGCGGCATGTCGAAGGCCGCTCGCAAGACCTGGCCGAGACACGGCCGGAGTACGGCCATGCGACCAATGCAATCTGCGTCGTCGGCCGCCGTGAGCGCACCCGCGGTCTGTTCATGGATCGCCGCGCTTTTCTGGTATCTTATGACCCAACCCAGGACGATCGGGAGCACACGATCCTGACGCGACTCCTCCACGCCGTGTTGCCGGTCTGCGCGGGCATCAACAAGGTGTTTGGCATTTCACACTCCATCTGGAGAGCTGGCTCCGCATCGACGGCTACCATTTTTCCTTCGAACTGTTGTTCGACGGGCTCTCTCTGCCCTTCGTGTTGCTCGCCTTCGTGCTCTGTGCAATGATCGGGACATTCGCGAGCCGTTACCTGCACCGCGAGCCCGGTTACAGCCGGTTCTTTGTGCTTTATGCCCTGTTTGTCGCGGGCATGGCGCTGACGGCACTGGCTGGGACGATCGAGCTCTTGTTTGCCGGCTGGGAACTGGTCGGACTCTCCTCTGCCTTTCTGGTGGCATTCTTTCAAGAACGGCCCATGCCGGTGCACAATGGTCTGCGCGTGTGGACGGTATATCGGATTTCAGATGCTGCGTTTCTGCTTGCCGCCATCGTGCTGCATCACATGACCGGACAAGGGGACTTCAATGTGGTATTAGTCGCCTTTCCCTTTGAAATGCCTCTCCGCAAACTCAAGAAAGGTCTTCCAGTCCGCGGGAACGGCCATATGGCCACCGCTGTGGTAGTGGAAAGCCAGGCTACCGGTGGCGATCGGCTTGCCGAGTGGCGGTACCTCCGAGATGCCCAGGTCCTTTGCACCCAGTAGCCGATAGACAGGGCCAGCCGCGATCATCGCCAGGGCTTCGCCCTTCGGGTCGCTCCACTGATCGGTCAGGCCGCCGTTCACATACACGGGTCGTGGCGCACACAGGGCGATCAGCATATGCTGATCCACGGGCAGTACACTCCATTTGCCGACCCACTTCTGGAGATTGCCGGCAAACTGCCAGGGGAAGTTCTGGGCCATGTCGTCCAGCGTTTCACCCCAGTCACGGCGAATGAGCGAAGCACCCATTTCACCGGGGACAATTGCACAGACGGCCGCCACGCGTTCATCCTGGGCCCCAGCCCACAAGACCGTCTTTCCCAGGCGCGACGTACCGGTAATGGCGATCTGCTTGGCGTTGATGGATGGATCCGATTCCAAATAGTCAACGACCCGGCTGATTCCCCAGGACCAGGCGCTGATTGTGCCCCATTCGTCCGGTTCCGGCCGCGCTTGCCCTTGCTTCAAGGTGAGGCCGATGACTCCCTCTTTCCAGCGATCGGCGCGATCGGGCTGAATATCGCCATAGCCAATGGTGGCATAGCCCCAGCCTTTGCCAAGGACCTCGGCAATCAGATCGAAACTACCGGCCGGCCGGGCGGGTCCGCGGCCGGGCCCTGTGCCAAAAGTGATGTTGAGGAGTACAGGCACTGGCTTTGTGGCGTTGGCCGGCGTGGTGAGGGTCACGCGCATCTTTGGGCCATCGATTTTGTTACCCATGGTACCGACCACCTGGCGCACCGTGGCGGTACCACCTCGTGCCTGGTTTTCCGTCTCCTGGACGCGCCAGGACACGGATGGAGCGTTCGCAGGAATTCGTCCATAAATCTCGGTCTGGTAAAACTTGAGGATTTCTGGTCGGCGCTGCCTAAACCAGGTTGCCGCATCGGTTACGGGCTGACCATTGGTAAGAATCAGCGGGTCGGGCAGCTTGTAGGCGGGAACCTTGGCTTCATCGTAATTGGAGACATGTCCGGTCGCTCGGGCAAGCCGAACCGGATTGCCACCCGGATCCCGTTTGCCGATATAGGGCACGTTGGCGGCATTCCCTGTCTTTCCGGGTTGTGGGAACGGATCGCCGGGCTTCGGCGATTGCGGATCCTGGGCCGTGGCCAGCAAGGCCGTGCCGAGGAGTGCCAGGCAGGGAAAGCTTAGGAAATGGCGCCGCATTCTAGACCTCCACGAACAGGTAGCCAGCTTCCGTTGGAAGACGTATTGAGGATACCGCAGCTGGAATTTGGTTGGCCCAGCAGGATTCAAGCCTGCACCTAGAGGACGATGGGGACGACGCACTCTCAATTTACGCCCAGGGGAGAAAAGGACCAGGCGCGTACCCATCCACGGTTGTACGGACCTTGCCGTTCGCGATAGAGCAAGTTATAGTCGCATTTCGTGTGGACGAGAATTCCTCCCTACTTGCCAATCTTGAAACTCACACTCGGAACCCAGGCCCGCCAAGGCCGCGCAAGTAGTTCATGTTCTTCTTCGACCGCTACCCAGCTTAACTGGGAGAAGCAACATCGAAGTGGTGGAGTTGGCATTCTTCTGTGCAGGAGAAGCCCCGCACGATCCCTTAACTTGCCAAAAAAGGGTGTCCATGATCCAGCCCGAGGCGCTTAAAAAGACGGAACCGCTCATGTGGGCCACCGGAATCGGCACGGATGTCTGGGAGCTTTTCCGCGCTTGCATCGCAGGAAACCTGGAGACCGTGAAGCAACTGTTAGCCAAAGATCCTTCGCTCGTGGATACGCAATACGCTTACCGCACGCCGCTCTACTTCGCCGTGAGAGAAAATCGAGTCGAGATCGCGGCGTTTCTTCTGGATCGGGGTGCGAATCCGTTGGGCTTGGCGGTGCATGACAGTTTGCTCCAGGTCGCACACGATCGCGGCTACGCAGCGATGGAAAAGTTGCTGGAATCGAAGCTCGCCAACCTGCACGGCGCTTCCCCCAAGGGCGAAGCGGTCGCTGCTGCCATTCGCGAACACGATCTCGCCAAAGTGACGGCCTTGCTGGACACCGCACCGGAGTTGCTGCACGCCGGGGACAGGCGCGGCAATCAGCCGATTCACTGGGCGGCGATGACGCGCCAGCTCGACATCCTCGATTTGCTTCTGGCGCGGGGAGCCGACCTCAACGCCCGGCGGCAAGACGGCGCCCGCCCCATCCATCTCTCGAATGGAGATTATCATTTCCGCGGCTGGCGCGATGTGCCGAATGACTGGCCGGTCACGCCCGCTCAAGTGCTCGGCCACCTGCGTGCGCGCGGTGCCACTGTGGACATTTGCACGGCCGCGAGCATTGGCGATCTGGAGCGGGTAAAAACGCTCCTCGATCAAGATCCTACGCTGGCCAACCGCGTCTCGGATTACGTCTCGTATTACCTCGGTTCCGGTGCGCCGTTGAAGAACGCTGCCGCCCGCGGACATATCGACATGGTCAGACTACTGCTGGAACGCGGCGCGGATCCGAATCTGCCCGAGAAGGGCATCGCACCTCGCGGCCAGGCACTCTATGCGGCAGCGGCCAATGGTCACTATGAAATTGCCAAGCTACTCCTCGCCCACGGAGCCTACCCGAATCCCGAGGTCGAAAGCTCCGCCGACGCCTTGAGCAGGGCCATTGCGAATTCCGATCAGCCGATGATCGACCTGCTCTGTTCCTATGGCGCTAGCCGCGCCGTACACCTGTTGGCTTACGACGGCGATGTGCGAACGGCGGCCGCCGTCTTTGCAGCCAACCCTGCCCTCGCCGACGATCCTGAAGCGCTCGCCAATGCCGCGGGGCAAGGTCAGGAGGCATTTGTACGCTTGCTGCTTCGCTATCAACCCGACCTGCCCAAACGCCTGACATTCCCCGCCTGGTCGGTCGGCGCCAAGATCCGCGCATTGAACGAACTGTTGTTCGAGCATGGCATGAATCCGAGCCAGCCCGACTGGCTTGGCATCACGCCACTCCATCAGTTCGCCCGAACCGGCGATGGTGAAAAGGCGACGCTCTTCCTGGAACATGGAGCCGATCTGCATGCCCGCGATGAAGACATCTGCTCGACCCCCTTGGGGTGGGCGGCCAAATTCAATCAAGTCGCGATCGCGAAACTTCTGCTGAAGCACGGCGCCAAGCCAAACCTGCCCGACGATCCGCCGTGGGCGACTCCGCTGGCATGGGCGACTCGGCGAGGCCATACGCAGATTGCAGCGCTTCTGATCGGACACGGCGCACAGTGAGGGGCCAAGAGGACGGTAGCAGCCGCCCGCAAGTCCGTCCCTGGCCCTGGTGTAGTATCTACACGAGCCTGCCGCGTCAGCGAAGGTCCTTCGCTGACGCGGCAGGCTCGTGTCTTGCACGGTCCATTAGGTCAGGCCCGCACTGATCTGCACGACGCCGGTGTCCCACAGTTTGGTCCAGCCGCTGTTTTTGTCCAGGCCGCCATGTTCCCACAGGGCCCCGCCATCGAAGAGAACAAACACCGTATCCGTTTGCGCGGGAGCGGCGCAGATCTGCGTGACCCCGCTGTCCCAAATCTTCGACCAGCCCGCGTTCGCGTCCGTGCTACTATGTTCCCAGACGGCCCCGCCGTTGAACAGCACAAACACCGTATCCACTTGCACCGGCGAGGCACTGATTTGCGTGACTCCGCTGTCCCACACTTTCGACCAGCCGGAGTTCGAGTCCGTACCCGTATGCTCCCACACGGCCCCACCGTTGAATAGGACGAACACCGTATCCGCTTGCGCTGAAGAGGCACTGATTTGCGTGATCCCGCTGTCCCACACCTTGGACCAACCGGAGTTCTTGTCCAGGCCAACATGTTCCCACACGGCCCCGCTGAAATTGACAAACACGGTATTCGCTTGCCCCTGGGAAGCGCTGATTTGTGTGACCCCGGCGTCCCAAATCTTGGACCAGCCGGAGTTCGAGTCCATGCCGACATGTTCCCACAGAGCGCCGCTGAAATTGACGAACACGGCCGGCTGACCGGAAGAATCGACGGCCGCGCTGATATCGGTGACCCCCGTATCCCAGATCTTGGACCAGCCGGAGTTCTTGTCTGTGCCGACATGTTCCCACAGAGCCCCGCCGCTGAACAGAGCAAACACTGTGTCCGCTCGGACCTGGGAAGCGCTGATTTCCGTGACCCCGCTGTCCCAGATTTTGAACCAACCGTTGTTCTGATTCGCGCCGGTATGTTCCCAGAGGGCCCCGCCGTTGAACAGGACAAATACTCCTGCATTGCCGTGGCCGTGGGCACCCGAAACCACCAAATCGAGGGGCAGATCGACATCATTCATGCCTTGCTGCCGGACGACGATCAAGATCGATGTCGTACCCGCAGGCGCTTGGGAGTCCGCGGTAAATTTGAGGTTGAAGATATAATCTCGTTGATCATGGACGCCCGCGGTGTACATGTTGCCCGGGTCCGCCGAGGACACCACATCGGGAACATACCCTTCGTTGGGGGACACGTAGAGACCGTTCGGGAGCTTGCTGCCGTAGGACGGGCTGACGTCGCCTAAAATTCGGCTGTGGTCCGGAGCGAGGATGAGCACTTGCACGGGGTTGGACGTGTTGCTGTTCCAATCCGTGACGTGGATGTTCAAATCCTTGTCCTGAGTTCCGGGATCAAGGTTCAAGCTGCCACTGGGGTCCAAGAAAGCAGCGAGCTGAGGAGCAGCACTGGTGTCCAGAAGCGTGACCGTAGCACCGGCCGCGTGCGCCTGGGCTGTGGTGCCGTTGAGACCGCGTGCAATGACCGCCAAACTGTTGGCATTGGGCGAGGGGTCATAAGCTGTCAGCACCTCTTGGTCAATCTGGACGTTGAAATCGTTGAAGTCATGTGGAAATCCCGCGTCACTGGCCACCCCTACCTGGATCAACGTATCCCCAATGGCAATCGGATCCTTCAAGGTTGTCGTGAAGGACAGGAGCTCCCTTGCTTCCAGGCATTCGACCTTCAAGCATGCCTTGTGTCTGGCGCGAAGGGTGACACGGACCGACGGCTTGGCGCTGCGAGCAAACAGAGTGGTCAGAAAACGCTTCATGGAAAACTCCTAGATGCTGGGGGCACCTTTTTGGTTGCGGTTTAAATCTCGGAGAGCAGTTACGTCCGCTCTATAAGGAGATTGCCGTTTGCAAGAATAACCGGCCAGAATTCAAGAAAACCGCGTGGAGATTTTCCTGTCAGGGGGGAAAGTGCGCAGCCAAACGGATTAGCTTTGCTGCCAATCACTTATGGAAGGGAGATGTGATACGAAAGGACGCAACCGGCAGCAGCAGCAACGATGGTACCCGTCCCTGGCCCCGCAGCTGTCGTCTGCGGTGCCTATGAATTGGCCGGCCGGTTTTGCAGGATGGTCTCGATCTGGGCCAACAGCTTGGGGAAATCGACCGGCTTGGTGTGGTAATCGGCACAGCCCACCTGCAAGGCCCTCTCCCTGTCCCCCGCCAGGGCGTGAGCCGTCAGGGCGAGGACAGGCACGGCACCCAACCCTTCGATGGCCTTGATCTGCCGCGTGGCTTCCCAGCCGTCCAGTTCGGGCATGTTCATGTCCATCAGAATCAGGTCGGGCTTCTCGGACTGTGCCATCGCCAGCCCGGCTTTGCCATCTTCAGCCGTGACTACCGCAAAGCCCCGGCGCTGGAGCCGCCGCGACAGCGAGTCGCGGTTCTCTTCGTTATCTTCGACGATCAGGATTTTCGGCATGTATCACCTTCTCCCGGTGGCCGGTTGCTCGGCCACGTCCGGGGTCTTCTTAGCCATGTTAACACCCGTCCTGGTCTGCTCGGAAGCGCGGCTGGCGTATCGGGCCACGACGCGCCGCACCTCGCGGAGCAACGCCTCCCGGCCGTAAGCCCCTTTCTGGAGGATCTTCTCGACGTTGCCGCTCAGCAGCTGCCGCTCCCTCGGCGCCAGGTCTTTCGAAGTCAAGACCACCACAGGGATGGACTGCCACGCCTCGTTCTTTCGTAACTCAGCGAGGAACTCGAAGCCGTTCATCTCTGGCATCATTAGATCGAGCAGGACGAGCGACGGCTTGTGCCGCGTCACTTGCTCCAGGGCCACGCGCCCGTTCTGGGCCTCGGCCACGGTCCAACCCTGCTTGGCGAGCGTTCGCCGGACGACCTGGCGCGTCGCCTCGTCGTCCTCGACGATCAGCACATCGGCCGCCTGTCCGGCGGCACGGTACTTCTCGATCAGCGCGATCAGGCAGTCTCGATCAATAGGCTTGGTGAGGTACTCGGAGGCTCCAAGCAGGTAGCCCATCTCCGTCTCGCTCATGATGGTCATCATGACCACGGGAATGTCGGCGAGGCTACGATCTGCCTTGAGCGCATTGAGCACCGCCCAGCCATCCATCCGTGGCATGAGCACGTCGAGGAAGATGACAGTGGGGCGAACCTGGGTGGCCAGGCGCAACCCTTCCTCACCGTCGGAGGCGGCCACGATACAGACCCCTTCGGGTGCCAAGGAGCGCGCCATGAAGTCGCGCACCGCTGGATCATCGTCAATGACCAGGACAGTTGCGGCGCCGGTGGGACCAGCTAGCGGCGCTTGACTCGGCGCAGGAGCCAGAGAGGTTACACAGGACGGCAGCCGAACGGTGAAGGTCGAACCTTCTCCCGTCCTACTGTTCACGGCGACCTGGCCGCCCATCATCTCGCAGAAGCGCCTGCTGATGGCAAGTCCCAGACCGGTGCCGCCGTACTTGCGAGTGATCGAAGCGTCTGCCTGGGTGAACGGCTGGAAGAGCTTGGTGACCTGTTCCGGGGTCATGCCGATGCCGGTGTCGCGGACGCGGAAGGTCACCCATTCCCGGCCGTCCTCTTCGGCCCGTGCTGCTTCGAGGGTGATCGTGCCCTTCTCGGTGAACTTGCAGGCGTTCGATACGAGGTTGAAGAGAATCTGCCGTACCTTCGTCAGGTCCGCGTGCATCGCGCCCAGGCCGTCCGGGCAGCGCACTTCCAGCGTGTTGGTCTTCTTCTGCACGAGCGGCCGCACTGTTCCGACCACCTCCTCGACCATCGTAGCAATGTCGAACGTCTCCAGGGAGAGATCCATCTTCCCCGCCTCAATCTTGGAGAGATCGAGCACGCCGTTGACCAGCGCCAGCAGGTGTTTGCCGCCGGCGCGAATCTTTTCCAGATCCGGTACGAACTCAGTGACGCCACGATCCTCGGCCTCCTCCTGGAGCAATTCGCTGTACATGATAACCGCATTCAGCGGAGTGCGCAGCTCGTGGCTCATGCTGGCCAGGAACTGGCTCTTGGCGACGTTGGCGGCCTCGGCAGCGTTCTTGGCCTCCAGCAGCTGCTCCTCGAAACGCTTACGCTCGGTGATGTCCGTGAGCACGCCCACGAAGTGGGTCACCTTTCCCGGCGGCTCGGTTACGGGGGCGACCGACAAGGTGGCCCAGAAGGGGTTGCCGTCCTTGCGGTAGAAGAGCACTTCAACCGAGGCGTCGCGCCCCTCCTGATAAGCGGCCCGCACTTCCTCAACGGCAGCGGCGTCGGTCTCCAGCCCCCGGAGGAATTCAATGTCGCGTCCCTTGACCTCGGGAAGGACATAACCGGTCAGGCGCTCGAAGGCCGCGTTGACGTAGGAGAGTGGCTCGTCGGCCCTGGCTGGGTCGGTAATGAACACTCCCTGGGCAATGGCCCGCAGGGCCCGCTCCCGCAGCCGCATCGCCTGTTCGGCGCGCCGCCGCTGGCTGATGTCCACGAAAGTAATCACGGCGCCGAACAGGCGGCCGTCACGCCGGATCGGATTGGCTCGGTACTCGACGGGGAAGCTGGAACCGTCGCGGCGCCAGAATACTTCGTCGTCGGCATGCATGGCGGTGCCGGTCCGCAAGGTCTGGCAGATCCGGCATTCCGCACGCGGGTAGGGCTTGCCATCGGGCCGAGTGTGGTGGAACAGCTCATGCGCCGGCTTGCTGAGCAGGTCGGCCGGGTCGTCGTAGCCCAGGAGGCGGGCACAGGCGGGGTTGGCAAAGGTGCAGTTGGCATCCACGTCCACCCCGTAAATTCCCTCGCCACTGGACTCCAGCAGGAGGCGGCTATGCTCCTCGCTCTCCCGGAGCGCCTCCTCCGCTTCTTTGCGTTGGATGTACTGAGCGATCCCGTCGCTCAGAGGTTTCAGCTCGTGCAGCACGCTTTCCGCCAGCGGTTGGCGGGCGAACATCCCCAGGACGCCGACGACCCGGCGCTCGACGATGAGCGGGTAGCCGGCGAACGCGACCATCCCTTCTCGCCTTGCCCACTCCCGGTCACGGATCTGGGGATCGTTGGGAACGTCATTGGTCAGGTGTGGCTGACGGCTCTGGGCGATCCGTCCGATCTTGAGCTCGCCCACGTTCACGCGGCTGTGGCCACCGTCGAGGTGGGTGTATATCCCCGCGCTGGCCTGTAGCTCCAGGACGTTCGCAGCCTGATTGAGCGTCCAGATGCGGGCGAAGGCTACGCCAAGATGCCGGACGAGCGCCTCAGTGCATTCCTGCAAGGCGGCCCGCAGCGAGTCGCTGCTCGTGAGAGCCTCGCCGATATCGGCCCGGAGAGTCTCCAGCCGGGTCCGCTCTGCCAGATCCTCCTCCGCGCGCTTCAGTTCCAGGAAGAGACCAACCTGGCGACCCAGGCTGCCAAGCACCCGCAGCAACGACTCGTCCGGCTGCCGCACCTCGCGGGCAAAAAACTCGATGACGCCGAGGACGTGCTTCCCGAGGGCGACGGGAAAACCAAATGTGGCGTGGAAACCTTGCTGCGCGGCAACCGCGGCCCTCGGAAAGGCCATGTCGGCACTCACGTCCGGAATCCACACCGGCGCGCCGCTATTCCAGACGGAGCCCGGCAGTCCCTGGCCGCGGGAAAGGGGCTGGATGCGGCTGGCGGCCTCCAGCTCTTCCGCGTGAGCTGCCGGAGAGTGCCAGACGTTCACACAGCGAAGGGCAGGGGTGTGCGCGTCCACCTTCCAGAGTGCCCCGAAGGGACAGCCCAATCGCTGGCCGAGGGTCTCCAGGACTCGTTCCTCGGCATCGGACTGGGTTGCCGATTCCGTCAGGACCTGGGCCACGGCGTGCTGGAGGGCCAGGTGCTGTTCGGCGACCGTGACCTTGATGGTACTCATCTGCGAGCCCTCCCTGCGGCGCTGGCGGCTTCCTTGGCAGTTCCTCCAAGAGCCGGCCGGTCTTCGCGGGGAGGGTGCTCGGGGCTGGCGTCAGGAGGGGGACTCAGCAGCGCCCGGATTTGGCTGCGGCTCTGGAGGAGCGAGGTCGTAACGTA
>Ga0070734_10003174_pt1 | contig 17874 bp, 13 predicted proteins | sample Coa_R1_8_FD_66444 | JGI IMG/M metagenome (GOLD analysis project Ga0070734, IMG submission 66444) | Surface soil microbial communities from Centralia Pennsylvania, which are recovering from an underground coalmine fire - Coalmine... | ecosystem: Environmental > Terrestrial > Soil > Unclassified ... | reverse complement strand
AGCAATCTCGAAGTCGCCACCCCGGAAAAAGGCGAGAAAGCGCCCGTGCAGCCGCTGCCCCCCGCGTTCGCCAATACAGCCGAAAAAGACGCGGTGGACTTGCGCAAGTACTGCTCGCCCATCGGCGACCAAGGCCAAACCGGCCGCTGTTCCGCCTTCGCCTGGACCCACGCCACGGAGATGGCGCGCAATATCGTGCTGAATGAATCGCAGCAACTATCGCCCAACTACACCATGCTCCAGTTCCAGCGCCTGCAGGGCGACGCCAAGGATTACGAATACGCCTACTCCGGCGGCGATGGCACCGAAAGCGGGCCGGACCCCGGCAACGTCATGGTGAAACAGGGAACCTGCCGCCAGGAGCTTTGGCCGGACGACGAGGAGCAGCCGTCGGCTTCGGAGAACGATATGAAATCCGATGCGGAGCGCTTCAAGCTGGCGGGCACCCCGCTCCCAATCGCAGTTGACGATGTGAAAAAAGTCCTGAGCGCCGGCAGCGTCGTTCACGTTTCCATGAACACGGGTGAAGTCTTTTCCGACGTGGGCCGCGACGGTGTATTCAATGCCGCAGAAGCGCCTTGGGGACGCCACGGCCGTCACGCGATGCTGATTGTGGGCTATACGGGGAATTTCTTTATTCTGAAAAATTCGTGGGGAACGGATTGGGGCGACCAGGGATATTGCTACGTTCCGAAGAACGTCCTGGTCGCCTCTGACCCTGAGTTCATTGCAGTGTTATTGAAGCGCGAAGGCTCTTAGCGATAACCGTCGTGATGCTCTTGGAATGCCCGAAGCCGCGATAAATCGTCGCTCAGCATCTCACGGTCCCGCCCAGCCAAGTGGTTGTCGTTCACCACGCGCGTCATCGCGGCAATGACATCTTCCATCTTCTCGGAATCATAGCCGTGGTCTTCGTATTTCCGCTGCAACTCGCCTAGCTCTTCTTTCACGCGCACCAAGCGATACTCGTCGCCGCTAAATACCGGCGTGTTGGATTGGATGTGATCCAGATCGGCGCGAACCCGCTCAAACAACCGGCCGCGCCAGAAGCCTTCGTCCCGATCCCCTTGATGGTAGCGATCGTCCCGGTCCCGGTCCCGATCCTGCGCAAAACTCGTGGTGCCGAGCAAGAGCAAGCTGGAACCGATCAGAGCTTTTACTAGTAGGTGTTTCATGTCTGCCTCCTCGCCCGATTCGACGCAGCAGGCAGAAAAGTTACGACGTTAATTAGAGTGCTAAGACGTTAACGGCGGGCTATAACGTTCATTCCTTTTCAATACGCATGGCATAGAAGGAACGCCACACGAAAATGACTGAGATCAGGAAAAACACCGCCGCAAGGATATTCGTTAACGTAGAACCTTGGTCTGCGGTGAGCGAAACCGCGAGCTGTACGGCCAGCAATCCAAACAACGTAGTGAATTTGATGATCGGATTCAGCGCCACCGACGACGTGTCTTTGAACGGATCGCCCACCGTGTCGCCGACCACCGTCGCGTCATGCAGCGGCGTCCCCTTTTGCTTCAGCTCGGTTTCCACGATCTTTTTCGCGTTGTCCCATGCGCCGCCGGCATTGGCCATAAAGATCGCTTGATACAAGCCGAACAGCGCGATCGATATCAGATAGCCGATGAAGAAATAGGGTTCCACGAAAGCAAACGCGAGCGTCGCGAAAAACACGGTCAAAAAGATGTTGAACATGCCCTTCTGCGCGTACTGCGTGCAGATCTCCACCACTTTTTTACTATCGCTGACGGACGCCTTGTTCGCGCCTTCCAACTTGATGTTTGCCTTGATGAACTGCACCGCGCGATAAGCGCCGGTTGTAACTGCCTGCGTGGACGCGCCGGTGAACCAGTAAATCACCGCGCCACCCGTGATCAATCCGAGCAAGAAGGGCGGATGCAAGATCGAAAGATTCACCACCCGCTCGGGCTTCAAGCCTTCCGTGAGCGCCACGATAATCGAAAAGATCATCGTCGTCGCGCCCACCACGGCCGTTCCGATCAGCACGGGTTTTGCGGTCGCTTTGAACGTATTGCCCGCGCCGTCGTTCTCTTCCAGATTGTCTTTGCCTTTTTCGAAATCCGGCGTGAAGCCGAAATCCTTCTTCACTTCCGCTTCAATTCCGGGAAGCTGCTCGATAGTCGAAAGCTCAAACACCGATTGGGCGTTGTCGGTCACGGGGCCATAGGAATCCACCGCGATGGTTACCGGACCCATCCCAAGGAATCCGAACGCCACCAGGCCGAACGCAAAAACCGCTGGCGCCATCGGGATCGCGGCCACCAGTCCGAACGTGCTGATCCAGTACGCGATGGCCATCAAGGTCATCATCGCCAGGCCCAGCCAATAAGCGCTGAAGTTACCGCCCACGAATCCGGCCAAAATGTTTAGCGAAGCCCCGCCTTCTTTGGATGCCGTGACAACTTCACGCACGTGCGCCGAATTCATCGACGTAAAAACCTTGACGAGTTCGGGAATCACCGCGCCGGCCAGCGTTCCGCAGGTGATCACAGAAGAAAGCTTCCACCACAACGTGGCATCGCCCGCCAGATCCGGAATCATCAGGTAGGAAACCAGGTAGGTCAACCCAATCGAAATCACCGAAGTGAGCCAAACCAGCGAAGTCAGCGGACCTTCGAAATCCATTTTTGGAACATCGCGGAAGCGGCTCTGCGCGACAGCATGATTGATGAAATAAGACAATCCGGAAGACACGATCATCATGACGCGCATCACGAAGATCCAAACCAGAAGCTGAACCTGCACCAGCGGATTCGTCACCGCCAGAAGAATAAACGTAATCAGCGCGACGCCCGTGACGCCGTAGGTCTCGAATCCGTCCGCGCTCGGTCCCACCGAATCGCCCGCGTTGTCGCCCGTGCAATCCGCGATCACGCCCGGATTGCGCGCGTCGTCTTCTTTAATTTTGAAAACGATCTTCATCAGATCCGCGCCGATGTCGGCGATCTTGGTGAAGATGCCGCCCGCTACGCGCAACGCCGCCGCACCCAGCGATTCACCGATCGCAAATCCGATAAAGCAGGGACCCGCGTAATCGCCCGGAATGAACAGCAGGATGAACAACATGATCACCAGCTCGATCGATATCAACATCATCCCGATGCTCATGCCGGCCTTCAGCGGAATGGAGTTGCAGGGCCACGCTTTGCCCGTTAAGCTTGCGAATGCCGTGCGCGAATTGGCGAACGTATTCACGCGAATTCCGAACCATGCCACGCCGTAGCTGCCCGCGATTCCCACCAGGCTGAACAGCAGGATGATGACAACCTTGATCACTTCCATGTGTTCCAGCACGCCGAAATACAGCACCATCACCGCGCCGATAAACACTTCCAGCACCAGCAGGAATTTGCCCTGCGTGATTAGATACGTCTTGCAGGTTTCATAGATCAGCTCGGAAATTTCGAGCATCGATCGATGCACGGGCAAATTCTTGAGCTGACTAAACGTGAGGAGCCCGAAGAGCAATCCGAGCGCGCAAACCGCGAGTCCGTACATCAGGAGCGTTCGGCCATTGATGCCACCGAGAAAAGTCGCCTGCGTTAAATCCGGCATGTGGAGCGACGCTTCGCCGCCGCCTTGCGCCGGTTGCGCCATCGCCACGGGGGATAAGCCCGTTAGAATCACCACTGCGAGCAGCAGCGGCAATACGAGAAACGCAGCGCGCCGGAACGGGGGCACGCGTAGGGTCAGCATTCGGTTGAATCCTCCTGAATTTTCGGAAGAAATCCCCTGGTGAGGGGTTTCTACAAGACAAGTATTCCAGCAGCCGGAATACCTCCCAATGACGATACCGCATAGCGCGGTCAATCTGCAACACCAAGACAGGTCTAGTACTTACATCACCTCTAGAATGAGGCACTTGAGGTACAGCGTCTCAGGCACTGTGAGCAAAATCGGATGATCCTGGCTTTGCGCGCGACGCTCCAGTACGCGCAGCGTCCGATGCGTGTCGAGCGAGGCTTCCGCCACCACTTCGAGCAGCGCCGCTTCACTCATGTGATGCGAGCACGAGCAAGTAATTAAGACGCCGCCCGAAGAAAGCATCTCGAGCGCCCGCCGGTTAATCTCTTTGTAACCTCGGATCGCCCGGTCCAGATTGCCGCGCGATTTCGTGAACGCCGGCGGGTCCAGCACGATGGTATCGAAGTGACGTCGCGCCGCGGAGTATCCAGCGAGCAGTTCGAATACGTCAGCTTCCCGAAATTCCACGTTCGTGATTCCATTCGCATCGCGGTTGAATCGCGCTGCGTTTAACGTATTTTCTGAACTATCCACAGCTTCTACGGATTCAGCATGCCGAGACATGTGGAGAGCGAATCCGCCGCTCGACGTGAAACAGTCGAGCGCTCTGCCGTGCGCGTACCGCGCCGCTGCCAGATAATTTTCCCGCTGATCCAAAAAGATGCCGGTTTTCTGGCCGTGGATAAGATCCGCGCGGAACTTCAGTCCGTTCATTTCGACACCGATCGATTCGGGAATATCGCCCGCGAGAATGCCCGCGAGCAGCGGCAAATTTTCGCGCTGGCGGACCGCAGCGTCGTTGCGCTCCACAATTCCTTTCGGCGAAAAAAGCTCCTGGAGCGCGCCGGCGATCTCCGGCTTGGCACGATCCATCCCCTGATCCAGCGTCTGCATGCTGAAGAAATCGCCGTAGCGGTCGATGACAAGTCCAGGCAGACGATCCGCTTCGCCGTGCACTAAGCGATAAGCATTGGTTCCCCGGACTACGCGTTTGCGATAGGCTTCAGCCTCAGCGAGCCTGCGCAAGTAAAATGCACGATCAATGGTCTCAGCCCGATCGGAAAGCAACCGCAGCGAGATTTGCGAGGAGTCGCTGTAATGCGCTGTGCCGAGCGTCTTACCGTTGGTATCCACCACCAGCACCGCATCACCGGCCTTAGCGTCGCCGCGATCGGTAAGGTCGCTAGAAAAAATCCAAGGATGGCCGGAAGCGATCCGTCGGACCGCCTTCCGGCTAACACGCACAGTATGCAAGCTTCAGTCTAACGAGAAACGATGAACGAGAAACGAGAAACGTTTTCTATTTCACCGGCAACAGAACGGTCTGACTACTCGCCCCGCCACTCGTTAAAACCAGCGGCTGATTCCCGGACTTCGCGTCTTTCGGAATCACGATGTTCACCTGATACAGGCCGACGAATCCAGGCGCCGTTCCATGGAAACTGACCGCCGCGTTCTCTTTGTTCAACGTCGCCGTCGGCGCGATGTTGGTGATTTCCGCGCCGGTACCAGCTTGGCCATCCTTCAGTGCAGGAGTCACCGCGCCGAGATTGGTGCAGTACACCAGCACCGTTTCGCCGCCGGTCACCGGATGCGCGCTATCCGCCAACTGGAAATTGGCATGCAGCACCACGCCGAAAACTTTATCGCCCACGTTGTACTGGAAAATTCCCGGCTGCGCCGCCAGCACCGGAACGCTCACCGGAAGACTGGCCACGCCGTTGTTGAACACCTGCATCAGGACGCTCGATTGTCCCGCCAACTCCCAAGGCACCTGAATATTGATCTGCTCGGCGTTATTCACGTTGTCCACAGCAAAGATTGGCGCCGAAACCACATTGTTGAATTTCACTTCCACCTTCAGCAGATCGGTAGCCAGCGGTAATCCCGAAGCCAAATTGATTCCCGTGGCGGACGTCAGGTTCGATCCGAAAATAGTCGCCATTCCGCCGGGCACCAGCCCTCCGTTGACGAAGCTGGCCGCGTTGACCACCGATTTCCCGCTGGGCACGCTCGGACCGGCGCCAGTGAGTTCCCGCACTCGGTGATTTAGGCTGTCGACGAAAAACACATTGCCGTTCGGATCGGTGATGATGCCGAAAGGCTTGTACATCATGGCCGAAGTGGCCGCACCGCCATCTCCGGAGAATCCCGGTTTGCCGTTGCCCGCGACCGTATAGATGTTTCCAAACGCATCCACCATCCGGATCGCTTGATTGATGCTGTCGGTAATGAAGACATCGCCGCTCGCGTCCACTGCCACGCCATAGGGCGTATTCAACTTGGCTCCTTGCGCTGAGCCGCCATCGCCGCCCGATCCTCCGGGAGGTCCGCCGCCCGCCAGCGTGTTCATATTTCCACCGGTATCCACTTTTCGAACCCGGCTGTTTGCGCTATCGGCGATATACAAGTTTCCCGCTGCGTCGGCTTTGACGTCGGTTGGAAACGACATCGTCGCCGATGTTGCCAGCCCGCCATCACCGGTCGCTCCCCCGAAATTGCAAGTCGATCCGCAAGTGCCGCCACTGCCCGCCACCGTCGTGATGTTCCCCAGCGAAATCTTCCGGATGCGATGGTTGTAGCAATCCGCTACGAAAACATTGCCGTTCGAATCCACCCAAAGCCCAAAGGGTGTGTTCAACAGTGCCGCCGTTGCGGGTCCGCCGTCCCCGCTAAAGCCGGACTTCGAAGCGGTTCCCGCGATCGTGGTCACCTTACCGGTGCTGTCGATTTTCACTACCTCGTGAGAGTGCGAGACGTACACATTGCCTGAGCTATCGGCCGCTACGCCGTTCGGGCTGGGAATCTTCGCCAGCGTGCTCATCTTGCCGTCTTTCGTCACTTTACGGATCTCGTTGTTGAAGGTGTCGGCAATATAAAAGTTGCCTGCGCTGTCCTCCGCTACGTCCTGCGGAAAATATAGATATGCGGCGGATGCCAACCCGCCATCTCCCTGCGCGTGGTCGGCGCCTGCGAATTCACCGATGGTGCCACCAGTGACTTGCCGAATCCTGGCATTGAGAAAATCCGAGATATACAGGGTCCCTGCCGCGCTGTCATACGCCACACCAACGGGGGTGTTCAATTGAGCGGAAACCGCGGAGCCTCCATCTCCCGCGAAACCCGGCCCAAGAGGTTGATTTCCGGCGATGGTACTGATGGTCGGTGGCGTCGATCCCACCGTCACCTTGCGGATCACGTTATTGGACAAATCGGCGAAATAAACATTGCCCTGAGAGTCCGTCGCCAAATCGTACGGGTAGCTCATCAATGCGGAAGCGGCAGGACCGCCATCACCCGCGTAACCCGGCTTTCCCGGAGTTCCGGCAATCGTTTTTATAGTTCCATCTTTAGCCGAGACTTCGCGAATTGCAAAGACGTAGGCGTCGCTAATGAAAAGATTGCCCGCCGGATCGAACGCAATGCCGAAGGGATACGTTAACTGGGCGCTTGTGGCTGCTCCGCCGTCGCCGGCATTGCCGTACTTTCCGATCGTTCCAGCGAAGGTGGAAATTTTCCCCGTGGTCGCGTTCACCATTCGAATCGCGGAGTTCAACACATCTGCGATGTAAAGATTGTTCGATTTGTCGAATGCCAATCCGCCGCCCGCGTGCAGATTGAGCGTTGCCGCGTTGGCCAATCCACCGTCCCCGGTCGCGCCGGATTTGAATGGCGTCCCCACAACGGTGCTGATGTTACCGCTGGCGTCCACTTTCCGGATGACTTCATTGCCGGTGTCGTAGATGTACAGATTTCCCGACGAATCAAGCGCCACTGCGGCTGGATCGCTAATTTCCGCGGCAGTGGCAGGGCCTCCATCGCCCGCGAAGCCGGAAATGCCGTTTCCGGCGACGGTTGTAATCTGACCGGTCAGGATCACGACTTTGCGAATCCGGTTGTCCAGCGAATCGGGAATATAAAGATTGCCGTTGCCATCCAACGCTACACCAAACGGCTGCGACAGCAGCGCTTTCGTCGCCGGCCCTTGATCGCCCAATGGATATTGGCCGAAGACACTGGTTATGTTGAATGCGTAGCTCTGTTGTGCGAATGCTCTATCCACCGCACCCCAGGACAACGCCACACTAAGCGCTACAATCGATAACCTTGTTCTCACCAATCACCTCCGGAGCAGCTACCGCTCAATCGATACAGCGCAAAAGCTCAGATACTTGCATCAGTCTTTCTTGAATTCAAAACCTGTATCATTCAGCCCGGAACAGGCGTACAATATCCCTCTATGCCAGGGATTCGCATATTTTTGTTTCTTCTTCCTCTGTCTCTTTTTGGCCAGCCCAAGTATATGATTCAGGACCTGGGATCGCTGCCGGACATGCCAGCTTGCACCGGCACTGCAATCAGTCAATCCGGCAACGTTGCCGGATATTGCAGCGTCGCGGGCGGATCCGTCTTCCTTGAGACACCCACGCACGGCTTCCTCTATTCGAAAGGCACGTTGACGGATATAAAAACGTCGTCCAAACCGACGGTTCCCACCGGTGTAAACGATTCGGGATCGGTGGTCGGGGCTTACGTCAACATCAATCTCGCCAAAGGCATCGCAGTTTCGCCGTTTCTCTTTCAGAACGGCGCTATTCAACCATTCGCCGGCGCTCCCAACAACGCGGCCCCTTTTGGCCTGACCAACGCCGGCCAATCCGCAGCCACGCAAATCCTGGAAGGTGGCTACAATTTTTTCGCCGCCAGCGAAGCGTTTTTGATCACGGGTCAGGGCAATGCGACACCGCTTGTGGCGATGCAATCCGGGCAAAGCACCGCGTTCGGAATCAGTCCTTCGGGGGATTGGGTTGCCGGCGCCTTTGCGAGCATCATAGCCAAACAGCTTGCTTCTCTCAAAGCTGGTCTGTGGCATGCCGGAGTGTTTCAAGCGCTGCCCCTGGCGTCCAACTTCAACTATGCGTCGGCGACAGCGGTCAACGATGCGGGAACGGCCGCGGGGATCGCATTCACGTTCGACTTCGCGGCACTCCAGGATCCGCACGCCGCTATGCATGCCGTGATTTTCAGCAATGGCGGCGTCACTGACCTCGGCACCCTTTCCGCCGATCGCAACAGCGCTGCGGCTGCCATCAACAATTCAGGCACCGTGGTTGGTTTCAGCACCACCCAGACTCCGGACATAACGTTGTTCGAAGCCCCGGTGCTCGAAACAGCATCAGCGCTTTCAAAAGCGATCGTTTATACAAATGGCACTATGTACGACCTGAACCGGCTGCTGATCAACGGATCGGGTTGGCAACTCAACTCCGCTACCGGGATCAACGATGCTGGACAAATTGTCGGAACTGGAACCATCAACCAACAGCAGCACGCGTTTCTGTTGACGCCCATCGTACTTCCGCAGATTAGCGCGGTGGTCGGCGGCGGATTGCACACGCCGCCCGTCAACGCCATCTCGGATGACGCGCTCTTCACGATTTTCGGCACCGGATTCACCGATCCCTCGGTGATGCGCAACGTCACCGGATCCGATCTGACCAATAACGCTCTTCCGACGAACCTCGCGAACGTTTGCGTGCAAGGCGGCAATGCCGAGTGGGGCATCATCTATGTGTCGGCCACACAGATCAATGCCGTGGCTCATCCGTTGACGACATCCGGAAACGTGCCGATCACGGTCGTCACCAATTGCGGCCAGCCGAATGCTCTGTCTACTGCGGCATTCAATGTGGCTGCTGCGGCCGAAACGCCTCAGTTTTTCTTCGGCTTAGCCAATGACATCGCCGTCAACCAAGCCTCAGATGGGGCCCCCGTAACTTCCGACCACCCGGCGCACGCCGGCGACATCCTCACCGCTTACGGGACCGGCTGGGGAACAACCATGCCTGCGGCAGTGGTGGGTAGTCTGGCCGCCGGAGCGGCCGATATCACCGGCAAATACACCTTGACGATCGGCGATAAGACCGCCGATGTATCCTACGCCGGTCTATCGCCAACTTACGCTGGCCTTTACCAGATCAATTTCACTGTTCCAGCGGGGTTGACGGCCGGCGATCAGCCCATCGTCCTCACGATCAACGGTGTTCCGACACCAACCGGAGCGATGATCCCGGTCCAATAATGGACCTTCGCCGGTCTCCGTACTAAGCGGTAAGACTAAGATTCTGTACAGGCTAACGTTCCCGTCTGCTCCAGCCGATGAGAAACAAAGTAGGATCAGGCCAGCTCTAACCCAGCTCACCTGTCCTAACGTCGACGGGAAACGTGAAGATTCTAATCGCAGATGACAGCCTGGTCTCGCGCCACCTGTTGGAAGCCACCCTGCGGAAGTGGGGCTATGAGGTAGCGGTGGCTTGCGACGGGGAAGAGGCGCTCGCGCTACTGCAGAAAGATGACGCCCCGGCGCTGGCCATTCTGGATTGGATGATGCCGGGAATGACCGGGCTGGAAGTCTGCCGGCGGGTGCGCGTCCGCGCCCGCGAACCGTACACTTATATCCTGCTTCTCACATCGAAGAGTCAAAAAGAGGACTTGATCGAAGGCATGGAAGCCGGCGCTGACGATTACATCACGAAGCCCTTCGATCAGCACGAACTCCAGGTCCGTCTACGCGCGGGAACGCGCCTGGTGGATTTACAGGCCGAACTGCTCTCAGCGCGCGAAGCGCTGCGCGAGCAGGCCACCAAGGATTCACTCACGCACCTGTGGAATCGTAGTTCCATCTTCGACATTCTTTGCCGGGATCTGGCGCGCGGCCAACGCGAGCGCACTCCGATCGGCGTCGTCATGGTGGATCTCGACCACTTCAAGAGCATCAACGATAACTATGGCCACTTCGCGGGTGATGCGGTGCTGTGCGAGGCCGCGCGCCGCATGCAGATCGCGATCCGCCAATACGATGCCATCGGCCGGTACGGCGGCGAAGAATTTCTGATTCTGCTGAGCGGCTGCGATGAGGAAGCCAGCTGGGCTCAGGCGGAGCGGTTACGCAAGCAGCTTTGCCAGCTGCAGATGTCGCTGCAGGAGAACTCGATCGGAGTCACCGCCAGCTTCGGCGTCACGACAGCGATGCCTGGACAATCGTGGACACCGGAAGAGCTGATCCATCGCGCCGACGAAGCCTTGTATCTAGCCAAGCGGCGCGGCCGTAATCGGGTGGAGTATCTCCCTCACAAAGACCTTCAGCCCGCGGCGACAGAGACCGTCGAATCCGAGCCTGCCGTCCTCTAACCGAGAAACAATTTTTTAGGCCGCGGATGAACGCGGATAAAACGGCTTCTCTTATCCGCGTGCATCTGCGTTCATCCGCGGCTAAGAATGTTTTCTATCTTTTCTGCGCTACCTGGAAATGACTCAACGTGGCCGCGTAGTTGGATAAGCCTTTGTACAGCGATTCGGCTAACCTCTGCCGATATTCCGCCTTCTTCATCACACCCTCGTCGTGCACGTTGCTGATGAATCCGATCTCGGCCAGCACCGACGGCATGTTCGCACCGATCAACACCACGAATGGCGCCTTGCGCACGCCCCGATCCCGCGCATGGCTGTCGTTCTTAGCGGAAAACGAAAACAGCGCCGACTGAATGCGGTTGGCGAACTCGCGCGATTCGTCCACTTTGTCTTTAAGCGCAATTTTCTCGAGCAGGTCTTGCAATTCGAAGATGCTCTTCTGCGATCCGGCGTTTTCGCGCGCCGCCAAATCGAGCGCGGCTTTGGATGTCGTGAAGTTCAAATAATACGTTTCCACGCCCGCGGCCGAACGTATCGGCGACGAATTTGCGTGGATAGATAGAAACAGATCGGCCTTCGCTTGATTGGCGATGTCGGTGCGCTGCTCCAGTGGGATAAACGTGTCGTCGCTGCGCGTGTAAACCACTTCGCTGTTCATCCGCTCTTCAATCAATGCGCCCAGGCGCTTCGAGATATCCAGAACCAGATCTTTTTCGCGGAGACCTTCCGGGCCTACAGTCCCGGTATCGTGGCCGCCGTGTCCCGGATCGATCACGATCCGCCCAACCTTGAGACCCAGCACGCGGATCATCGAACGTCCGCCCGTGGAATTATGCTTGGCCGTAACAGGCGTAGTTTCGGGAGCCGGTGTCGCAACCAGCGGCATCGGAGGCGGAATTGGGGACGGCGTTATCGGCGCGCTCACCTTGGCCATTACGCTGGCGGGCGCCGGCCGGCTGGGTGGCAAAAGCTTCGGCGTCGCGCTGGCGGCAAATGAAGGCGCCGTGGATTGTGAACGCAACAGCGGTGGGGCCTCGTAAGACGCAGGGCGCCGCTCCGTTCTCTCAACCGCAACAGGCGCGGGCGGCGGCGTGAAGCTCCGATAGACTGGCGTTTTGCTTTCCACAACTTCGGCTTCAATCGGCGCGGGCGTTTCGGACTTTCGAGCTTCGACGCCGGATGAACCGGCAGCGCGAACTTCAATGATCAGCCGAATTGGATTGTCCAGATGAGACGTAGTAGCTTCCGCGGCGCGCTCCAGATCCAACACCACGCGCGTCACGCCGTGCTGCGTTTCAGCCACGCGGATCTGCCGGACCAGCGAGTCCGACACCGGAATCACGGAAATGCCCTTCCCTCCGAGCGTGGGCTTAGCGCCCGAGAGATCGAAAAAGAGCCGGTCCGGATTTTCCAACTTGTCCGAGCGAACCCCGAAATCTCCGTCGGATTCGATTGCGATGCGGGTGACATCGCCGAGCGACCAGAACCGGACCGCGGTGATATGGTGCGGTTCCACCCGTTCGGCGGCGCGTCCAAAACTCAGCGCAACGAAAAACAAGAATGCTCCGCACCTCAAAACTTGCTGGCCCTTCGGCTGGCGGGGGAGATGGAGCATATCTTGGTTAGAACCTATCGTGTTGCCAGGTGCAGCCGGCCCTCCGAATCGCGATATTGAAGCAGGTGACGGGTTTCGTCCTCGGACAGCTTCGGCTCCTCCGCCGCCTTCACGGCTGCGGCGGCTTTCTCGGCCTCGAGCTTCGCTTTGCTGTACTTCGCGCCTACTTTACTCACGTAGCTTTGGGTCTCTGCATAAGGCGGCACGTCGCTATACTTCGTCACCGCGCCTTCGCCCGCGTTATATGCAGCAATGGCCAGCTTGTCGTCCTTGAACGTGTCCTGCAGGAACTTGAGATAGCGCACGCCGCCTTCGATATTCTGTCGGGCGTCGAAGGAGTCGGTCACGCCAAATCGGCGGGCGGTTGCGGGCATTAACTGCATCAGTCCTTGCGCACCCTTGGGCGACACCGCGTACGGATTGTAGTTGCTCTCCACTTGAATCACCGAATGCACCAGCAACGGACTCACATCGTGACTCTTGGCGGCTTCTTCCACTAACGTTCGGACTGCCGCGTCGCTATCCACCACCGCGGGCTTCGATTTCACAACCACGCTTCGGACCAGTCGTCCCGTCCGGGCGTCGCCTCGAACCACGGATACGGCGCGCGGCGATGGAGCGGCGTCAAGCGGCGCTTCCGCCTGGGCGAGCGGCAATAAACCCGCTGCCGCAACCGCCGTTCCCAGAATAAGTTCCGAACAAAATCGCATCCTCTTGTTTTATCCGATTATAACCGGATTTCTCCAATCCGCAAGCGCCGGTAGTGCCTGAAAGGTTCCTGGAGCCCCTTCAACGGCCAATGCTATTATTCTCTCATGCCACAGTCCGGATTCGTGCTGGCGGGCGGCGCAAGTACCCGGATGGGCCGGGATAAGGCGCTGCTTCCCTTCCACGGCAGCACTCTGGTGCAGCACATGGCGCAAACTGTGGAAGACGCCGTGGGATCCGTCGCGCTGATCGGCGATCCGGCGCGCTACGCCCGCCTCGGGTATCCCGTTTATCCCGATAAATTCGCCGGATGCGGTCCGCTGGGAGGCATTTACACCGCCCTCAGCGTCTCCCCCAACGACTGGAACTTGATTCTGGCGTGCGATATGCCGGGAGTCACGGCCGATCTTCTCCGGCGCCTGACCGAGATTGCCCTGGAATCCAATGCCGCTTGCGTGGCAACGGCTGGTCTTGCTGGTGACCCCGAACCTCTCTGCGCGGCATATCATCGAAGCTGCCTACCGGTATTGGAGCGGGCAATCGAGGGAAAACGATTTAAAATGAAAGACTTAGTGAAGGAACTGGGCTCGCGGATCGTGCCTGCGCCTACCTCCGCTCTGGCCAATGTGAACACGCCCGGCGAGTGGGCAGATTTCAAAACGAACCCAATACGATGACAGAAAAGCTCCATTACATTGAGTTCCGCCATGTTTTTAAGACGTTCGATCGGCCCGTTTTAGTCGATTCCAACTTTTTCGTGGACGTCGGCGAAACGCTCGCGATCATTGGGCGCTCGGGTGTCGGGAAGTCCGTGAGCCTGGGCCATATCATGGGATTCCTCAAGCCCGATAAAGGTCGCGTTTTCGTGGCGTATCAAGACATTACCGATTTCGACGAGGCGCAACTGCGCGAGATCCGGAAAAAGGTCACTATGATGTTCCAATCCGGCGCCTTGTTTGATTCGCTGACCGTCGCCGAGAACATCCTCTTTTCCCTGGAACTGCGTGACGACTACGACGAGAAAAACAAAGAAGACGTCGTCGACGGATTGCTCTCTTTGGTGGATCTGCTGCATTTTCGCGATGTCTATCCGGCAGATTTGTCCACCGGCCACAAACGCGCCGTCGCCATCGCGCGCGCGCTCGCGGCGCAGCCGGAATGCATCCTGTACGACGAACCAACGACGATGGTGGACCCCATCATGTCCGACACGCTGATCAAGCTGATGCTGAAGCTGAAGTACGATCTCAAGCTGACCGGTGTGGTGGTGACGCACGATCTCGACTTGATGCGGAAAGTTGCCGATCGCGTGATGTTCATCTACGAAGGAGCGGCGATCTATTTCGGACCGGTGAACGATCTGGAAAAATCCACGCATCCGCACATCCGGGAATTCCTCGCGATGGATCGCGTGCAATTGGACCCAAACCAAAAGTATTAGCGATCTGTCAAGAACTGTAAGGAAACTGAGGCGCCAAGCAGTCCGTCTGCTTCTACTTGAGACTCTTCTCGGCTACTATTTTTTTCTGCTTGACGGCGTGGGCGCAGGAGAATCCCGCTCCCGCGCAGCCTGGTCAAACGCAAGAACCACCCGATAAGCGCGTATTCGGGGTTCTTCCCAACTACCGCACGGCCAACGAAAACGCCGTCTACACTCCGATCACCGCGAAGCAAAAGTTCACGATCGGAGCCAAGGATTCTTTCGACTATCCGCTGTTCCTGCTGGCTGGAGCTTTCGCCGGGCTGGGACAGTGGACCAACGAAAATCCTTCGTTCGGCCAGGGCATGGCCGGATTCGGACGGCGCCTGGGAACCGCGTACGCCGATCAGGCGATCGGCAACATGATGACGGAATCGATTTATCCCGTGCTTCTTCGGGAAGACCCACGCTACTTCCGGCGCGGCCACGGCTCGGTTGGATCGCGAACCTGGTATGCGCTGACGCGTGTGATGGTGACGCGCACCGATTCCGGCGGAACCCGCTTCAACTTTTCCGAGTGGATGGGAAACGCGACGGCCGCGGCGATCTCCAACGCCTACTATCCGGACAATCGAACGGCGGCAGCGAACACCGCTAAACTTTGCGAAATGGTCGGGACTGATGCGATTTCACAGGTCCTGAAGGAATTCTGGCCGGACATCAAGCGCAAGATGTTCCACCACGACGCGCACTAACGAGCGGACCACTCCAGAATCACCTTGCCCGTGTTTCCGGATCGCATCGCTTCGAAGCCTTTTTCGAAATCCTGATAGTAGTAGCGGTGCGTGATCACGGGCTTAATATCGAGCCCGGATTCCAGCATCACCGTCATCTTGTACCAGGTCTCGTACATTTCGCGGCCGTAAATGCCCTTGATGGTGAGCATATTAAAGACAACCGTAGTCCAATCGATCGAAATTTCCTTAGCCGGAATTCCGAGCATCGCGATCTTCGCGCCATGGCTCATGTTGGCGATCATTTCGCGGAATGCGCCGGCGTGCCCCGACATCTCCAAGCCGACGTCGAATCCCTCTTGCATGCCCAGCTCTTTTTGAACTTCAGGAAGCGGCTTTTGTGCCGTGTCGACAGCCAGTGTCACGCCCATTTTACGCGCCAGTTCCATGCGAAATGGATTCTTGTCGGTGATCACGACGTGGCGCGCGGCTGCATGCCGCACCACGGCCGCAGCCATGATTCCGATCGGTCCGGCGCCCGTAATCAACACATCTTCGCCGAGCACGGGGAATGAAAGCGCGGTATGCACGGCATTGCCGAACGGATCGAAAATGGCTGCGACATCCAGATCGACGTTCTCTTTATGCCGCCAGATGTTGGTCATCGGAACGGCGATGAAATCGGCGAACGCTCCCGGCCGGTTCACTCCCACGCCCATGGTGTGGGCGCAAAGGTGGCGCCTTCCAGCCAGGCAATTGCGGCAGCGGCCGCACGTTACGTGTCCTTCGCCGCTGACAATATCTCCCGGGTGGAAATCCGATACGTTGGAGCCGGTCTCAACAATTTCGCCGACGAATTCGTGTCCAATGGCCATGGGAACCGGAATGGTGCGCTGCGCCCATTCATCCCAGTTGTAGATGTGCAGGTCCGTTCCGCAAATTCCCGCGCGCAGCACGCGGATTAATACGTCGTTGATTCCGATGCTGGGCTTCGGGATGTCTTCCAACCACAATCCGGGTTCGCGCTTGCTCTTGACCAGTGCTTTCATGCCAAACAACCAGTCTGGCACACAGCCAAGGACTTGACAGCTACGAGCTGTTATGAAATATATTGTATTACGACATATGGCTACGCAACCGTTAGACCGTGAGTTGAAAAAGGGCAGCGCCGAGCTGTTGATTCTTTCGCTGGTGGAAGCGCGCGCCCGGCACGGCTATGAGATCAGCAAACTGATCGAGGACCGGTCGAAAGGCACCTTAAGCTTTCGCGTGGCGTCCTTGTATCCGCTGCTCTACCGGTTGGAGGCGCGCGGCTGGATCCAAGGCCGGTGGGTGGAGAAGTCCGGACAGCGCCGGCGGCGCTTCTACAAGCTGACGCGGGAAGGACGCACGGTGCTCGCCGCGCAGCGCCGCGGTTGGCAGCAGTTCGCCGAAGCCATCCGGCGGATTACGGGGATTGAATATGCATGACTGGAAGCGAGTGATTCGAGAGCGCCTGACGGGCGCGAATCTCGCGGGCGCACGCGAGTCCGAAATCGTGGATGAATTGTCACAGCATTTGGAGGATCGCTACGAGGCGTTGCGATCCGCTGGAGCCTCGGAATCCGATGCTCGCCGGCAAGCGCTCGAAGAGTTGAACGAAAGCCAGGTGTTAACCGAAGAGCTGCGCAAACTCCAGCGGCCCATTTCGCCGGACCCGATCGGCGTGCCTGCCAAGGGCGCATTCCTTTCCGGATTCGCCGGCGATGTGAAGCTGGCGCTGCGCACCATGGCGAACAAGCCGGCATTCAGTTTGATGGTGATCGGCATGCTCGCGCTGGGAGTGGCAGGCAACACCGCGATCTTCAGCATCTTCAACGGACTGTTTCTGCGGCCGCTGCCGTTTGCGGAATCCGATCGCCTGATCGACTTGGATGAAACCGCGCCCCAGTGGAACTTGCACTATACCGGCGTTGCCGCTCCCGATATTTTCATCTGGCGGGATCACAACAAAACGTTCGACGGAATGGCATTTTTCGACAACAACAGCTTCAATCTCTCGGACAACGGAACAGCGCAGCGCGTAGAAGGAGCCGAAGTCACTTCCAATCTGCTGGACGTGCTGGGATTGAAGCCGGCGCTGGGGCGCACGTTCCGCCCGGAAGAGGATCGTCCGCATGGCCCGCATGTCGTAATGCTTGGATATACGCTCTGGCAGCGGATGTTCCGCGCGGATATGAATGTAGTGGGCCGCGTGATGAAGCTGGATAACGAGCCGTACACCGTGATCGGCGTGCTTCCTCCGCAAGCCTTATTTCCGGATAACGGGGACATCTGGGTGCCGCTCGCACCCGATCCGGATCCGAGCAAAGGCTACGGCTATAGCTTGAACGGAGTGGGACGCTTGAAGCACGGCGTCAGCTTGGAGCAGGCCTCCGCCGATTTGCTCCGCGTTC
>Ga0070734_10003172_pt1 | contig 17894 bp, 10 predicted proteins | sample Coa_R1_8_FD_66444 | JGI IMG/M metagenome (GOLD analysis project Ga0070734, IMG submission 66444) | Surface soil microbial communities from Centralia Pennsylvania, which are recovering from an underground coalmine fire - Coalmine... | ecosystem: Environmental > Terrestrial > Soil > Unclassified ... | reverse complement strand
ACGACGCCCAGCACGTCTTTCGGCTTGAGTAGATTGCCGCTAACCAGCACCTGCTCGGCTGAGAGCACCATCTGCTCAACAGACTGGGGCTGCCGGCAGCGGACCGGGTGCACTCCCCAGTAGAGATTCATACGATTCACAACCGGGTCGATATGGGTGAAGGCATAGATTGGGGCCTTCGGGCGATATTTCGAGATCATGCGGGCTGTGTTGCCCGTCTCGGTGAAGATAGCGATCGCGCCCATCGGTAAGTCTTCGGCCGCATGCGCAATTGATTCGCAGATGGTTTCGGCGACAGAAAGGCCGTGATGTTCGCGGCGCCGTCGCATTTGCCCCAAGTCGCTGCTGCTACTTTCTGCTTCGACCACAATCCGCGACATGATCGAGACAGATTCGCGCGGATATTTGCCGCTGGCGGTTTCTGCCGACAGCATGACGGCGTCGGAGCCGTCGAAAATGGCGTTAGCGACATCACTGGCCTCGGCGCGCGTGGGCCGCGGATTCTCAATCATCGATTCCAGCATCTGCGTCGCGGTGATGACCGGCTTGCGCCAAACGGCGGCACGGCGGATCACGTGCTTCTGAATGACCGGGACTTTTTCCGGAGCAACTTCGACACCCAGATCGCCACGAGCGACCATGATGCCGTCAGCAACTTCGAGAATCTCTTCCAGATGATCGATCGCCTGCGGCTTTTCAAGCTTGGCAATGACGGGGACCTCCGCCGAATGCGAGGCGATGATCTGCTTTGCCTCGGTTACGTCTACCGCTGTGCGCACGAACGATAACGCGACCGCGTCGACGCCGTGCTTGAGGCCAAATTCCAGGTCACGGCGATCTTTCGTAGTGAGAGCGGGAATCGACAGGGCCACGCCCGGAAGATTGATGCCCTTTTGCTCGCCCAGGAGGCCTCCGTTGATGACGTCGCACAGGACGTCTTTGCCACGAATTCCACGCACGCGTAACTCAATCAAACCATCGCTCAGCAGGATGCGGGCGCCGGCTGAGAGCTCCCTGGCGAGATCCGGAAACGTCGTTGAAATGCGTGTCGCACTGCCGGGCTCTGTCGACGGAGTGATCGTCACGATCGAGCCCGTCTTGAGCGTGACCGGCTTCCGCCGTTCGAGCAGGCCAGTGCGGATTTTTGGGCCTTGCAGGTCCTGAAGGATGCAAACGGTGCGCCGTTCGCGCTCGGCCGCCCGGCGCAGGCGCTGGATGTTATTGACGTGCTCTTCGTGCGTCCCGTGGGAGAAGTTCAGGCGCGCGATGTCCATGCCGAGCCGAAGCAGCTCGCGCATCGCGGATTCGGTATTACAGGAGGGGCCAATGGTGCAGATGATCTTGGCGCGACGGACGATCGGACCATGCTGATCCTGAGTGGCGTTCTTCATCTCGTTCATTACTTTATCAGTGATGCTTTACAGGGCCGCGGCCACTGGGTTCCTGACCTTTTTAGCAAGCCCATGACTTTACTTGTAGGGTAGAATGCTTGGGCTCTCAGGCCGCTAGCTGATTCCCTTTTCGTCAACCGATCGAGCCCAAGGAATGAAATCACTATGAAGATCACGCGCTTCGCCCAAAAGCTCCTTGTAACAGCAGCCGCAGCTGGCCTTTCCCTCACACTCGCAGCCCAGACTAAAGCAGGGTACACGGTAGGGACGATTTCCGTCATCAGCCAAGGCTGTAGCGGATCCAACGCGGAAGTCGAGCAAGCAACCGATGTGTCGAACGGAAACTATGTGTATGAGGCTTGGATCGGCTGTGGAGGTATCGGATTTGTACGGTCCACGAACGGGGGCAAGACCTTCTCGGCTCCGCAGACACTACCCGGATCCTCAGGCGCATGGGACCCGTCGATAGCGGTCGCTCCAGACGGGACGGTGTATGTCGGGTTCAACACGCAGAATGGGATCCAGTTTTTTCCCGTCGTGCTGGCATCCTCCGACCACGGCCAGACGTTCCCCCAAAGTACTTCTCTGTTGCCGCCCAACAATTACAACTGGGGAGATCGCGTGTTTCTCGCGACCGCACCTGACGGTACGGTCTATGCGACGTGGGATTACGGTCCGGAAATATCGGAGATCCAGCTCATTTGCTCACCCATTGGCAGTTGCTCCTATTCGGCAGGTGATCTGAATATCGTCATGCAGAAATCCACCGACGGCGGGAAGACGTTTGGCGCAATGTCGCATGTAAGCCCGAATTTTCCGGCAGGTGGTGGACTGGCCGCTCCAATGGTCGTCGAATCCAACGGACAGATCGACACCTATTACGCCGCAGATAGCGTGGTTGACCGACAAACCTTCCAACTGGGACCTGGCGACGGTCGCTATACGGCGTCGGTGGACGGAGGCGACGAATGGTCAAGGCCACAGAACATTGCCGCTAAATCCGGCAAGACGTCGATTTCTGAATGGTGGATTGATGGCGCCATAGCCAGCGACGACAGCGGAAATCTGTATGCCACCTGGGACACGCAGGGCAAGAACAACGACGGAACAGCCAATGACATCGGCTGGATTTCCTACTCTACGAATCACGGCCAGAGCTGGTCAGCCCCGATTCAGGCTACCCCTGACAAGCTGAATGTGCCGCATATTCTGGCCGTAGCCGGAGGCAGCAACGGAATCGTTTACGTAGGATGGCTTTCTCCGAGCGACTCGCGCGGCTACGCGCTTTACGTTCGTGTCTATTCCATCAAGCGTGGCTGGTTGTCGTCGGCAGTGCGGATTTCGAGTCAGTTCGGCAATAGCACGATCTGGCCGGGCGACACATTCGGCATTTCCACTCTTGGGCCGAACTCATTGGTCTTGAGCTGGGGCAGCGCTGTCGGAGGCTCCGCGACGTCCAGCATTTTTGCGGTTCCTGTGCAGTTGCAGTTGTATTGAGGTGTCTGCACAATATAGTAACGACTTGGACCTTCTCTGCGAACTTTGCGCATTCTTTGCGCACTAAGCTTTTAAACGCTAAGATCGCAGAGAAAAGCCGCGGAGATCGCGAAGAAAATCAGCTCTACTTAACGCTCGCCGTCGGCCCCCGAGGTCACTATATTCTGCTCAATAAGTTCAAGTCGGTTCAAGTCGATTCGATCTTGTTGCAAACCGGATCCCCTGGCTCTGTCCTTATTGCCTATTGTTGATCGCCGTCAGTTCTTTCCCCAGCATGGCGCGAGGAAATAGCAGCGCATTAAACTCGGCACCGACCAGCACCATGAGCGAGATCAGGTACATCCAGACCAGCAGCGCCATTGCGACACCCAGCGATCCGTAGATCGTGCTGAAGTCTCCGAAGTGTTGCAGGTAGGCGCGGAAACCGACCGTCACGGTAAACCACGTGATCGTGGCCAGAATCGCGCCCGGAATCACGCTGTGCCAAGGCTGCGTCCGGGGAACCGCGTGGTGATAAATCAGCGCGATTACCGAGATGCTGGTAAGGGTAGCAATTAGCCAGCGCATACTTCCCCAAAGCAGGAGCAGATAGGCACTGAAATCAGGATCGATATACGGAAGCAGCCGAGTTTCAAACTTGCTGCCCACAGCGACCAGGAGCGTCGCGAACGTCATGGGGACAAGGGCAAATACCACCAGCAGGAAGGCAATGAGGCGCTCCCGAACCAAGCCCCAGGTCTTGGGCAGTTCGTAGCAACGGCGGAAACCTTCCATCCAGGAAATCATGACACCGGAGGCTGTCCAGATCGTAACGATCGAAGTCGTGATCAGGAATCCGCCAGGATGCTTGCCCCCGCCCTTAAGGTAGTTCAACGCAGTATTAGTTCCGGCAGGGAGAATACTGCCCAGCGCGTAGGAGATTTCGCGCAGATACGGACCGCCTTTCCGCCAGTTAGCCAGCCACGAGCCGACAATAAACAAAAGCGGAAAGAAAGTAAGAATTGAGGAGTAAGCCGAAGCCTTTGCGGTAGCAAAAGCGTCATGGACGAAAGCGCGCCAGAATGAGATACGCAACAGCCGCAATAAGCGCAGCATACGCTGACTTAGGGTAGGGCCTGGAGGTACTGTCCGCAAAGATCGAAATGGGACAGGTTCCTCAATACACACTCGCTGGGGGGTAGCGTGCATGGTTATTAGATGAATATCGGAAAGGGTTCGAAGGAGTAGTTTAATACCTTCGAACCCTTAAGTCATTTACCTTATTCGCCCGCGGGTAACTCGGCTCCGAGTTCCTCGGTCTCGCCCTCGTGACGCATCATTTCGAGAGCGCGTTCGGCCTCTTCATACGCAGCCGAGACTTCGGCCTGGACCTTGGCGGCGGCCTCTTCCATCTCTGGAGAGAGGCGCACGTTGCGGTAGTACTCCATGCCGGTACCTGCTGGGATGAGACGTCCGACGATGACGTTCTCTTTCAGACCGCGCAAGTGATCGACCTTGCCGTTGATGCTGGCTTCGGTAAGCACGCGCGTGGTCTCCTGGAACGACGCTGCGGAGATGAACGAGTCAGTCGAGAGCGAAGCCTTCGTGATACCGAGGAGCAGCGGCCGTCCGGTGGCCGGCTTGCCGCCCTGCGAGATCACGCGCTCGTTCTCTTCACGGAAGGCGAACTTGTCGACTTGCTCTTCGAGCAGGAAGCGGGTATCACCCACGTCCTCGACCTTCACCCAACGCATCATCTGACGAACAATCACTTCAATGTGCTTGTCCGAGATGTTGACGCCCTGCAGCCGGTAGACTTCCTGGATTTCGTTCACCAGGTAAGCCTGCAGCTCTTTTTCGCCGAGCACAGCCAGGATGTCGTGCGGGTTGAGCGGGCCGTCCATCAAAGGTTCGCCGGCTTTCACACGCTCGCCTTCCTGCACGTTGATATGAACGCCACGCGGAACCGAGTATTCCTTTTCGGTGCCGTTGTCGGCGGTGACGTAGAGTTTGCGCTGTCCCTTGGAAACCTCACCGAACTTCACCGTGCCATCGATCTCGCTGATGACCGCGGTCTCATGCGGCTTGCGGGCTTCGAACAACTCGACCACGCGCGGCAAACCACCGGTGATGTCTTTCGTCTTGGTAGTTTCGCGCGGGATCTTCGCCAGCACATCGCCCGGTGAAACCGTGTCGCCATCGGCAATCATCAAGTGGGATCGCGAGGGCATCAGATACCGCTTGCTGCTCTTGCCACCCTTGATAACGATCGCAGGCTGGCGCTTCTCATCCGGAGAGTCGCCGACCACGTGACGCGACAGGCCGGTGACTTCGTCCACTTCTTCGTGGAGCGTGACGCCTTCCTGTAAGTCCTTGAACTGCACGGTACCGCCGATTTCGGTGAGGATCGCGAAAGTGTACGGATCCCACTCGACCATAACCTGGCCGAGCGTAACCGGATCGCCCTCGTTGACCTTCACCTTGGCGCCGTATACGACTGAGTAGCGCTCGCGCTCACGGCCCTTCTCGTCGACCACAGCGATCGAACCTTGACGGTTCATGACGACGAGATCGCCAGTCTTCGATTTAACGGTCTGCAATCCGATGAAGCGCACGCTGCCGTTGTTCTTGGCATCGAGGCGCGACTGCTCGGAAACTCGCGACGCCGTACCACCAATGTGGAAGGTACGCATCGTGAGCTGCGTTCCGGGTTCGCCGATGGACTGCGCCGCGATGACGCCGGTAGCTTCGCCGAGTTCGACGAGGCGTCCGGAGGCCAGGTTGCGGCCGTAGCACATGACGCATACACCGCGCTTCGATTCGCAGGTCAGCACGGAGCGGATTTTCACGCGCTCGATACCGGCAGCCTGAATCGCTCCCGCGAGGTCTTCGGTGATTTCCTGGTTGATGTCGACCACGACGTTGCCGTCGTAATCTTTGATCTTCTCGAGCGACACGCGGCCGACGATGCGGTCACGCAACGGTTCGATGATCTCGCCGGCTTCCACGATACCTTGCACGTAGATGCCGTCGACGGTTCCGCAATCGTACTCGCTGATGATCACGTCTTGAGCGACGTCGACCAGACGGCGAGTCAGGTAGCCGGAGTCCGCGGTCTTAAGAGCGGTGTCGGCCAATCCCTTACGAGCGCCGTGCGTTGAGACGAAGTATTCCAACACCGTCAATCCTTCGCGGAAGTTGGCGGTAATCGGAGACTCGATGATTTCGCCCGACGGCTTCGCCATGAGTCCACGCATGCCGGAGAGCTGGCGGATCTGCTGTTTCGATCCTCGAGCGCCGGAGTCGGCCATGACGTAAATCGGGTTCATCTCGCCTTCTTTGTCGCGGCGCTGCATCTCGGCGAACATCTCGTCGGCAACCTTTTCGGTAATTCCCGACCAGATTTCGATGACCTTGTTGTAGCGCTCGCCATTGGTGATCGCGCCGTCCAGGTATTGCTGCTGAACGTTGACGACCTGCTTCTCGGCGTCGCGAACAAGGACCTTCTTGCTGTCCGGAATGACCATGTCATCGATGCCGATCGACAAGCCAGCGCGCGTCGCAAAGCGGAAGCCAAGCATTTTGACTTCGTCGAGCATCTTGACCGTAACCTCAAGCCCGAACCTCAAGTAGGTGTAATTGACCAGCGCGCCGATGCCCTTCTTCTTAAGCAGTCCGTTGATGTATGGCATGCCCTTCGGCAACTGGTCGTTCAAGATCGCGCGGCCCACGGTTGTGTTGATGAACGCGCGCTCGACCTGCACTGGATCGGTGTGAATGATGTCCTGATCGTCGTACGCGGTGGTCAGGTCGACCAATTCACCCGAGTAGCGGAGGCGGATCGGTGAGAGCGTCTCGACTTCGCCGGCATCGAGAGCCATCAGGACTTCTTCGATATTGGCGAAGGCGCGGCCTTCACCCTTTGCGCCCGGCTTCGCTTTGGTCAGGTAATAGAGACCGAGAACCATGTCCTGCGTAGGAACGGTGATCGGCTGACCTGAAGCCGGCGACAGGATGTTATGCGAGGCCAGCATCAGCACGCTGGCTTCGACCTGAGCTTCCGGAGACAGCGGAATGTGAACCGCCATCTGGTCGCCGTCGAAGTCGGCGTTGAACGCCGTGCAGACCAGCGGGTGAATCTTGATGGCCTTGCCTTCAACGAGTACCGGTTCGAACGCCTGGATACCCAGCCGGTGAAGTGTAGGAGCGCGGTTCAAAAGAACCGGGTGATCCTTAATGACTTCTTCGAGAATGTCCCAAACGATCGGTTCCTGCTGCTCGACCATCTCCTTCGCTTGCTTGATGGTCGTGACGTTGCCCGTCTGCTCGAGCCGGTGATAGATGAATGGCTTGAACAGTTCGAGCGCCATCTTCTTGGGTAGACCGCACTGGTGCAGTTTGAGTTCCGGGCCCACCACGATGACGGAACGTCCGGAGTAGTCCACGCGCTTGCCGAGCAGGTTCTGGCGGAAGCGTCCCTGCTTGCCTTTCAGCGTGTCAGACAGCGACTTCAGCGGACGATTGTTGGCACCCCGCAGCACGCGGCCACGGCGTCCGTTATCGAATAGGGCATCGACGGCTTCTTGCAACATGCGCTTTTCGTTGCGCACGATGACTTCGGGAGCGTGCAGGTCCATCAGCTTCTTCAACCGGTTGTTGCGGTTGATGACGCGACGATACAGGTCGTTCAGATCAGACGTGGCGAAGCGGCCACCATCGAGTGGAACGAGTGGACGAAGCTCTGGCGGAATGACAGGGATGACGTCGAGGATCATCCAGTGCGGCTTGTTCCCGCTCTTGCGGAAAGCCTCAACCACTTTCAGGCGCTTGGCATACTTGAGCCGCTTCTGCAGCGAGCTCTCGTTCTTCATCTTCTCGCGCAGTTCGGTGGAAAGTGAGTCGGTCTCGACACGCTTGAGCAATTCCTTGATCGCTTCCGCGCCCATCATCGCCTTGAATCCGGCCGGACGGTACTGCTGATCAAGCTCGCGGAACTTCGCTTCGTCTTTGATGACCTCGCGCTCTTTGACCGGCGCGTCGCCAGGTTCGACGACAACGTAGGCTTCGAAATAGAGCACGGACTCAAGGTCGCGCAACGAGATGTCGAGCAGGTGCCCGATGCGGCTGGGCAGTCCTTTAAAGAACCACACGTGCGAGCACGGAGAAGCGAGCTCGATGTGGCCGAGACGCTCACGACGCACTTTGGACAGGGTGACTTCCACGCCGCACTTGTCGCAGATCACGCCGCGATGCTTCATGCGCTTGTACTTGCCGCAGAGGCACTCCCAGTCGGTGACCGGGCCAAAGATGCGGGCGCAGAACAATCCATCGCGCTCGGGTTTGAAGGTGCGGTAGTTGATGGTCTCGGGCTTGGTGACTTCGCCGTGTGACCAGCTCCGGATTTTTTCCGGAGAGGCCAGACTGATACGAATGGCATCGAAGTCCGCGATCACATTTGCCATTTCAAATGGGCTCGAACGAAACAAGGTGTTCCTCCGCTTCCTGCGGTTCTAACGCGCCCGCTCACGGAGCTCTCAAATCAAGTTCTCGGTACCGTCGACACTCGGTACCCAGTGAACTCTCGCCCCTTCATGCGGCATCGAGCTCTTATGCCGCAGTGGCGTCAAATCAGAATCTTGTAAGGTGTAGAGACGTAGCGAGCTACGTCTCCACACCGATGCTATTAATCTGCTGCCGCGCTGGTTGTTGGCTTGCGCTCGGTAACCTTGATCAACTCCACATCCAGGCACAGAGACTGCAACTCGCGGATCAGCACGTTGAACGACTCCGGCACGCCGGGCTCCATGGCAGCTTCGCCCTTGACGATGGCCTCGTAAATCTTGGTTCGGCCATAGACATCGTCGGACTTCGCCGTCAGCAGCTCCTGCAGAATGAACGCCGCCCCGTATGCTTCCAGCGCCCAGACTTCCATTTCTCCGAAGCGCTGTCCGCCGAACTGCGCTTTACCACCGAGCGGCTGCTGGGTGATCAGCGAGTACGGACCAATGGAACGCGCGTGAATCTTGTCGTCCACCAGGTGCGACAGTTTCAGCATGTAGATATAGCCCACGGTGACCGGCTGTTCGAACTTCTCACCAGTCATACCGTCGCGCAGCATCGTCTTGCCCGAGGTCGGCAATCCGGCGTGTTCGAGCAACGCCTTGATCTCGCCTTCTTTCGAGCCGTCGAATACCGGCGATCCCATGAACACACCCTTGCTGAGCGTCGGAGCCACGGATTCCAGGTCTTCGTCGCTCATCTCGGAAATCGTGTCGGCGAGCTGCGAGTCCTTGAACAGGGCCTTCAACTCGCGGCGGATCGCTTCCGTGCGCGTGTTCTCTTGCAGCAACTTCGTGATCTTGCCGCCTAGCTCGTAGCCTGCCCATCCGAGGTGGGTTTCGAGAATCTGGCCCACGTTCATACGGGAAGGCACGCCGAGTGGGTTCAGGACGATTTCGACCGGCGTTCCATCCTCGAGGTAAGGCATATCCTCTTCGGGCAGAATCCGGGCGATCACGCCCTTGTTACCGTGACGGCCGGCCATTTTGTCACCGACACTCAGCTTGCGCTTCATGGCGATGTAGACCTTGACCAGCTTGATCACGCCCGGCGGCAGTTCGTCGCCCTTGGTCAGCTTGTCCTTCTTCTCGTTGACGATCTTCTTGAGCACGTCGATCTGACGCGAGGTCATTTCCTCGATCTCGTCGATCTGCTCGTTGACCCGTGGATCTTTATCCGCGTACTTGATGCGCTTCAGGTTGCGAGTCGAGATGCGCTCGATTTCGTCGCGGGTCAGGATCGCTCCCTTGGTCAGCAACCGCTTGTTGGTGCGCTCGTCGTGCAGGTCAGCCTGCACTTCCTTGCCGCCCAAGATGTTGTCGAGACGCTTCAACCGCTCGTCGGTCAGAATTCGGATTTCATCCGAAAGGTTCTTTTCCAACTTGGCGATCTGCGTGGCTTCGATGGCTTTCGCGCGCTCGTCCTTCTCCTGGCCTTTGCGCGAGAAGATCTTCACATCGACGATGACGCCCTCGATGCCCGGCGGGCAGTAGAGCGAAGCATCGCGCACGTCGCCGGCTTTTTCACCGAAGATCGCTCGCAGCAGCTTCTCTTCCGGCGTTAGCTGAGTTTCACCTTTCGGCGTAACCTTGCCCACCAGAATGTCACCCTGCTTAATCGAGGCGCCGATGCGAATCACTCCCGCTTCGTCCAGATTGCGGAGCATCGACTCGCTGACATTTGGAATATCGCGCGTGACTTCTTCCGGACCGAGCTTGGTGTCGCGCGCTTCGATCTCGTACTCTTCGATGTGCAGCGAGGTGTAGTAGTCCTCTTTCACCATCTTCTCGGAAACCAGGATCGCGTCTTCGAAGTTGTAACCACGCCACGGCATGAAGGCCACTAGGACATTTCGTCCGAGCGCCAACTCGCCGTGATCGGTGCAAGGACCGTCAGCAATGATCTCGCCCTTCACCACGCGCTGACCCTTTTTGACCACCGGCTTCTGGTTGATGCAGGTGTTCTGGTTCGAGCGCTTGAACTTGGTGAGCTGGTAAATGTCGCTACCAACCTCACGCGACAGCTGCGTAGGATGATGTTCGCCTTCGACACGCACGATGATGCGCTCGGAGTCGACTGAATCCACGATGCCGTTACGCCGGGCGAGGACAACAGCGCCTGAGTCGCGAGCGGTGACACCTTCCATTCCGGTGCCGACGATCGGCGCTTGCGCGCGGAGCAGCGGCACGGACTGGCGTTGCATGTTCGCGCCCATCAGCGCGCGGTTGGCGTCGTCGTGCTCGAGGAACGGAACCAGCGACGCGGCCACGGAAACCAGCTGCTTCGGGCTGACGTCGACATAGTCGACTTCGTCGCGGTTGACCAGCACGAAGTTGCCAGCCTTGCGGGCGTTGACCAGTTCCGCAGCGATGCGGCCCTTGTCGTCGAGCTCCACGTTGGCCTGTGCAATCGTGTGGCGGTCTTCTTCCCATGCCGAGAGGTAGAACGAGAACGGCTCGATCGACGCCGGCTTTTTGCGCTTCTCTTTCAGCTCGTTGTTGATCTTTTCGATCTCGTGCTTCTCGACGTGATCGCCGACCTTGAAGTCGCTGTCGCCAACGTTGACGATGGTGACGTAGTCGATGACGCGTCCGCTCTTGATCTTGCGATACGGAGACTCGATGAAGCCGTAGTCGTTGATGCGGGCGTAGCAACTCAGCGACGAGATCAAGCCGATGTTTGGACCTTCTGGCGTCTCGATCGGGCAGATACGTCCGTAGTGCGTGGGATGAACGTCGCGGACTTCGAATCCGGCGCGCTCACGAGACAGACCGCCCGGCCCAAGCGCCGAGAGACGCCGCTTGTGCGTAATCTCGGAAAGCGGGTTGGTCTGATCCATGAACTGCGAGAGCTGCGACGATCCAAAGAACTCGCGGATCGCGGCCATCACTGGCTTCGCGTTGACCAGGTCGTGCGGCATCGCCGTCGACATTTCCTGGTAGACCGACATCTTTTCTTTGATCGCCCGTTCCATACGGACAAGGCCGATGCGGAACTGGTTCTCCATCAACTCGCCGACCGCACGTACGCGGCGGTTTCCAAGGTGATCGATGTCGTCGACCGCGCCCAGGTTCTTGCGCAGCTTGAGCAGGTACGCGATGGTCGCGTAGAAGTCGTCCGGATCCAGCGTGCGCTTGTCGAGCGATGTCGCTTCCTGGTTCTCGAACAGCTTGATGTTGAACTTCAACCGGCCTACGCGCGAGAAGTCATACTTGCGCGGGTCGAAGAACATTCCGTGGAACAAAGCCGTCGCTGTATCGAGCGTCGGCGGATCGCCCGGACGCAGCTTGCGGTAGATCTCGATCAGGGCCTCTTGCGGAGTGTTGATCGAATCGCGTTTCAGCGTCTGGCTGATGACCGTTCCCACATCATCGCGCTCGGGGAAAAACACCGACATCTCCACAACACCGGAGTCCAGGATCTTCGAAAGCTTGTCGGCCGTCAGTTCGGAGTTGGCTTCGAGCAACACTTCGCCAGTCGTGGTATCGACGACGTCGCCTGCAACCCACGCGCCTTCGAGATCGGTGATGTCGACCTCGATTTCGGTAATCTTCGCCTTCTGGATTTCCTTTAGCACCTGGGCATTGATCTTGCGGCCAGAGTGCGCGATTTCATCGCCCGACTTCGACTTGATGCTGCGGGCCAGCTTCATTCCAAGCAGGTTCGTCGGCTTCTCGCTGGTCGGATCGAGCGTCCAGAAAAGCTTCTTATCGCGAATCGCGATGCGATCGGTGGTGTAGAAGGTTTTGAGGATGTCCTCGCCGGAACGTAGACCCAGCGCGCGCAGGAAAATCGTGCCCAGGAATTTACGCTTGCGATCGATGCGGACATAGAGCACGTTCTTCTGGTCGTACTCGAACTCCACCCACGACCCGCGGTAGGGAATGATCTTGCCGAGGAAGTAGGTACGGTTGTTGGCCGTCTCGAAGAACACACCAGGCGAACGGTGCAACTGGCTGACAATCACGCGCTCGGTTCCGTTGATGATGAACGTACCGTTCTGTGTCATCAGTGGAACGTCACCAAAGAAAACTTCCTGTTCCTTGATGTCGCGGATCGAACGATTCCCAGTCTCGGCGTCCTTGTCGAAGATCGTCAGACGCATCGTGACCTTGAGTGGCGCAGAATAAGTCATCCCGCGCTCTTCGCACTCAGCCACGTCGTACTTCAACTGCAGGCCAACTGGGTCACCGCACTTGTTGCAGAAGTCAGGTGTATTGGCGTTGTACGTGCCGCACTTCGAGCAAAGTACATCACCGGGATGGAACGGATCGGTGATGACAGTGTTACCGCAATTCTTACAAGTGGTACGGAGGTGATGCAGACCTTTGAGATGTCCGCACTTGCACTCCCAGTTACCAATGGCGTAATCCACAAACTCAAGTTGTGATACGTTGCGGAAGTCGGTGATCGGGAAGACAGACTGAAACACCGCCTGCAAGCCGCCGTCTTCGCGCTCGCTGGGCAGTTTGTCCATCTGCAGGAAACGGTCATAGGACCGCTTCTGAACCTCGATCAGGTTCGGAATTTGGATAGTGGCCGGGATTTTGGAAAAGTCAAAGCGTTTACGGAAGGCATTTTTCATCGTTAAGAAACTCCCAATCTCACGCGCGACCGACGGCCGCGCTCAAACCGCGGAATGTGGGGCGCGTTGCCGCGCCGCGGGACGTGCTATGTGCAGTGCTTGAACAAGTTAGAACCTAAAAGACGACAGGGCGCCTGCAGGGACAGTGGTTCCCGCGAGCGCCAACCAAGGCGTTTTGCCAATTCTGATTTGAACTCTTTCGCGCCAGTATCTCGGCCTGTTTCCGCCCCGCCTGCCCGCGGAGCAGCCTGCCAACTTCCCTCGCGAGCCTCGCTCGCGCTCGAGTGAAACCTAGGAAGCCACGTTTATATAGATGCTAACATCGCCGCCAAAGCTTCACAAGTAGGAACGGACCAGAAAAACGATATTGCACAGCGATCGATGCAAATGGTCCATGGAGCGGCGGACGCCCCCGTCCGCCGGACCTCGAAACCAACCGCTCGCCGCGCTCGGGACGGCCGGTGGCGGCCGTCCCCACATGAGCCGTTACTTTACTTCGACTGTTGCGCCAGCTTCGGTGAACTTCTTCTTGATGGTCTCGGCTTCTTCCTTGGAAACGCCTTCCTTCACGTTCTTCGGAGCTCCGTCGACCAGCTCCTTGGCTTCCTTCAAGCCCAGGCTGGTGACTTCGCGGACAGCCTTGATTACGTTGATCTTGTTGGCACCGACTTCCTTGAGGACAACGGTGAATTCGGTCTTTTCCTCCGCCGGAGCCGCTGCCGCCGCCGCACCACCGCCGCCCGCCACCATCACGGGAGCCGCTGCCGCCGCCGACACGCCCAAACGCGATTCCAGCTTCTTGACCAACTCTGCCGCCTCAAGCAGCGACAAGCCTACGATTGACTCTTCCAATTGTGCGAGATCCGCCATGTTGTTTCTCCTATGTCTTTTCTGTGGCGCGGACACTCCTGTCCGCGTCCTTTTTCGTCACCCGCAGCCCAGGTTTCCAGTGCGACATGGTCTCGATTCCTCCCGCCAGACAACGCTCGGAAAAGACCGCGCAACCCCTGAACTACAGACAACCAAACTCATTTGGCCATTAAGCGATCGGAGCATTGAGCGATTTTTCAATCGCAAAATCACTCAATCGCAAAATCGCTCAATCTCTTTTAGGCTTCCTTGAACTTCTTCTCTTGCACGCCCTGGTTGATAACCACCGCCAGGTTCCGTGGAACCGCGTTGATCGCTGTCGCCAGACGCTGCGCCGGAGCATTGATCAGGAACAAGAGCTTCGACATCAGCTCTTCCTTCGACGGCATCGTGGCCAGCGCTTCGATCTCTTTAATATTAATGACACGCCCTTCGACCACACCGATCTTGAAGGTGAATTCCGGTGTGTCCTTGGCGTACTTGGTCAGCGCCTTGGCCATCGCCACCGGATCGCCCGTCGTGTAAGCGATCGACGTAACACCGGCAAGATCCTTCAAGGCACCTTCAACCTTGGTGCCCTTCGCGGCCTTTTCTGCCAGCGTGTTCTTGACGACCTGATACTTCGCGCCCGCCCCGCGCAGTGCCTTGCGCAGCTCGTAGTCCTGGGCCACGGTCATCTTGGTATAGGTCGCGACAACCATGTTCGAAACGCTCTTCAGGTCACCGCTCAGCTTCTCGACCTGCTCTTTTTTCTTTGCTCTGGTAACCGCCATATCAAATCCCTCTCAATCTCTTTATCTCGTTGTCATCCTGAGGTGCCGCCTTTTTGGCACCGAAGGACCTAGGCGCGCCGCGCGATTGCGTCGCGCTTTTTGCGACGCGTAACACGCGCGTTTGGCGCGCTTCCCTATTAAGCCTTCGCAGCCGCCTCGATCGGGCTCACATCCAGTGAAATCCCGGGACCCATCGTCGAGCTCAGGTAGCAACCCTTGATGTACTTGCCCTTAGCCACTGACGGCTTCGCCTTGATCACGCTGGTGATCAGCACCGTGGCGTTCTCAATCAGCTTGTCAGGCGTGAACGAAATCTTTCCCACCGGGCAGTGCACGAGCGCGGTCTTGTCGGTACGGAACTCAACTTTACCGGCCTTCACTTCCTGCACCGCTTTGCCCACGTCAAAGGTCACCGTACCAGTCTTCGGGTTCGGCATCAGGCCCTTGGGACCCAGAACTTTACCGAGGCGTCCGACGGACTTCATCACGTCGGGAGTGGCGATCAGGGCGTCGAAGTCGGTCCAGTTTTCCTTGGTGATCTTCTCGACCATCTCTTCGCCGCCGGCGAAATCAGCACCCGCCGCTTCGGCCTCTCTGATTTTGTCGCCGGTCGCGATGACGAGAACTTTCTTCGATTTTCCAAGCCCGTGCGGCAGAACGACGGTGCCGCGCACCATCTGGTCGGCGTGTTTGGGATCGACTCCGAGCCGGAGAGTGACCTCGACGGTCTCGTCAAACTTTGCGTACTTCACTTTCTGCAGAAGCGGAACTGCATCCTGCAGAACATACGGGCGCTGCTCAACCGCCGCATGCGCCTTGGAGATGTTCTTCCCTTCTTTTTTCGACATTTGTTTTCCTTGTCTCCCACCGTGCGCCATAACTCCTAGCGACCGTGGTGTTTTGAACTTCCAGAATTGAGTAATTGTGAAATTGAGCAATTGGGTAATTTGAATCGCAATGCGAAGGCTTTCAATTACCCAATTACAAAATTACTCAATTACCCAATAACTTCAATTCCCATCGAACGTGCTGTGCCCCGCACGCTCTTGATTGCCGTCTCGACCGACGCAGCGTTCAGATCAGGCATCTTCTGCTTCGCGATGTCTTCCACCTGCTTCGCGGTAACTTTGCCGACCTTGTCCTTGTTCGGCGTGCCGGATCCCTTGGCGATGCCCGCAGCCCGCTTCAGCAGAATCGACGCCGGAGGCGTCTTGGTGATGAAGGTGAACGACCGGTCGTTATAGACAGACACCACGACCGGGATGATCAGCCCCTCCATCTCTTTCTGGTTGGTTCTGGCATTGAACTGCTTGCAGAACTCCATGATATTGATCTGCGCCTGGCCGAGCGCGGGACCTACCGGGGGCGCCGGAGTCGCCTTGCCTGCCGCGATCTGCAACTTCACATAACCTGTAATCTTCTTTGCCATGATCTCTCTTCCGCTCCAGCCGTGGGTCTAGGATTTTCGGCCCAACATTCCGAAGCCTGCTTTTGAAACTTGAAACTAGAAACTCGAAACTTGCCTTAAGCGACCTTCTCCACCTGGTTGAACTCAAGTTCCACCGGCGTCGAACGGCCAAAAATCGTGACCATCACCTTCAGCGTCTCGCGGTCTTCGTTCACCTCGTCGACCACGCCAGTGAAACTGGCGAACGGTCCCTCGGTGATGCGGACCGATTCGTTCTTCTCGAACTTGACCTTGAGTTTCGGCTTCTCGCGGCTGTCAGCGACTTTGTAGACGATGTGCTGAACTTCCTCTTCCGAAAGCGGCGTCGGCTGCTGTCCGGTACCGACGAAACCTGTCACCCGCGGCGTGGATTTCACCACGTGCCAAACGTGATCATCCATGTCCATCTCAACCAGCACATAGCCGGGATAGAACATCCTCTCGGAGGTGTACTTCTTGCCGCCACGCACCTCGGTGACCGACTCGGTCGGGATCAGCACCTTGCCAATCTTGCCCTGTAACCCGAAAGCCGCTACCCGCGACTCGAGCGATTCTTTCACTTTGCGTTCAAAGCCCGAGTATGAGTGGATGATGTACCACTTCATATTCGGGTTGCGGGGTGCCTCGCCGGAAGCCACTGCTCCTTCGACAGGAGGTTGAGGGGGCTGGGCCACGTCGGTGCCATTTGATGTTTCGTTTTTTTGTTCTTCCAGCATATCGCCTGCTTCTTCTCGTCGCGCCCGATCTAGTAGTGTGCCCTGAATGCTCTGAATAACGCCGTCACTCCGTGCTGAATAATGAAGTCGATAATCCCGAAGTACAGCGCGAAGATGAACACGGTGATGATGACCACGGTCGTCGTCGAGCGAACTTCCTTCATGCTCGGCCACGTGACCTTGCGCATCTCGGTGCGTACTTCGTTGTAGAAGGACCTGATCTTATCCGGCCAGGACTTCAACCGCTCGCCGAAATTACCGCCGGCTGCTGTGAGTGAATTCGACATTTTCTTCGTCTCGACTGACATCTTTTACTACTCCTGGCCTAGACCCTTCTTTTCCAAAACTCTGGCAGGGGCGGAGGGATTCGAACCCCCAAGTTCGGTTTTGGAGACCGACAGTTTAACCGTTGAGCTTACGCCCCTGTTTTGAGTCCCGAGTCCGTAGTCCCGAGCTCTGAGGAAACCCTCGCGACTCGGGGCTCGCAACTCGCGACTATTTCACTTCTTTATGGGCGGTGTGCTTACGGCAACGACGGCAGAATTTTTTGAATTCCAGCCGCTCGGTCGTCGTTTTGCGGTTCTTCGTCGTCGAATAGTTCCGCTCTTTGCAGTCACCGCATTGTAATGTCACTATTTCTCGGGGCATTGCTCACTCCCAACCAGCCGTTGGCTCTTAGCCATTGGCCTTTAGCTTTGTCATCCTGAGGTGCGCGTTTTCAGCGCGCCGAAGGATCCCTGCAAATTCTCTGTCGTCCCGACGGGACTCCTACTCTTTATTTGATGCTTACCCAGCGCTTACGCCCCGGGCTTTCATTCCGCCGATTCCTAACCTCACTACATCACTCTCATCCTGACCGCTTTTGCTCACAGCTCGCGGCTCAGGACTCGGGACTCTTATTGGATAATCTCCGCAATCGTGCCCGATCCCACGGTGTGACCGCCTTCACGGATCGCAAACCGCAAGCCCTTCTCCATGGCCACCGGAGTGATCAGCTCGATCGCCAGACTCACGTTGTCTCCCGGCATCACCATCTCGGTGCCAGCAGGAAGTTCCGCCACGCCTGTGACGTCAGTG
>Ga0070734_10003171_pt1 | contig 17895 bp, 12 predicted proteins | sample Coa_R1_8_FD_66444 | JGI IMG/M metagenome (GOLD analysis project Ga0070734, IMG submission 66444) | Surface soil microbial communities from Centralia Pennsylvania, which are recovering from an underground coalmine fire - Coalmine... | ecosystem: Environmental > Terrestrial > Soil > Unclassified ... | reverse complement strand
CAGGACCCCGATCCTGCCGAGGCCCAGGATCCCGGCCACCTTGCCGCTTACCTCGACCCCGGTGAACTGCGACCGCTTCCACTCGCCCGACTTGAGCGAGGCCATTGCCTGCGGCACGTGCCTGGCGACCGCGAGCAGCAAGGCGGTCGCATGCTCGGCGGCACTCACGACGTTGGAGCTTGGCGCGTTCACCACCATCACGCCCGCCTTGGTCGCCGCGGCCACGTCGACGTTGTCCAGGCCCACCCCTGCCCGGGCGACGACACGCAGGCCCGGGGCATGCGCGAGCGCCTCTGCATCTATCCTCGTGGCACTCCTGACGATGACCGCGTCCGCGTCGGCCAGCGCTGCCAGCAGCTCGGAACGGTTCGCGCCATTGGCGTAGCGGACCTCGAATTCAGGCTCGAGCAGCGCGATGGCAGCGGGTGACAATTCCTCGGCAACCAGGACGATGGGTACAGGCACGGCAAAGTTCCTCGGGGTTTGATGGCGGAGGCTCCAGTGTAGAGCTCCGGGCTTGTGAAAGTGTTCACGAATCGCGCTGGCCCCTGCCGGGGATCTGCCGTGCAGTAACCTTGCGTTCACGAAGGCAGCGCGGTGACCGCGCCAGGCAAAACGTGCGCCCCCGCTCGGCCAGGCGGAGCGTGGCCGGACGACGAGGAGCCCCGTGGCCGCTTCTGGAAGCCAGTCACTTGCCCGGTCCCCCGGCGTGTCGGCGGCCAGCCACGCCGGCCGGCCGGACCGGCTGGCCACGGGGTGGGTGGCGATCGGGCCGGCTCTCATCACGCTCGTGGTGACGCTGTACCGGATCGGTGTGCCTTCGTTCACCCGTGACGAGGGCGCGACCCTGCTCGCGGTGCACCGGAGCTTCCCGCAGATGATCCGGATGCTGGGCAACGTGGACGTGGTGCACACCGAGTACTACGCGCTGATCTGGGTGACCTCCCGGCTGACGGGCAGCGGCGAACTGGCCGCAAGGGCCCCCTCGGCGGTGGCGATGGCCGTGGCGGCGGGTGTGGTGACCCTGCTCGGGCAGCGCCTGGTGTCCGGCCGCGCCGGGCTGGCCGCGGGGCTGCTGTTCGCCGCGTTCCCGTCGGTCAGCTTCTACGCCGAAGACGCCCGCGAGTACGCCCTCGTGACCGCCCTGGCCACCATCGCCAGCTACTTCCTGATCCGAGCCCTGCAAGCCGGAACGCCTGAGGCGGGCCGCTCCCCCGGGCCAGCATGGCGCTGGCTCGTCAGCTACGCGGCTGCGATGGCGCTGCTCGGCCTTGGCAACATCCTCAGCCTGCTGCTCGTCGCCGCCCACGCCGTGACGGTCGCCGTGTGGCATCGCAGCTACCACGGCCCCGGGCGGCCGTTCGTGCTGCGCTGGCTGGCCAGCGTGGCGGTGGCGCTCGTCGTCGCCAGCCCGGTGGGGATCATCGCCTCCGGCCAGGCCCATCAGGTGCAGTGGATCAAGCCGCCCGGCCTGGTCGCGATCATCGCGATGGCGGGCCTGATCGGCCCGCAGCCGATGTTTTTCATCGTGGTGGCGGTCGTGGTGATCGCGCTCGTGACCAGCCTGGTGTCGGGCAGGGCGAGGTTGCGCGCGGACTGGCCCGCCGGGCTGTGGGGGCTGGCCGTGCCGTGGCTGTTCCTGCCGCCGGCGCTGCTGTTCACGGTCTCGGTGATTCACGTGACCCATCCGCTCTACGTGTTCCGCTACATCGCGTTCTGCATCCCGGCCGCCGCGCTGCTGGCCGGCACGGCCCTGGCCGCCCTGGCAAGGGCCGCGGTGGGCTGGGCCGTGGCCGTCGCCGCGCTGATCGTGATCGCGGTGGCCGGGCTGGGCACCCAGGCCGGGGAGCGACTCCCGACCGGCCACGGCTATGACATCCGCCTCGCCGACCAGGCCGTCGCCGGCCACGCGCGGCCCGGCGACGCGCTGATGAACGTCAGGTACTGGCCGCTGTCGTGGGGCGGCGGCGTGGAACGCGGTATGGAGAGCGAGTACCCCTACGGTCTGGCCCGGCTGCGCGACATCAGCCAGGCGGTGGCCCCGGCGCGGTCGGGCACCCTCGGCGGCACGTTCGCGCGGACGTCCGTGGAACGCCAGCGCCTGGCCACGGTCACCCGGCTCTGGGTCGCCTCCTGGTCCAAGGCTCCCTCGCCGCTTCCGCAGCGACTCGGCTTCACCGTCGCGTACACACTGCACGCGAAAGGCGTATGGCTGCGTCTGTACACACGCCCGCAGACCGCAGCCAGGGGGAGCGCCACCGGCCAGCCGGCCGGGTGAGAGCCTAAGACGGCCTCTGGGGCTTGGATTTTTGCGCCCCGGGCAAACCACAATTATCGTGCACGATTATGCCCTCCGCCTGCTCACGGGTCATACTCGAATCTGGGCGGTCCGCCAGGGAGTGGGTGCCGTTTGGCTAGTAAGACGTCCCGGATCGGGAAGGTTTTTGGCGGGCTCGGGGTGCTTCTCGTCGCAGCGGTCGTCGCGACGGGATGCGCCGCGCCCCAGTTCACCTATGTCTCGGATTCGGGCGCCAACGCCTACTTCAAGGTGCCGTTCGGCTGGCACAAGATCAGCGACGTGTCGCTCGCGGCGCAGTTCAAGACCCCGGGCAGCACGCTCGGCCAGGCGACAGGCATCTGGGACGTCGCATACGACGCGGACAAAGCGCCCGCGGCCGTCCACCTGTTCAGCCCCAACGCCACGCAGCCGTTCGCGTTCGCCCTGGTCACACCGCTCAGCTCGACCGCGAGCAACGCCCTGTCCTACAACGGGCTGCGGGACGTGCTGCTGCCGGTGACCTCGGCGGCCAGGACGCAGGCGACCCAGGGCAGCTTCCCGCTGACCCACTTCAAGCTGCTGCGGGACACCGTGGTCACCCCCGGCCAGGGCGTGCACGGGGTATGGGACACCTACGACTACACCTACCCGGGCGGCATCGTCGACACCTTCGACCAGGTCGCGCTGACCAACTCCGACAACACCCAGCTGTACGTGCTGATGGTGCACTGCATCGCGACCTGCTTCAGCCAGAACCGTAACCAGCTAGACACGATCATGTCGTCGTTTACCGTCAGGAGCCCCTAGTGCGTGAGGCCCTAGCAAAACCGCCGGAGGGACTGCCCGCGCCCGACGAGCACCCCGGTGGCAAAGACCGGCGGACCAGGAAGCCCATGCCCCTCTGGGACCGGCTGAAGTTCCTGATCCTCCTCGCGCTGCTTTGGTGGATCCTCGTCTGGTCGGCGATGGCGAGCAGCCCGCTGATGGGCATCAGCGACGCGATCCGCACCGAACTCAGAAGCGGCTCATGGGTGTTCGTGCTGTTCTGCCTGGAAGCGCTGCGCCAGATCCACTTCCTGATCAGCGAGCATTGGGCCGGATACCACCGGTTCTGGACGCAGACGTTTTTCGGCGGCCTGGAGGGCGCAAGCCAGCGCAAGCTGTCGCCGTGGACCAGGTACCGCCTGAGGCGCGTGGTTACCTGGGTGTTCTGGATTGCCGTCATCGCGGTGGTGGCCGGGAAGGTGACGCACCAGGACCCGCTGACGGCATTGGCGCACATGCCGGGCTACATCTGGCACGCGCTGCCGTTCGTGCTGCAGCTCATGGTCATCCTGCTCGTCGTGGTGGGCCAGTTCGCCGCGATCTTCTGGTTTCTGTCCAAGGGCGGCGTGGACGTTTACTACCCGGACGACATCAAGACCCGGTTCTCCGACGTCTGGGGCCAGGACCATGTCCTTGAGCGGGTCAAGGAGAACATCCTGTACCTGGAGGACCCGGAGCGGATCGAGTCCAAGGGCGGCTACGTCCCCGGCGGGATTCTGCTCTGGGGCCCGCCCGGCACCGGCAAGACGCTCATGGCCGAGGCGGTCGCGGGCGAGACCGGCAGGCCCTACGTGTTCGTGGACCCGGGCGCGTTCATCAACATGTTCATGGGCGTCGGCATCCTCAAGGTCAAGTCGCTGTTCCGCAAGCTGCGCAAGCTGGCGTTGCGGTACGGCGGCGTGATCGTGTTCTTCGACGAGGCCGACTCGCTGGGCCGTCGCGGGGCGCTGGCCCAGGGCGGCCCGCCCGGCCAGGGCCGCGCCACCCCCGCGGCGTGGCAGGCAGGCGGATGCCACGGCTTCTCGTACCTGTCCAGGGACGTGCAATGGCGGCTCGCCCAGCGCGCGCTCACCTCGGTGACCGGCGACGAGCCGGACACCCGGCGCAACAAGCAGATGATGGGCATGGGCATGGGCGGCGGCGGCATGGGAACGCTGGAGGCCCTGCTCACCGAGATTTCCGGGCTGAAGAAGCCGCGCGGCTTCGTGAACCGGCATGTACGCCGGCTGTTCGGCATGCGGCCCAAGCCGCCGCCGAAGTACCGGATCCTGGTGATGATGGCCACCAACCTGCCCGAGGCGCTGGACGAGGCGCTGCTGCGGCCGGGCCGGATCGACCGCATCTACAAGGTGGGCTACCCGTCCAAGGCCGGCCGGGTCCGGACCTACGAGGGCTACTTCGCGAAGGTGCGCCACGAATTGACCGCCGAGCAGATGGACAAGCTCGCGGTGATCACTCCGTACGCGACCGGCGCCACCATCAAGGATCTGGTCAACGAGTCGCTGATCGCCGCCATCCGCAACGGCCGGGACGTGATCACCTGGCAGGACGTGATCAAGGCCAAGCAGCTCAAGGAACTCGGCCCGCCCGAGGATGTCGAGTACATCGAGCGGGAAAGGCACGCGGTCGCGGTGCACGAGGCGTGCCACGCCCTGATCGCCTACCGCACCCGCCAGCACATGGAGATCGACATCGCCACCATCGAGAAGGGCAGCGACTACCTCGGCATGGTGGCCAGTATCCCGCCCGAGGACCAGTTCACCCGGTGGCGCAGCGAGTACGAGACGGACATCCTGGTGTCCCTGGCCTCGCTGGCCGGTGAGCGGATGTTCTTCGACAGCGACAGTTCCTCCGGTGTGTCCGGCGACCTGGAGTCGGCGACCACCGTGGCCTCGTTCATGGAGGGCTTCTGGGGCATGGGCGCCACGGTGTCCTCCTACTCGACCGCCAAGCGCCTCGAGGTCGGCTCGCCAGGCGGCGGGCAGGGCGGCAGGAACAAGAAGGGCCAGGACCCGGAGCAGGAACTGCGGCGGGCGCTGGCCGACCGGATCGAGGACACACTGGGAAACCTGCTGCAGCGGGTGGAGACGCTGCTGCGCGAGGACCGGGCCAAGGTGCTGAGCCTGAGCCATGCGCTGGAGACGCACAAGACGCTGACCGGCGAGGACATCGTCGCGGTCATGGAGCACACGGTGGGCCCGCTGGTGGACGGCCGGCCGTACGCGGACCCGGAGTTCCTCGGCCGGCTCGAGGAGTACCACCAGGCCGCGGCGGTGGCGCACCGCAGCCACGGCGGGGTGGCGCTGCCGATGCCGCCCGCTCCGGTGCTCGCCCCGGTGGTGCAGGGCGCGGTGGCGTCCCTGGACGGCGGGTCCGCGCTGGACGGCGGTGCCGGTCCGGGGCAGTACGGCGGCCCCGGGCAGTACGGCGGCTCCGGCCCGTACGGCGGGGCCGGGCCGAACGGCGGGCCAGGCATGGAAGGCAGCCCTGGGCCGAACGGCGGGCCAGGCATGGAAAGCGGCCCCGGGCCGAACGGCAGCCAGGGCACGGGCGGGGAGTGGGCACCCGGCAGCGACTGGGCGCCCGGCTCCGGGCCTGCGCCCAGCCCCTGACGGGCAGGGGATGCGCGGCGCCCATCGGGTCCGGCTGGTGGTGAACCTGGTCAATGGGTCCACCCTGGCCGGGGTCCTGGTGGCCGCCGCGGGGCAGGCCAGGCTCACCCGCGCCGGGGAAGGCCTGTACGTCGCGCTGGGGTACCGGCTGCCGGTTCCGCCAGCCCCCGCGTTCTGCCTCGGCAACGTCATCGTGACCCGCCTGGACGCCGCGGGCGCACGTGGTGCGCGGGTCCTGCTCGGCCATGAGGCGCGCCACGCCACGCAGTTCGCCTGGTGCGGCGGCGTACTGATGCTGCCGCTCTACTTCCTCGCTGCGGGCGTGTCGTGGTTGCTGACCGGCGACTTCGGCTCGCGCAACATCTTCGAGCGGCAGGCGGGCCTGGCCGAGGGGGGCTACGCCGAGCGGCCGCTGCGCCCGATGTTCGCGCGCAGGCCCGGCTGACCGCGCTGAAGGCCTGACCGGCGCGGAAATTGGTGACGGCCGTTCCGTGCGCAACCGAAACGGCCGCCGTCATTTACCGGCCCGCGGCCGGTAGCTTGTCACTCCTCGTCGGCGTCTTCGGCCAGCCAGCTCATCAGCGGCCGCAACTTGGCCCCCACCTGCTCGATCTGCTCGGCGTGCAGGGCCTCGCGCCGCTTGAGGAAGTTCGGCCGGCCACTGTCGAACTCGGCCACGAGTTCGGCGGTGAACGAACCGTCCTTGATCTCGGCGAGGATCCGCTTCATCTCTTCCATGCTGCGGCCGTCGATGATCCGGGGCCCGCGGGTGTAGCCGCCGAACTCCGCGGTGTCCGAGACCGACCAGTACATCTTGGACAGGCCGCCCTCGTACATGAGGTCCACGATCAGCTTCATCTCGTGCAGGCACTCGAAGTAGGCCACCTCGGGCTGGTAGCCCGCCTCGACCAGGGTGTCGAAACCGGCCTTGATCAGCTCCGAGACGCCGCCACACAGCACCACCTGCTCGCCGAACAGGTCGGTCTCGGTCTCCTCGGCGAACGTGGTGGCCAGCGCACCGGCCCGGGTGCCGCCGATGCCCTTCGCGTAGGAGAGCGTCAGCGGCCAGGCCCTGCCCGACGCGTCGTGCTCCACCGCGACCAGCACGGGGACACCGCGGCCCTCGGCGAACTGACGGCGCACCAGGTGGCCGGGCCCCTTGGGCGCGACCATGCACACGTCCACGCCGTCCGGCGGGGTGATCAGCTGGTAGCGGATGTTCAGCCCGTGGGCGAAGAACAGGGCGTCGCCCGGCACCAGGCTCGGCGCGATCGCGCTGGCGTACAGGGCCCGCTGCACGTGGTCCGGGGCGAGGACCATGATCAGGTCCGCCTCTTCGCAGGCCTCCTCGGGCGTGGTGACCCGCAGTCCCTCGCCGGCGGCGGCCTCCCTGCTGCGGGATCCCTCCGGCAGGCCCACCCTGACGTCCACGCCGGAGTCACGCAGCGACAGCGCATGCGCGTGCCCCTGACTGCCGTAACCGAGCACCGCGACGTGACGCTGCTGGATGACTGCCAGGTCCGCCTGGTCGTCGTAAAAGATGTCTGCCATTGGCTGCCTTTCCTCTACTGCGCTGAGCCGGCCGCGCCGCGCTCGATCGGGCGCAGCGCACGGTCGGTGATGGACTTGCTGCCGCGTCCCAGGGCCACCATGCCGGACTGGACCAGTTCCTTGATGCCGAACGGTTCAAGCACCCTGATCAGGGCGTCCAGCTTGTCGCGGTTCCCGGTGGCCTCGACCGTCACCGCGTCCTGGGCGACGTCGACGACCTTCGCGCGGAACAGCGCGACGGTCTCCAGCACACGGGATCTGGTCTCGGCATCGGCCCGCACCTTGACCAGCAGGAGTTCCCGCTGCACCGCTACGGAGGGTTCCAGCTCGACGATCTTAATGACGTTGATCAGCTTGTTGAGCTGCTTGGTGACCTGTTCCAGCGGGTGCTCCGCACAGTTCACCACGATCGTCATCCGGGAGTACTCGTGATGTTCCGTCGGCCCCACGGCGAGCGATTCGATGTTGAACCCGCGGCGGGAGAACAGGCCCGCGATGCGGACGAGCACTCCTGGCTTGTTCTCGACGAGCACCGACAGCGTGTGCCTGCTCGCACTCGGCTCCTGCTCCCGGAGCCGCACCGGTGGCTGGCTCATTCGGTCACATCCCAGTCCGGCGCCATGTCCCGCGCCACCTTGATGTCGTCATTGCTTGTGCCCGCCGCCACCATGGGCCAGACCATGGCGTCGCGGTGCACGATGAAGTCGATCACGACGGGGCGGTCGTTGATCTCCATGGCCTGCTTGATGACCTTGTCCACGTCGGCGGCGGTCTCGCAGCGCAGGCCGGCGCAACCATAGGCCTCGGCCAGCTTGACGAAGTCCGGAATCCGGGTCCCCGCCGAGGTGCCCTGCTCCATCCGGTCCAGGTCGGTCTGCGAGTAACGCTCGTTGTAGAAGAGCGTCTGCCACTGGCGGACCATGCCCAGGTTGCCGTTGTTGATGATGGCCACCTTGACCGGGATGCCCTCCACCGTGCAGGTCGCGAGTTCCTGGTTGGTCATCTGGAAGCATCCGTCACCGTCGATCGCCCACACGGCCGACTCCGGCGCGCCGACCTTGGCCCCCATGGCCGCCGGCACCGCGTAGCCCATGGTGCCGAGCCCGCCGGAGTTGAGCCAGTGCCGGGGCTGCTCATGCTCGATGAACTGGGCGGCCCACATCTGGTGCTGGCCGACGCCCGCCACGTACACCGCGTCCGGGCCAGCCAGCTTGCCGATCCGCTCGATCACGTACTGCGGCGCCAGCGACCCGTCGCCCGGCTGGTCATAGCCGAGGGGGTAGGTGGCCCGCAGGGCATCCAGTTGCGACCACCACGCGGACAGGTCCGCCTGCTCGCCGGCCTCCTGCTCGCCACGGATCGCGGCGATCAGTTCGATGATCACTTCGCGGCAGTCGCCGACAATGGGCACCTCGGCGTGCCGGTTCTTGGAGATCTCGGCCGGGTCGATGTCCGCGTGCACCACCGCGGCGTCGGGGGCGAAGCTGTCCAGCCGGCCGGTCACCCGGTCGTCGAACCTGGCCCCGAGCGCCACGAGCAGATCCGCCTTCTGCAGCGCGCCGACGGCCGCGACGTTGCCGTGCATGCCGGGCATGCCCAGGTTCTGCTTGTGGCTGCTGGGAAACGCGCCCCTGGCCATCAGCGTGGTCACCAGGGGCATCCCGGTCAACTCGGCCAGGGTGAGCAGTTCGTCACTCGCGCCCGCCTTGATCACCCCGCCCCCGACGTAGAGGACCGGGCGGCGCGCCGCCATCATCATCTTGGCCGCTTCCCGCACCTGCCGGGAGTGCGGCCTGGTCACCGGGCGGTAGCCGGGCAGCTCGAACGGCACCGGCCAGCGGAACTGCGTGCTGGCCTGCAGCGCGTCTTTGGCGATGTCCACCAGCACCGGGCCGGGCCGGCCGGTCGAGGCCACGTGAAACGCCTCCGCCACGGTCCTGGCGATGTCACCGGCCTCGGTGACCAGGAAATTGTGCTTGGTGACCGGCAGCGTGATCCCGGCGATGTCCGCTTCCTGGAAGCCGTCCGTGCCGATCAGGCCGGACGGCACCTGCCCAGTGATGGCCACCACCGGCACCGAGTCCATGTATGCGTCGGCGAGCGGCGTGACCAGGTTGGTCGCGCCCGGCCCCGACGTGGCGATGCACACCCCGGGCCGGCCGGTCACCTGGGCGTAGCCGGCCGCCGCATGACCAGCACCCTGCTCGTGCCTGACCAGGATGTGGCGTACCGTGCGGGAGTCGAACAGCGGGTCGTAGGCGGGGAGGATGGCCCCGCCGGGGATGCCGAAGACGACGTCGACGCCGAGTTGTTCCAGCGCTGCCACCAGCGCCTGGGCGCCCGTCATCGTTACCGGCGCGGCGGCTGATTCTTCGCCGGGCCGGCGAGGGCTCAGCGCCGGTGCCGGCTGGGTGGGTGGCTGGTTGGCTGGCGCCCGCGCCGCGAGATCGCGCGGCGACGGCGCCTGGCCGTGGCGGGCGGGGCCCGTGGACCCGGCCCGGGAGCCGACCGTGGTTGTGGTCTGGTCAGTCATCGCCAATGTTTCCTTCATCTGCCTTGGTTACGCGAACGCTGGCAACAAAAAACCCCTCCTGCCTCGGGGCAGTCGGGGTAGCGCGCGGATTATCGGACGTCAGCGATCCGCGCGCCTGAGAAGTACGAGAATTTGGCCACCATGCACGTAGTCCACTGTGGTCCATGGGTTCGGATCCGTCAACCTGAGAACAGTTTTGTCTCGGAGTATGAGACAGGAGCCGGCCGCCGCGTGCTGGGCGCCGGTCCCGCGCGCGCCTGTCACGCCGCGCCGGGCTGTTGCGACGCGGCGGCCTGCGCCGGCGTCTGCACCGCTCCCCCGGCGCCGGCGTCGGCGTCGTCACCGGCGCCGAATATCCCGGCCTCACCTGATATCTCGTCCCGCCCGGCTCCGGCCGTGGCTGTCTCGTCACCGGCGCCGAACATCTCGACCTGCCCACCGCCGGCCGCCTTGGCCCGGGCCAGGGCCATCTCGGCGTTTCGCCACACGTGCGCCGCTGGACTGCCATCGGCCATCGCGGCCCCGACGCTGGCGGTGATGCTCAGGTCCGTATCGCCGATCCGGAACGGCATGGAGGCCACGCCGCGGGCCAGCCGCTCGGCAATGTCGGCGAGTTCCGCGGGGCTGACCGTCGCCTCGGTGATGACCGCGAACTCATCACCGCCCCAGCGGGCAACCGTGTCCTCCGGCGAGACCGCCAGCCGGAGCCTGCGGGCGACCTGCGCGAGCAGCAGGTCGCCGGCGGTGTGCCCGCGATCGTCGTTCACCGCGGTGAAGCCGTCGAGGTCCACGACGATGACGCCGGGCAGCGGCGGATCCGCTACCGCCAGCGCGGCGGCCGCCGCGTTGCGGTCCTCGCTGAGCACGTCGTGGGCGCGCTGCTCGGCATACGCCCGGTTCGGCAGCCCGGTAAGCCCGTCGTGGAAGGTGAGGTGGGTGACCTGGCGGCGCAGTGCCACCTGGGCGCTCATGTCCCTGGCGGTGATCAGGACAAGATCCGGCTGGCCCAGGTCGCGGTACCTGGAGACGGTGGCCTCGACATGGCGCCAGGTGCCGTCCTCGGCGCGCACCTGGCAGGGGTAGTGGCCCGGCCGCTGCGCCTTACTGGTGATCGCCCGGCGGATCGCCTGCATCCCGGCAGCCCGCTGCTCGGGATGCAGCAACTCGGCCACGGGCGTACCGCGCAGGGCATCTGGCGCGTACCCGTAGCCGGTCACCGCCTGGCTCGCGTATCTGACCAGCCCGTTCGCGTCGCAGAGCAGCACCACGTCGCTGGTCCGCTCGGCGAGCTGGCGGAACTGCCGCCCTGACTCCTGCCATACCCGCGACCAGGTGTCCACCCGCCAGACCAGACTGACCACTCGCACCGCGAGTACGCCGGCCATGGTGCCAAGGATCAGGATTTCCACCAGCCCGGTGAGGTGCCCGGTCACGATCGCCTGCCCGACGACCAGCAGGCCAGCGATGGTGGCCGCGGCCGCGACGGTGGCCGTGGTCACCTCGCGCGCGCCGCCGAGCCGGCGGCCGCCGGCCGCCCAGGCGTCACTCACCCACGGGGTCAGAGCGAGCAGGATCAGCGCGATGAGCGCGGCGGCCAGCGCGACGATTCCCGGGCGGGTACCGGCGATCCGGGCGCCGACCGCGAGCGAGTCGGCCGCGGTGATGGCCACCAGGGCAAGGTAGGGAGCCACCGCCCGGCGCCCTGCGGTCTGGACGAGGGGCAGGGTCACCAGGAGGACCATCAGGTCCACCAGGGGGTGCACCAGGTCCACGGCGAACGACGGCCCGGCGCCCGCGCGGGTGAACTCCGCGCCGAACAGGGTCACCCAGCCGATCAGGAACAGCGCCGCGACCAGCACGTAGCCGTCCGCCAGGTAGGCGCCCGCGGCGGCCAGTCCTGGGCGGCGCGGGGGCGGCGCGTCGGGCACGGCCCGGCGTGCGGCGGAGGCCAGGCCCGCCAGGCCCGCCGCCATCACCGGCAGCACGAGCAGCGCGGGCAGGTCGGTGAACGAGAGCATCGGTGCCGCGCCCGCCGTGGTGCGGACCGCCAGCCCGACGATCACGCTGGCGCAGATCAGCCCGGCCGCGATCGTGAACCACCGGTAGGCGCGCAGATCCGGCCATGGCTGGCGGGCGGCGCCACGCCACAGGCTCACCGCCGCCACGATGGTGGCCAGCAAGACCGCGGCTGTAGCTGCCAGCAGTGCCAGGCTCATGGCAGGACACCCGATGCTGTACCGCGCACCGAGCCTCTCCCTTCCACCGCGTCCCGCTCGCTGTCAGGCTGATCTAGCCGGTGGGTCGCCTTGTGGGTGGCCCACCGCTCAGTAATCGGGCCATGGCCCGTTGTCACGCACAGGGAGAAACGAAAAACGCCGTGCAGCGCGCCCTTGCATCTACACGGACACGAGTCGTCATTACGCTGTGACTCTCACTGTAGGTCCCAAAGGTCACACTTCGATTGAGAGTGCAGCAAGGTAAGGCGGCAGTAACCTTCGGTCAACCTGAAGGGCCGTCCCATCATGCCTGGTTACCGGGCCCGGCCACGGTTCGCCACCAGCCCTAGTAGCGTTCGGCGTGTGAGCGAGCCACCGGGACAACCACGGATCGAGTTCGAGCCGCACGCCGACCCCGCGCTTGAGGCCGGGTCCTACGCCAACGGCCTGGCGATCTGGCACACGTTGCACGAGTTCACCTTCGACTTCTTCGTGAGCAGCCAGCCGCCGTCCGAGGCACGGACGGAGAGCGGCGAGGTGGTGATCCGCGCTCCGCACCGCCTGGTCGCCCGGGTGCGGGTACCGCCGACCTCGGTGTTCGACATCATCCGGACCATCAGCCAGAACCTCGCGCTGTACGAGCAGAAGTTCGGCCCGATCCGCACGCCGGGGGCCGAGGCGCCGCTCTACCCGCCCGAGGAACCCGACCCCGAGCCGCCGGAGTAGCCCCTCACCGGGCGAGCCTGCCGCGCCGGGCAGGACGCGGCTCCTCGGCCTGCCCGGCCCACCGGATACCCGGGGGCTCCGGGCGGCCACGCGTGATCGTTATGAACTATGAATCGGTAAGCCGGGCGAGGATAAGCTCGCGGACCCGGGACGCGTCGGCCTGCCCGCGCGTGGCCTTCATGACCGCGGCGATCAGGGCACCGGCCGCCGCGACCTTGCCGCCGCGGATCTTGTCGGCCACGTCGGGGTGGGCGGCGATCGCCTCGTCCACCGCGACGGTCAGCGCGGCGTCGTCGCTGACCACGGCCAGGCCCCGGGCCGCCACCACTTCGTCCGGGGTCCCCTCACCGGCCAGCACGCCCTCAATGACCTGGCGGGCCAGCCGGTCGTTGAGCGCGCCGGATGCGACCAGCGCCGCGACGGCCGCCACGTCGGCCGGGGTGATCGGCAGGTCGGCAAGTTCGGCGCCGGTGTCGTTGGCCCGGCGGGCAAGCTCGTTGAGCCACCACTTGCGGGCGTCGGCCTGTGTGGCGCCCGCGGCGATCGTCTGCTCGACCAGGTCGAGCGCGCCGGCGTTGCGGATATCGGTCATCTCGGCCGCGGTGATCCCCCAGGCCTCCTGCAGCCGGGCGCGCCTGGCCGAAGGCAGTTCGGGCAGCGCGGCGCGGATCTGCTCCACCCAGTCGCGCGGCGGGGCGAGCGGGACCAAGTCGGGCTCGGGGAAGTAGCGGTAGTCCTGCGCCTCTTCCTTGCTCCGCCCGGACGTGGTGATCCCGGAGTCCTCGTGGAAGTGCCTGGTTTCCTGCACCACCCGCTCGCCCGCGTCGAGCACCGCGGCCTGACGCTCGACCTCGTAGTGCACGGCCCGCTCGACCGAGCGGAGCGAGTTGACGTTCTTGGTCTCGGTGCGGGTGCCCCACCGGCCGGAGCCGCGCGGGGACAGCGAAGTGTTCACGTCGCAGCGCAGCGACCCCTCTTCCATCCGCACGTCGGACACGCCGAGGGAGCGCAGCAGGTCGCGCAGTTCCGTCACGTAGGCGTGCGCTACCTTCGGGGCCAGCGGCCCTGTGCCCTCGACCGGCTTGGTGACGATCTCCACCAGCGGGATGCCGGCCCGGTTGTAGTCGACCAGCGAGTAGTCCGCGCCGTGGATCCGCCCGGTCGCCCCGCCCATGTGCTGCGACTTGCCGGTGTCCTCCTCCAAGTGCACGCGCTCGATCCCGACCCGGAACGTCCGCGGGCTGCCGTCCGCGCCGGCTTCCGATTCATCCAGGACGACATCCAGCCAGCCGTCCGTGCAGAGTGGCTCGTCGTACTGGGAGATCTGGAAGTTCTTCGGCATATCGGGGTAGAAGTAGTTCTTCCGCGCGAACCGGCACCACTCCGCGATCGAGCAGTTCAGCGCGAGCCCGATCCGGATCGTGTACTCGATCGCCTTGCGGCTCGGTACCGGCAGTGACCCGGGCAGGCCCAGGCATACCGGGCAGGTGTGGGTGTTGGGCTCGCCGCCGAACGTGGCCGGGCAGCCACAGAACAGCTTGGTGGTGGTGCCCAGTTCCACGTGGGTTTCCAGGCCGATCAGCGGGTCGTACCTGGACACCGCCTCGTCGTAGCCGACCAGTGTTGCGCTGCCAGGCATCAGGCCAGCCCCTTCGCATCGTTCAGCAGCGGATATCCGCGGCGGGCATCGAGTGCCGCCTCGACTGCGGCGCCGACCCGGTACATCCGGTCGTCGGCCAGCACCGGCGCCATGATCTGCAGGCCGACCGGCAGGCCGTCGTCGGGCGAGAGCCCGCAGGGCACCGATAGCGCCGCGTTGCCGGCCAGGTCCGACGGGATCGTGCACAGGTCGGCCAGGTACATCGCCATCGGGTCGTCGACCCGCTCGCCGAGCGGGAACGCCGTGGTCGGCGTGGTCGGCGAGATCAGCACGTCGACCCGGTCGAACGCGGCCTCGAAATCTCTGGTGATCAGCGTGCGGACCTGCTGCGCCTTGCCGTAATAGGCGTCGTAGTACCCGCTGGACAGGGCATAGGTGCCCAGCATGATCCGCCGCTTCACCTCGGCACCGAACCCCTGTGCCCGGGTCAACGCCATCACTTCCTCGGCGCTGCGGGTGCCGTCGTCCCCCACCCGCAGCCCGTACCGCATGGCGTCGAACCGGGCCAGGTTGGAGGAGCACTCGCTGGGCGCGATCAGGTAGTAGGCGGGCAGGGCGTAGCTGAAGTGCGGGCAGGACACCTCGGTGACCTTCGCGCCCAGCGACTCCAGCAACTCCACGGCCTCGCTGAACCTGGCCAGCACGCCCGGCTGGAAGCCCTCGCCGGTGAACTCCGGCACCACGCCGATGGTCATCCCGCTCACGTCCGCCTGCCTGGCCGCCGCGACGACCGGCGGGACCGGGGCGTCGATCGACGTCGCATCGCAGGGGTCGTGCCCGGACATCACCTCGTGCAGCAGCGCGGCGTCGAGCACCGTTCGGGCCAGCGGGCCCGGCGTGTCGAGAGAGGAAGCGAAGGCCACCACGCCGTACCGGGAGTTGCCGCCGTAGGTGGGCTTGACCCCGATCACCCCGCAGACCGCACCCGGCTGGCGGATCGAGCCGCCGGTGTCGGTGCCGATGCCGAGCGGGGCTTCATAGGCGGCTACCGCCGCAGAGGACCCGCCAGAGGAGCCGCCGGGCACCCGGGACAGGTCCCAGGGGTTGTGTGAGGGCCCGAACGCCGAGTTCTCGGTGGAGGACCCCATGGCGAACTCGTCCATGTTGGTCTTGCCGAGTATCACCACGCCGGCCTCGCGCAGCCGCCTGGTGATGGTCGCGTCGTAGGGCGGAAGCCAGCCATTGAGGATCGCCGAACCACAGGTGGTGGGCATGTCCTTGGTGGTGAACACGTCCTTGAGGGCGAGCGGCACCCCGGCCAGCGGGCTCAGCTGCGCACCGCTCGACCGTCGGCGGTCCACTGCACGGGCCGCCTCGCGCGCCTGATCGGCCGCGACGTACAGGAACGCATGAACCCGGGGGTCGACCTGCTCGATCCTGGCCAGGTGCGCATCGGTCACCTCGGCCGCGGAGACCTCGCCGTCGCGGACCGCTCCGGCGATCTCGGCGGCGCTCATGCGGAAAAGCTCGGCCATACCTCAGTCCTCCGCCAGGATCCGCGGCACCCGGAACCGCTGCTGCTCGACCGCAGGGGCCTGGGACAGGACCGTCTCCGCGTCCAGGCACGGCACCAACTCGTCCTCGCGGAACACATTCACCAGGGGAACCGCGTGCGATGTCGGCGGAATGCCCTCGGCGGCGACCTCTTGCACCCGGGCCACCGCGGCGATGATCTCATCGAGCTGCGGGGCCAGATGGTCAAGTTCGTCCTCGGCCAGGGCAAGCCGGGAGAGCCTGGCCAGGTGTGCGACGTCGTCACGAGCGATAGGCATGGTTGCAATCCTAGGGTCCGGGCGCGGGGAGGCCGACCGGTTAACAGGCTGGCAACACTCCGGTTAGCCTGCCGGAGCGCCGTCAGGCGCCGGGCGCGGCTTCGGTCTCCGGCGCGGTCTCGGCTACCGCCCGCGCCGCCTCGGCACCGTCCGCCAGCAGGACCTGCAGGCCCTCCTTGTCCAGCACCGGCACGCCGAGCGAGAGCGCCTTGTCGTACTTGCTGCCGGCGTCGCTGCCCGCCACCACGAAGTCGGTCTTCTTCGACACCGACGACGCGACCTTGCCGCCGCGCCCGGTGATCTGTTCGCTGGCCTCATCCCTGGTCAGGCCGGTCAGCGTACCGGTCAGCACCACGGTGACCCCGGCCAGCGGCCGCGCGTCGCCCTCGGCACGCTCCTCCGCCAGCACGACTCCGGCCGCCCGCCATTTATCCACGATCGCGGCGTGCCAGTCCACCTTGAACCACTCGATCACCGAGGCCGCGATGGTGGGGCCGACCCCGTCCACGGCGGCGAGCCGCTCGGCCGGTGCGCTCGCGATCAGGTCGAGCGAACCGAACTCGGCCGCCAGCGCGCGGGCCGCGGTCGGGCCCACGTGCCGGATGGACAGCGCTACCAGGATCCGCCACAGCGGGCGGCGCCTGGCGTCGTCGAGGTTGCGCAACAGCATGCCCGCGTTGACCTTGAGCGTGCCCTGCTTGTTGACGAAAAACGGGACCCCGGCCAGGCCCTCCTCGGTCACCGAGAACAGGCCACCCTCGTCGGTCACAAGCCCGGAGTCGAGCAGCGCGACGATCGACTCGTACCCCAGCACCTCGATATCCAGCGCCGCCCGGCTGGCCAGGTGGAACAGGCGCTCGCGAAGCTGGGCGGGGCAGGCGCGCGTGTTGGGGCAGCGCCAGTCCACCTCACCTTCCTCGCGCTCCAGCGCGGTCCCGCACGCGGGGCACACGGTGGGGAACTCGAACTCCTGCTCCTCCCCCGTGCGCAGGTCCGCCACCGGCCCGACGATCTCGGGAATCACGTCACCGGCCTTGCGGAGCACCACCATGTCGCCGATAAGCACGCCCTTGCGCTTGATCTCGTCGGCGTTGTGCAGCGTCGCGTTGGTCACCGTGGAGCCGGCCACCTTGACCGCGTCCATGATCCCGAACGGTGTGACCCGCCCGGTGCGGCCCACGTTGACCTCGATCTTCCGCAGCCGGGTGGTCACCTCCTCCGGCGGGTACTTGTAGGCGATCGCCCACCGGGGTGCCCGGCTCGTGGAGCCGAGCGTGCTCTGCTGGTCGAGCCGGTCGATCTTGACCACGACACCGTCGATCTCGTACGGGGGGTCGTGCCGGTGCTCGCCGTAGTAGGCGACATAGGCGTGCACGTCGTCCAGGTCCGGCACCACCTTGATCAGGTCGCTGACCGGCAGCCCCCAGCCGCGCAGCCGGTCGTACCAGCCCGACTGGGTATCCGGGGCATTGGGCGGGGCCGTCTCCCCCGGCTCGGGCATCCCGGCGGCGCCCGGGTCGGCGCCGGGCACCACGAGCCCGTGCACGATCATCCCGAGCGGCCGGCTCGCGGTGATCTTGGGATCCTTCTGCCGCAGCGACCCGGCGGCGGCGCTGCGCGGGTTGGCGAACAGTGCCTTGCCCGCCGCGCCGAGTTGCTCGTTCAGTTCGTGGAATCCGGCCACGGGGAAGAAGACCTCGCCCCGGACCTCGAGTTCGGCAG
>Ga0070734_10003170_pt1 | contig 17897 bp, 17 predicted proteins | sample Coa_R1_8_FD_66444 | JGI IMG/M metagenome (GOLD analysis project Ga0070734, IMG submission 66444) | Surface soil microbial communities from Centralia Pennsylvania, which are recovering from an underground coalmine fire - Coalmine... | ecosystem: Environmental > Terrestrial > Soil > Unclassified ... | reverse complement strand
GTGTTGGCGGTGGTGCCCGTCCTGCCAGGCGAGCCGGGGCCCTGAAGTTGTCCGCCCGGCGTCGTCACGGCCGTGTTGGCGGTGGTGCCCGTCCTGCCAGACGAGCCGGGGCCCTGAAGCTGTCCGCCCGGCGTCGTCACGGCCGTGTTGGCGGTGGTGCCCGTCCTGCCAGGCGAGCCGGGGCCCTGAAGCTGTCCGCCCGCATTGGTCGCGGCCGTGTTGGTGAGCACCGTCGCCCCCACGGACGCTTTGATCGGCGTCGGCGTGGTGCCCCCGGTCGGCGGTGCCTTCAGGGCGCCGCTGTTGGCACGGCTCACCAGCGTCGTCGGCAACGACGGGGCGCTCAGCGCCGCCGCACCACCCCCCTGCCGCTGATTGGTGATCGTTGTGTTGTTGATGGTAATCTGTTGGATCGGGGCGCGCGGCGGCGCCTGCACGAAGGCCGGGGGCCGCACCCATGGCCGCGGTCCACTGATGAAAGGAACCACCGGCACCGGCAAGAAGAATGCTCCGATCGGCGGAGGCGGCGGCGGCAGCACCACGAATTCGGGAGCCGGCGGCGGCAGGAAGAACGCCGGAACTGGCGGTGGCGGCAGGAAGCCCGGGCCATCGAACACCACTGCTGGCTGGCTCAGATACATCACTTCGTCCGGCGGCGGCGGCTCCACGTCCGCAAAGGCCATCGGGGCGAATGACGGCGGCGGATCGTAGGCGGCTGCAAGCCGCGCGAGACGTCGCTGCGCATCGGCCACATGGGCGCCCCGCGGATAGCGCTCAAGATACGACCAATAGGCTTCGGGCGTATTGATGGAAACCGTGCGCCGCCATGTGATGGCCTCACGCCTCACCGCGATGAGGGCACGCACGCGCCCGCTCAGCGGACTGTCCGGAAACGCCGCTACGAACTCCTCGTATCCGCTGAGCGTGTCGCGTTCCAACGCCGCCACATAGGCTTCCTGGTCGCCGCGGAATTCCCGGATCGGGCGGCTCTGCAATTCCATGGTGGACGCAACTTGGGGCGGCGGCGGCGCGTCCGGAGTCCGCTCCATGAACAGGAACGGCTGGGTAATCTTTGAAGCATACCAAGGCACCGCAACGCCATTGGTCTTCTCATTGACGCGCAGGCGCAGGCGCGCAAACAGGTCGTCGAGACCAAGCCCGCCGGTCCCGATCATCTCAGCAAGCGCTTGCGCATAGGCCCCGTAAGGACCGTTCTCGATCGCGGCAATCGAACCGGGCGTCGCGTTGAACGCGACAAGCGTGCCGGGATCGGGTTCGACGAGTGCCAAACCACTCGCAAGCGGGGGCCCTTCAGGCGTGAAGGGATGCTGACGCGCGGCATCGACGACAATCATCTTGACGGCGCCGGGCGTTCCAGCGAGCGGCCGCGTAAAGTCGGAAATCCTGATCGCTTCGATCGGAATGTCCTCGCCGCGGCGAATGCTGGCATCGATGGGAACGATGTAGTTTTCGCCCTCGAACTGCAGACCGTAGCCCGCGATGTAGACGAACGTCACCGCCTGCGGGCCGGCCGCCGACACCTTGTCGAGGAATTCGCGGATCGATCGGCGCAACGTGTCCTGATCGAGATCGCGCGCCCCGACCACGTCAAAACCAGCGGTGCGCAACGTCTCCGCGATAAGCCCGGCGTCGTTGGCGGCGGTCGGAAGGCGGCCGGCTTTGTACTCGCTGTTGCCGATCACCAGCGCAAACCGCCGCTCCGGCGCCTGCGCGTTGACCGGCGAAACAAGCAGCGGTGCCAGTACGGCCAGCAAGGCCGCAATGCGGTAGAGAAGTGCCATGGAGTTTCTCCGCTCTCGTTATTTGCGCTTGGCACGTCGTGGCCGGCGCGAGCCGATTCCCACCTCGCGCGATAACGCATCATCGTTGATGCATGAATGATCGGACCACAGCGATGAACGCATGCTGAATCCGCCGTTGTCTAACGTTGCGGGGCGCCACGTACGGGAGTAGACTTCACACGAATACACGCCCCAAATACACGCCCCAATGTAATTGTGCGTCAAGTGCGGCTACAAGTCACGCGCTTTACTCCCGCGCCTTGATGCGCGAGGGTCAGGGGCCAGCAGTTCGAAACCCACATTTCGACCTTGTCGGCGCTCCATTCGCGCCGGAATTTAGGCGGCCGCGCCGCGCCAAGACCCCGTGCTCACGACAGGCGACAGACGACGGATGATCGAAGATCGGATGGTCACCTCCGGCCTCAGTAATCCGACATCTCGCATCTGACATCTGTCGTCTGTCGTCCGTCGTCTGTCGTGATCTCACTAACCATAATGGGTCGGTAATTATTCGTTCATTTAAGCATGCTCTTAAGACTTTTCGGCGAGGTTGAGGACCTCCTTAACCACGTCTGCCGGACCATGAGTTTCGCGCCTACCGATCCCTTCGCCACAGGTGCCGCGCCTGAGACGGCGGCGGCGCAGCAGCGGCGGATTGCGGCTCAGCGTGTCCGCGATGCACGCGACCGTCTTACTTCGACATCCGGCACGCGACCGGCCTTCGACTACGAGTTGCTGCGCCAATACGCCCAGAACCGCCTGTCGGGTGCGCTCGGGATGATTGTGCTCGCGGCCGTCGTCGGAATCATGTCGACGTTCTGGTCGAGCTTCGTCTGGGCGGGCCTGTGGGTCACCGTCGTGCTCGCGATTCAGCTTGCCAGCATGATCAAATGCTACACGTTCCTGGCCAAGCCTCCGCACGAGGTAAGGGTCAAACGTGTGCGGCTCACCTTCATCATACTGGATCTGCTGTTCGGGCTGGCCTGGATGATCAATCTGGTCCACCCAAGCGAAGACTCGCGATCGGCCGAAATCGTCAACGTGTTCGTGGTTCTGCTTGTCGTCGCGGTGGCGAGCCTTTTGGGCTCCAGCCTGCCAATCGCGGTGTTCGCCACCGCTGCGCCGCTGACTATCGCGATCGCGGTGAACTACGTGATGCTCGGCACCATAAACGGATATCTCTTGGCCGGACTCGCCATCACGGCACTGAGTTATTTCGGACTGCTGGCCAACCGCTTCTATGCTTCCAACCTCGCCATGCTCGAGGCCCGGGCCGAGAAGGATGCGCTGATCGGGGAGTTGGAGCAGGCCAAGGCGAAATCCGATGAGGCGCGCCGCCGCGCCGAAGCCGCCAACGTCGCGAAGTCGCGATTTCTCGCCCAGATGAGTCACGAGCTGCGTACGCCGCTCAATGCCATTCTGGGCTTTTCCGAGGTGATGAAGAACGAGCTGTTTGGCACTCACGCGGTGCCGGCCTACAAAGATTATGCCAGCGATATCCACCATTCCGGCGTCCATCTCCTCGGCCTCATCAACGAGATCCTCGACCTTTCACGCATCGAGGCTGGGCGCTACGAACTTAATGAGGAGGCGATCGCGCTCGTGCAGGTGGCGGCGGAATGCCACCATCTCCTCAAGCTGCGCGCGAGTAACCGCGACATCACGATTCACGACCTGCTCGAACCCGATATGCCGCGCCTGTGGGCGGACGAGCGCGCGGTGCGCCAGATCTGCCTCAACCTGCTCTCCAACGCGATCAAGTTCACGCCACAGGGCGGCGCCATCTGGCTCAAGGTCGGCTGGACCGCCGCGGGCGGCCAGTATCTCAGCGTCCGCGATACCGGCCCCGGCATACCGGAACACGAGATCCCGATCGTGCTGGATGCGTTCGGCCAAGGCTCGAATGCCATAAAGTCCGCCGAACAGGGCGCTGGCCTCGGCCTACCGATCGTTAAAAGCCTGGTCGAGCTTCATGGGGAACATTCTCCTTGAAGTCGAAGCTGCGCGAAGGCACCGAGGTTATCGTTACTTTCCCGCCCGAGCGGGTCATGGCGGCGCTCGAGCCGGTGGCGGAAACCAAGGTGCCCAGCATCTTCGACCCGCCGCCGCTCGCCCCGCAGTCGCCCGCCGCCGACGGGCAAGGCGCCATCGCGGGATTCCTGGCGGCGATGAATTTTGGCCGCGCACGCCGCCATCGCTCCAGTGCCGCGAGCCATATTGTCGCCGCCACCACTATCCTGCTTGCGGCTGGTAGGCCGCTGCCGCTGCACGCTGCTTCCTTAGATGCACCAAGTTCGGCGCAGCGCAATGCTCGAATCACTGCTATCATGGATTCGTCGAGTCGTATCCAAAGTCGCACCCACGATTGGATGCGAAGCGACGGGATGCCCATTCAGTTCGTGCGGGAGTAGGTTCGTTCGCATGGAATCAACGACGCACCTCAGGGCCGTGCAAATTTTCTTGCCCTTCTCCGCAAGCGAAGGAGGGTAAAGCGGCTGCGGCCGGCTGCATGAATAGAAGCGCTGATTTTGCCCCCAAAGCCTAAGTCGCGTAGTGCTGTTGAGTCCTTGGTGTTGCAGATGATTGCGTCCGGACAGTGCACGCTGTTTCGCAGATCACATGCAGCCATCGGACCGGGGGAGTATGTGGAGAAGGTTAGGTGCGTGGTTCGCTCAAGACGATAGGACTGCTCGCCGTCATCGGCGCGCTGATTATTGTCGTGGTCCATCTGGGCGGCGCTTTGGTGGGACTGGACGATCATCAGCAGCTGTCGCTCCTGTACCGGATCGGCCTCCTGATCCTGGTCGGCAGCGCCTTGGTGCGCATGTTCCGGGATAGGTTCGGCGAGGCGGCCCGGATGGCCCTGATGTGGGTCGCGGTCGCCTTGGTGCTGGCGGTCGGCTATACGTATCGCTTCGAACTGAAGGACGTCGGTAACCGGGTCATGGCGGAATTGGTGCCGGGCCACACTGCGGGGCGCGGGCGTACGGTGGAATTGGCCCGCACCAGCAACGGAGATTTCCAGATCGCCACCCAGGTCAATGGCGCACGGGTCCCGATGGTCCTCGATACCGGCGCAAGTTCCGTGATGCTGACCCGCGACGCCGCCATCGCGGCCGGCCTGCCGGTCGAGATGATCAAGTACAACGTCAATATCGAAACTGCGAATGGCCGCACCTATGCGGCCGCCGCCGTCATCGACCGCATTGCGGTCGGCGGCATCGTGGAACGCGGCGTGCCGGCATTGATCGCCCAACCGGGCACGCTCAAGACAAGCCTGCTCGGCATGAGCTTCCTGTCCAGGCTGCAGGGCTGGGAGGTGCGCGGCGACAAAGTCGTGATGCGAGGGTCAGGGATCAGTAATCAGTAGACGGACGACGGAGGACGGACGACGGAGGAATGGAAATTATTTCAGCCGTGCATCCTCGTCATCCATCTCCGCGTCATCTGTGCTCTGTCGTCGGTCATCCGGCCGCAAACGCAAATCTCACCGCCATGGCGGCGAGGAACAGGCCGAAGATGACTTCCAGGCGCCGGCGCGGCGTTTTGTGCGCGAGCGTCGCACCGAAGCCGGCCACGTAGCTTGAAAGTGGCGCCATCACTATGAAGCCGATAAGTGATACGTAGCCGATCGAGAGTGGCGGCATCAGGCTCTGGTGCGGCAGGCCGGCCAGCATGAACCCGATGGTGCCGACAAGCGCGATCGGCACGCCGAGCCCGGCCGAGGTCGCGACCGCGGTGTGGATCGGCTTGCCGTAAAGCATCATGATCATGTTCGCCACTGAGCCGCCGCTCACGCCCATGAGCGACGATGAGAGCCCAACGAGGTAGCCGAACAGCAGCAGCGCCGGGCCGCGCGGCAGGTCGTCGGCAATCCGCCAGCTTTCGCGGCCGAACAGCAGCTTCACGGCAATCACCCCGGCAATGATGGCAAACGCCATCTTGAACACGGCAGCCGGCGCGACCGCCGCTATGGCGGCTCCCGTCGCAACCCCCGCAACGGCCGGCAGCGTCCATTTTCGAACCACGTCGTCCAGGGCGAGGTTTTTTGACCGGTGCGTGAAATAGGAGCGGAATGTGGTCGGCACGATGATGGCGAGCGAGGTGCCGATGCACAGCTGCATGCGGATATCGTCCGCGACGCCGAGCGCACCGAATACTTCGTAAAGCACCGGTACGATGACGGCGCCGCCGCCGATGCCGAACAGGCCCGCCATGACCCCGGTGATGATGCCGCCGCCCGCAACAGCAGCCGCCAGCACGGCAAGTTCACTCATCGGGATACCGAACATCGGCGCTCCTTCCGTGGTCCGTCACGCCGCGGCTGTTTCGATCGACGTGGCACTGCTCGCGACCAGACGCAGCGCCTCGCGCAGCACTTCGGCGCCGGCGCCCGGCTTCACGGCTGCGATCGACAGGTGACGGCGGAACGCGCGTGCGCCCCGCGCGTGATGAAAGAGTCCCACCACATGGCGCAGAATCGCATTCGCCCGCACGCCGGCAGCCGTCTCTCGCTCCAGATACGGAATGAGAGCTTCGGCCACCGTGCGGGCCGAAGGGAGGGGGGCCGGCGAACCAAACAGCACCGGATCGACATCGAGGAGTCGCCGCGGCTCCTGGTAGGCGGCCCGGCCCATCATCACGCCGTCCAATTTTGTAAGGTGCACACCCGCGTCCGCCACGGTGGCGATGCCACCATTGACAACCACGTCGAGCGCCGGAAGGCGCTGCTTGAGCCGGTACACGCGTTCGTAGTCGAGGGGCGGCACGCTGCGGTTTTCCCGTGGCGACAGCCCGCTGAGCCACGCCTTGCGGGCATGGACGATGAGTCGATCGACGCCCGCCGCCACCACCGCGTCAGCGAGCGCGTTGAGCGCCTGCTCCGGGTCCTGATCGTCAATGCCGATGCGGCACTTGACCGTCACCGGCACCGTTACGGCGGCCTTCATGGCGGCAACGCACGCGCCGACCAATTGCGGCTCGGCCATCAGGCAGGCGCCGAACCGGCCGTTGCGCACGCGATCGGACGGACAACCGACATTGAGGTTGATCTCGTCGAAACCCGCATCGGCGCAAATGCGCGCCGATGTCGCGAGTGCCGCCGGATCGCATCCGCCAAGCTGGACCGCGACCGGATGCTCGCTCGGATCAAAGCGCAACAGCCGCGCGCGGTCGCCATGCAGCACCGCGCCGGTGGTCAGCATCTCGGTATAAAGCAGCGCACGCCGCGTCAGCAGCCGGTGGAAATACCGGCAGTGACGATCGGTCCACTCCATCATCGGGGCGACGGCGAATTTGTGCGTTAAGCCATTCATTTCGTTGTTGTTTATCTCTGCTTTGTCTTCCCCCTGTCCAATATCCTTCAGAACGGCAGAACAACGGTTACGCCAAATATAATTGCGATGAAAGATGGGCCTCCGCCAGTGCGCTGATTTTAATAGCACGGGTGAACGGGCGTCTGCCCCGCGAACTTGGAAACGGGCGAGATGAACTTGGGCGCTACTACTGACGCCATCCGGTCGGCAGGTCACGCATGTAGCCCACCCGGCCGGTCACGCCAGCACCGGGAATGCCGAGACTGACACCGGCGAGGAGCACAACGCCCGAACCTGGCGCTTGGAAGAGCAAGTTATCGAGAGGACTGCGATCGCCGTAGCGGAAGAAACGATCCAGCGTGGCGAGCACATAGGCCGGCGTGACGATGCCGAATATGATCGCTGTCACTGACCCGCCGCCTACAAAGCAGACGAGATTGAACCCCGCCGAAACAACGACAATCCCTCCGCGGAAATCGTCGTAGGTCAATCTGGTACTGCGCCATGGCGGCTTCAACACGCATCCGGCGCTTGGAAACTGGACCGTGGAGACCGATCCACCTACGAAGATTTCCTCGGGCCATCCTAACACCAAGCCACCGCTGATGGCGTGATACCATCTGACCGGTGGCTGCTCGGGGCCGAGCCTTGGCTCCACATCCTGCATGCCGATCGTCGCGTACCCGGCTCCGCAAAAGAACAGGTTAAAATCGAACCCACCATTGCCGGCCACCGTCCACTCGGTCGGCACGAACACATGCTTGATCCACTGGAAAAACTCAGCGACATACGCCGCCTGCAGCGGCGGTTCTGAGCCAGCATGGACCTCTATTGGAGGAAGAAGGCTTTCGTGTTTGGGTTCGCCGGGGAGGGGATCAGGGTGGTAGAGAATGTCGCCCGCCGTGATCAAGTTCTTGTCCTTGATGGTCTCGTAGAGCGAGCCGTTCTTCTTCCAGAATTTGTCGATATGGTCGAAGTCTCCGTAGATCGCCATCGAGTACTTGCTGAGCCAGTCGCCATCCATAACCCTGATGGAACGATCGGCGTTGATCGTCACTTCGTAACCGCCGCCGCGAAAGGGTCTTGGTAGAAACATGGTCAACCTCGTTGCACTCATGTCAAATCGAACACTGAGCGCTGCCCACGCCCATGCAATCATGCACCTGGAAATCATGCACCCGGAGAGCGAGCCGCCCGCATGGCGCAGGCCGCTCAACTCCTGCTCCGCTCTCCCTCAGGGCTTCCGCGCAAAGCAGCCCACCATGGTAGGGCCAGGGATGCTGGCGTTGCGCGAAACGGCTTCCTGCCGTAGTTGCTGCTCGAGCGCATCGACTTCGAACTCGGTCGCCTTGACGAATCCGGCCGCCGCAGCGCGTTCGGCGATGCTGCGGAAGCTTTCGACGATCCATTCGTAAAACGGGCTGTCCGGGCCGCCATCCATGGGGTACTCGGCGCGGCAATCGGGCGCCCGGAAGCCGGCCTCGAGCGAGAGGTGAAGCAACTGCGTCCCGATGTTGCCGTGCGTCGTTGCGCCAAAGAAATCCCGGAACACGGCCATGAGGCGGTCGAGCAAGGGGCACGCCGGATAAATGGAGTGCACGGCAGAGAAGTCATACTCCTGAAACACCGCCACACCCGCGGGCGACAGGTATTCGTACGCCTTCCGAAAAATCGCGAGCGGATCCCGCGAATGGATCAGGATGTGGCGGCCAACGACCGCATCGAAGGTGCGCCCCGGTTCATACTGATCGATGCCACCCTGCACAAAGTGGAGGTTCCCAAGCGCCTGTTCCCGCGCACGATCCGCGGCAATCGCCAATGCCGCTTGATCGATATCGATCGCGGTTACCGCGCCGTGACGTCCTACCAGTCGCGCCGCCATCAACGAAACCTCGCCGATACCGCAACCCAAATCCAGCACGTGCATCCCGGTCGAAATCCCCGCGCGGCGCAAAAGCTGCTCGGTGAGCGGATTCAGGATGGAAGCTTGGAGCGCGAGGCGCCGCCGTTCGCGATCGCTGTGCCCCATGACATACCGCGCCTGCAGCGGCGGCTCGGATACGCCAATGCTTTCCCCCAGGGGAATGGAGGCCTTGCTGCCCGAATGGCCAAGGACATATGGCCGGGTGGTTGTTGCATCCATGATCGCCCTCCTTTCTGGCAAGACCGCCTGCCTCGACATCTCAGAGCCTTATGTTGCAGACGGTCGTAAAAGAATGTCGGTCAGATTTGCCCCCGCTCTTTCTGCGCTCCACGGTCGGATCGTTTCGAACGTGAGCACTACGCAGTTGAGCCAGCCGGCAAATATTGATCGGCAGCAGCAGCGCATGAAGCAGCAGCACCGGCGCAAGACCGCCGAGATAGCCGTATGCGATGAAAGCCACATTGCTCGCGATCGCCACCCAACGCAGTGCGTTCATTGAACGCATGCAGAATGTCGCAAGCACGAGGCCGGCAGCACCGAAGCCTACTCCGTCCATGACCGACAAGTGGCTCATCCAAGTCGCCTTGCCTACCGAACTGAACTCAGCGAGATGCATTGGGCGTGTTCACACTGCTCAGCTGCACGCTCGCGCGGCCCGATATTGCCTAGCGATCCCGCCACGCCCGCGCTTGGACTGGCGCGACAATTGAGTAGGACTAAGTTGATAGGGGTTTTCACCTAAGGGTTTTCATTGATGCGGAGGAACGCTCCGCCGCCCGCATCCGCATAAGCTTTGGAGCTCGAAAACCATTTCAGGGATCGGTTTCTTGCTGCCGGCGCAAGCGCACGACGAACCCGGCTCGCTCCCGAGCGACTCTGATGAAAAAAATCGCCGGAGACATTGAACCTCTCGCCCCAATCGACCGACAAAGACGGATAGGCCTGGGCAGCCCGCGCGCAGAATTGCGCATACGAAGCCGGAGTCTGGCCATGAGTGCTTCGAGCAGCGCCGCTAACGCCGACTGCACGGTCGCTCGGTTCTCGACTGCGGACTATGCCCCGCACCAGCGTGTTGAGGCGTTGCACGAGATCCTCGGTCGAAACCTGCAGAAGGTGCACGTGGAGCCCATCGCGGGGGAGTCCTTTCATACAGAGGTGACGCTGCGGCGGATGCCGGGCCTGGCTCTGTATACGGCCTCGCGTTCAGCAGCGATCTATCGTCGCTCGCGCGAACTCATTGAGCACGATGATGTCGTCGTGATCGCCGGGCTGACCTCCGGCTACGAGGTCCATCACCTCGGCCGCACGCTCAATATGGGGCACGGCCAAGCCGTCATTCTGACCGGCGCCGAGCCCGCCTCCTTTGGAGGACCGGCTCAGAATTCCGTCAACCTGCTCCGGGTGCCGGTACGCCTGCTCGCACCGCTTGTCTCCGACCTCGACGCCGCGTACGGCCGGACGATTCCCGCAAACAACCCTGCGCTGCGGCTTCTGGTCGCCTACGTGGGCATCCTCGCGGAAATGGATGCTGCCGCCGCGCGCGACCTGGAGCGGCAGATGGCCACGCATATCCACGATCTGATGGCTCTCGCCATCGGGGCAACGCGGGATGCGGCCGAGATGGCCAAGAGCAGGGGTGCGCGGGCGGCGCGGTTGCGCGCGATCAAGCAGGACATCGCAACCCGGCTCGACCAACCCGACCTGTGTGTGGCGACGATCGCCGCGCGGCACCAACTCAATCCGCGTTGGGTCCAGCGCCTGTTCGAAAGCGAGGGCACGACCTTCACTGAGTATGTCCTCGGACAGCGTCTCACCCGCGCGCGCCGGCTGCTGACGGATCCCCTCCATGCCAATCAAAAGGTCAGCGCGATCGCGCTCGATATCGGCTTCGGCGATCTGTCCTATTTTAACCGCGCATTTCGCCGACGCTATGGCATGACACCCTCGGAATTGCGCGCCGCCGCAAAATCCGCCAATTGACCGACAGAGAATCCCGGCTTCGCGGCCCCGCGGGTCGAGACCCGGTGTGTCATTCATCTCGCCTCTGGCTACCCATCAGCGCCTCGGTGCGCACAGCCCGCCCCCTGCGACTTCGCTTCGGGTCTGATGCATTCAATATCCAAATTCTTCCGCCTTCACCTCAACCCCGCCTGATCGCTCCTTTCCGCACAGCCGGTGTTTTATTCGCCTCCGACAAATAGCGCAGCGGCAACCGCGTGGTCTGCTTGACGCGGTCAAGCACCACGTAGGAATGCACGTGCGCGATGCTGCGATGTGGCAGGAAAACCTCGCTGATAATGCGCGACAGCGTCTTGAGATCCGGCACCGCCATCTTGACCAGGTAGTCTGCATCGCCGGTCAGCGAATAAGCCTCCTGGACCTCCTCAATGCCGCTGATGAGCTTTACGAAGTCCTGCGAACTGTCGGGAGAGTGGGTCGCCAGGCCGACCTGGATGAACACGAGCACGTCGAGGCCGACTGCCTCGGCGGCGAGCACAGCGCGGTAGCTCTCGATCACCCCCGATTCCTCAAGCGCCGCCCTGCGGCGCGAGCACTGCGAAGCCGACAAGCCGATTTTGTCGGCGAGGTCGTTGTTGGTGAGCCGGCCGTCTTCCTGGAGGGCATTGAGCAGCTTGATGTCAAACTCGTCCATGCACGCTTCCCGCACAAATCACGCTATTAACGCACATTTCATGCGATCTGGTCCAGATCTATACATATTTTACACGGACATTGCACGAACCCTGCAGTAGCGTCCGGCGTTGAAGTGTCAGGAGAAGCATATGGGTCCATTTCCGCACGATGCGCCACCCGCGACGATCAGCGCGCAGAACCCTGTCGGCACTGATGGATTCGAGTTTGTCGAATTCGCTCACCCGCAGCCGGATCAGCTGGCGAAGCTGTTCGTGCGGATGGGTTATTCTGCCGTTGCCAAGCACAAGACCAAGAATATCACGGTCTATCGTCAGGGCGACATTAACTACATTCTGAACGCTGAGCCGGGCTCGTTCGCCACCCGCTTTGCTTCCATCCACGGCCCTTGCGCCCCGTCGATGGGGTGGCGTGTTGTCGACGCAAAGCACGCCTTTGCACATGCCGTGAAGCTTGGCGCAAAGCCCTACGAGGGCTCCGACAAGACACTGGACGTGCCCGCAATAAAGGGAATTGGCGACTCGCTCTTGTATTTCGTCGACCGCTACGGCGCCAAGGCGTCGCCTTATGACGCGGAATTCGACTGGACGGGCGAGCGCGACCGGAAACCAAAGGGCGCGGGCTTCTATTATATCGACCACCTCACCCATAACGTGAAGCGCGGCAATATGGACAAGTGGTTCGGCTTTTACACCAGGCTGTTCAACTTCCGGCAGATCCGCTTCTTCGATATCGAGGGCAAGCTCACCGGCCTGTTCTCGCGGGCACTAACGAGCCCGTGCGGACGCATTCGCATCCCGATCAATGAGTCAGCCGACGAAAAATCCCAGATCGAAGAATACTTGCGGGAATATAAAGGCGAAGGGATCCAGCATATCGCGGTCGGCACCGACGCGATCTACGATGCAACAGACGCGCTCGCCGCCAGCGGCCTGCAATTCATGCCGGGTCCGCCGGATACCTATTACGAGAAAAGCCTCCAGCGTGTGCGCGGTCACACCGAGCCGATCGATCGCATGAAGAAGCACGGAATTCTGATCGACGGCGAAGGTGTCGTGGATGGCGGCGAAACCAAAATCCTGCTGCAGGTTTTCTCCAAGACGGTGATTGGGCCGATCTTCTTCGAGTTCATTCAGAGGAAGGGCGACGACGGTTTCGGCGAGGGCAATTTCAAGGCGCTGTTCGAGTCGATCGAGGAGGACCAGATTCGCCGAGGCGTGCTCGCGGCATAGACCCATAGGGCGGGTTAGCTGAAGGCATAACCCGCCGCCCGCGTGAGATCGGCGGATTACGCGGAGTTTATCATCGGGCCGGCCGAAGGACCGGAGGCGGCGGCTAATCCGCCCCGCTTTGAATGTGATGCAAACCAGGAGACACGATACGAAGCCATCGCGCCGATGAAAGAGGACCGGACATGTCCGTTGCCATCAAGGAACCACCCGGCAAGTCGGATTCAAAGACTCGTTGCCGAAATGCGCCGCGCAACCCTGACTTCACCATAGAGCAGGCTTGGACGTCCTATTCGGCGGCGGAACACGATCGCTGGGACCGTCTGTTCAGGCGATCGCGCATGACGTTGCGGGATCGGGCTTGCGACGAATTCATCGCCATGATGAGCGAGCTCGAACTCTCGGAGTCCGGCATCCCGGATATGGAAAAGTTGAGCGACCGGCTCGAAAGGATTACCGGCTGGCGGGTCGTTCCGGTCGCCGGACTCGTTCCCGACGATGTCTTCTTCAACCACCTCGCCAACAGGCGCTTCCCGGCCGGGGCCTTCATCCGGTCGGAAGAGGAGATGGACTATCTTCAGGAGCCGGACATATTCCACGACATTTTTGGCCATGTGCCGCTATTGGCAAACCCGACCTATTCCGATTTCATGCAAGCCTATGGCCGGGGCGGACAGCGCGCCATGCGGCTTGGCCGGCTGAAGAATTTGGCGCGGCTCTACTGGTACACCGTCGAGTTCGGCCTGATCCGATCGCCGGCCGGGCTGCGCATCTTCGGTGCCGGGATCGCGTCATCCGCCACTGAAAGCGTCTTTGCGCTCGAAAGCGATTCGCCCAATCGTATCGCCTTCAATCTCGATCGCGTCATGCGCACCAAGTACAAGATCGACGATTTCCAGCAGACCTATTTCGTCATCGACAGCTTCGAGAAGCTCCTCGATGAGTGCTATCAGGATTTCGGTCCAATCTACCAACGGATCGGTATGGCGCCCGATATCGAGCCGGACGAATTGATCGCTAGCGATGAAGTGCTTACCAGAGGCACGCTTGCGTATTTCAGAGAACGGCGGACATAGTCTATCCTCGAATCGATGCCCTACTAGGGCGCGCCCTGCACGCGCCCTCAGCTGAACAAGCAGGCCTCACGTGCTGCTCGCCCTTACCGGCGCTACCGGCTTCATCGGTCAATACCTGCTGCGGGAACTACCCAAACGCGGCCACCGCGTGCGTGCGCTGTTGCGTCGGCCTGCTGCGTTGCCACCCCAGACCGCCGGCGCGATCATCGGCGACCTTGCCCGGCCGCAAAACATGTCGGCCGCGCTTGAGGGCGTGGACGCTGTGATTCACTCCGCCGGGCCCCCCCACGGAATGTCGGGCATTCCCGAAGACGACTACCGGCTGCTCAACACGGAGGCCACGATCAACCTCGCGCGCGCGGCGCGACGCGCCGGCGCCAAGCGCTTCGTATTCTTGTCCTCCATCCGCGCTCAGTGTGGACCGACCGCCGATTCGATCCTGACCGAGGCCAGCGAACCGAAGCCGACCGACGCCTATGGAAAATCCAAACTCGCGGCGGAGCGCGGCCTTGCGGAACTCGACCTCGACTGGGTGTCATTGCGTGCGGTGCTGGTGTACGGGCCTGGCGTCAAGGGCAATATGGCGCAGCTGATCCAGCTCGCCCGGTCTCCCTTTCCATTGCCGCTTGCCAGCCTCGCGGCGCGCCGCTCGCTGCTCGCCCTGGAAAACCTTGCGACAGCGATCGAGACTGTCCTGGCAGCGCCGGGAACACTGCGGCGGGCATTCATAGCCGCCGATCCCGAGGCATTGACGGTTGCGGAGATGATTGCGGCCTTGCGTGGTGGGCTCGGGCGCGAGCCGAGCGTTTTTCCGCTGCCGCCATTGCTGCTCGGCCTGCTGCTCCGGGCTGCCGGCCAAGACGAGGTATATCGGCGCATCTCGGGCTCGCTGGTTGCTGATCCTTCAGCTCTGATCAGCCTCGGCTGGGCGCCGGCTCTTGCCACGCCGACGGGACTCGCAAAGCTCATGCGGCCGATGGGACCGGGTTGATCCTCCTTCCGAATACGCCTGCGAATGATGTAGCGTACCCAGGAGCGCTGCACGGGACGTGCGGCAGTCCGTGCTCGAGGCAGCGGCGACTCCCTGAGCGACGCTCGCGGAGAGTTGTATTGTTGCGGTGATGGCGTCCCTGGCTCAGCCGTTCGCCAAGCCTGCTTTCTTGTTGAGGAGATTACGATGTTCAACTCTGGCTCAATGTGCCTACTCGCGACTGCTCTCTGCGCAGCGAGCGGAGCCTTGGCCGCGGATGGCGTAAAGAATCAAGCGATTCCGGATTTCGCTCCCACCGACAAGACCGGCTGGGTACTCGACCGGACATTCGGCGTGGACGATCTCCTGCCGCCGCCGACCGGCGGACCGGGCCCCGTCACTTTTGACAAGGCCTACCCCTATGTACCCAACGGCAGCGGCAAGCAATCAACGTATCGTGTTGCCGATCTTACCAATCCGATCCTGAAGCCCTGGACGATTCCCTCCATGAAAAAGGCCAACGAGGAGGTGTTGGCGGGCAAGGTTCCGTTCCGCGCGCGGGAGCGCTGCTGGCCGGTCGGCGTGCCGGGCTTCGTTGCCTATTCGCTGGTCGAACCGTTCTACTTCTATCAGATGCCCGACAAGGTCGCGGTCATCAACCAGGGTGGGCCGGAGATTCGCCACATCTACCTGAATGTGGAGCATTCGAAGAACGTGAAACCCTCCTGGTATGGAGAATCGGTCGGTCACTACGAGAACGGCGACACGCTGGTGATCGACACCATCGGCATTTCGCCCAAGTCTTTCATCGATAATTATCGCACGCCACATACCGACCAGCTACATGTGGTGGAGCGCTGGAAGCTCGCGGCCGATGGCCAGACCGTGGATGTTTGGCTCTCCGTGGAGGACCCGGGCGCCTTTACGACGCCATGGACGGCGGTGCAGCGCTGGCGTCGCGTCGAAAATGCGCCGCTTCTGCCGGTGCCCTGCAACGAGAACAACGGCGATTTCTTTAACCACGGACTGGTGCCGATACCCCAGGCCACCACGCCCGATTTTTAAGTTCGAAGGATTGCATTGCTTCCGCGTCCAAAGGATGGTGCCGCGATGAAACGGATCGGACCACTGCTTCTCGTCGTGCTCATCGGCTCTCTGCCGAGTGCTGGCCGTGCATGGGATTTGGCCGATGTCGCTGGCCGCTGGACCCTTCGCAAAGCTACCCCCGGCCCCTGCGTCCTTGGCTTCAGCGGCGCACCCGCCATACCGCACGGCAGGGTCTCCGCAATGGGTTTCTGCCCGCCGATATTCCTTGGTTTGCCGCGATGGCAGCTCGAGATCGGACGCGTGGTGATCAGCGGTCGCAACGGTCGCAGGCTGGCCGAGCTTGCGGTCGGTCACACCTGGGCTGAGCTTGCGGTCGGCCGCGACCGGTTGGTCGGCCAAACCGCCGCTGGTGAACCGGTTCTCCTGGAGCGCTGATGACGTTCGGGCGAGCACCCCAACAGCCACGACGGGACCAGCCATCAGATGACTGACGTTGGCACCAAGCGCCGCACCAGGGTCGTGCCGAAAACTGCGCGACCTCCGCTCCACAAGGTCATCCTTGTGAACGACGACTACACGCCGCGGGAATTCGTGGTGCTCGTGCTCAAGGCGGAATTTCGCATGAGCCAGGATCAAGCCTATCGGGTCATGATGACGGCGCATCGGCGCGGCGTCTGCGTTGTTGCGGTCTACACGAAAGACGTGGCCGAGACCAAAGCCACCCGGGCAACGGAAGCGGGCCGCAGCAAGGGCTATCCCCTCATGTTTACAACAGAGCCGGAGGAATAAGGCGCGACGGCCTGACGTGTGCTGGTGCAGTTTCCACTCGGTTGTTCGTCACCCGCGGGCTTGAGCGCGGGTCCATCTTTTCCGCATCAACCTGGACTGCCCAATCCCCGGATCAAGTCGGACCGGAATGACGTTGGAAAAATGACGTTGGAGAATCAGCGAAACGCGCCCTAACAGGCGAAGCGGCATAGTTTGGCGCCAAGGAGACCGATCATGGACGAAGATGCGCTTAACACCAGTGTACGCAAGTTCCTCAAGAAGCTCGGCGTCACGGCCCAACGCGAGATCGAGAAGGCAGTTCGCGACGCTGCGGCGAAAGGACAGCTGGGCGGCAGCCCATTGCCAGCCAAGGCCGTCGTGACGGTCGGGAGCGTCAATCTCAAGGTCGAAATTGACGGCGACATCGACGTCGCGTGAGGGGTGCCGCGCTCAGGCGTCGCAGGCGAGCCCCGTGTTATCGATCCTGTCTTGGGCGCGTCGGAAACTTGGCGACGAGGTCGATCTCCTGTCCGTCGCGCCTGATGCTTAAAGGCAGCCACGTTCCGGGCGCCTGCCGGGAGACCACATCGGCGAGTTCGCCCGGAGTTCGCATCTCCAGGCCGGCGGCCCGCAGCACATGATCTCCGACTTTCAAGCCCGTGATTTCGGCCACGCTATCGCCGACCACCCGGTTGATGCGAGGTGCACCATCGCCGTCCACCAGACCGACGCCGAGCCTTGGGCGTTCCGGCTGCGGCACCTCCTCTGCGCGGGGCAACGTGAATACGGCGTCCGCAAAGGAAGTACCAACCAGCTTGCATGCCGCATCGGCAGACACCGGGAGCAGCGTCGTCACGTCGGCGATACCGAGGTCCTTCAACTGGTGGGGAACCCCGTAGCCGCTCTCGACGTGCCCGCTTCCCAAAACTCCTACGATCGTCGCGTTCGAGAACTTGCGCTTGGCGCCTGCGAGCGCCTCCGCCATGGCGCGGTCCCAGGTCTGTTGGGCCTCGACGAAGCGGTTGAACTCAGGTTGCTTCATGGCTTCCGCCAGAGCCGCTTCATCGGGCTCTGGTGGGCTCGCCCCCGGGGAGTTGGCCAACCGATCGAGGGC
>Ga0070734_10003169_pt1 | contig 17909 bp, 16 predicted proteins | sample Coa_R1_8_FD_66444 | JGI IMG/M metagenome (GOLD analysis project Ga0070734, IMG submission 66444) | Surface soil microbial communities from Centralia Pennsylvania, which are recovering from an underground coalmine fire - Coalmine... | ecosystem: Environmental > Terrestrial > Soil > Unclassified ... | reverse complement strand
CCATTTGGTCCTGGGCGGGCTCTTTCCCCATGTCGCCAAGCTTTTCCACGGCACCAAGGGCGGGTTGATGAGGATGGGGGTTAAGAACCAGATCATGGGAACCATCCTCACCCTGTTGATTTTCCTATTCGTGGGAAGCGCCCTCCTCCACTTCACCGGGAGCCTGCTGAAGGGGGTTTATCGGCTCATTCTTTATTCCCAATGGGGGGTATCCAGCGAAACCCGTTCCGTCAGCGACCCGAACCTGGGTAGTTCACCCCATCCGGCCCCACCCCCGGCAACGGCCCCGGTTAATCCCGCAAATCAGGCCGGCATCCAAGAGGGCTCGGTACAGGCACCCTCCCCGCCCGTCAGCCGACCGCCTCAAAAGCCCCTGCGGGTGGCGGCCTCCCAACCGAAGGTTTTAACACCGCATTCCCCATTCCCATCACTTCAACCCGCTTCGGTTGGATCTACCACTAAGACCATCCCCGCCTGGGCCCAGGAGGTCCTCCCGGCGGCAGGGGATTTTGCCGGCCGCTTTTATGGGATTGGGTATTCGAATTGGGATGAAAACCTGGACTTTTTAAAGGCCCAAATGGCGGGCAATGGCATCCAGGCCATGATCGACCAGTATTTTCCAGATTCGCTCCACCAGGAAATGCAGTCAAAGTTGTTGATGCAATATTACTCGGCCACCCAAGGGCCCAAGGTGGTGAAGGGTGAAGGGGATTCGGCGGAAGTTTTGGCGCAGGGAACGGTGATCACCCAATGCCGCGCGGGCCGCAATCCCCGGACCCTTTCCACCAAGCCGGTGGCTTTGCGGCTCTCCTTCCGCCACGCCGAGGGTTTCGGGAATAAGATCGAGAAGGTGACGGAAGTGGATCCAGGACAATCCAAGAAACAGGAAGACCCGGTGGGGAAGTTCATTGAAAATACGGCCGGGAGCGCAGCCACGGCCGCCGGTGCAGCGGCAACGAATGCCGCCGGCGATGCGGCCGGCCAAGCGGTCAAGAAGGCACTTGGGTTCTAAACACCAATTAGAACCGCGGTTTAGTTGTGCCAATGCTGGAACAAAGCATTGGCAAATGCCGTTTTGAAGGGTTGGGTGGAGAGCGCGAAAAAGATTAGAATTGGGGTTGTTCTAATGGGTCGGAGCTTAAAGTGGGAACTCCAGCCTGACTACTTTGTTCTTCGGCCAATAAACCGTTAGATGGAGCTCGTGACGATGAAGCTTTCAATTTTCATTGATAATTGCGCTTGGGATATTTTGTTTAAACACGTGATAAATTTGTCCAAGGAATTACCGGAAGAAGAATTCGATTTATTTGTTACAAAAGAAGTTGGCTCGTTTGAAATGCCGACCATTCCGGACTCCAAGAATGGTCTTAAAGAGTACATCCGCAGACAAATGTTGGAACGAAGTATTGGGGAGGACTCATATTTTGGACTTGGATCTTCAAGCGATCCGCCGGGATTCAGATACCGAATTGGTGGCTTAGGTGAAGGACGGTTTGCTACCAGTGAAGAGTTAAGATTGATGGAGAGATTCAAGATGGTTCCAGGAAAAGAGCGGAAAACAGGTCTTTATAAAAATGAAGCTGATGCGTCTCTTGCAGTTAGGGCACTTGCTGGAAACATTGTGTTGACTGCAGAGATTCCGGATAACGGGCCATTAAAAGAAGCTGCTTTTGAGAGTGGTCGAGTAGTTAGTTTGTTAAGTTTTGAACCCTCACAGCAATCTTTGAAGGATTTCATTATCATGTCTATTAAGAAAAAATGAAAACCACCGAACCCTTTTCTCAGTATTTTCCAAACGAACAGCAGTCCTTAACTCTAATAAAACGCATATTGAAAGAAAACGAACATTACTACTCAAAAATTAGAACCCGTATTGTTTTAATTAAAACCATAAATGATGAACAATGGGTCAATGGCCATTGTGTTTTTCAGGCCTTTAGTAAATCTAATACGCCGGAACCTGCAACAAAACTTTTGTATGAGAAATTTCAATTTTTAGAATATTGGTTGGACTTCGGCCAATTTTTAAGTCAATTAGAAAGGCTTAAACTTGGAGTTCTTGAATTTGATGGAAACGAAATTCATTTAAAAGACTGTAACCAAATTGGTCACTTTGAATTTAAGCAAGGGGTACATTCGAAAAATCCGATGCATTATTTTCAAGCTGATTGTCGAAGCAGACCTAATTTTTTTTCTCACGAACCAATTATTTCTTCAACCCTTCCTGTGTTTCCAAGCGCACATAGCGCTATTCGAAATTGGACTGGCGTTCAAAACATGGATGCGAATTCTCATTTATTTGGGTCAGTAATGATTTTTTTGCCCGAATTTAGAGCTTGGATTAACAAACTCGAATATTTAGAAGATGGTATTGAAGTTGAGGTAAGGAAAGAAAAGGAAGATTTAAAGGGTTTGAAAATTAAAGGAATCTGGGAAGTGGGGGAAGTTTTTCAGCAATTTGCTGTACCTGTAGGTTTTTCAAAAATAAGAATAAAGGCTCCCGAAAAATCCACGGGGTTCAATTTTTATTTAATAGATGACGATGAAAATGTTTTTGATTATCAACAGGAAATATCTGGATGGTCTGTCGGTCAAAAAAATGTACTTCCGTTTCTTGGCAAAAAAGATAGTGAATTGGCGGAAGAAAAAATAATAAAAGATGCGTTGGAATCTGGCGAAGGATTGCAGATTGAGTACAAAGCCTTTATTAAAAGAGGGGATTTCAAGAAGATTGAAGAATTGATCGAAACTACAGTTGCGTTTTTGAATTCAAGCGGTGGAAGAGTACTTATTGGCGTAAATGATAATTGTGTTATTCATGGAATAGAAAAAGAAGTTATTACAAAAAAAGAAACGAGCTTAAAAGAGCTGGAAGAATATTGCGGATTTATTCGGCAAATAATAAGTGGCTCAACCGAGAAAACAATCGAGTTTTCAGTGACCTTGCATAAGTTTGACGAACATTGGATTGTCTTAGTGAATGTTTCGCCCGGGAAAGAGCGTCCATACCAAAGTAAAGAAAAATTGATGTTTATGGTAAGAAGAGGTGCAAGTAATAAAAGGGCCACTGCTGAAGAAATCAGAACAATGATTTATCAGTCGGAAAATAAGTCAAGTTCCTCCGAACAAGAAGGGGTTCTTGTGGGTGCTGAGTAAGTAGGGAACTCTGGCCCGAGTCTTTTGATCTCACGCTACTTTTACGAACATTGATGAATTAAACGAAGAGGGAAATTTAAAATATGGCCGTTCATACGAATATGCGAAGTTTTTTTGATCCAGACAAGTACAACCGAGATATGAAAGAAGATAGGGCTGGTTTTCTCCCTGACCCATATGAAATAGATTCAGAAGCAATGAAAGCAAGACAAAAAGCCTATGAAGATTATGTAAAAGAAAATCTGCCTTCGTTTCGATCAAGCTTTGAAAATTTTGATAAAGCTCTTTTGAGTTTGTCGAGCGGTGCATTGGTTTTGTCTTTGACCTTTATAAAAGATATCGTTCCATTGCCGTATTTGAAAATTATTTGGGTTTTAGGTTTGTCGTGGCTGGCGTATCTTTGGGCAATAATTTCGGTTTTGCAATCATTGCGTGTTGCTCCAAAATCTCATGAGGAAAGGTTTGAATATGCTTATGAGTATTTTGTAAATAACAGAGATGAGTTTTACAACAAAGTTGGTCCAAAACAAAAAAGTCTCAATCGTTGGAATGCCAATTCATGGATGGCTTTTTTAATTGGTTTAATACTAACGGTTATTTTTTCGTGGTGGAATTTGAGTTCATACAAAGGAGATAAAAACATGACGGAACAAAATCAGAGCCAAGGGAATATGCAAGAAGGGGCAAGGCCAACGCCTATGAACAAAGTTGGCTCAGTACCAATTATAAAAGGGATACAAGCGACTCCTATGACTGTAAAACCTTCTGCTCCAACAACATCGAGCGGAAATACTGGCAATCAGGGAAATGGTTCTGGGGGAAAAAAGTAAAATAAAACAAAAGCGTCAGCCTACACATCACACTGTTTCCTCATGAGGCTCTAGACACCAGAAACTCATTCCAAACATAAGCATAGCCCCGCGCTTAATTACTCTCCTTGTTCCGCTAACCACCGCTCCGCTTCAATCGCCGCCATACATCCCATGCCGGCGGCAGAAATGGCCTGGCGGTAATAGTGGTCCGCCACGTCGCCGGCCGCGAAAACACCCGGAATATTCGTCATGGTCTTGGGGGGGTGGGGCAGCGTGAGATAACCCACCTCATCCATGGTCAACTGGCCCTTGAAAATGCCGGTATTGGGCGTGTGGCCGATGGCGAAAGAGAAATGTAGGGTCTGAAGTGGGTGCGGGATGAAATTAATTTTTACGTAAATAGTTATTTATTTAGTGTATATTCATTGTAGATACAGGTGCGATAGACGGCCAGTTATTTGGAGGTGGTTTAAATGAAAACAGTGGTTCAAAAATGGGGTCATAGCCTGGCCTTGAGAATCCCTAAGACGATGGCAGAGCACATTAAGGTTAAGGAGGGGGCTCCTGTTGAGATTGTTGAAAATAGCGGCGGTCTTTTGATAAAGCCGACGGGGGCTAAACCATCCCTCAAGGAATTGCTCTCCAAAGTAACTCCCGAAAACCTGCATGGTGAAACCAAGACGGGAAAGTCCGTTGGGAAAGAGGTTTGGTAATTCATGGAATACATCCCGGATCGCGGGGACATCATTTGGCTGAATTTCACGCCTCAAGCCGGGAGGGAACAAGCGGGGCACCGGCCCGCCCTGGTCATATCACCCAAAGAATACAACCGAAAAACAGGGCTAGCGGTTATGTGCCCTATGACGACCCATGAAAAGGGGTATCCGTTCGAGGTGGTTATTGCTTCTGGTTCGTCCCCGAGCGTAGTTCTTTCCGACCATTTGAAGAATCTGGATTGGCGGGAGCGTAAGGCTACCTACAAGGGAAAGGTTCCTCCGGCGGTTCTTAAAGAGGTGATGAATAAGATTTCCGCTCTTTTGATGATTGAATAAGGTTCATCTAGTTTGCGTTAATTTTCTTGTTCGGCCAACCACCGCTCCGCTTCAATCGCCGCCATACAGCCCCCTTGAGGTGAAATCCTACACGCCGTCCTTATAGGGGCTCTGCCCCTATATACCCCGAAGCAAAGGCATCATTCAGTTTGCGTTAATTTTCTTGTTCGGCCAGCCACCGCTCGGCCTCAATAGCGGCCATGCAACCCATGCCCGCTGCGGAGATGGCCTGACGGTAATAGTGGTCCGCCACGTCGCCGGCCGCGAAAACACCCGGAATATTCGTCATGGTCTTGGGAGGGTGGGGCAGGGTGAGATAACCCACCTCGTCCATGGTCAACTGGCCCTTGAAAATGCCGGTATTGGGCGTGTGGCCGATGGCGAAAAAGAGCCCGGTGAAAGGGTGCTCCTTCTCCTCGCCGGTCTTGAGGTTCTTGACCTTGATCCCCTTGAGTTCCTTTTCCCCGACCAGTTCGGTGATGGCGGAGTTGGTCATCCAATGGATCTTGGGGTTGTTCCTGGCCCGTTCGAGCATGATCTTGGAGGCCCGGAACTCGTCCCGGCGGTGGATGATCGTCACGCCTTTGCCGAATTTGGTGAGGAAGTTGGCTTCTTCCATGGCCGAATCGCCGCCGCCGACCACCGCGATTTCCTGGTTCTTGAAGAAAAAGCCGTCGCAGGTGGCGCAGGCGGAAACGCCGTGGCCCACCAGTTCCATTTCCCGGGGAACACCGCCGTATTTGGCGGAGGCGCCGGTGCTGATGATGACGGCTTCGGCCTGCAGCTCTTCCTTTTCATCCACCCAAACCTTGAAGGGGCGCTTGGAAAAATCCACCTTGGTCACGAAGCCGGTCTTGTAGCGGGTGCCGAAACGGGCGGCCTGTTGTTTCATGTTTTCCATCAACTGGGGGCCCTGGATGCCCTCGGGGAAGCCGGGGAAGTTCTCGACCTCGGTGGTGGTGGTCAATTGGCCGCCGGGCTGGGGGCCGTCGATGAGGAGGGGATTGAGGTTGGCGCGCGAGGCGTAAAGGGCGGCCGTGTAACCCGCCGGGCCCGAACCGATGATGATGACTTTCTCCATGGCATTTCCTCCGATTTGATAAGGCTTTCCAGCGGCGACGAGTAAGCTAACCTAAGGCTTTCCAATAAACCAGTCAATACTCGGGGCGGGTGGGTAGTGACTCAGGTTAATTCGAACAACGTTAAGCCCCCCTCACCCTACCCTCTCCCGCAAGGGGCGAGGGTTTTCACAGTGTTTCCCCCTCTCCCTTGACGGGAGAGGGCGGGGTGAGGGCGAAATGTCAGAGAATTGTTCAAACTGATGCACTACCGGCGGATGGGTCAGGGCGCCGGGAAGAGTGCTTGGCGGTAGTCCGTCAGCTCTTTCTGCCGCCGGGTCTCATCCCAATTCAACAATTCCGCCATCAGCCGCGAAGCCTTTTCCGGCGCTTCACCCCATCTTTCCCGGCTGTACCCGATTTCCAATCGGCGCAACAAAACGTCCTCCAAGTGGAGGGCCTTTTCGGCCTGGACCCCATAGGCCACCTGGGCCAGGATTTCGGGCCGGGAAGGGGACAGTTTTTCCAAAAGGCGGGGATCCTTCCGCGTATTCGATAGGACATCCCCGGCTTTTTGGCCGTAGAGGCGGGCCAAGTGGTCCGCCTGCGCCTGTGTGATGCCATACGCCGAAACCCATTGCGGGGTTTCTTCTTTCAAAAACAAATCCCAGGGTTTTGCCGGGGTGCCCGGCAGGTTGCCAGATTCTTGGTGTGCCCCGGTTTTCCCCAAGCGCTTCAGGATAAGGCCCAAAGTCTTTTGGGCCATAGAATGGTAGGTGGTCAGCTTTCCACCCACGATGGTGAACAAATTGCCGTTGGAGAGGATTTTATCCTCCCTTGAAACGGAGGAGGCATGGCCCCCATCAGACCAGGCCAGGGGCCTCAGGCCCGAAAAGGCCGCCAGGATACGGCTGCGGTCCCAGGAAGCCTTGGGGAAAACCCGGGACGCTTCCTTTAATAGATAGGTGATCTCTCCCTCGGTGGGTTCCACCTTGTCCGGGTCGCCGGGATCGTCGAGGTCGGTGGTGCCCACCAGGCTTTCGCCCCGCCAGGGAATGACGAAGAGGACCCGGCTATCCTCTCGGGACATGACCAGCACCGCTTGTTGGCTCAGGACTTCCGGCACGACGATATGGGTGCCCCGGGTAGGTCTTACTAAAGAAAGTGAATCTTCAGAGAGAAGTTTGGCCGTTTGGTTGGCCCAGGGCCCGGAGGCGTTCACCAGGCAGGAAGCGGACAGGGTACCTTCCTGGCCCGAACGCTCGTCGTGGAAGAAGACCCGCGCCTGGGAAGGCTGGAGGTCGATTTGGGTGACCCGGCAATAGTTGAGACAGCGGGCGTCGACTTTTTCGGCGGCCAGGATGTTTTCCATGACGAGCCGGGCGTCGTTGACCTGGGCGTCGTAATAAAGGCCGCAGCCCACCAGGTTTTCCGCGTTCAAATCCGGGGCTTCGGCCAGGGCCTGGGCGGGGGAAAACCATTGGTGCCGGGCGATGTTTTTACGGCCCGCCAGGAGGTCGTAGAGCCACAAGCCGATCTTGACCATCCAGGCGGGGCGTTTGTCCCCTCTGTATACAGGTAAAAGAAAGGAAATGGGGTGGACCAGGTGGGGGGCCATTTGAATGAGCCGGTATCTTTCGTGAAGGGCTTCGAAGACCAGCGGGAACCGCGCTTGTTCCAGGTAACGGATGCCGCCGTGGATCAGCTTGGTGGATTTGCTGGAAGTGCCCGAGGCGAAATCCCCCTTCTCAAAAAGAACAACCGAAAGCCCGGCCTGGGCCGCCTGGGCGGCCAGCCCGGCGCCGTTGATGCCGCCGCCGATGATGGCCAGGTCGACTTTGGAGTTTTCCGAGGGGTTCATTGGGCTTCCCATGGATAAAGGGTATGGATTCGACTTTTATACAGGCTTTGGTATTGAAAGGGTATAGGCGGCAACATAGTATTCACTCGGACTAGGTCAGTTTGTCAGTTTCCCTCCGGAAAGGGGTAGGGGTGGTGTATCAGTTTGATGGTGTGTTTCCTTTTCCCCCTCTGAAAGAGGGGGATTAAGGGGGAGTTAGCCTTGTCGTTAAAAGCTAATACCCCCCTATCCCCCCTTTTTCAAAGTGGGGAATTATTCAAACTGAGACACTACCAGGATAGACCTGGAATTGACGCGGGATTGGGGCCTCGTTAAGATATGCCCTGTTTTGATGGGTATGTGCCACCCCCCCTTTATGGTGGCGATGTAATTGCCACTCGTTTAATTGCGAGGGTGGCGCACCCGGTTTGACAATAGGGAAGGGAATAGCGGAAACCGGGTACGTGCCCCCCTCCTTTATGGCGGCGAAATTCATTTCGCCGCTCGTTTAATTGCGAGGGTGGCGAAACTGGCAGACGCACCAGATTTAGGTTCTGGCGGGGTAACCCGTGGGGGTTCAACTCCCCCCCCTCGCACCAACCTTCGCATCATCAAACTTTATAATAGTTTGTGAAGGTTGTTCCCCGAAGCTTTAGCGAAGGGGGACAGTATTGCATGCCCCAGCTACGGTTGGCAGGCCAATAACAATTCATTTGCTCTAAGGAGCCGTCGTGAAAGTCAGCGTTACCAAGGTTTCGGGTTGTTCCAGGGAAGTCCAGGTGGAGGTTCCGGCCGACACCGTGCAAGGCCGAGTGGACGACCTTTATGGCCGCATTTCCAAGGATGCCAAATTGCCGGGGTTCCGGAAGGGCAAGGCGCCCCTGAGCGCCATTAAAAAGCAATATAAAGAAGCCGTGCGGGAGCAAATCCTCCAGCATGAACTGCCCGAGTTTTTCCGGACGGCCCTGGTGGATGAAAAAATAGAGCCTGTGGCCCAGCCCCAAATTTCCCATCTCCAATTCGAGGAGGGGGCTCCCTTGAAGTTCGTCGCCACGGTGGAAATCAAGCCCGAGTTCCAACTGAAGGATTACAAGGGCATCAAGGTCAAAAAGGAAAAAACCTCCGTCTCGGAAGAGGAAGTGGATAAGGCCCTCGACGGGTTGAGGGAACAGCTGGCCCAATTTATCCCGGTTGAGGACCGCCCCTCCAAGGCGGATGATTTGGTGGTTGTGGACTTTGACGGCAAAATCGACGGAAAGCCTTTTGAAGGCGGCAAAGCTTCCCGGTACCCGGTGCTTTTGGGAAGCGGCGGCTTGCTTAAGGATTTTGAAACGAATCTTACGGGCGTTAAAAAGGAAGAGACCAAAACCTTTAAAATCACCTTCCCGCAGGATTACGGGAAAAAAGAAGTGGCGGGGCGTGAAGCGGAATTCACCGTGACCGTCCATGAGATCAAGGAAAAGAAACTGCCCGTGGTCGACAACGATTTCGCCAAGGACGTGGGTAAGAGCGAGACGGTGAAGGAAATGCGGGAAAAACTGGAAGGGCAGATCAAGGCCCACAAGGAAGTCGAGCAGAGGTCGAAAATGGTGGAACAGATCGGGGAAAAGCTCCTCTCCCTCCACCCCTTCGACGTTCCGGTTTCGCTGGTCAACCAGGAACAACAAAGGCTGGTGCAGCAGGGCGTGGACCGGCTGAAGCGGCAGGGCATCGATGCCAATAAACTTACGGACGATCAAAAGAAGGAATTTGTGGAAAAGCTCAGGCCTGTGGCCGAGAAAAACGTCCAGATGGCCTTGATCGTCGAGAAGATCGCCGAGGCCGAGAACATCCATTCCGAGGAAAAGGACCTGGAAGCTTACTACGCGAAGGTGGCGCAAAGCTCGAACCAGCCGGTGGATGTGGTGAAGCGGTACTTGAAACAGCAGGGCGAGCCCGAGTCCATAAAAGAATGGATTCAGTACGAGAAGGCCCTTGATTATTTGATCGCGCAAGCCAAGATTGAGTCTGCATAACCGTCGGAAAAACTGGAGGAAATTATGGCGCTTATTCCAATTGTCGTGGAGCAAACGAACCGGGGAGAAAGGTCTTACGACATTTATTCCCGCCTCTTAAAGGACAGGATCGTCATGTTGGGAACCCCCATTAATGATGATGTGGCCAATACGATCATCGCACAGCTCTTGTTCTTAGAATCAGAAGACCCGGATAAGGATATCAATCTCTATGTCAACAGCCCCGGCGGCGTCGTCACCTCGGGCTTGGCCATTTATGACACCATGCAATTTATGAAGGCCCCCGTTTCCACCATTTGCGTGGGCCAGGCGGCCAGCATGGGCGCGGTTCTTTTGGCGGCCGGAGCCAAAGGCAAACGCTATGCCCTTCCGAATGCCAGGATCATGATCCACCAGCCTTCCGGTGGCGCGCAAGGCCAAGCGACGGACATTGAAATCCAGGCCAAGGAAATTTTGAAGGTAAGGGAGAGATTGAATAAAATCCTGGCTGATCATACGGGGAAGCCCTTTGAGAAGATTGCCGATGATGTGGAACGCGATTACTTCATGTCGGCCGAAGAAGCAAAGGAATATGGTCTGGTGGACGACATCTTGACGAAAAGGCCTGAAAGCAAGAAGAAATAAGCCGGAATCCCTTAAAACAAGTTAATGAACGGGATAAAAGCGGTAAAATAAGGGCCTTGAGCGGCTGGTGCTGAGGGCCGAATTCCACGATTGAAAGTGACGGAGAGTTTATGGCGGGCGAGAAAGACAAATCTTCTTTTTTACGATGCTCCTTCTGCGGCAAGACGCAGGACGAGGTCAAAAAGCTCGTCGCGGGCCCGACCGTCTATATTTGCAATGAATGCGTGGCGCTTTGCAATGACATCCTGAAAGAAGAGGACAAAATTGAAGTTAAGACGGGGGGGGCTCCCAAGGGGAAATTATCGGTTCCCAAACCCTCTGAGATAAAGGACATCTTGGATGAATATGTGATCGGCCAGGAGAGGGCGAAAAAGACCCTCGCGGTGGCGGTCCACAACCACTACAAACGGCTTGTCGTAAAGAGCGGCCCAGAGGATGTGGAGCTCCAGAAAAGCAATGTCATGTTGATCGGCCCGACGGGGGTAGGAAAAACCTTGTTGGCCCAAACCTTGGCCCGAATTCTGGATGTGCCGTTTGCGGTGGCCGATGCCACGACCCTGACGGAAGCAGGATACGTTGGGGAGGATGTCGAAAATATCATCTTGAAACTCCTCCAAAATTCCGAATTCGATGTCAAACGTGCGGAGCGGGGTATTATCTATATTGATGAGATCGACAAGATCAGCCGGAAATCCGAAAACCCCAGCATTACCCGGGATGTGTCAGGGGAGGGTGTCCAGCAAGCCCTTTTGAAAATCATCGAGGGAACGGAAGTCAATGTTCCGCCCCAGGGCGGGCGTAAACATCCCCACCAGGAATACATCAAAGTGGACTCCAGCAATATCCTCTTCATCTGTGGCGGAGCCTTTGTGGGTTTGGAAAAAATCGTGGAAAACCGCCTGGGGCGCCGCAGCATTGGGTTCAAGGGAGAGGCGCTCAGCCGCCAAGAAAAGAAGCTGGGGGAACTGTTCGAACAGGTTCAGCCTGAAGATTTGATCAAATTTGGGCTCATTCCTGAATTCATTGGCCGGCTTCCTGTTGTGGCGGCGCTTCATGAATTGGACGAGGAATCCCTGGTTCGGGTTTTGACCGAACCTAAAAATGCTTTGACCAAACAATATCAGCGTTATTTTGAAATGGAAAATGTAAAACTGAAATTTACCCCCGAGGCGTTAAAGGCGGTTTCCCGCGAAGCCATCAAACGCCAATCGGGCGCCCGCGGCCTCCGCTCGATTTTGGAAGAAGTCATGATGGATTTGATGTATGAAATCCCTTCCCGGAAAGACATCAAGGAAGTCGTCATTACGGAAGGTGTCATTCTGAAGCGGGAAGAACCCATTCTGGTTTACCAGAAGGGCCGCGGCGAAAATACCGCTTAGACCCAGTCGTCCCGCGCCCGCAATCAAATCGAATTTCCTGGCACATTCTTGAAACTCTTTGATTTTAATCCAGGTTCCACTAAGCCTCTCCTTCATTTGGCGCATGCCAATGGCTTTCTCCCCACAACCTACCAAAAAGCATTAGAGCCTCTCCTGCAACACTATCACGTTGTTTCCGTCCTCGCCCGTCCTGTCTGGGGTGATACGCCGCCCAGTTGGCTGAAAAATTGGTCCCAGATGGCGGATGATATGGTCGAAGGCCTGAAGGAAATGCGGGCACACCAGGTGGTGGGCATTGGGCACAGCCTAGGAGGTGTCCTGACTCTTTATGCGGCCGTCAAAGAGCCGGATCTTTTCAAACAGATCGTTCTGATCGATCCCACCATGTTGGCGCCCGGGCTTTTGCGAAAGATCAGATTCATGAAGTTTTTTGGCTTCGAGGCGCGGAATTTTCTCGTAAAAGGGGCTTTGCGGCGAAAGCGCGAATGGGAAACATATCGGGAAGCTTATGAATATTTTCGGGGCCGCCAGCTTTTAAAGACTTGGTCGGATGAGATGGTTGAAAGCTATACGAAAAGCATAACGGCCCCCTCGCCCCAAGGGAAAGTTTCCCTTTCCTATCCGCCGGAGTGGGAAGCCCAAATTTACAGGACCATTCCAACGGATCTCTGGAAGTTTGCCCGGCGTCTTGAACAGCCCAGCCTTGTTATTCGCGGGGAAAAGTCGAACACATTCCTCGAGGATGGCGAGAAAGAATTTCGGAAAGTGAATCCCAAGGCAAATTTGGCCGTTGTTGCCGGGGCAGGGCATTTGGTACCGCAGGAGAAACCGGAAGAGGTTGGAGCTTTGATCTTGAATTTTCTTCAAGGGCCGTCTTAACAACGATTTTACCCCTGAAAAGAATGTCCCACTTGACACCTTCCAGGAAGTCATTATACTGACCCGAACTTTGTGAAACATTTCACAAAGTCTTCGTTTTTTAGCCTGAAATCAAGTAAACCACCCGAATTTCTCCCCCTCCACCTACCGGGTTTTAAAGGATTTATCATGCGAAAAAAATACGTAATGGCCCCGGGGCCGACTCCGATCCCTGCGGAAGTCCTGGCGGAAGCCAGCATGCCGATCATCCATCACCGAACCCCCCAATTTCAGGCCATTTTCAAGGCGGCCCATGAGGGGCTCCAAATGCTGTTCCGGACCAAGCAGCCCGTGATGACCTTTGCTTCGGTCGGAACAGGGGTTATGGAATCGGCCGTGGCGAATTTAACCTCACCCGGCGAAAAGGTCCTCGTGGCCTCCTCGGGCCATTTTGGCAACCGTTGGAAGGACATTTGCCAGGTTTTTGGCGTTCAAGCCGAGCTTTTTGAGTCCGAATGGGGACAGCCGGTTGATCCGGAAGAGGTCCGCAAGCGGCTTAAGGCTTCGCCGGACATCAAGCTGGTTTTTACCACCTTGAATGAAACCTCCACAGGAGTGGTGAACGATATTCAGGCCTTGGCCAAGGCCGCCCATGAGGCCGGTGCCTTGATCGTGGTGGACGCCATTTCGGGTTTGGGCGCCATGCCCTGTGAAACCGATGCCTGGGGAATCGATGTGATTCTATCGGGTTCCCAAAAAGGCTTCATGATTCCTCCCGGACTTGGCTTTGTTTGCGCCCAACCGAAGGCGGTCGAGAAAACCAAAACCGCCAAAAACCCGAGGTATTACTTCAGCTACGATAAGGCCCTGAAAAAACTGACCGAAGAGAAAATGCCGGATACCCCCTTTACTCCGGCCATTTCCCTCGTCATCCAACTTAAAAAGGCCCTCGAAATCATCAAGGAAGAAGGGGTGGAGAACGTTTGGAAAAGGCATGCGGGGCTGGCCAAAGCGACCCGGGCGGGCGTGGAGGCTTTAGGCTTGAAGTTGTTTGCGCCCAAGGCACCTTCGGCGGCATTGACTTCCGTGATCGCCCCGGCAGGAATCGACAGCGGGCTCATCAACAAAACCTTCCGGGATACCTACGGTATCAGCATCGCGGGGGGCCAGGGTAAGGAGAAGGGGAAGATCTTCCGCATCGGCCATCTCGGGTATGTGGATGGTTCGGACGTCCTCCTGGGAGTCGCAACCCTTGAAATGGTGATGCACAAGGTGGGCCACAAGGTTCCGCTTGGAACCGGTGTCAAGGCGGCGCAAGAAATCCTGCTGGTTGAAAATCTTTAGGAGTCTTTCATGTTCAAAGTCTTAATTACCGACAAGCTTTCCGAACAGGGAATGGAAGTTTTCAAAAAAGAAAAGGATTTTCAAACCGATGAACATATCGGGAAAAGCCCGGAAGACCTCAAAAAGATATTGGGGGATTACGACGCCTGGGTTATCCGAAGCGGAACAACCGCAACGGCCGAGTTGATTCAAGCCGCCGGTAAGATGAAGATTATCGGCCGGGCCGGGGTGGGTGTTGACAACGTGGATTTGGAAGCCGCCACGAAGCGCGGGATCATCGTCATGAACACCCCTGATGGCAATACCATCTCGACGGCGGAGCACACCATCGCCATGTTGATGTCGATGGCGCGGCGAATCCCCCAAGCCCAACAGTCCCTCAAGGAAAAAAAGTGGGAACGAAGCAAATTCATCGGTTGCGAGCTGAATGAAAAGATTTTGGGAGTGGTGGGGTTGGGCCGTATCGGCACGAACGTCGCCCGCAAGGCTATCGGGTTGGGAATGCGCATACTGGCTTTCGACCCTTATGTTGATCCCGCTAAAACCAAGGGACACGAATTTGAAATCGTGACATTGGACGATATTATCAAGAAGTCGGACTTTATCACCGTCCATACACCCTTGACCAAGGAAACCAAAGGATTGATCGGAAACAAGGAAATTGCGGCCATGAAGAACGGTGTACGCCTGGTGAACTGCGCCCGTGGCGGCATTATCGACGAGACCGCCCTTTTCGAGGCTTTGAAGAGCGGAAAGGTCGCCGGTGCTGCCTTGGACGTTTTTGAAAAGGAGCCCCCCTTCGATAGCCCCCTTTTAACCCTGGACAACGTTGTGTGTGTTCCTCATTTGGGGGCGGCGACCCAAGAAGCCCAGGTGAACGTGGCGGTTGTGGTGGCGGAACAAATGGTGGAAGCGCTAAAGGGCGGACGGGTCCGAAACGCCGTCAATATGCCTTCCTTGGATCCGAAAATTTTGGAGGAATTGAAGCCCTACATCACCCTTGTGGAAAAAATCGGCTCTTTCCAGGCCCAACTGGCCGAATCGTACATCAAAAAGATTAAGGTGGAATACAACGGGGAAGTCGCCCGTTTTGACACCAAACCGCTTACTTTAAGTTTGGTCAAGGGAATCCTCCAGAAGGGGATGAGCGAAGCCGTCAATTATGTAAACGCCCTTTTCATCGCAAAGGAAAGAGGGTATGAAATATCCGAGACAATCAATAATACGGTCCAGGATTACTCCTCATTGATAACCGTCACCGTCGTTAACGAAAAGGCGACCCACGTCATTTCGGGAACGGTTTTTGGAAAAAAGGAATTCCGGATTGTCAATTTGGACGGAAACACCACTGATTTCACCCCTGAGGGCAATATGGTTTGGATGGCCCACCATGACCGGCCAGGAATTGTGGGGAAGCTCGGGACCATCCTGGGCAATAATAGCGTCAATATCGCCGGGCTTCATGTGGGGCGCCAGGCTGTGGGAGGAACGGCCATTGCCATGGTCAATGTGGACAACGAAGTCCCCGAAAAAGTGATGGCCGAATTACGAGAGATACCGCATATCCAGGACTTGAGATTCGTTAAGTTCTGACCCAACCCCTGTTTCCTTGACAGCGTCGGGGCCAAAGGATACCTTAATGTCCATGAAATTTAAGGCCCTTTTGACCGCCTCAGCCCTCACCCTGCCATCGGTGATCCTGGCCGCGCCGAACTTTTGGAACGTTCCCAATGCAACGCCGACCCCCCTGCCGGCTCCTGATATCCAAGAGTCGCTTGAGCCTGTGGTTTTCCAGACAGCTACTCCAACGCCGGTCTTGGCGCCGTCGGTCCAGGTTCCCACGGCGACACCGACGCCCCGACCCGGGTTGCGTCCTAAAAACCCGACAGAAGCAGCATTGTTTTCCGTGATCATACCCGGCTCCGGCCATGTTTACGGAGGAGATCCGGTAAAAGGCGTTGTTTTTGCGGCCCTGTTTGGCGTAGGGCTTTGGCAGACACTGGATAACCTGCAGTTGGTTCACGACAGTTCCGGAAATCTGGTGGCTAAAAATGAAACCGCCGGCAACCTTTTTGGGCTGGCAACGCTCGCCGCCTACGGCTTCGGCATCCAAGACGCCTACAACACGGCGGATCAATATAATAAGCGAAACAACCTAACGTTAAATTTCGGAATCGAACCCCGGCCCAACGCAAGCCTCGCCTTTTCTTTCTAAGAGAGGCGTCATGCCGACCCATTGGAACTTGCCGCAGCGATGAAAAAAAAACACCTCGTTATTTTCCTCCCTTTACTTTTCTTGTTGATTCCTTGCGGCTCGAGGGAACTGGAACTGGATCCCTTTCCTGTCTTTGATTTTTCAAGGGATTCTTTTTCCGTCAACTTTTTCCGGGAAGAGCGGCCAAGTTTTTATTGGGTGAACATCGGGGTGCCGGATTTTTTCTTTAACGGCGTCCAACAGCTTTCCTCGGCCCCGAATCCGGTCGTGTATTCCGTAAGGAGCATCGAATATGGCGTCCAAGCGAAGGGTTGGTTGACGGATCAGCTGCAAGTGCGAACGACCTTTCCGTTTGAGGCCAATGCTGTTGTCGACCCATCGGGCAATACCCACAACGTGACGAAGTTCGGCGACCTGGAAGTTGGCGCAACTTTTTTGTTGGCGGGTAAAAGAGAAAATGGAAATTTTATCGGGGTCGACGGATGGTACCGGTTTTCAACGGGGACCAATCCTTTCAGCCTCGCTTATCCCATCCTTTCGACGGGAAAAGGCGCGCCGGAAGAAGCGCTTGGACTAATCCTGGCCGAAGAACTAGGTGGATTTTCCTTTTTTCAAAGTATACACTATCAAAAAACCCAGCCCCTCCAGTTGGATGCTTCCAATCCGTTTTTGGGAGCGGGTATTTTTCAATGGCCGGACAACATTCTCGCCGAGGGGCGGGTGGAATATTTGATTTTTCACCGGTCCAATCGTTTTATCAGTTTGTATTACGACTTGAAAATGAGAACAAGCGGGTTGATGGAGTTCAACCAACAACCGCTGACTTACGGCCAGATCCTCGATAGTCAGACGACCGATAGGCTTTTCTTTTCGCAGGGCGGTATGGTGATTCGGGTGGATCAAAGCTTTTCCGTGGACGGCTCGGTGGCTTTTTTCCCCTTTGAGTTCGGTTCATCGGCCTACCGTCCGGATGACGGGTGGATTTTCTCTTTGTCGTTAATATTCAGGCCGATCTGATAAGGAGCCGTTATGCCCGAAGCCAATATGTTTGTTGAAAAAAGGATCCATCCCCGGGTTTCGGTTAAAATCCCAGTTAAATACCGCGTTATTGAGGACCAAAAAGAACTGGAAACCGTTTTTGAACGGAAAAAAAGGGAACAAACGACCCGCACGATGGACGTTAGCCTCGGTGGCCTTTACATCGTTGCGGATCAAGTCCTGAACATCGGCAGCATTTTACGTCTGGATATCTCCATTCCGGAAAGAGCCTCCTTGATCTCCGCCTTTGCTGAAGTGGTTTGGGCCAACGAAACAGGGGGCGGCCTTCACTTTTTGGCGATGAAAGAGGATGACGCCGAATCCCTCAAAAACTATCTTCTCAACTTTTCCAGCGATAAATGACCCTCCGATGAGATTTTCCGCCCGTGACCTTTTTCCACCTTACTGGTTCTTCGCCTTGCTTTTCTGCGCTTTTCTGGCATTGGTTTTTCGGTTTTTAAACTGGTTCGAAGCGGTCCTCTTGCTGGTCGTCATAGTTTGGGCCGGCATCTTTCTTT
>Ga0070734_10003167_pt1 | contig 17920 bp, 12 predicted proteins | sample Coa_R1_8_FD_66444 | JGI IMG/M metagenome (GOLD analysis project Ga0070734, IMG submission 66444) | Surface soil microbial communities from Centralia Pennsylvania, which are recovering from an underground coalmine fire - Coalmine... | ecosystem: Environmental > Terrestrial > Soil > Unclassified ... | reverse complement strand
CTTCAGCCCCGGTGCTACCCCGCCACGACCTCACTCGTGACAACCGCCTCCGAATCGGCCGTGACCGCAACCCCATCCCGATAACTCACCACTCGGCCGGAAATCGCCGGAACTCTCTCACCCGGAACCAGGATCCCCACCAGATTCAAAGGATCCGCCGCCGACAATGTCATCGTCTCTCCGCTGAGCGGCAAACTCCGCATGGCCCGCACCGATTCAACGGCGACCGGCAACGCAAACTGCTCCCCAAGGAATCCATCCACAAACCGTCCGCCGCGGATCTCCCCACGATCCTCCAGCCTCCGAAACGCCATTTGCAGTTCCCGCCAATTCGGGAGATTCGACTCCCGCGCCAACAGGTCACGAATCACAATCCCATATCGCCGCAGCAACATCCAGCACGCCGCCTCCACCGCTCGCGGACGCTCCACCACTACATCGGCATGCAACAATGCCCATCGCCCCGCACTGTGCCGCGGACGCGTGCTCCGCCCGCTTCCCTGCCCAGCCCTTCGTTTCGGATCAATCAGCGCCCGCAAATTGTCGAACCCATCTGCCGTGACCAGCCCGGCAGCCACCAACTCCCACAAAGCCGTCTCAATCTCCGCCTTCAGCTTGCCCGTCCCCCGCACGACATCGGCGAAAAACGAAGCCCCCCGCTGCTTTAGAAACTCCAGCACAACCTGTCCACCATTGCTCAACCCGGAACTCTGAGGGTGCCCCATTTCTCCCTGGTGTTGGGAGAAGTGGGGATTTTCTCTCAACCCCATCCAATCCGCTTCCTCTCGCACGAAGAATGTAATCGGAGCGACGCTCGTAGGAATCACTCGCCGTTGCCGGGGCGTAGATCCGTCTGAGGATCCACCAGAATCCAAAGTCGCCGGATGCGGCGACAATCTTCCCCACCCAACAGCTCCAGTCAGACACAACTGATCGAGCCACTTCGGATCGTAGTCCGCCACCCTCCGTGCGAGAACCTGCCGCTCCCACGCATTCGCCGGAATCTCGAATCCCTGCAGCTGCTGCAGAACTTCCAGCGTCCCCCGCTCACCACTCGCTTGCGATCCCGGAGCCACATGCTGCCATCGCAGCAACCACCGCATAAACTGCGCCGCCGTAACGGGCTCAATCTGCTTCCGCAGCATCCCAACGGTAAGCCGATGAATCCGAGCCAGCAGCCTCCGCTCACACCACTCAACCTCCTCGTGTGGGACGGACACTCCTGTCCGTCTGCCTGCACTAGTGAACTGTCCACGCAGAACAGTCCCCGCAGCCTCCATCCGAAGCAAAGCCTTCTCGATGTCGGAAGCCGAAAGCCCCAATGTCACCCCGAGTTGTGAAGCGGTAGTAGGCCCGATCGCAGACATCCATCCCTGCACCAGCGTCAACAGCACATCATCTCGCGACACATCTCCCTTCTCGACATCGGCCAACTCCGATTCAAACCGCGCCGCAGGAAACAGAGTCACAAAACTTCGTGCCCTCTCAGCCGCCACCCAATAGAGGCGCCCATCAACGAAAGCCGTTCCAGCTCGCCCCGAGCTTGCTAGTCGCTCAAAGTAACCGCCCCATCCATAACTCGATGGGTGCCCCATTTCTCGCGCGTTTTGTGCGCGAGAAGTGGGGACTTCCTTTGGCAACGCCACCAACGTGTAGAGCACATCATGCAACTCATCCGCATCACGCACATCCGGCCAAGCCTCGCTCCGCACCTGCTCAATCGCTCCCGGATCGAGCCCGCCCACTTCCTCGAGCACCGATTCCGGCAGCACCCGCCGCATATTAACCGCGCGCGCCCGCCGCTCCTCCAGAGGCGCGTCATCCAGATACGCATACGGATTCGCATTCAAGATCTCATGCGAAAACTGCGACGGCACCGGAGTATCCACCGCCAGCACGCGAATCTGACCCGACGCCATCCCTCGCAACACAGACTTCAGCCCTTCAACATCCATCGCTTCAGTGAGCACGTCTTTCATCACTTCGCCCACCAGTGGATGATCGGGAATCTTCCGCTCACCCTCGATATTTTCGAAGCACGCCGCCGCGTCGGGAAACACTGACGCCAGCAGATCATCCGACCGCATCCTCTGAATCTGCGCCGGAACTTTCTTGCCTCCCTGAAACCGTAGTAGCGCCAGCGCCCGGTTCGCATCCCACCGCCAGCGCGTACCAAAGATAGGAGAATCCAGCGCCGCCTGCTCCAGAATTGGCTGCACCGTCTCCGCGTTCAAGAAATGAAAAACATCGCCGAGCGGAAAGCTGTGCTGCTCTGCCAACGCGATGTTCAACCCGTTGTCCGTCGCCGCTGCCTGCAATTCAAAGTTGAATCCAACACAGAATCTCTTGCGCAGTGACAGTCCCCATGCCTTGTTGATCCGTCCGCCGAACGGCGCATGGATCACCAACTGCATTCCGCCGCCCTCATCGAAAAATCTTTCGGCGATCACGGTCGTTTGGGTCGGCACTGCGCCCAACACCACGCGTCCTTGCAGGATGTACTCAATCGCCTGCTCTGCCCCAGAATCATCTAGCCCGCATTCTTCTTTCATCCACGAAACCGCAGCCGCCACCTCTGGCTGCGTCGCTGAAAATCCTACCGGCGAAGTTCGCGGCAGCATCTCGCTGATCTTCTGTCGCAACTCGCCCACGTGCGCCGACAACTCCTGTGTACGCGCCGGAGCCTCCCCACGCCAGAACGGCACACTGGGAGGCGCGCCATGCGCATCGTGGACCAGCATCCGCCCGTTGTTCGTCTCGATGCGGTGAATGATCCACGATGAATTCCCCAGCAGCATGATGTCGCCGCGATTGCTCTCCACGGCGAAATCTTCATCGACGGTCCCCACCATCGCGCCATCCGGCTCCACGACAACGGTATAAAGAGAATTGTCTGGGATCGCTCCACCGCTGGTAATCGCCGCCAGTCTAGCCCCGCGACGCGCCCGCAACTTTCCGTTCACCCGATCGCGATGAATGTAAGCCCCATATCGCCCGCGCTTCGCGGCAATCCCCTCCGACAACATCTCGAGAATCGAATCAAACGTCTCCCGCGTGAGATTCCGATACGGATAAGCCCTCTTCACCAGTGCAAACAACTCATCCTCATCCCACCCTTCAGATTGCTCCTGTGGCACGGGCACTCCTGCCCGTGTCTCGCCAACAGCGAGTTCGCTCGCATCAGCAAGAACCTCGACACGAGATTCGTTGCGGCGAGCCAATGGCGTTTCCGCAGCACAAGCCGCCACAATCTGCTGTGCCAGCACATCCAGCGGTGCCTCCGGAATCATCAACCGATCCAGATCCCCGAGTTTGATCGCGCGCACCAGCGCCGCACACTCCATCAAATCATCGCGAGTCGTCGCAAAGAATCTCCCCTTCGGAACCGCGCCTCGCCAGTGTCCAGACCGTCCAACGCGCTGCAGCGCCACCGCAATCGCCCGCGGAGAATTAATCTGCACCACCAAATCGACAAATCCGATATCAATTCCCAATTCGAGCGACGCCGTAGCCACCAGCACCCGAACCTGGCCTTCCTTGAGCTTCCGTTCCGCCGCCAGTCTCAGCTTGCGAGATAAGCTCCCATGATGCGCGGCGACGTTCTCCTCGCCCATGCGCTCGCCCAGTTGATGCGCGATCCGCTCCACCATCCGCCGCGTATTCACGAACACAAGCGTCGACCGGTGCTGCCCCACCAACTCCACCAGCCGGTCGTAAATTGTGTCCCACATCTCATTCGAAGCCACGGGCCCCAATGGCATGGGCGGAACTTCGATAGCAAGATCAAGCTTGCGCTTGTGCCCAACGTCGACGATGACCGGGGCAGCGCGCCCGCTTCCAGTCAGAAAATGTGCCACTTCCTCAATCGGCTTCTGCGTCGCCGACAATCCAATCCTCACGGGCGGCTGTCTTGTCATTCCGAGAAGCGACTGCGACGAGGAATCTGCTGTCAGCGCCTCCAGCCTCTCCAGCGACAACACCAGATGCGCCCCACGCTTGTCATCAGCGACGGCATGAATCTCATCGACGATCACCGTTTCGACACTCCGCAACATCACGCGGCTTTTTTCCGAAGTCAGCAGAATGTAGAGCGATTCCGGCGTAGTCACCAAAATATGCGGAGGCCTCTTCAGCATCGCCCGCCGTTCCGGCATCAGCGTGTCGCCAGTCCTCACGGCCGTGCGAATCTCCGGCATCAGGAACCCGCGCTCGCCTGCAAGCGCGAGAATTTCCCCGAGTGGAATCTCCAAATTCTTCTGGATGTCATTCCCCAGGGCCTTCAACGGGGACACATAAAGAACTTCCGTCCGATCACTCAACTCACCAGCCAGCGCCTTGCGCACCAGCCGGTCAATGCATGCGAGGAATGCAGCCAGCGTCTTACCGGAGCCAGTCGGCGCCGAAATCAGCGTCGTTCGCCCAGCCAAAATGTGTGGCCATCCTTGTTCCTGCGGCTCAGTCGGCGTGCCAAACCGCGACACGAACCATTCCGCCACAAGAGGATGTGCCCAGGCCAGTGACGCGGGAAGGGACTGCATCCGTCCATTTTATTCCGAAACCCAACTTTCGCCAACCGTTCGCCATGGGGCGGGACAGTAGTACCGCCATCTCCAGCCTGCCATCGTTGACAGTTCGCGGAGTGATCCAAAGATGCGAGGCTGATTGGCGCGTGCCCTATGCGAACCTGGTTCCGCTCGGATCATTCGACGCTCACTCTGGTGTCTGGGGGGCAGATTGGGCGTGGGCCCTGCCACTGATCGTTGTCACCGTAGTCATCCATGTGTTCGGTCTGGGCCTGATCAACCAAACGGCAAACAGGATTCTCCACGGATCTGTGTGTCGGCCTCACGCCGTATTCGTCATGCTGGTGGGTGGCGCCACCCTGCTTGCCACCTGCCTTCACGGATTCGAGGCTATCCTCTGGGCCATCGCCTATCGACATCTCAATGCCCTGCCCGACAACGACTCTGCAGTGCTCTATTCGTTGAGCGCAATCACAAGCTATGGGCACGCTGATCTGGTTCTCGAATCCCGGTGGCAGCTCATGGGAGCTCTGGAAGCGTTGAACGGATGGTTGCTCTTCGGCCTCACCACCGCGTTTCTGTTCGCCATGATTAACAAAGTATGGTCGGCGAACAATAAGCTGGAACCGGTACGTTCTCAGCCCAAAGCGCCAACCGTTTTCCACGTGCGGAAGCACTTTCGCTAGCGCCCAGCTCCAGTCGAGGCACTTCCAATCGATAGCCGCAGCGCCTTCGTCACCTCACCCGCAATGTCGTCCTGCACCATCAGTCGATCATCAAACGGTCGGTCATAGGTTTCAGTCCAAATAACGTAGCCGTTGTCAGCGCGTACCAAACGGGCTGCCACGCGCACCATCTTTCCTGATTTGCGGACGCTTCCATCCAAAACGTACGTCACTCCGAGAGCCTTGGCCACGTCCGCAACCGAAACCTGCTTTCCTTTGAAATAGAACGAAGAAGTAGGAGGCGGCACATGCAGCCCGGGAATCTTGCTGAGCTTATCGATCAACTCTTCCGTCATGCCGTCGGCGAACGGCTCTTCCGTCATCTCCTCGGTGAGGTCAAGGAATGGAAGCACTGCGATCGAGTTCTGCTGCACCGCAACCGCAGCCTCCTGCGATTGTCTGAGTTTCATGGTCCGGCTGTGGACCGCCAGCACAGCAACAACTACGACGCCGCATGCTCCCGCCGCTATCGCGGCCCATTGCCATCCACGCAAACGGAAATCGATTGTTGGTCGCACGGTTGGAGTCTCCGCAGCAACACTTTCCTTCCACGATCCAACCTCTGCGATCATCTGATACCCCAACCGTGGCACAGTCGCGATGTACGTAGGCTGCTTCGGATCATCCCCAAGCAACCGCCGTAGCGACGCCACCGCCTGATACACCGAGTCTGGCGAGACATTCACTCCTGCCCAGCCTGCATCGAGCAAGTCATCGATGCTCACAACTTCGCCAGGGTGCTCTGCCAGACACACCAGCACCCGCATCGTCCGCATCTCCAACCGGACGTTTTCTCCGTTCCGTGATATCTGCCCCGCCGCCGGATTGACGCTCCAATCGCCGACTCGAAGCACGGTCGTCCCTGCCCGATCCATCAATTCATCTCTCTGTTGTGGCACGCGTCGCCGCGCCCACAGATTCTATCTCCCGTGAGCCGGTGTTCCATCTTGAGTCGAACACGCGCTGTTCCGAGATGTCATCCTGAGGAGGGCGGCAAGCCCTCCGAAGGACCGTACGTCGTTGAGCCCCACCTATGCGGTCGAAAAGACAATCCATACTGCATGCATCAGCCAGACACCGCGAGCGCTCAACCGATTGACCACCAGTCCCCTTTGAGAAATGCGCCGTCTGGTCCCGGGACCCGCCGTTTTTCAGAACTATTCAGAACATTTCAGACGCACCTAAGGACTTTTCGCTTCGATTCCAGCTATTTTTTCTTCATCCTCATCCCGGAAGTTAAGGAAACAAGGAATGACCGCAACCATCGCACAACCATCCCTCAAGAGACTTGGCAATGCCCGCTTAGCGATTCTCACCGGCGGCCTAATCGCCGGAACTCTCGACCTCCTCCAGGCAAGCATTCTCTTTGGACGGCGAGTCCCGCTCGTCATCGCCGCTGGCCTCCTCGGACCGCAAGCTCTCCATCAGGGTGCAGCTACATATGTCCTCGGTATCTGTCTGCACTTCTTCATAGCTACGACTGCAACTGCCATCTACTACTTCGCCAGCCGTCGTCTACCTTTCCTGGTCGAATATCCCCTCGTATGCGGCCTCATCTACGGCGCCATCGTCGAAGACGTGATGAACCTGATCGTGCTGCCACTTTCCGCGCTTCATTCCGCCGGCCCGTACGAACTTAAAGACCTCCTCTTAGGCCTCTCGGTGCACATGGTCGTTGTCGGCTTGCCCATTGCATACACCGTCCGCCGTTTTTCTCGATAAATTCGGCTGCCTAATCCGCGCCGGTGGTCCGAACTAAACCCAACCTGCATTGTCCGCTTCCGGACACATCCATCCCACGACCGCACATCTCAAATTGGCTGCATCAAGAACGAATCCTGCTTTCTCCTCTGGAATGAGCACCTTCCCCCGAATTCGAGTTTGGCCAACCGTATGCATTTCATTCCGGCATGAGCGTTATGGCCATCCTGGAACCACAAAGTTGGACACCGACCGAGACGGCCCGCATCCTGATCGCTGACGATCAGCAGCACATCTTGGACTCCCTTGAGATGCTGCTGGGAGCCCATGGCTTCTCGACTGAAGCGGCCACGCATCCAAGCCGCGTTCTGCACGCCCTCGAGACACAACATTTCGACGCCGTTCTGATGGACCTGAATTACACCCGCGGCACCACCGAGGGCGGCGAAGGCCTCGAACTTGTATCGCGCATTCGCGCGCTAGATAGTCTGCTTCCAATCATTGTTCTGACTGCCTGGAGTTCGATTGACCTCGCCGTCGACGCCATGCGGCGCGGCGCTTCCGACTTTGTTCAGAAGCCCTGGGACAATCACGAACTGCTGCAAAAACTGCAGACTCAACTTTCCCGCGCACGCGAGCAGCGTAGAGCACAACGCGTGCACGACGAAGAGTTGCAAGAGGCTCGCCAAATTCAGGACAGCCTGCTCCCCACGCAATTGCCGCAGGTCTCAGGTTACGAAATCTCCGCGATGACGCAGCCTCTGCGCTTCGTTGGCGGAGACTACTACAGCGTTGTCCGAATTAACGACCGTTACACCGCGTTTTGCATCGCCGATGTAGCTGGCAAAGGCATGCCGGCAGCTTTGCTGATGTCCAGCCTGCAAGCCGCACTGCAACCGCTCATCCTTCAGAATCTCTCGCCTCGCGAACTTTGTCGAAGGCTGAACCGAATCCTCTGCGACCTCACACCGATCGGAAAGTTCATTTCATTTTTCTACGCAGTGTTAGACAGCTTCGAAAACCGTCTCACCTACTGCAATGCCGGGCACAATCCTCCATTGCTGATTCGCTCAGACGGCCAATCTATGGAACTCAAATCCACCGGCGCCGTCTTAGGCCAGTTCCCTGATTGGGTGTATGAACAAAATGAATTGCAAATGAAAAGTGCGGACCGATTGCTGCTCTTCACCGATGGATTGGTAGAGGCCAGCAACTCCTCCGATGAACCCTTCGGCGAGACGAACTTGATCCGCATCGCGCTCGAGAATGCCCAGTCCTCTGCTCAGGACTTGATGGGCCTGTTGATCCGCGCGGCATCCCAGCACGCCGCTGAACATTTTCAGGACGACGCCAGCCTCATCGTCTTGAAAGCAGCCGCGGAAACCCGTTAGCGCGGATTCGCACAGTCTTGAAGTTGCCGGCGAGGAACGGTCGCACAACACTGCTAGAATTCTGCGGATGCCAAAACTCTCCGCACAAGCCCGCGCTCGCAAAATTAAACTTCTCCTCTTCGACGTCGATGGAGTCCTCACCGACGGCAAGCTCTACTTCCTTCCCGACCGCGAGAAAAATCGCCAAGGCTCGGCTGAACTTAGCGCGCAGGGCTCAATCGAATTCAAAGGATTCCACGCTCACGACGGTGTCGCGATCTCGCTCGCTCGTCTCGGTGAGCTTCGCACGGGACTCATCACCAAACGCTTTTCCGAGACGGTAGCGCTCCGCGCCCGCGACCTCAAACTCGAATTCGTCCGCCAAGGCAGTCACGACAAAGGAATGGCGTTCAGAGAAATCGTCCAGGAAGCAGGACTCGTACCCGCTGAAGCAGCTTTCGTTGGCGACGACATCGTTGACCTCCCCGCCATGCGCCTCGCAGGTTTAGCTGTGTCCGTCGCAAACGCCCGCGCTGACGTCAAGCGCGAGTCTCACTACACGACACCCCACGCAGGCGGAGACGGCGCCCTCCGCGACGCAGTCGAATTCATCCTCAAAGCTCAGGGAAAGTGGAAGAAGGTCCGAGAAACCTACATAGCCGAAGGCCCAGTAGTGCAGTGAAGACCTAAAACTCTCTGCGTCCTCAGCGTACTCTGCGGTTCAAGCTTTTGTTTTTGCTTTGGGTTTGAAAGCTCGCGACTCGCAGCTCGGGACTCACAACTAAACAAAAAACCCACCGGAAGCTTGCTTGGGGCGTGCTCGGGTCAGCATCCGGTGGGTCTACCGTTTCTCCTTACTCACCCTGTTGTTTTCAGGAGTTGTTGAGAAAATTAAACACCTCTTTCGCAAGAAGTTCCGTCTAATTTTGTAAAGCTATGTAAAACCTTGAGTTAGACCGTTTTTCTACTCCGTGAACCTCTGTGTCCCCTTCTGTGTCCCCTGTGGTGAACTACTTTTCCGGCTAACTCTAACCCACAGAAAAAACAAAAAGTGTAGAGGGACACAGCAAAACTCGACCTCCAAGCGATGCACCGAGGCCGGGGGCTGCCTCTACTCCGGCAGGACCGGTGCCTTCATCGCCATCAATTCCGTAAACCGCTTATCCTTACGCAAGGTGGCAAACTCGGCATCTTTATACACGTTCTTGAAATCCTTGTAGCCTTCTTCCATCGCCTTCCGCAGATATTCCAGCGATCGGTCCGAGAACCCCATCTTCGCGTAGAGCCTCGCGACGGTGTAGTCATACCGCGCGCGATCCTCCGGACTGGGTAATTGCGCCTGCACTCCTCCACGCGACGTGCGCTCAAACACATCCGGATCGATCTCCACCGCTTTCTGATATGCCTGGACCGCAGGCTCGAATTCCTTCTTCGAGAACAACGCCGCACCCAGGTTGCTGTAGAACGACGCGGCATCGTCGTTGATCGCAATCGCCCGCCGGTACTGCTTTACTGCCGCGCCAAACCTCTTTTCTTCGTAGAGCACCACGCCCAGATTATTGTACGCATCGGCGAACTTGTGATCGGCTTTGATCGACTTCTCAAACATCTTTTTTGCGCCGCCGTAGTGCTGCATCATCAATTCGGTGATGCCAACCTTATTCAGCAGACGCGCTGAGTTCACTTCTTTCCCAAGCGCCGCGCGATAATAATCCATCGCATCCAGATATAACTTCTCCATGCGCAGTTCGTCTGCTTTTGTCTCCAGATCAGCGACACTCGCATCCGGCTTCGGAGGATCGACCGTCCGCAGCAGCGGCGGCGCAATCTGCACCTGCTCCGAATGCGACATCTGGGCTACAGAAGTCAGAGAAGTTGCAACAACAAGGATGGTTAAAAGGGAAACAGCAGAGAACGAGACGGTTCGTTCGAGAGCCACGACGCACCCCCAATTCTTATGCGTATTTTGGCACAATTTGGGCGGCCCGGCGAGAATTTCAGTAACTCGACTAAATCTGGAACCCAGTTTCCGAACGCCGATTGCCGAGAGCCGAGAACCCTCTTCTAATGCGGTGCCGGCGGCCCACTGTCTGCTGGTTTAGACACCGGAGCCGAGTTTTTGTCATCCTTAAATATTCCCGCGATCTTTCCGAAAAAGCCCTTCTTCTTCTTTGGATCCTGCTGATTGTTCGGATCCTGGCCATTCGCCGCCTGCGTGGGCGTCAGGGGCATGACCGGCTTATTGCCTCCTGAGAAGATCTTGGAAATAAAGCCTTTAAACCCCTGCTGCGACTCGCACGTATCATGCGGCTCAGTGCCTGCCACAAAAGCCGAGCTGTAGTCATCCGTACAATTGGGGGTCGCGAGCAGGTTCGTTGACTTGTCGAGCTGTACGTCCACCACTCCCGCCGGTTGGGAAAACGGACGCATATCCGAATACGTCGGCAGTGTCGAAGCCCTCTTCATGAACTCCGTCCAGATGGGCGCCGCTGTCATCGCGCCGCTCAGCCGTAGGTCGCTGTAGTCGTCATACCCGACCCACACTATGCACAGCAGGTTCGACGTATATCCCGCGAACCATCCATCATGCGAACTGCCCGTCTTTCCCGCCGCTGGAGGAGTGAATCCCCGCAGCCGCACTGCCGTATATCCCAACCCGTTGTTGATCACGCCCTCCATCATGTTGGTCATGACGTAGGCGACCCGCGGATCCATCACCTGCCGTTGATCCGTGCTGTAATTCGAAATCACATCACCTTTCGAGTTCCGGACCGAACGCAAGAGAATCGGCGACAGCCGCACGCCTCCATTGGAAAACACCGTGTACGCCCCGGCCATGTCCAGAGGGGAAGCGTCATACGATCCCAGCGCCATCGCCGGAGTCGCCTTCACTGACGCGATGCCTGCCGATCTCGCCAGGTCCGCGACCTTGTCGTATCCAACTTCCTCGGCCACCTTCACCGTCGCATTGTTCAGCGACATTGCAAGTGCATACCGAAGCGTCACATCACCGTGATATTCCTCTTTGTAGTTGCGTGGCTCGTAGATCGTGTCGCCGTAGGTAAAAGTCGAAGGCGCATCCGTCACAATCGATGCAGGAGTAATCACGGTCGGTGACCCATCGAGAGCGGTATTCATGGCGGCCGCATACACAAACGGCTTGAAGATCGAACCCGTTGGTCGCTTAGCCACCGCGTGATTCAGTTGGCTCCATCCGTAATCGCGCCCACCCACCAGTGCCAGCACCGCGCCCGTATGCGGATCGATCGCCACCAGCGCGACCTGCGCCTGTGGTCCCGGCTGCACCGTGGTTTCAACCTTCTTTCCGTTCTTTACTTTCTTCGTCCGCAGCTTCTTAACCTGATCATCGACGAGCTTGATGCCCATCTCCACCGACTGCGCCGCTGCCTTCTGTAAGTCCGGATCGAGCGTCGTATAAATCCGGTAGGAGCTGTCATTCAAATCGTTCTCGCTGAACTTGCTGATCAGCTGATCCCGCACCATGTCGACAAAGTAAGGTGCGTCGCTCGCCTCCACGTTAGGAGGAGCCAGCTTTAGTGGTGTCGCCTTCGCCTTCTCCGCCTGCTCCTTTGTAATTGCATGCGTATCCACCATCGAATCCAGCACCAGATTGCGCCGTTCGAGCGCGCGCTCCGGATGCCGATACGGTGAGAGCCTGCTCGGTCCCTGGATGATCCCCGCTATCAATGCCGCTTCTGGCAGCGTGACGTCCCTGAGATCCTTGTTGAAGTACGCACGCGCCGCTTCCGCGAATCCGCTGATCGCGAACGATCCTCTTTGTCCCAGGTTCACCCAGTTCGCATAGAACTCAAAGATCTGCTGCTTGCTGAACTTGTGCTCCAGTTCCTCCGCGATCAACATCTCCGTCAGCTTGCGCCGGATGGATTTCTCGGGCGTCAGAAAGAAACCACGCGCCAACTGCTGCGTAATCGTCGAACCACCCTGCGCGCGCCGCTGGCGGATCACATCCTCCCAGACCGCCTGCACCGTTCGTGCGAAATTGATCCCGCTGTGTTCGAAGAACCGCCGGTCCTCAATCGCCAGCGTCGCCTGCACCATCACCGGTGGAATATCGCTGTACTTCACCAACTCGCGCTTCGACCGTTGCTCCGCGTCGAATAGAGCCGTCACCAGTTGCGGCTCCAACTCGTATGCCGAAAGATCACTACCACGGCTCGTGATCTGCGTGACCTGTCCGTCTTCAATGCTGATGCGCGCCGGCTCCGGCGCGTGATAGGACTCCGATCCCGGTGTGATCTCGATTCCACCCTTCACCAGGTGGAAGGTCCCCATTTTCGATTGGTCGTCTTTGTCGGAGTAGCCAGCTTCTCGCAAATCGGCAGCGATCTGTTTGGCCTCAACCTGTTCGCCGTCGCGCACGACGCGCGGCAGCGCATAAATCTTGGCCGAATTCGCGAAAACAGGAGTCCGGAACCGCTTCTCGATGATCCGGTCGTACTTGATGTAGAAGTAGGAGAAAACAACCGTAAACGATACCGACAGAATCAGGAAGGCCACCATCGCCGCCCGCAACACCGGGTCGCGTGGCAGTCCGCGGGCTTGTCCTCCGCCTCCACTTCCTTTCGGAATTCTGATCTTGATTGCCAAATTCTTTGACTCTGCCGCCCGAACCTATTCAGACGGCTTTGCCGCTCAAAAGGTTTGATGGTAACAGCGCATCCAGAGGGTGCTTACTTCTATAACTTGCCACCTGACAACTGCTGACTGCTCCCTCAAAGCCGGGTTGTCACTCCAAGCAAGCGAGGAGTCTGCTTCTACTTCACTCTTGCTGCACAGCAACTCCGGGCAAAAAGGGAGATTGCCTCTATTGTACCGCCCATCACTGAAACAAAAAGAGACCCGCGGTACATGCGGGTCTCTAATCCATCAATAAATCTTTCCTCTACGGCGCGTCGGTCACCGTCCAGAATCCTGGAGTTGCGATCGTCGAGGTTGTGATTGGCTGCGTCAAAGCTCCTCCCGATCCCACATCTAAGGGCGCGATCTGCGTCGTAACCTGATTCGTACTCGTATCGAGAAAGCTTCCATACACGAACAGAAGAACCCCGCTCTGATCCAGTTGCCCCCAGGACCCATTGCCGATTCCGCTGAATGGCGATCCGCTATCAGCCGTCAAAGTCCCGCTGCTCGAAATCGTATAACCTTCGATCGGGTTAAACGCCGTTTGCGTGTCGTTGAATCCGAACGAATACACCTGCGCCCCGCCCGAATCAGACTGCGCCGCAATGCTGAACGGAGCGTACACCGTCGATTGCTTGGCCACTTGCGTCAACGCGCCAGTTCCCGACCCAATGCTGAAAACATATAAGTTGTTGTCGTCGACGCCGGCATAAGGCACCGTCTTTCCGCTCGTCCCGATCAGGAACTGCCCAGTGGGCTCTCCCTTCACTTGCCACATCGGAAACGCAAATGGACTTCCGGGCACTGCTGCCAGCGCGCCACCTGTTCCGATCGCGTATGCCGCCACGCTTGTGCCCGTATGCGTACCGGTGTTCCCATTTGTCACGTACAGGTATTTCCCCAGCCCATCCGTGGTCATATTGACGGGTTCGAAGCCCGACGGCATGCTCAATGGAGAACCGGTTCCGCTCGTTAGAACGCCACCCGAGCCGATCTGGTACACGTAAATCTTGGACCCAAACGTATCCGCGATAAACAAGTTCGCTCCCGCCGGATCCGTAATCATGGTGTCCTGGCCGATGCCCGACGGCGTGCCGCTCAGAAATGTCGCCGGAAACGGGCTCCCGCTGATGCTCGTCAGGGCCCCGCTCGAACTTACCGTCCATCCGAAAATCTCGAGCGATCCCGCGAACCCTACGTAGAGAAATTGCTTCTGCGCAACCGTCATTCCCATGCCACCCTCAGCAGCCGGAATGGTCGGGGCAGTGTAGCTCGAGATCGCTCCGAATGACGACGACGAAGCATTGAGCTCGTATCCGTCGATCGTTCCATTCGAGGCGCCAGTCGCGCCCTGGTCTACTGCGTATACAAAAGCCGATGCTGTGTTTTGACCGTTACCCTGGGAAAGCGTAGGGCTGCCACTCGACCCACACGTCGTATCACCGAACCCGGCCCCGCACGTATAGTGGCCGCAACCCGCCAGCGACATCGTCATCAGTAGCAGCGCTGCCACAAGGAGAGCTCGAACTCTTATCACCATGAACCGCCTCCAACCCGAAGAATCCTAGTCGCTAGCCGTACGAACCGCGTCGCCTGTCTGATTTGTCGCTTATTCCCGGAAACTGCTGTGCTTTCGGAATTCAGACGGGCAAAGATGCGAGAAAAAGCTCGTGTCCGATGCGATCCTAGCCCCCACGTAACCTAGTGACAAGGTTACGAATGTCATTGTCTCGGAGGGCTCTAAGCTTGATGGTCATCGCTACAGTCGCCCGCGCAGCCACGGTTCGTTGGCGTGTGAGCCGCCATCATTGCGTACGCATAAACGACTTCGTCGTTACGGCACGTCCGACACCGCCCAGTAGCCGGGTGTTGTTAAAGCGGCCGTCGACCCAACCGAAGTGAGGCCCCCCGAGGTGCTAACGCTCAGCACCCCCAGGCTTACGCTCGGCGCAGAACCGGCGTAGTAAAACAGATACGCTCCACTCGGGTCGAACTGTGCCCATGCGGTCTGAACCGTCAGACTGCTGAAGGGTGAGCTACTCAGTTCGGTCAGCGCCCCGCTGCTGGTATTCAACTGGAATCCCTCGATAGGATTGAAGGCGCTTCCAGCGTCGTTGATGCCGAACGAGTAGACATATTCACCATTCGTGCTGGTCGGCTGCACCTCGATGTTGAAGGGCGCATACTTCGTTGCGAACGGCGATCCCGCCACCGGGCTGAGCGCCCCGCTTGAGGAATTGATCGCGTAGACGTAAATGTTGTCATCATCGGAGCCGTAGTACGAGGCCGTCTTCGCACTGATCCCGATCATGTACTTACCGCTCGGCTCCCCTTGGAACTGCCAGATCGGAATGTTCCCCCACGTAAAACTATTCGGGATTGCTGTCAGCACGCCTGTACTCGAAACCGAATAGCCCGCGACGAACGCCCCCGAGTGATCGCCTGAGTCCTCGGCCACGTAAAGATACTTTCCGAGCCCATCCATCGCCATGTTCTGCGGCTCCAGCGTTTGTCCAAGCGTGGAAAACGGCGATCCCGGAGCCGCCGTTAGCGCTCCGGTGCTACCGATCTGGTAAACGAAGATTTGCTCTGAGGCGAATTCGTCGATGAATAATAGAGTCCCAGCCGGGTTTGTAATGACGACCTGCTGGTTGTAAGCAGTATTTGCGATACCCGTCAGCCCCGTGATCGACACTGGAGACCCGCTTAGTGCAGTCAGGCTCCCGTCAGAGTCAATCTGAAATCCAAAAATCTGCTCAGTGTCTTGGATGACGGCATACAGATACTTGCCCTGCGCCACGACTGTGCCCACACCTCCCGTGTTGGTTGCGATTGTCGGCGCGGTGTAGCTGGAGATCGCTCCGATAGATCCCCCGCCGCTGCTAAAGTCGAATCCATCCATCTTTCCGTTCTGGTCGACGGCGTAAGCAAAAGCCGAGGGCGTACCACTTCCTGTGCCGGTACCAGTCCCCGTGCCGGTACCAGTCCCCGTGCCGGTACCTGTGCTTCCTGATCCGCACGTCGTGTCACCGAATCCCGCTGAACACGCATAGTGCCCGCAGCCTGCCATCCACAGGGTGGATGCCAGCAGTACGATTGAAATCAATATGGCCTGAACCCTCGTTGTCATGGACCGCCTCCAACCGAGAATCTTCTCTCTCCGTCGCTGGTCGATGTGCCGGCGTCTACTCGTTACCGATGCTTCTTCCTGCGTTCTGTCGAGATGCGTTAGATCGAGAAGAGAGACTTTATCGATTGATGTTAGGTCTGCGCGTAATAGCCGACAACGTTACGAATGTTACTGACCATGACGAACGAATCCCGAGGTCAGTTCATTCACTCCGAGGCATTCGCTATCTTGGAAGGGGCGTTCAGCGCCGCATGAAGGATGCAAGGCAGTGGGTCTTCGGCTTATTTAACGGCTCGTGGCCCTGAGATGAAAGATCAGGGAGAATCCCGGCATTACCACCCGCGCACGGTATCTCGCCAACAAGAAGATCTCCTGATTCTCCCTAGTCCCGGACCGCTGTACCAGAATTTGATCGGCAGCGAGATGAATGTCGTGCTGCGCCGCCCGCCGGATCACCGACTCGCGCAAATCCGCATCAGAGGGCTCCGCCGATAGCCCGACGCGCGCGCCGCCCATCGCTGCGACATCTTTGAGGTCATCCCGCAACTCGTAGTTGTTAAGTTCGCAGGAAGCCAGCTGCCACCCGGTGCTCATCACAACTGCAAACCCGATCAAACCGACAATGATCTTGATTTTTCCCACGAAGAAAACTTGCCGGTGAGCACTCAGCTCGAAAGCCAATTGCCAAGGGCCAATTGCTGTTTCGTTACATCCCGCGGTTTCCGCTGGAAGGTGTGAAATGAAGTGCGAAGGAATAGCCCGGCAGACTCACCGGAACGCTGTAATCTACCGCAACGAACACAGCCGGCGCGCCCGGCGTCCCGATCCGCTGGATTGAGACCTGTTCCGGAGCGAGCGTGATCTGGTGATCCTGTGCTTTCCTGATGACGGAAGTCAGTAGCTCCTGATCGGTCGTGTGCGGGTTGGCCCCGCCCACCATCGCGATATCGCGTAAATCGTCCTGGAAGGAGTAGTTCGTCAACTCGGGCGGAATGATCTGAAAGCAAGCATAGATCACCCCGACGATGGCCAGAAATCCGAAGAGCGCCTTAACTGTTCCCATGTCCTACAGTCCGCCCGGCAGGACACGGAAGTCACCTCACGACGCCCGGCCGAGCACTCCCTGAAAATATTCGACGATCGCGGCAATCGTAACATCGCGTACTTCGCGAGTCTCGCGGAAAACGACCTCCACAGTACCTTCGGTAACCTTCTTTCCGACCGTGATTCTAAAAGGGATACCGACCAGATCCGCATCCTTGAACTTCACTCCCGGCCGCTCATCCCGGTCATCGAGCACGACATCATACCCGGCTGACTCCAGCCGCTTGGCAATGTCTTCGGACGCGTTTTTTACCGCCTCATCTTTCACATTCACCGGAGCTACCACGATCTCAAACGGAGCAATCGAGCGCGGCAGCCAAAACCCGTTCTCATCATTTCCCTGTTCCACAGCCGCCGTCAGAATGCGCTCGATCCCAATCCCATAACTCCCCATGATCGGCATCACTTCTTTGCCATTCTTGTCGAGCACACGGGTTCCCATGGTCTCCGAATACTTGTACCCAAGCTTGAAGATGTGCCCGATCTCCACCGCCGTATCAATCCGCAACGGCTTAGCACAATTCGGACAAGCTTCACCCGCAGTCACAGCCCGCAGATCCGCGTACGCAGTCGCAACGAAATTCTTCCCCGGCGTCAGATTCTTCAGGTGATAGTTCTCTTTGTTGGCACCCGCAATCAGATTCGTCCGGCCTTCGAGTGCCTTATCCACGATCAAAACGGGCTTGCCGTCCGCATTCTTCAGAT
>Ga0070734_10003163_pt1 | contig 17933 bp, 13 predicted proteins | sample Coa_R1_8_FD_66444 | JGI IMG/M metagenome (GOLD analysis project Ga0070734, IMG submission 66444) | Surface soil microbial communities from Centralia Pennsylvania, which are recovering from an underground coalmine fire - Coalmine... | ecosystem: Environmental > Terrestrial > Soil > Unclassified ... | reverse complement strand
TCTGCTCTCTGAGGTAGTGGCCGTAGACAGAGAACTTGCTGTTGAACTGATGGTCAATGCGAACGATCTCTTCCTTCACGGTGGTGGGGACATTGTTCCCACCCTGGAATTCCGGGTTACCGCTGCCGTTCACCGCGTTGTTCGCAGGGAAGATACCCGCTTGCAGCAGAGCGGTCGAGTTAGGATCGATCATGCAGCTCGGAATCGTATTGTTGGGGAAGGGCGATCCCTGGACAATCCCAGCAGGTGCAGCTCCGCCGGGGCAATTCCTGAACAAGTATGCGGCGCTGACGTTTGCTGCGGACGGAACCGTGGGCGCCGGGCCTCCTGCTACGTCGCCGCCGTACCACGCAGTATCCGGTACCGTCTGGGTTAAAGTCTGTCCCTGAATCAGTCGCCGCCATTCCATGTTGTAGAAGAAGAAGGTCTTATGTTCCTTCTTCCAGAAGTCGACCGGGCCCCCCACGTTGAAGCCAAAGGTGTGGAAACGAAGTTCAGCGACTTTCTGCGGAGACGGGTTGAAGTAGTTGCGAGCGTCGAGCGCGTCGTTACGTAGGAACTCCCATGCGCTGGCGTGATATTGCTTGGTGCCGGACTTGATGACGGCAGTCATTGTTGCTGACGACGACAAGCCATATTCAGCGCTGTAATTCGAGGTCATCTCCCGGAATTCAGCGATTGAATCGAGGGAGGGCATAACGTCGGAGCCGCCCGCACCGCCACGATCGCTGCTTTCGCTGCCGTCGAGCAGGTAGAGGTTATGACTCATGCGCATTCCGTTGAAACTCACGTTGGCGTCGCCGCCGACTGGAGTCGGAATCTGGAAATCACCCTGGCCACTGGATGCACCGGGCGTCAAGGAAATCAGGGAGTACATGCTGCGGCCGTTGGTCGCCAACTGCGCAATCTGCTGACCGGTGATCAGGTCGCTGACTTCGCCGGTGTCCGATTGAACTGCGATGGCCGCGGCTTCAACCGTGACCTGTTCTTGCGCGCTACCGACCTGTAACTTGAAGTCGACGCGGGTACGGTCGTTGACAGCGAGGACAATGTTGCTTTGCTCGGCAACTTTGAATCCGGAGGCGGTCGCCTTGACGGAGTAGTGGCCGATGCCAAGATCAGGAACGACGAATTGGCCGTCACCGCTCGTTGTGAGGGTACGTGTTATGCCTGTATCGGTATTGGTTACGGTGATGCTTACGTTAGGAACCGCTGCGCCACTCGGGTCAGTGACAGTCCCGACGATGGTGGCTTCTTGTGCCAAGCCCTGCGCTACAAAGAGCAGGACCACGACCACAAGGAGCGCCACCAGACGAAGGTCACAGCGCTTCAGGAAATGGCCGAAACTCCCGGCATTCGTGGGCGAGAGGGATTTCATTTGCCAGCCTCCAGATTGATTGAGCCAAGGCCGTGAGACACAGGGGACAGCCCGGGCGTCCGAGAACGTTTACGGTGTTACATCCCCTGAATGACCGTTGTCAAGCACAAAATCGATATTGGTAGAGGGTTTGAGCAACTTTGAGGTCGCGAAAGGCATGGGCGGCAAAGCCAAGCGCAGCAGCCCAATCGGCCTATCTTCTTGACCCGAATAGGCCAGTATGCTAAAAGCGTCGGTTCGACCGTAATCGTTTACGAAAATCGATTTCGCTGCCGGAATCCCTCGTCTGGAAATTGGACGGACGGGGTTCGCCGGAGAGGACTGTCCCATGAAAACGTGCGTCCGCGTGGCTTTTATAGCTTTTTCCCTACTTCTTGGCGTGACAGCAAGCGCACAAACCACCGCCAATGCCCCTTACTTGGACCCCACCCAACCCATCGACGTGCGAGTAAACGACCTGGTTGGCCGTATGACCTTAGAAGAAAAGGCCTCTCAGCTAGTGAACCAGGCGCGGGCCATCCCAAGGTTGCAGGTGCCCGGATACGACTGGTGGAGCGAAGCCCTACATGGTGTTGCCAACGCTGGTACGGCCACCGTTTTTCCTGAACCCATTGGCCTGGCAGCCACATTTGACGACCCGTTGATCCACCAGATGGCAGTAATCATTGGCACCGAGGCCCGGGCGAAACACGACCTCGCTGTTAAAGCCGGCCGCCGAGACATCATGGAAGGCCTCGACTTCTGGTCGCCCAACATCAACATCTTCCGCGACCCGCGCTGGGGACGTGGTCAGGAGACCTACGGCGAAGATCCCTTACTCACGGGCCGCATGGGCGTGGCATTCGTGACAGGTCTACAAGGCAACGATCCGAAATACTTCCGCGTTGTTTCAACGCCTAAGCACTATGCGGTACACAGCGGACCTGAGCCGACGCGGCACACCATCGACGTACAAGTCTCGAAACATGACATGGAAGACACCTACCTGCCGGCGTTTCGTGCAACGGTGACGCAAGCCAAGGCAGAGTCAATCATGTGCGCTTACAACCGCGTGAACGGACAGCCCGCCTGCGGGAATACTTTCCTTTTGCAAGACACGTTGCGCGGGGCCTGGAAGTTTAACGGCTACGTGGTCTCCGATTGCGACGCGATCGTTGACATCTTTGAGGGACATCACTACACGAAGAGCCAGGCGGAAGCTGCCGCTGTCGCGATCAAGACCGGCATGGATAGTGAATGCGCCGACTTCTTCACCATCGCAAAAGACAGCAAGGACTATCAGCCGTTTATCGACGCTGTGAAGCAGGGGCTGTTGACCGAGGCCGATCTCGACCGTTCGCTTAAACGGCTATTCACTGCGCGCATGCGGCTGGGCATGTTCGATCCTCCGGAGATGGTGCCATACTCCAACACGCCAGCTTCGGAAATCGACAGCGCGGCGCACCGACAAGTGGCATTGAGAACATCACAAGAATCAATCGTCTTGTTGAAGAACGACGGCGTCCTCCCTCTCGGCCCGAACGCGAAGAAGGTTCTGGTCGTCGGGCCGCTCGCCGAATCGGTGCAAGTGCTGCACGGGAATTACGCAGGGACTGCCTCCCACGCCGTGACAGCATTGGAAGGAATTCGAAAACAATTCTCGGGCGCGCAAGTTTCGTACGTTCCAGGTACGAACTTCCTGCGTCAACAAACGGTGATCCCAACTTCGGCTCTCACAACGCCCGACGGAAAGCCTGGGCTCAAAGGCGAATATTTCGCGGGCGAGCTAACGGGATCTCCGCAAGTGACAAGAATCGATCCTTACGTCGATCTGCAACTGACTCACCCGGATTCGCACGCGCTTGCCCTCCCCCCTGGAATGCAAGATTTTTCTGTGCGCTGGACTGGGGTTCTTACACCCGCGGAATCGGCGACCTATCAGATCGGCCTGTCTGGTTCGATGCAACGCCTGTGGCTGGATGACAAGCTGGTCGTCGACGACATGATTGGCCACGATCCGAACCCGCAGTTTGCAACTCTGGAGCTCGCCAAGGGCCACCACTATTCGGTGAAGATTGAATATGTCGCCGGAGGGCGTCAGAGCAAATTCATGTGGCTGCCGTTGATCGCCGATCCGAGTTTCGAGGCGGCCGAAGCGGCGCGGAAATCGGATGTCGTGGTTGCAGTGGTCGGCATCACTTCCAAGCTGGAAGGTGAAGAGATGAAGGTGGATCTCCCCGGCTTCCGTGGTGGTGATCGAACGAACCTGGCGCTTCCTGCAGAGGAAGAGGCGTTGCTTGGAGCATTGAAAGGGGCGGGCAAGCCTCTTGTGGTCGTTCTCATGAATGGGAGTGCGCTGGCCGTGAATTGGGCCAACGATCATGCCAATGCCATCCTTGACGCTTGGTACTCCGGCGAGGAAGGCGGCACTGCAATCGCGCAAACATTGGCTGGAGCCTACAATCCGGCCGGCAGGCTGCCCGTCACTTTCTACAAAGGTGCAGAGCAGTTACCCGAGTTTGAAGATTACTCCATGAAGAACCGCACGTATCGCTACTTCACGGGAGAGCCGCTCTATCCCTTCGGCTACGGACTGAGCTACACCAACTTCGAATACAGTGGGCTGAAATTTTCGAGCCCGCAATTGGAGGCTGGCAATCCTCTGGACGTCGAGGTCGACGTAAAGAACACGGGCAAGCGGGATGGCGATGAAGTCGTTCAGGTGTACATCACTTTTCCAAAGATGGACGGCGCTCCGCTCAAGGCATTGCGCGGATTCACGCGTGTTCCGGTCAAGGCGGGAGAACAGCAGCATGTGAAGCTGACGCTCTCACCGCGGGACTTGAGTTATGTAAATGCCGCCGGTGATCGCATGATCGCCGCCGGCGACTATCTCATCACTGTCGGCGGAGGACAACCGGGCACGTCAGCGGCTCACGCCGATGCGCACCTCAGCATCACCGGCGAGCAAAAGCTGCCGGAGTAAAACAAACTCTAAGGGCACAAAGGTTGAAAATGATCACCATGTCATTTCAACCTTCGTGTACCTTGGTTCCCTTGGTGGTTATTGCTCCTTGCCAAGCCCGATACTCCTCTTTGTGGTTGAATAAAGATGTCGCTTCTCTATGATCTCTCGCAGTTGGCTACCAGGGCTTGCGCTTCTCCTGCTCACAACCGCTCCGCTCACCGTCGCGTGGCCGCAAAGCCACACAGCCGATGCGCCCAAAACGCAGACATCAGCGGATAGCCCGATCCGTTTCGCCTTCCAGCCAATCGATTTCAAACTCGACAGCAACGAGAGCCCTGAACATCACGCGCCCGAAACCATGGAAGGAGGCGTTGCCGTCTTCGACTACAACAACGACGGTAAGCTCGACATCTTCTTCGCCAATGGCGCCGACCTCAAAACTCTGAAAAAAGATTCTCCCAAGTACTACAACCGGCTCTTCGAGAACGACGGCAAAGGTCACTTCACAGACGTCACTGCCAAGGCAGGGCTGGCGGGCACAGGGTACGACACCGGCGTTGCCATCGGCGATTACGACAACGACGGCTTCGAAGATATCTTCGTCGCCGGTGTCTACCGCAACACGCTCTATCACAACAACGGCAACGGAACATTCACCGACGTTACCGCCAAGGCAGGCCTCGACAAGCCTGACGCCGAGTACGGGCCACTCTGGTCAGTTGCCGGAGCCTGGATTGACGTGAACAACGACGGACTGCTCGATCTCGTCGTCATCAATTACTTGAAGTGGGATTTCAACCACGAACCCGTCTGCGTGGGATACGGTCATCCCGATTACTGCCATCCGAAGATGTACAAGCCGACGCCCAATCAGCTGTTCATCAACAACGGCGACGGCACATTCCGCGATGCCTCAAAAGAAGCCGGCTTTCGCGATCATCCGGGGAAGGGCATGGGTGTCGCTGCAGCAGATTCCCAACTGAACGGACGCATGGACCTGATCATCCCCAACGACAAGCTGATGAACACGTTCTACCGAAACTTGGGAAACGGCAAGTTCGAAGAAGCTGGCTTCGAAACCAACGTCGCACTGCGTGAAGACGGAGTTTACATCTCAGGCATGGGCGTTGATTTCCGCGACATCGACAACGACGGGTATCCCGACATTGTCATTGTGGCGCTCGATGGCGAAACCTTTCCGATCTACAAGAACGATCGCAAAGGCGGCTTTACCGAGGTCACTCGCGAAAGTGGGATGACCAAGCTCAGCCTTCCCATGTCGGGATACTCCCCGAACATCGCTGACTTCGACAACGACGGATGGAAAGATATCTTCGTCTCGCGCGGCCACGTGCAATCATTGGCGTCGACGAATCTGGCGATCGAGCAGCCGAACACGGTGTTTCGGAATCTAGGGGGTATGAAGTTTGCCGCGCTCACCGGCGAAGCCGGATTCACAACGCAACGACCGTCGCGCCATCGCGGCTCAGCTATCGGCGATTTGAACGGCGACGGCAAGCTCGATGTTGTCGTAAGCGCGATTAATGCTCCGGGAGAAATTTGGATCAATCAAAGTCCCGGCGCGAATCACTGGATCGAATTCAAGCTCCAAGGCACGAAGAGCAACCGCGACGGCATCGGCGCGCGCATCAAGGTCGTCGCAAAATCCGGCACCCAGTACAACCATATGACGACGAGCAGCGGATATGCCTCTTCAAGCGCAGGCCCGGTGCACTTCGGACTAGGCGCAAACTCAACCGTGGATCTGGTTGAGATTCACTGGCCCTCGGGTATCGTGCAGCAGATGAAAGATGTCGCGGGGGATCGGGTGCTACTCGTGAAGGAATCGGCGAATTAGAACTCGACCCTCTCGCTGTTGGATGACTTCTGACGTTTTACTCTAGCTCAGCACTTTCATCGCATCTGGATCCCAATTCACCACCGCGCCCCGTTCCACGCTCATATTGCTGAGCAATGCGGCGCCCGCGGCGCGGAAACCGAACGACGCATCTTCCACAACTGGCTGCCGCGAGCGAACTGCAGCGAAGAAATTCTTGAAGTGGTCGTAGTTGTCTCGATATCCCTCGGCCGCTTCGAATTTCTGGAATCCGACTGCCGGCGGGCCTTCTGGATGCTCTTGGGGAAATTTCTCGCGATGGCCATCACGAATCCGCTTCTGCATCGCATCGGTGTAGGTGTTGATCATCAGGCCAGGGTCTTTTTCGCGCGGAGTGCGGCTCACAGTTACCGAGTTGTTCGCGATTTCCATCGTGCCTTCCGTACCGGTGAAGATGAACCCTTCGCTCTCTTCGCCACCATCAACGAAGTTGACGCGCAACGCCAAGTTGAATCCTTCGCGATAGTCAAAGAGGCCGAGCATCACATCATCGGCATCGCGGCCGTCTTTCCAGAAGCGCAAGCCTCCAGTGGCCATTGCGCGAGTTGGACCGTTCGAACCAGTAATAAAATGCGTTCCGCTGAACAGATGGACAAAAAGGTCTCCCGCCACACCGCTGCCGTAGGCCTTCCATTTCCTCCATTGGAAGAAGTGCTCGGAATTGAATGGAATCTTCGGCGCGGAACCGAGAAAGCGTGGCCAGTCGCAGGTGTCGGCCGAGGCATCGAGTGGAACCGTGTAGTTCCACGCGCCGATGGACGAATTGCGGTCCCAGTGCGCCGACACCATGTTGAGTTGACCGATCGCGCCTGAGGCGAGAAGCTCCTTCGCCTTGGCATAAATGATCGAGCTCACCCGCTGGCTTCCGACCTGTAGAATGCGGTTGGTCGAGCGAGCGGTCTCGATCATCTCCGGACCGTCGCTGTACAGATGGATCATGGGCTTCTCGCAGTAGACGTCTTTGCCAGCCTTCATGGCGTCGACGGCGGCCTGCTTGTGCCAATGGTCCGGCGTCGCCACGATCACCGCATCGATATCCTTGCGCGACAGAACTTCCCGATAATCGCGAGCGGTGAAAATATCGCTTCCCCACATTTCCTTGCAGTGCTCGAGCCGTCCGTCGTAACAATCCGCGACGGCAACAAGCTTCACTCCGGGGACCTGCACCGCGAACCTCGTGTCTCCCTGGCCCTGAATGCCCGCTCCGATGAGTGCAATCTGGATATGATCGTTTGCCGCGACGGGTGCAACCGGACCACTCTCGGCCGCCGTCAGCGTGTACACCTTTCCGCCCAAGGCCGTCGTAGCAGTCGCTGTTCCCGCCATCTTCAAAAATGTTCTCCGATTCAACACGTGTAGACACCTCCAACTTGGAAGTTATGACGCCTGAAAAGATAGTCTTTTTTGTGGAAGTTTGCGAACGAAGCAAATGGAATTAAGGCGTTGAGATCCCCTCAATCTTTGGCGACGTTCAACCGCACTGCGATCTCGGTGTCTGCTGGTTTTCTAACCACCAAAACTAGCCCATTGGTACTACAACCAATCGCATGGCCCCTGGTTGCCCCTTAGTTATCTCCCCCTAGTACCGCCTCGTTGTTACGTTTGCAATCGCGTCACTAAATCTCGCAAACGGAGCCGAACGGATATGCTTCCCCCACTTATCCCGCGGAATTCTGAGAACCTTCCTGCGGTCTGCAAGAGTTCCCTGTTACTTTTGTTCCTGTGCCTGGCGTTAGTTGCGACCAGTACCCTCTGCGCCGCCGCTTCCAACGATCCTGAGAAACCAGCTCCGGCGATCGCCGAAAGAACGTCGATCCCCGGAAATACGAATGTGGTGCCGGGGAACGCTCATGCGCTGTACCCCACCAACTTCGGCTTCCAATGCGGAATTGGCGACACGCAAGAGTGTCAAGGAAAGGGATGGGACCAGATCATCTGGCCCAGTACGGCAGCTCAGCCTGGAATGCTTCGCCTGCATGATGCCGGAACACACTGGTCTACGATCGATGAGGGCAATGGTACGTACAACTGGGTCCCGCTGGATAACTGGCTAGACCTCATCGCGCAGCATCAACCGGTGAAGGTCAGCCAGGTGTTCACATGGGTGCCGTGCTATTTAGTCGGCGCTCATGAGTGTTTGGCGCCACCAACGGCTCCGGCCGGGACCAACGTACCGCCGCACGATCTCACCGCAGCTGGCAGCCCCGCATTCAATAACTTTGTGACTCAATTTGTGCAGCATTGCAGCCCCGCTGGCAATTGCGTCAAGAACCTGATCCGCGGTTATGAAATGTGGAACGAGTGGGACATCAAGTATCACTGGACCGGCAGCATGGAACAGATCTACCAGATGGTGAAGCCGGCCGTCGCTATCATTCGCGCGAACGTGCCCAACGCAGTCATCCTGACGCCGTCCACGACTCCCGACAGCGACACCGGGCTGGGCTATCAAGCGGACTTCCAGAACTGGCTCAACTATGAGAATTCGAACGGACGCATCTCCGACTGGATTGCCTGGCACGTGTATCTAACCAACACGAATTACACGACCAGAACGCCTGAGGATCAGTGGAACAAGTATGTCGTGAATTACTTGAGTATCCAGAGTTCGACGGCTGGCTGGCAGACTACTCCATGGGCCGACACCGAGACCAACTTCAACGGTGCCCCGCCTCCGGGATTGAACTACACCTGCCCGGCCGCACAGTTCACAGCTGCCGATTGCACCGGACAGATCGTGCGGTGGCAACTTCTTCATGCTTCTAATGGCGGACGGAACCTGGCTTGGTATAAGTGGAAACAAACGATCGGAAATAATTCGCAATACCAGACCGCCTACAACAACATGATGCAGTATCTGGGCAGTGGACATTTTTTCGCTCCCTGTTCCTCGACCACGAACGGCGGAATCTCAACCTGGACCTGCAATTTCGTCGAGTCCAGTGGGACCAATGCCATCTGGGTTTGGACGCCGAGCGAGAGCGGCACGACCTATACCGTGCCCTCGGGATACGTCGACTACCGCGATCTGAGCGGGGACAAGACTTCCGTCACCGCAGGCCACTCGATCACAATCGGCCCCAAGCCGATCATGCTCGAGCAATAAGTCGAGAAAACTTCATCACGAAAAATGGGTAGTGCCCTAGCAGTCGGGCACTACCCAAAATTTTTGGCGCGTAAGAGTCTGACTACAGTTGCGCGATCTGGCGCAGCGCCGGATAAACCTTCCGGAAATTTCGGTATCCCTGCTGCATCGTCGCCGAGTCTTTCTGATTCGGTGTGATTTTCTTGGCGACACGCACGATTGCATCGCAGGCCTGCTCTACGGACGACCAAGCTCCTGCGCCGGTGCCGGCGAGGATCGCTGCTCCATAGGCTGCGCCCTCCTCAGCTGCAACGATCTCCACTTCGTGCCCGTACACATCGGCCTGAATCTGCCGCCAGAGCGGCGAGCGTGCGCCGCCTCCACCCAGGCGGATTGCTGTGACAGGAACTTTCATCTCGTCGAAGATGGTGAATGTGTCCTTCAGACTGAACGCCACACCCTCAAGAATCGCCCGGATCACGTGCGCGCGGGTGTGCGACGCCGTGAGCCCGACCAACGCTCCGCGCGCATTGGGATCAAGATGCGGCGTGCGTTCCCCCATCAGGTATGGCGCCCACAATGCACCTTCCGATCCTGCCGGTGCTGCCGCGGCTTCCTCGGCGAAAACATCGTAGGGATCCCGTCCGTCTTTCTTCTGGACGCCTGGAGACGCCGCTCCAAACTGATCGCGGTACCAACGCAGGGATAAGCCGGCCGCTTGGGTTACACCCATCACATGCCACCGTCCCGGGATAGCGTGGCAAAAAGTGTGCAGGCGGCCTTGTGGATCCATCGCCGGACGATCCGTCGAAGCAAAGACCACGCCCGACGTCCCAATTGTCGCGCTAACGGCACCTACCCGTGCGATTCCCATGCCAACGGCGCCCGCAGCTTGATCTCCCGCGCCTGCAACCACGGCGGTCCCGACCTTTAGGCCGGTCGCATCCGATCCAGCTGGCGAAACGTTCCCGCAAACCTGCGGCGACTCGAACAGCGCTGGCAGCAGTTTCTGATCGATGCCTGTCTTCGAGAGAACCTCCGCGGACCACCTCCGGTTCGCCACGTCGAGCAGCAGTGTGCCCGATGCATCCGCCATGTCGATCGCACGCTCGCCCGTTAGACGAAACCGCACATAGTCCTTCGGCAGCATGACGTGCGCGACGCGTCCCCATGCCTGAGGCTCGGTCTCGCGCACCCACAGAAACTTCGTGACAGTAAAGTTTGTCAGCGGAGGATTGCAGGTAAGACGAATCAGCGCATCCCTGCCGATCACCTCTTCCAGTTCGCGACATTGTGCTTCGCTGCGCTGATCGCACCAGATAATCGCGGGCCGCACCACTTCGTCGGCAGAGTCGAGGAGCACCGCACCATGCATCTGCCCAGAAAATCCGACGCACCCTATGTCTTCGGCGCGCACATTCCCGGAATGTAACGCCTTGCGCACCGCAGTTCCGCACGCCTGCCACCAGTCCCGCGGATCCTGCTCAGCCCATCCTGGCCGCGGACTCGCGAAATGTTGATGTTCGGCCGATGCTGAGGCTACGACCTGACCTTCCACATCCATAATGAGTGCGCGCGTACCACCGGTCCCGACGTCAATGCCCAGATAGTTCATGAGTGATCTCGTGCTCGAATACGAATGGAAGTTATGCGAAGTCCTGCAGACCACGCCGCGTTTCTACCGGCTGCGGCTCTTTCTGCGTCTCCTGCGACTGCCGGCGTAAGAAGAAATCGAGATTGCCCCGCATCACGAGGTGCGGCGCAAGGGCTACCTGGTGCGATCGTCTGCCGCCCTCTGCGAGAAACTCGTGCAGCATTCGTAGCGCGATCTGTCCCTGAGCCCGCGGACGCTGATAAATCGTCGCCACCACCGCTCCCGACCGAATGTAAGGAACAAGCTCAGGAAAAAGGTCGGTCGTAATGATGCTCAAGCGACCCAGCAGATTGGCATCACGCGCCGCATTCAACACTGGAATCGAAGCTTCAGTCGTCACGTAAATGCCGGCCAAGTCAGGATGCTCTTCAAAAAGCTTGCGCGCTTTGCGGTATGCCTCTTTCTCGAGGTCATGATCTTCAACCGGCGGCAACAGATTCAAACGGGGATAGAAGGACCGGAGGGTGGATTCGAACGCACCGCATTTCTCAGCGTGTTCGGTGATCGCCATATCAAACACGGTGATCGCCACAGAGCCCTCACGATCGCCGATGAATCGGCCCAACAGATCAGCGGCAATCGACCCACTGGCCAGGGTGTCGATCGCTACCATCCCCAGTCGCCCGCTGCCGGAAGCGTCGGTCGCCACACATACCACGGGAATGCTGGCGCGGGAGGCACGGCGAATCCAGCACCGCCATTTCTCGGGCTGGCTCGGAAAGGTAATGATCCCGTCGACTTTCTCTTTGATTGCGGCCTCGAAGGCCTGTTCCTCGCCGTCGCCAAGGCGGCAGGTGCGGAACGCGACCTCCACGTTTTCCAGTAGAATTCCAGAAGCTTCTTCGCGAATTCCTGTCCGGACCTCGTCCCAGAAAGACGTCGTGCCTTCCAAGGTATTGACAGAAATACGCAGCGTTTTCCGCGACGACAAGTAGCGCGCTGCCAAGTTGGGACGGTAGCCCAAGGTCCGGGCCACCTGAAGCACTCTGGCCTTCGTGGCTGGACTTACACCCGGATTGTCGTGAAGAGCACGATGAACCGTTCCGATGGAGGTGCCCAGTGACTTTGCGATGTCACCGAGAGTCGTGGGAGGCTTACCCATTTTATGTGGCCCGCGTCACGGCCGGCCGTTCCAGCCAGCTAAGTCACCGGGACAGGTACTTCGACGTGCCCCGGCACCGTAAACGTTAACGGAACCCGAGAAAATCCGCAAGCGGTTGCCCTAGGTGATTGTTTTTACAGGGTGAAACTGAAATGGACAGCGCACGCACTCTCCTCACCGAAACAGGGGAGCCAAGGAGTCATCGGACCGATTAAACCGCTTAGAAATCAGCGTCTTCACAACGGGACAGGATACTACCTGTCGAAAAAACTCACCCTTGCACCGATTCATCTGGATTGACCATCCGCTCACTTCCAAGGAAACCTCCCGCCGTGAGGTGAGACCGTGTTGCAGATTGATCCCTGGCTCGCGCTTGGCGTGTTCTTATCGACAGCCGCAACGGATGCAGTGTATGTAATGTTCAACGCGGCTGTTTCTGCAAGGCGTCGAATTCCCGCCGCAACCTGGAGCGGAGTGTGGTATCTCTTGTCGGCATTTGCAGTGATCAGCTACACAAGGAACTGGATGTATGTCGGCTTTGCCGCTGCAGGATCGTGGCTCGGAGCCTATCTCTCGATGACTGTGCTCGGCAAGTCGGCGAAAGTTCTTCCTCCGCGTGGTCCGAATTGACGCCGTGAAATACTTACCGCAGAGCGTTGCACTTTCTGTCCCAGTCAGCAGCCCTTAGCCTTGGCCTCCTCCAGGGCGTCTGCGCGATTGTTTTGACGCAAATTGACAGTTTTGCCAGTTGAGGAGGTGTCAGACGCGTGTTGCGATGTGCAAGGGATACTTCCTTTCATTCACCTGGAGCAGAGCCCTATGAGAGACCTTGAGCAGAACACCTGTGCGCACATTCCTTGTACATGCCTGGTAGCGCCTGGCGAAGAATATTGCAGTGATTTTTGTAGAGATGCGGGATCTGAAGAAGTGGAGATTGCGTGCGAATGTGGTCACGCGAGTTGCTCGCTCAGCACAGAAGAAGTGGAGATTGAGGATGTAGCCTAGTACATTCGACATGGACGGAGATGCAGGCGGTTTTCAGGAACCTGCGCGACCTTCGTGCCACCGTCGATAACTCCTTGCACCGTCGGCTCAGTCCCGGCTTCCCACAACACTTTGAGGCATTCGTCGCCGAGGTTGCGGTAGGCCAGTAATTTATCCTGACGCTCGCAGTCTTCCCTTAGACGTATCTTCCAAACTTCCAACGCTAATTCAGGAGTGGTCATGGTCATGGGGGTTGCAAGCGCTAGAAATGCACCTAACCCACAAATCTCCTCAACCTTCACTACCGGTCTTGATCGCTGAACGATCGCGCCTTTCAACGATGACCTCGGGTTTGCCTCCAACGGTCGCTGCCGCCGTCTTGTTGGTGATCCGCAGTGAGTGCTCTTGGATCGCGAGTTGCAATTGATGAACGGTCTTTTGCCAGTCCGTGCCTTTCTCATAGAGGACACGAGCACACAATTCGCGGATGCGATCTTCGAGACGGCGGCTAGGCATTGCGGGCATGAGCGAAGGGCGCGAAGGGAGAATGTCAGAAACTTGCCGATTGTTGGATACCTTACATACTGTAGATAACCCCTAGGGGGTTTTGTGACTTAAGCGTTTTGGATCCCTGCACCACGCTGTGATAAGGCGCGGCAACCTCAGCTTACTGCTTTGCGCTCGGGCTACCCACGCGTCCCTTCGGATCGGGAATCCCAGACATCTGGTATGCCCAGGCGCAAATCACGTCGCGCCACTTCACCGCCTCGCCAGCCTGGAATTCGAACCGCGCCAGGATGTCTCGATAGCGTGCGTCCTCCATGTGTCCCGCCAGCGTCTGCCAACGCGCAATAAAGTCGTGCGCGCTTTCCGCACCTTCATAGTGGGAGTCGTAAATGTGTTGGATCACGGTCTTGCCCGAATGCAGTACATACGTCCACGGCACATGATGAAAGAACAGCAGCAGATTGTCCGGACATGCGCTCACGGATTCGTACAGCTTTTGCACTTCAGGCGGATATTGCCCGATGTAGCCGGTGCCTGTCGCAATCGTACGGTCCATGCCGATGCCTTGATGATCGGCGCGATGCCACTGCCCCCATCCATTCTGCTCGGACGACTCCGGGCCGGGGTCGTAGTGATTGCCGGTGATGTTCGTCAGCGTGCCTGCGCCCAGCGGCCCGGTGTAACTCTCATACACCGGCCAAGAATCGAGTTGGAGTTTTGCTATGGTCTGGACAACAACCGGATCGTTGCCAAACGTAAGCCGCGTCCATTCATCGACAATCTGTTCGCTGCTGAGATTCGGATCCCACGCCAGCCGCCCGAAGCCATAAAGATTAGCCATCGCCAGCGGGCTTCCCATCCAGTTTTGATCCAATCCGACATTGGCAACGCCGACAAATCCGTTCAGCTGGTTGGAGTCTCCACGCGAAAGAATCTCTTTTACCGGCGTGTTAGCACCGCCGACACGCATGTCGAAATCGAGCACGTCCTTCCACATTGGAACCAGGAAACAGAGCTGCTTTTGTTGTCCTGTATATTCCTGCGTGATCTGCAGCTCGGTCGCTTTGTTTGTTGAGTCGAGGTCACCGAACAACGGCGATACAGGCTCTCGAACCTGGAAGTCAATTGGCCCGTTCTTTATCTGGATAATGACGTTGCGATCGAACTTGCCATCGAGAGGGTGGAAATTGTCGTAGGCAGCTTTCGCCCGATCGTTCTTCAAATCGCGCCAATCAAGATGGTGGTTGTAGACAAACGCGCGGTAGAAGACGACTCCGCCATGGGGATTTAGCGCCCGTGCAATCACGTTCGCAGCGTCCGCGTGAGTTCGCCCATAAGCTGACGGACCAGACCTGCCTTCTGAATCCGCCTTCACCACGAAGCCGGCGAAATCCGGAATCTGCCGGTAAATTTCGTCTACCTTCGTTCGCCACCAGTCGGCCACTCGCTCGTCCAACGGATCAAACGTGTCGAGACCGCCAATTACTTTAGGACTGCTGAGATCGACAGACACCGACAGTTGCACGCCCCATGGCCGAAACACATCGGCGATACGCCGCAGTTGCGGAATGAAGCTGTCTTCGAGAACTTCGGGCGCAGCATTCACGTTATTGACGGTGCAGGTCGTGATGCCGATCGATGCGAGCAGGCGAGCGTATTGCCCCGCGCGGGTCAAGTCCTCGCGGACCTTCCCACTTTCGAAAAAGATCGAGCGACCACCGTACCCACGCTCTACGCTTCCATTGAGGTTGTCCCACTGGTCGATCCAGCGTATTCGGGCTGATGGCTGCTGTCGCTCATTGATGCGGGCTAGGCTCTGTCCCTGAGCCATCCTCCGCAGCAGTCCGAACACACCGTAGAGAACACCGCGCTCGCTGGTGCTAGTAATCAGGAGACATTCGAATCCCTGGACTTTCATATCGGCGATCCAATAGCCATCGCCGGTCAGGCCTTCCGCCAGGCTCAGCCCCGGATTCAGAGTCTTCGCCTGAGTTGTAGTGGCCAGAATGATTGAATTTGCATTGACTCCAGCGTTCGCGCTCAAGGTCCGGCCGGTCATTTTCTCAATACCGGACGTTAGTTCTTGTGTCGCGTTGTGAAGCACCAGCGACTCGCCAAGAACTACAATCTTCGACGGAAGATGCTCGTATTGCCTCGCCGTTTGAGGATCGAGCGCTGTATATCGTAACCACGCGTCGGCATCAGTCGCGGCCCGTGCAGTTTGCGCCAGGCTCGTAGCGCAAACGAGGGCTGCCAACAAAATTCCGAAAACAAACTTGAGGTTTGCGCACATCAGTCCAGCAGAGCGTACGCGACGATTGTATTTCCGCGAATCTTGCAACGTTTCTCCACCTGTTCCAAGAGTCGCGACTCTAAATCATCCGGATCCGACACCATCTCACAAGCAGCGATTTCCTCTTCGCTAGCGCCATGAAAACACAGTTCGCAGACACCTAGGCCGCCTTCCGAGCGAACCGGAGGCCCGAACACACGGCACGTCATCGGACGCGACTCATATAACTCACACAGACCGGTCACTGGATCAAGCGCGGGGCACGGCTCTCCGTCTGCAAACTCTTCGAACTTTTCCGCCGACGCTTCATCGTCGCCTAAAATTCCACTCTTCTGATTCCCCGGGAACCCATCCCGCAAACGCGACCACGACTCACCAGCGCGCCGGACCACCGCCGCCGCTCGCCCGGGATCGTGCTTCTTCAGTTGTTCCAGCCCTCGCCGCAAACGAAGGGCGTCGAGTTGATTGATCGCAAATACCCCAATGCAACATTGTGTGCATCCCGGGCGGCACGCGAGCCATTCGCCGCTGTGCCTCGCGGCGTCCGCCAACGCTGCATCCACAATCTGAATCAGCTTCTGATCCCCGGAGGATGGAAAGCCTGCTGCCACTCGTTGAGCATACCTCATTGGCGAACGATCCTTAGGCCCATCGCTCACGGCACGTGGCGCGACGTTCCCCAACGGAGTCCCAGATGGTAATCATGGATTTTTTGCGTTGGACGCATGGCCATCGTCGTCTTAGATTGTTTCTGGCTTCTCTGCAGAGTCGCAGCAGGCGCGAATTCTCCGTTTGATTCCACCCCCTGACGGGTTCCTCAACGTTCATCGACCAAGCCGTCGCGGCCAGCCAGTACTGCAGCCGCCGTTCGTTCGACGGATGCAGGGCAATCATTTCCAAGCGAGGCGGATATGTCCCGGAGAAAACAAACTGCACCAAATTTAAGAGCCGTCGCCGAGAGAGTCGGACTTGCCCCCTGTTCCGTCTCTTCGGTCCTGAATAACGCACCCGCTGCCCAGGCGATCCCGCAATCCACCAAAGAGAGAATCTTCCGAGCTGCTGCCGAACTGAATTACCGTCCCAACTTCTGGGCGCGCTCCTTGCGTACAAAACGGACACGCATGGTCGCTGCTATCAGCCCCGACTTTGGCTGCCCAGCCGTGGCGCGGGTGATCGCCGCGGCTCAGGAGCGATTGCAGCGTCAAGGGTATTTGTTGATCCTGGCGCGCCTCGATTCGGCTGACACTCCCTACGCTCATTCTCAGTTTCAGCAGAGAGGGATTGAAGGCGTAATCGCGGTTGAGGCAGCGTTGCCGCCGGAGCTGGATTTGCCGATTGCCACCGTCGACCTGACCGGCCTTGCGCCCTTGGACTTTGCCGAAGAAAGCGTCCAGTCGTGGCTCTCGGAACTGGGTATCTCGGCAGCAGAATCCGTCATGCGGAATATCGAGACTGGAGCATCACCGGGTGTCCTGCCAGTCGAGCCAAAGATAAGGCCATCTTTTGTCGGACTGATGGATACAAGGAAGACTTACACTGCTGGGCACGACGGAGCGTAGTGTCCCCGGCTCAGGTGAGGTTGTCGCGACGGCTGCGTCCGAGGTCAGTTTTTGTTCTACGCGACTGACGCGCCCGCCCGGAACCTGTTCTCGCCGCTTTCTCCGGCATCCAGGCGAATGTCGCATACTTCGCCGATAAGACTTGCGGCCCAGCGATAGACGTTGTTGTCCCTCACCGCTTTCCGCATCCGCTGCATGCGCAGTTCTTTCTCTTCTGGACTCATCTCCAGCGCAGCGCGGATCGCCTCCGCCGTCTGATCAATGTCATAAGGATTCACCTGCAGCGCGTCGCGCAATTCGCGCGCGGCACCGGTGAAGCAACTGAGAATCAGCACTCCGCGTTCGTCTTGCCTCGTGGCCACGAATTCCTTGGCCACCAGATTCATGCCGTCGTGAAGAGATGTCACAAGACACAAGTCAGCCGCACGATAGTAAGGCTCTATTTCCTGATGACTGTGTTGGCGCTCCAACAGAATGATAGGCTTCCATTGGTCGGCGCGGAAACGCCAATTGATGCGCTCCACTTC
>Ga0070734_10003161_pt1 | contig 17940 bp, 15 predicted proteins | sample Coa_R1_8_FD_66444 | JGI IMG/M metagenome (GOLD analysis project Ga0070734, IMG submission 66444) | Surface soil microbial communities from Centralia Pennsylvania, which are recovering from an underground coalmine fire - Coalmine... | ecosystem: Environmental > Terrestrial > Soil > Unclassified ... | reverse complement strand
GTTCTGGCCGTTGATCTGGAGCGGGGCCCCCTGGCCTATCACTTCCTGCCCGCAACCCAGCGGCTCTTTGGATGGAACGGCATGTTCGTGCACGACGGCCTGATTTCCGTTCAGGCCGCATTCAAGCGCGCCGAGCTTGAAGCACTGGCCCACCGCGCCGGACTCGCCCACGCGCGCGTCACCTCCCGGCGACCCTGGGGCCGCCTCGCCATGGTGGCGCCGCTGAACGAATCTGCCCGCTAACGCCGCCGAGCGCGCCAACCCAGCACGCAAATCCCCAGCAGCCCCACAAAACTCAAAATCGAACCCGCTACAAACGATCGCGGTAAGTAGGACAGGCGGATCTCGTGCCTGCCGCCCGCGACCGGAACGCCCTCGAGCGCGCCATCCACTTCGCGTATCTCGACAACCTGCCCGTCCACCCTGGCAACCCACCCGGTGGTAAAGGACTGGCTGATCACCACCAGCCCGTTGCACCCTAGCTGCGCGTTGATCGTCATGGCCCGCGAATTCATCCGCGTAATCGCCAACGCGTCCTGTGCCGGATCGCAGGCACCGAAAGCCGGAAACGGATCGGCCATCGTCACTGCGCGACGCAGATCGAAGCCCGGATCGCGAATACGCACGTTGGCCTCGCCTTCATTCTTCACGCCCACGGCTGAGTGAACTGTCCACACGCGCGGAAACGCCGCCGGATTCCGATACACATTTAGCCCCGACGTGCCCTGGAACACCAGCTCCTGCGCCCCGCCCGACGGCTTCTTGCCGACGTAATAAGCGACGCCCAGCAGGTTCTTGTCGCGCTCCTGAGACCAGTCCAAATGGACCACGTTCGCCAGCACGCTGGCCAGGTAACCATCCAGCACATCGATCCCGTACCAGTCGCCGAAATTTGCCTGCAGCGCGTCCGGATCGGTCTCGACCCGGAAAGGCCCCGGCTGTTGCTTCAAATATCGCGCGATGTCGGCGTTGACTTCGAACTGCTCCACCAGCCGGTGCCCGTTCTGGTTCCGTTGAAAGGTGTAGCCCGAATCGTTGCCAAGCTCGATCAGCATCAGCAGCACCAGCGCCGCGATGGCGTGCCCCCGCTCCAGGCGTCCTTTTGCAAATGCGAACAGAATCCCGGCGCCCACGATCGCGATGACGCCCACCAGCGCCGTCCGGTCGTCAAACTGCGCGCTGAGCTTGGCCGCCATCATCGACTGCACGAATAGAAACCAGAGCGCGAATCCCAGCACGGCAGCGCCCGCGGCGATCCGCACCTTCCACAGCGGCCGTTCCGCTGCGTCGAAAAACGCGTCCACGCCGAACGCCACCAGCACCACGAATCCGAGATGGAAAATGAAGATCGCCATGGAGGGGTTGCGCGCCTTTTCGACCAGCGGCACCAGCGAGTACAGAATCCCGTGAAAGATGTCGTGAAAGCCGAGCGACAGGAACAAGCCTCCCAACGCGATGGCCGTCGCGATCCGCGCCGCCCGATGGCGCCACGCCATGGCGAATCCTGCCAGAGCGAGCGCGAATGCAACCACGCCCACGAACGGATCGGCGTGCTCGGCCACTCCCGGAATGAAAATCCCAAGCAGCGACGCGGGCGTCATTGAATACTCGGTGTGCACGTTGTACGGCACCTTCTGATCCCATGCCAGCGCTTCCGGCGCGCCCGCCCATCTCAGCGCCCGTTTGCCGTATTCATAGGTCGGCAGCGTGAGCATGGCGCTCACCAGCGCCGTCGTTCCGAATGCCAATGCGGCCAGCCGTACGCGCCCCCAGCCGATCCGCCCGCCTTCCAGAATGTAGAACAGCCACACGCAGCCGATCGTCAGAGTTACAAAAAGCGGGATCTGATGATGGCCGCTCAACCAGGCCATGCCGAGCGCGCCGCCCGACAACGCCGCCTGGAACGCCGCCCAGCGCTGCTCCACCCCCGGGCGCACCGCCCTGAGCAAAAACATCAATACCAGCGGAGCCCACAACGCCCCGTTCACCATCTGCGGCCAATCCGTCGTTCCGATGTATCCGGCCAGTGAAAACACGATCCCTGCGATCAGCGACGCCGACTTCGACCGCCCTAAATCCCGGCACAGCGTAAAGCAGAACGCCATCGCCATGACGTGCACCACGATGAAATACCAATTGATGGCCGCGACCCTGAGGCCGCCGTTCTTCAGCGGCAACGCGAACAGCAGCCAGTTCAGCGGATACGCCGCGCCCGGCTGGCCTTGCGCGAGCAGCGGCTGCCCCATCCACTGGTGGGGTTCCCAAAGCGGCATCCGCCAGGCGTGAAATTCGCGCGCTTCGAACTGATACCAGGGCAGGACCTGCAGCGAGATGTCGCCCCGCCCCGCGCCAAACCAGCTGTACTGATCGGTAAGCGTGACCTTCCAATAGAAGCCGGCTGTGATGACGAGCATCAGTGCGCCCATCGCTACGCAGGCGCGCCACTTCTTAGGCGAGGTCTCCAAGACTCTCGATTATACAGAGGGGTGCTGGCGCATCGGTGCGAGCGCCGCGGCGGGCTTCATTCCATCCACTCGTGCAGAACCTTCACCACCCGTTCCCAGGTGGACGGCTGCTCCTCGGCGTCGCCGCTCAGCGCATGATTCAGGTGCGAAAGATTGAAGCTGATCATCAGCCAGGCCAGCAGCACACCTACCAGCATGTGCGCCGTCTTCAAACGCTTCTTCCCGCTGCTCGGCGGCTGATTGCGCGCCCTTTGCGCCCGCCGGTAGAGCATCGCCAGGCACAGAGCGAGTCCGAGAATGGTGATCGGTTGCATACGGCCTTTGCCCGTTCTATCGGACCCGTCCTCGGCGGACGGGAGAGTACGGAAGTGCTACGGCCAACCATCTAGAGCCCTCCGAACAGCCGCAAGCTCCAGTCGATCCGCTGTCATAATAATTGCTTGACTCGCACCATCCCCCTCATCGCTCTCACCTTGGCCCTCTCGGCCTGCGACCGCTTTCCAATCACCTACCCGCCTCCCGAACAACGCCACCCGGTGGAAGGCGCAAACCCCGCCGCGGGCAACATGATGATCGAGATGGACAGCCCCGACGCTTCCCAACACGTCGTCAAGGACGTCCGCGACAACCCCGGCGGGCTGTGGCGCTGGACCGGCCAGGAGCCGACGTTCAAAATACTCGTCTGGGTCACCGACAACATCAAGCTCAAAGCCGACTTCACGCTCTGGGATGAAGCCTTCAGGCAAACCGGCCCGCTCGACCTCCAGTTCTTCGTCAACGACAAACTGCTCGACGATGTCCGCTACACCACGTCCGGCCACAAGCACTTCGAAAAACCCGTTCCGCCGGACTGGCTCCCCACCGACATCGAATCCACCATTGCCATCAAACTGGACAAACTCTACGTCGCCCCACAAGACGGCGCTAAGTTCGGCATCATCCTTTCCCGGATCGGGTTCGAACAGTGATCCGGCCCCTCGCTTCGCTCCTGTTCGGCGCGATCTTCACGCTCGCCTCAGCCTGGGCGCTCGGCGCCATCATCCTCCGCCGTCTCGCGGTCTCTCTCGACGTCTGGGAACACCGCCTCTTCGCCTTCCTCACGGGCGCGGCCTCGCTCAGCATGGTCGTCTTCCTGATCTGCGCGGTGAAGCTCGCCCATCGCGGTGTCTTCCTCGCGTTGGGTGCGGCTCTCATCGGATACGCCCTCTATACCGGCGAACATCGTGGCGAAGCCAAACTTCCCCCGCTCGCTCTCCCGGCCCGCATCGTCTTCATCACCATATTCGGCGGCTTCGCGCTCTTCTATCTCACCCACGCGATGGCCCCCGAAATGAGCCCCGATGGCATGGCCTACCATCTCACCGAGGTGGCACGCTACGCCCGCGCCCACGGCTTCGTCGTGATCACCACCGATATGTTCGAAAACTTCTCGCAGGGCGTGGAGATGCTGTTCCTCGTCGCCTTCGAGTTCGGACGCCACTCCGCCGCCGCCCTGGTTCACTTCGGATTCTGGATCGTTCTTGCGCTGCTCCTGGTCAGCTACGGCCGCCGCATCGGCCGGCCGCTTGCCGGCGTCGCGGCCGCTCTATTCACCGCGCTTGCCCCGGTCGTCGCACTCGATGGATCCGTCGCCTATGTCGACGTCGCGCTCGCCGCAGTCCTCTTCGGCCTCTTCTATCTGCTCCAGATCTGGGACGATACCGGTGACTGCGGGTTTCTGATCCCGATCGGCATGCTCGCCGGATTCGCCTACGCCATCAAGTACACCGCCGGCCTGGCCGTTCCCTACGCGCTCGGCTACATCGCGTGGCGATCCTGGCGCTTGCGCCGGCCCGCTCTCAAAAACGTCCTCACCGTCCTGGGCCTGGCCGCCGCGATGATCGCCCCCTGGATGATCAAGAACTGGATCGAAGTCGCCAACCCTGTCTCGCCCTTCGCCAACCGGCTCTTCCCCAATCCCTACGTCCACATCTGGCAGGAAGAATCCTGGCGCCATTACCTCGCCCACTACGAGCTCACCGGCTATGGCGAGCTCCCGCTCCAGCTCACCGTCTTCGGCGACCACGTCTCCGGCTTCTTTGGGCCCCTCTACCTGCTCGCTCCGCTGGCCCTGCTGGCCCTGCGATTCCCCCCCGGCCGCCGCCTCCTTTTTGCCGCCGCACTCTTCGGCGTCACTTACTTCGGCAACGTCGGCGCGCGCTTCCTCATTCCCGTCGCGCCGTTTCTTGCCATGGCCCTGGTGCTGGCTTTCGCCGATATTCCCTTCCTGCTCCTCACCCTCATCGCGGTGCACACCATCGCGTCGCTGCCCAACGTGTATCAGGCCTACACGCGGCCCAACGGCAACTGGATGCTCGCCAAGGTATCGCCCCAAGCCGCGCTGCGCCTGATTCCGGAAGACAAATACCTAAGCGCCGAAAGCGCCGAGTACAACGTCGATCGCATGATTGACCAGCTCGTCCCGCCCGGCGAGCGCGTCTTTTCCTTCTACGCGCCCGGCACTTCCTATACCTCGCGCGAAGTCCTGGTCAGCTATCTCGGCGCCGAAAACGAGCTGCTGGCCGACACGCTGTGGACGCCGCTTTTCAACGATTTCCCGCCCACGCGCCGCCTGAGCTTCCGTTTCGCGCCGCGCCCCTTGCGTCACCTCCGCGTGATTCAGACTGAGGACGCGCCCTCCCAGCAATGGGCCGTCAGCGAACTGCGTGTCTTCAGCGCCGGGGACCGCGAAATCCCGCGCGCCCCGGGTTGGAGCCTTACCGCCAATCCCAATCCCTGGGACGTCCAGCGTGCCTTCGACAACAGCCCCGCCACGCGTTGGCGATCCTGGCAGGGCGCCTCGCCCGGCATGTACATCGACATCGGTTTCCCGCAGCCCGAAAACCCCGCCGAGGTGGTCGTCGAATCGTCCGGTGATACCTACAAAACGAAGATCCGCCTGGAAGGCCAGACCCCCGATGGTCAGTGGGTCCGCCTGTCCGACAATCCCGAAGAGACCGCCGAGCGCGTCCATTACAGCCTCCGCCGGGCCGCGACCTATGAGCTCAAAGCCCGGGGCGTTCGCTTTCTCCTGATCGATGATTCCGACTTGCGCGCCCACGATTTCCGCGCCTATTCCCAGCTCTGGGGCATCGAAAAGATCGGCGAGGCGGGGTCGCGCAAACTTTACTACATTCCGTAACCAGATGCCTCGCTACTTCCTCGGTGTTGACGGCGGCCAGTCCAGCACCGTCGCCTTGATCGGCGACGAGGCCGGCCGTGTGCTCGGCTCGGGCCATGCCGGACCGTCGCAGCACGTCGAATCGCCCGAAGAGCGCGCCCGCTTCGTCGGTGCGGTGCGCGATTCGGTCGCTGCTTCGGCCCGCGAAGCTCAGCTCGGCCCCTCCTCGCTCGAGTTCGAGTGTGCCGTTCTCGGTTTCAGCGGCGGTCCTGCGGGCAAGCGCCCGCTGCTCGACGAAATTCTTCGCGCGCACCGCCTGTCGATCGTAGACGACGCCGCCATCGCCCTCTACGGTGCTTTGGCCGGCGAACCCGGCATTATCGTCATCGCCGGAACGGGCTCCATCGCCTTCGGCCAGGCGCACGGAAAAACCGCTCGCGCCGGCGGTTGGGGCTATCTGTTCGGAGACGAGGGCGGGGCATTCGACATCGCCCGCCGCGCGCTGCGCGCCGCACTTCAGTTCGAAGAAGGTTGGGGTCCGGAGACGTCTCTCCGCGCGCGGTTGCTCTCAGAAACCGGTGCGGCCGACGCGAACCGCCTCATGCACCTTTTCTACACGCCGGAATATCCGCGCGACCGTATCGCCCGATTCGCCCGCCTCGTCGACGCGGAAGCCTCGAAAGGCGACGCCGTCGCCAATTCCCTCCTCGACGATGCCGCGCGCGACCTCAGCGCCCTGGTTCCAGCCGTCCGCAATCAGATCTTCAAACCGGACGAAGCGGTCCGCATCTCTTACATCGGCGGAACATTCCAGAGCGCCGCGCTGCTTGCCCGCTTCCGCGAACGGGTGGAACGCAACCCCAACAACAGCGTCACGCCTCCGCGCTACGGCCCTGCCGCCGGAGCCCTGCTCGCAGCCTATCGCGACTCAGGCCTCGCCGTGTCGCTCTCCAACGTACCTCAGGAAAAAACATATGCCTCATAATGTCCACGACTTCGAGATCAACCTCCACTGGACCGGCAACACCGGACAAGGCACCGCCGACTACCGCGCTTACAGCCGCGATCACGAGATCACCGCGCCCGCAAAGTCGTTCCTCATCGCCGGTTCCGCGGCCAGAACATTTCGCGGTGACGCCACACGCTACAATCCCGAGGAACTCCTCATTGCCGCTTTGTCGGCCTGCCACATGCTGTCTTTGCTGCACCTGTGCGCCGACGCCGGTATCACGGTCACCGAATATCGTGATATCGCATTCGGCCGTATGGAGCTGCAACCCGATGGATCCGGGCACTTTACCGAAGTATCATTGCATCCGGATATGTTGATACGTGAGCCGGAGCGCGTCGCCGAAGCCATCGAGCTGCACCACAAAGCGCACCAGCTCTGCTTCATCGCCAACTCGGTGAACTTCCCCGTTCATGCCGTTCCCAAGGTGACAGCCGCATGAATCTGGCATAATTAGTAGATGAGCGCCCCGAGCGCAGTCGCGGATCTTCTGGGCCGCGGCCGGCAGCGGCAGGTCCGCTACCTGCTGGTTCAGGGTATCTCTGCGGCCTTGGCGGTCGCGCTCGCCGGCTTCTTCCTGCTTCTCATCCTCGGGACTCAAATTCTCAACTGGTATTGGCTTGCGATTCTGTTCGCGGTGGGCCTGGCCGCCGGGGCCTGGCGCGCGCGCAACACGCTCCACTCCCGTTACGAAATCGCGCAGGAGATCGACGCCCGCCTCGGCCTGCATGACGCCATCTCCACCGCTTACTTCTTCGACCTTCATCCGGGCCGTACCGCTTCGCCGCCCGACGTCATCGAGCACCAGCGCGCCGCCGCCGAACGGCTCGCTGTCACCGCCGACCTCGGCCGCGGCCTTCCGTTTGTCATTCCCCGGACCGCCTACGTAAACGCCGCGCTCTCGCTCGCCGTCTTCGCCATGTTCGGCCTGCGCTATGGGATCACGCGCAGCATAGACCTCCGCGCCGCGCTGGTGCACGTCAGCTTCGACGGTTTCTTTACGCCGTCCCGTCAGATCGCCAAGGCCGAAAGGCGGCCCGGCGGCGCGCTTCCGCTCGGTGACGACGGCCGTGATGCACAAGGCCTGCCGTCTGAGCCCGGTGACGCGCCATCCAATCCGGATCAGATGTCGGATTCCAACCGCGACGCGCTCAGTTCGCCCGACGACAAGTCCGGCTCGAAAGCCGACTCCAAGAAAAATTCCTCCGGCGACAGCCCCGACGATTCGCAGGGCCAGGATCCCATGAATTCGGCGGGCAAGAACAACGGGCAGAAAGGCGCTCCCGATTCTTCGGACAAGGAAGGCAACACGCCCGGCGAGAACGCCAAGGATTCGAAGAGCGGAAGCCAGCCCGGATCGAACAACGGCGAAAACACCAGTCTCGCCGACCGCATGAAGGACGCCCTGTCCAGCCTGCTGTCCAAGCTGAAGCCCCAGTCCAACTCCAGCCCGGGATCGTCCCCGCAGCAGAATAATAACAATCAGTCCGCCCAGCAGAAGAACCAGCAGGGCAAGGACTCCAAAGGCAAAGGCGACTCAGGCGACCAGCAGTCGGATTCCAACGACGGCGGCGATTCCGAGGCCGGCGAGCAGTCCGCCAGCGCGCCCCAGCAGGGTTCGGCGAACCAGAGCGCTTCGAACAATCCATCGCCCGACGGCGCCAACGGCATCGGCCGCCAGGACGGCGACAAGTCGGCCCGTGAAGCCGCGCAGCAGGCCGCCATGGGCAAGATCAGCGAGATCATCGGCAAGCGCGCCGCCAATATCAACGGCGACGTGATGGTCGAAGTGGCGCCCGGCAAGCAGCAGTTGAAAACCCAGTATTCCGAGAGCAGCGCCACCCACACCGATTCGGGCGGCGAAGTCAATCGCGACGAAATCCCGCTCGCCTACCAGCACTACGTCGAGCAGTATTTCGAGCAGGTGCGCAAGGCGCCCGCCGACAAAGGCAAACTCGATCCCAAGGCCAAGGGCTCGGGCAACTGATTATTTTTTGTCTTTGTTTTGCGCGATCGATTCCGCCAGGTAGTTCACCACCTTGGCGTCGTCGCGCGCTACTTCGTAGTATGCCGCCCGCAGCAGCTGGTCTTTGCGGTTGAGCAGGGTCTCGCGGATGTTCTGCTGCACGCGCGGATCGGATAATTCGCGCTGGCCGGCCGGCTCCTTGGAATAGACCTTGAAGACGCGATATCCCTCCGGCGTTTTTACCACCGACGTGATCTGCCCCGGCGCCGCGGCTTGAATCACCCTCTTGATTTCGGTGTTGGCCTTCTCGAGCGCCGATTCGGGCACAAATCCCAGGTCGCCGCCGTTCGGCGCCGACGACGGGTCTTCTGAAAAATTCTGCGCCAGCCCCCCGAAATCCTCGCCCTGCCGCATGCGCGCCACCAGCATGTCGATTTTCTTGCGCGCCTGATCGTCGTTCTGCGCCTTGTCGTTCTTCAGATTCCGCACGCTCGGATCGGGCATCGGCGTCACCACGATCTGCGCCAGGTGCACCTGCGGCTCCGGGAAATTGAAGCTGCTCTTGTTGGCGTTGTAAAAATCGGTGACGTCCTTGTCGGAAATCGAAATGTGCGAAGTAATTTCCTTGTTGATCAGCTTGGTGACGCTCAGGTCCTGTTTCAGCTGCGCCTTCATGTCGGCCACCGACATTTTGCGCGCGTCCAGCTGTTTCTGGAATTCTTCCTGGGTGTAGGGAGCTTTTAATTCCGCAAAACGCGCTTCCACGTCGGCGTCGGTCGCCATCAGGCCCAGCTTTTCGGCCTGCTGCAGCATGATTTCGTTGTCGATCAAGGTCCGCAGCACTTCCAGCTTCTGGATATCGGTCTGGTCGTCGCTCGGATGGTCGGTTGCCGAAGTGAATTGCGCCTGGAACCGTTTATCGAGCTCGCCGTAGGTGATGGTGCGCCCGTTTACGGTCGCGGCGACGTTAGAAGGGACCGCGCGCTTGCAGGCCGGCAGGAGGACGAAAGCGAATGTCGAGAGCAGGGCCAGAAGGGAGCGGAGCATTCGCTTGATGAAACCATTCTACAGGAATTTGTCATTTGCACTGCGGCTCCGCCGCCAGATGCGCATCGCGCGCGGTGGCCTGCACCAGGTTGAGCAGAGCCGCCGGCTGGCAAGGTTTTGCGATATAAGCGTCCATTCCAGCCGCAAAGCAGCGCTCCTGGTCGCTCTTCATGGCGCCGGCCGTCATGGCGATGATCGGCACGTGGCCGCCGCAGGTTTTTTCCTTTTCGCGGACCCGGCGCGTGGCTTCCAGGCCGTCCAGTTCCGGCATGTGAATGTCCATCAGGACCACGTCGAACGGTTCCCGGTCGAGCGCCTGCACCGCTTCCAGGCCGGTGTTGGCCACCGCGACCTTGCAGCCGCGCCGCTCCAGAATGCCCGCGGCGAGCCGCACATTCACCGGATTGTCCTCGGCCAGCAGCACCCGCAAAGGCAGCATCGGCGGGGGCGGTGCGGCCAACTCCCTGCGGACCGGTAACTCGGCGCGGGCCGGTCCAAACACGGCCGTGAAGTGAAACTCGCTGCCCCGTCCCGGCTCGCTGTCCACCCACATGCGCCCGCCCATCAGTTCCGCCAGCCGCGACGAAATGGTCAGGCCCAGTCCGGTGCCTCCGAAGCGGCGCGTGGTGGAGGCATCCGCTTGCGAAAACGCTTCGAAGATGAGCTTATGTTTCTCCGGCGGAATCCCGATTCCGGTGTCCTTCACCACGAAGTGCAGCAGAGCCCCGTCGCCGGAGATCGGCTCGGAGGCAACGCGGGCCTCCACCGAGCCTTTCTCGGTGAACTTTACGGCGTTGCCGACCAGGTTCATCAGGATTTGCCGCAGGCGCCGCTCGTCGCCCCGCACTTTCGACGGTACATCGGCGGCAATTTTCCAGTCGATCTTCAAGCCTTGCTGGCTGGCCCGGGATGCAAATGTTTTGGCCACGCTCTCAACCAGCGCCGCCGGATCGAAATCCACGGGATCCAGATCCAGCTTCCCGGCTTCGATCTTGGAAAGGTCCAGAAGGTCGTTTAGAATCCCGAGCAGCGACTCGGCCGACTTCTTGGCCAAGTCCAGGCACTCGCGCTGCTCCCCGGTCAAATTGGTCTCTAGCGCCAGCTCCAGCGTGCCCAGAATGCCGTGCATCGGTGTGCGAATTTCGTGGCTCATGTTCGCCAGGAACTCGCTCTTGGTGCGGTTGGCGGACTCGGCAGCATCGACGGCCTTGAGCATCTGCGCTTCGGCGAGCTTTTTGCGCGTAATATCCTGGACCACCAGGCAGACGGTCTGCGCCACGCCTGCGTTTTTGAGCGGACGGAAGCGGGTGTGGTACCAGCGCTCCTGGCCTTCCATTACGGCCGAGGTGTCGCGCTCCTCAGATCGCCCCGTTGCGAGCACGCGCGCCACGGTCTCGAGGACCTCGGACACGGCGTCCCGTCCCAGAATCTCGCTGCATGAGCAGCCCAGGAACTCTTCCTTCGGGCGCTCCAGTTTGGCCTCATTATGCGTCCAGATATTCAAGATGTTGCCGTCTCGATCGAGCTCAATGACATAATCGTCGAGGGAATTCACGATGGTCTGCAGCCGCGCCTCGCTGGTCCGCGCGGCATCCTCGGCAGCGCGGCGCCGCGAGATGTCAAGAACGAATCCGATGACGCGCCGGCCATGGCGGTCGAGTGCCGCCAGCCCCATGAGAATAGGAACCCGCGTGCCGTCCTTGCGCAGATATTCCAGTTCCACTGCCGGCGTGGCACCGAGCCGCGCCAGCTGAGCGTGCAGGCCCTGGCTGGCCGTGCGCGATTCGGGCGCGAGCAGCGCGTCCCACAGTACCTGGTGCGATTCGAACTCCGCCCGTGTATAGCCGAACATGTTGAGAAACGCGTCATTCACATGCAGCAATTCGCCGGCATCGTTCCCTACCAGCACGCCGACGACGTTGGATTGCGCCAGCACCGTCGGCAGGCCCATGGTCAGCGGTCCCCACATCGAGCGCGATAGCGACCAGACGTAGCCGCCGAAGGCCGCCAGCGTGACGACCACAGCGGCCATGATCAATTTCTCGTCCCGTGCCGCCGCAGCGGCCAGATGCACGCTCGGGACGCTCTTCAGCCTGGCGATCGAGTAAACCGCGAAAGCTCCTATGGCGATGACGGGGATCAGCGCAAGGAGCCCCAGCCCGATGACCTTGCACCGCAGCTGATTGGAGCAGCTCATATCGCCTTTTGGGTCCTGCGCCGATCAAGGCACGGCCGAGGCCAAGCGTAAGAGCTTGAAAAAGCAAAAGGGCCTAAGGGAAAATACTGGTGAATTCTAGCCCACTTTTGGGGCTTTGGCCCCAAACGAATGGCGGCGCGCCCGGGTACGAGTTGACAAAGAGTACTCTCCATCCGATAGGCTTATCGGAGCGTTCCCGGGTTCTTTGAGCGCCGGATTATTGGGTGGAAACGACCTTGGAATCCACCTGGAATTTCCGGTAATTGCTCCAGGTCAATTCCTGTTCGAGCGCAACTTTTTTCACCAGTCCGAGGCGGCCGGATCCGCTGATGGTCTCGCGTTTGGGGAGCCAGATTTCATCGTTGACGCGCGTTTGCTCAAAGACGAGCTTCGCGCCGGCGTTGAGGCGCGCCAGGAAGAGTCCCCAGGAGATGACGTCGGTGGTTTCGGCCTCGAGCCGCACCCACTGGTAGTCGGCCTTATCGATCCAGATTTTGCCGCGGATCTTGAGCAGCGCTTTCGCGTCGCGCCGGCGGGGCTGGTAGCCGGGCTTGGGAATGGCCGAGATGACCCAGGCGTCCCAGCCGTCGACCTTGGCGTCGCCTTCGAGCGTGAAGTTATAAAGATCCGGGATCTCGCGTAAGAACTCGCGATCCTCGGCGCGGCGCTGGTCCTGCTGCTGCTGCCGCTTGGCGCGCTGCTCGGCCGTTTCGTGCGCGAGCTTGGCGGTGGCGCGGTCGAGCTTCTCCTGCTCCCGGCGCTTTTCGCCGTCGGTGAGCGGCTGGCCGTTGCGCTCCAGCATGCGATGATGCGCCTCGCCGTAGAGGACCACGGTTTCCCACTTGTTCTCGTCCTCGGACCTGGTGTGGCCGGAGCCATCCAGACGGCGCTCGATCTCGGTCGCGATCCAGGTGTAATTTTTCATCTCGGCCCAGTTGGCCTGATCCAGCGCGACGGATTTTTCCACGATGGCGCGAGCGTCTTGCGCCGGGCAGGGCAGCGCGGCCAGAGCAAGCAATAGAACTGCGGCAAACCGCAATGCGCGCTCCTAGGCTTGCGACCACTCGTGACCGATGCGCGTGGTCACGATGCGATCGGCGTGTTGAGACGCGGCGTCCACCAGCCGTTCCACCGGCTCGAAATACGGCTCGCGGCTCAAGCGGAAGGTTTGATGATGCACCGGCAGCAGCGCTTCGGCGCGGCATTCGGCGGCCATCCTCCAGGCCTGTTCGGGCGAGCAGTGGACGTGAATCCAGGGATCGTAGGCGCCGATGGGCAGGATGGCAAGATCGAGCGGCTTCGAAGAGCGCAGTGCGCGGAACGAATCCGTGTAAGCGGTGTCGCCGCCGAAGAGCACGCGATGTCGGGCGGTTTCGATCAGATAGCCGTTGAAGCCGCGGTGCACGTCGGTACGCATGCGCGCGCCCCAGTGATTGACGCGCAGGCCGCGGATCTCCGCCCCGCCGACGCGGGTCTGCTCGTCCCATCCGAGCTCCTGAACGGATTTATAGCGGCGCGGGCGCAGCAGATCGCGCGTGTTGCGCGCCGTGACCACGGCGGTGCCGCGATGCTCCAGGCTGCGCAAAGTGGCGAGATCGAAGTGATCAAAGTGCGCGTGCGAGAGCAGGATCAGGTCGATGTGGGGCAGTCCGGCTTTGTTGACGGCGGCGGCCACGATGCGCTTCAGGCCTACGGTGACGGGGCCGACGCGCGGTCCGCAACGGTCGCCGAGAACTGGGTCGGTGAGAACGGTGAAGCCGTCGATTTTGAGCAAGACCGTGCTGTGCCCGAGCCAGGCGGCGTGCAGCCCGTGATCCGGCCATTTCTTGGGGTTCGGCGTGAAGGGAGGCGCTGCGACGATGCGGCATCCGGCGGCTCGGTAGCGGCGAAAGAAATCGGGGACCTCGTGGCGCGCGAACTTCGCGGCTCCGGCGATCTGAACCAGCTTTTCCTGGGGAGTAGCCCTACGTCGTCGCGGGTGCTGATTGGGTCTTGCGGGGAACATCAGGAGAATATCGGCAGAACAGTCCTACTAGTCCAAGTATGACACCCAATAGACTGATTGTCTTGGCTCTCGTGGTCTGCGGTGTTCTTGCGGCGCGAGTGGATGGGGGGCATGCGGCCTACGTCGGCGGCACAATCGCACAGATCCCCTCAGGCTGCGACGGCCTCGTTCAGGCCACCGATCCTCAATATTTTGGGCAATAACTACCTTGACAAATCCAACGATTCAGGCAATACTAAATCATGGCCAGCGAACCGAAAACACTCCAGGAAGCCCTGATCTACTTCGCCGACGCCAAGAACTGCCGTGAGTACTTGGTTGCTCGCCGCTGGCCGAACGGCGTCACCTGCCCGCGATGCGGCTCCGACAAGGTAGCGTTCATGGAGAAGTACAATCGCTGGCAGTGCAACAGCAAGACTCACGCGAACCGTCAATTCACATCGAAAACCGGGACGATCTTTGAAGACTCCCCGCTTAGCTTGGATAAGTGGCTGGCTGCGATGTGGCTCCTAGTGAACTGCAAGAACGGAATCTCCAGTTACGAAGTGGCCCGTGACCTCGGAGTCACCCAGAAGTCGGCTTGGCACATGATGCACAGAATCCGGCTGGCCATGCAGGACGACCTCACTGGTGGAATGCTGGAGGGCGAAGTCGAAGTGGACGAAACCTTCATCGGCGGCAAGATGCGCAACATGCACCAGAGCCGCAAGATTCGCACCCAGAAAGAGCATGGCCGCATGGGTCCCAAAACCATCGTGGTCGGATTGCTGGAACGTGGCGGCAATGTCCGCGCCACTGTTGCAGCGGATCGCAGCAAGGAATCCATGCAGGAGATCGTTGGCAGCAACATCCAGAAGGGCGCGGAGATTTTTTCCGACGAGCATGGCCGCTTCTGGAGCATGGACGACTATACGCACCAGATCGTGAACCACCTGGAGAAGTACGTTGAGGGCAACGTGCATACGAACGGTCTTGAGAATTTCTGGAGCCTGTTGAAGCGTGGCCTTGCTGGAACCTACGTTTCGGTAGAGCCGTTCCATCTGTTCCGCTACGTCGATGAGCAGGCATTCCGATTCAACAACCGGAAGGGTCTGAATGACAGTGACCGCTTTGACCTCGCAGTGCGCAGCGTCGTGGGAAAGCGCTTGACTTGGGCCGAAGTCACCGGCAAGGTGGCAGAATGTCAAGCGCCACCGTCCGCTAACTAACAAAGAGCGCCAACGCCAAAACAGAGGAAAGCGGAAATGATTTATCCTCTGCTTTTCCTCGGAAATTAGCACTCTCTAGAACAGACTGCTATTGAATTGTTTTTGTCGGTCTGATACGATGTGGAGTGCTTTGACCGAATGGGACGCTTGCAGGCGTCCCGGTCATGAGGCAGGTAAGACTCCCTCAGAGTACCGGGTACACCCAAAAAAGTCAAGCAAAAATAGGCAGCTTGAAGTGTGTCCTAAAAAATTAGATCAATGAAATAGAGGAACAAAGATGCAGAAGGAAACGACGTTTCAAGGACCCTATGTTGGAGCAGCCTTTCTCTGCGAGAAGGTTTTGATGGAAGCAGGCAACGTTCCAACATTCGTGCGAATGGTAGATCGTTTTACTGTACCAATGTTTTCACAACCTATACCGCCAGGTTTTCAGCTCCCACCTAAAATCGTGCAGGCTCAGTTGGTACTGCTGCTTAGAGCAGGGGACATTGGCGCAGGAAGACACACTATCACTATCAAACTAGAAAAACCGGACGGATCGTATGGGCCTGACCAATCAGCACCAATCTTCTTCCAAGGAACTGGCGAGAACGGTGCGATGCTTCAAGTGCCAATTTTCATTCCAACGCCGGAGGAGGGGCTTTACTGGTTCGAAATCTACTTCGAGCAAGTCACTTTGCTCTCGCGGGTTCCCATGCGGGTGTTGTTTCAACCCGCAATCTTTCAAGCACCCATGGGTCCGCTTTCCGAGGAGTAGTCAATGTTGTTCCCGTTGCTATTTCGGTCACAGAGGAGTTGTCCCCCGAAGCTGCTAGGACCATTTTTTCTGTGGTTACGAATGGCTGCGTTAGAACAACCTCCCGCAACCGTTCGCGTAAAGAGGCTTGGGAAATTTTATTGCCAGCATGCAAGGCCAGTAACGCTTCCATGGTTTCAGCTTTGTATTTGGCGTCACCGTCCGCATCCTCAAGCAATTCCACAATATTCTCTGGAAGATCTACTTTGCCCGATTTGTCGAACAGGTAAGAGTCCAGCGCCGCTCGGATCTGTTCAAGGCTGGTGCTCATGAAAAAATCTCCTCAACATAGAACGATACCACAAACACAAGATCAACTAAGAGATCGGTTCGTCCTAGAGAGGCTAGAAAAAACCCTTAGTCTTGAGTGCCATTGTGAGGTCACGGATCCTTTTGATGCAGGCTTCTCTTGGTGGGAAGAGGTCATCGAAGTGAAAAGAGAAAACTACACTGACCGGGAAACAGGTAAGAGGAAGGCCCTCATATATTGGACCAAGGAAGGTGAACCGCTAATCATTAAGTTAACTTCGAATGGAGTGGTATACCAGTGGGACCACACTCCCGCAACGAAGGACTGGCATTCGTACAATTATAAATCAGACGTATGATAGTTTTGGAACTATGAAACCCGCCAATCCCCCTATCGAAGTTCCTGGCTGTACTCCCTTCCAGAAGATGGACAACCTCTTCCGCGCCGTCGTCGCCGTCCCCAAAGCCGAGATCGACCGCCGCGAAGAGGAATGGAAGAAAACGCAAGGCAAGAAGCGTAAGAAAGCAGCGAAGGGATAGCAGCCTCCGCTACCGGCTCACGGACGACGCCAGAGCCTTTGCTGTTCGTTAGCAGCACCTAGATAGTACATCAGGCTGTCAAGTTTTCTCACGATTTCAATGGTGATATGCTTTTTCAGACCGCACGGAGGGCGGAAAGATGCAAGAACAGACAGCTATCCAAATCCTGAATGCGCTCGTAAGAATCTCTGGTAGCCTAGACCAAATCAGAGTTACGCTCCAGCATGGCTAATCAACCGAAGACTCGTTAACCAATGAAATCGGAAACGAGTGGAGCAGTTCCTTAACGGCACCCAAGGCACATAAGACCTCCACCCGACTGGCACCCGAGTCCTGAATCAGACCCAGAATCCGAGCGGTCAAGATAACCGCCATGTTTCCCGACCGCACCAGCCTGTCAAGTGCTGGATCACTCTGCTGACCTGTCACGTCATCCGATGGTTGCATATCGCTCTGGATTTGTCTACGTAGTTATTGCCATATTTTGTCTTTTATTCTCATCATGCTAGCTGGCGGGTGCCGTACGACCGGATTAATTTGATCGAGTATGGGCAAAAAGTGGACCGCAGGTTCCTGGCGGCGGTGCTGATCTCGCCGCTGATGCTGCTGGCAAAAAAGCGCGAGCATTTCCTGACGGTAGGTTATTCCGACGACGACGAGCATCAGCAGGCCATGATCTTCCGCGTGGACAAAGATGACATCCGCGCGATCCTGGTGAGTCTCGAGGCGCGGACCGGCCGCAAGGTCGAGTTTCAGGACGACGATGCGCGCCGCGGCGGGAAGGGGTGAGTCATGCTGTGGTTGTCCGGTTTGCTCTTCTTGCTGGCCCCGATCGAGAAGCCGCCCGCGCCGGTACCCGCTGAGGATCGAACGGCGGAAGAAGCGGGCGACGCGCAGCTTGCCAGAGTGCGGCGGATTTATATCGACACATTGACAGGGGGCGATGCCGCACTGAAGATCCGCGACCTGCTGATGACGAGCCTGCAGAAATCGAAGCTTTTCGTCATCACTGAAGACGAAGACAAGGCCGACGCGGTGCTGAAGGGCTCGGCCGGCGACGAGGTTTTTAACGAGACACACCAATCGTCGGACGGGATCAACGCTCATACACAGTTTGGGACATCGGAGAGCGAGGGCTTGCGGAACTACTCGAACAGCAGCAGCAGCCATTCGGGCGGCATGAGCATCGGCGAGAACGAGAGCACGCGCTCAGAAGAGCACAAGCACGAGGCTTTGGTGACGGTGCGGTTGGTCAACAAGGACGACGACGTGGTCTGGTCGGCGACGGCGGAGAGCCT
>Ga0070734_10003159_pt1 | contig 17948 bp, 16 predicted proteins | sample Coa_R1_8_FD_66444 | JGI IMG/M metagenome (GOLD analysis project Ga0070734, IMG submission 66444) | Surface soil microbial communities from Centralia Pennsylvania, which are recovering from an underground coalmine fire - Coalmine... | ecosystem: Environmental > Terrestrial > Soil > Unclassified ... | reverse complement strand
TTTGATCACGCGCTTTTATGTGGGATGCTTTATTTGGTGTGTGCGCACGCACAACCTATTCGCAAATACGTTCCTGAAATGGGTCTGCGGAGTGCGCATGGGATTCCAGCCAACTTCAACATGACGGGGCCTTTACCGGCACATTGGAGCGGAAAAGTCTTGATTGGAGTCGAGGAAAATCACTCCAAAGGGCCGCTTATCTTCGTAATCGACAGAGATGGTCGGCGCGATCAGTTTTCGTTCAGCTTGCCGAATGCTGAGACGATCTACGTGCATGGTCTCGATATCAACTCGACCGGTCGTGTCGCTATTGTCGGTGGTGCGGTAAGCGGTGACGCACGTGCAGGATCTTTCCTTGCGCTTGTGGCACACGACAGGAAAAGCCAAAGTGTGATCCGTACCTGGCCGTACGTCCCCTGGGAAGTGGCATTTGTGCCAGACGGGTCTCTCTGGGCAGTGGGCTACACCTTTCACGACACCGAGGATCGAGTGGTAAAACCCAATGTCCTTGCGCATTTCGACAGTGATGGTAAGTTGCTGGAAAGTTTCCCTGTGCAGGCAAAATCAGAGTTCGCCGGCCACTCAGGCGCACTACAGTACTCCTTCCTACGGGCCTCATCCGACCGAATGGGATGGTTCACGAATGGTTTGGAATACATCGAATTCTCATTTGATGGGAAGGAGATCGGAAGGTACGACGGACCTGACGTGTCGGACCGCGAAGAATCAATTCGGAGAGGCGGCTTCGGTCTGAGCAACGACAATGAGGTTCTTTTCAGCACAATTGAGAATGCCTCGGTTGCGGCGCGACCTGCAACCAACCCCTCGAAGCCGAATCGGAAAACGTGGTCCTTGGATCGGGAGACGCGACGCTGGGTTCAGACCCAGATCCTGGACGATACTCTTCCGGCATGGAGTACCGTACTTGGATTCGACGGTTCGACGCTTGCCGTCACCGGAGAATTTCACGAGATTCGGCGTTACAATCGATCCGGCTACGACGGAAGTCGCTAGAAAATGTCGCCTGTTTTACACTCTTACATGACAGTGAGGACAGTGTTTCGCAGGCCAGATTCTTAAGAGCGTGGGCGTAAGGAGTTATAGATGCAACATAGGGCTATCGCAGTCGGCGTCGCGTGTTTATTAGGGCTCGGGAATGTAGGCTTTTACTTCTTAATTCATGCGCAACACCCGTCGCCTTTGAGGCCCACACAGTTCATGACTGCGTCCGGTCTACACCTCCCCGACTTTTTTAGCGGACTTGACCCCGATCCACAGCGGTTCAATTCAACGAGGACGCAAAATTCAAATTCCTCGGACGCATCCGGATGCGCTTCGGCGAAATCCGGTTTTTTGATCAAGTGGTTGTCCATATTTAATCCGTCCACGGTGCACGCACAGACTGGATGCACGCCGACATCCTGCAATGGAACTCAAGCGGTCAATACGACCCTCCCTTGTTCCGGTGCCGGATGCGAGAGCCAAACTTTCGAATCCACCTTGACCGACGTGACATCGGACCTTGGAGACTACAATATTGGCTCCACTGGGTGCCCTTCATGTGTGAATCATCCATGTCAAATCCGGACGTGTGCCGGTCCTCCGCCTTGCACCACCTGCGACGGCGCTAACGACCCCGCCTGTGGCCCTGGACACTTATGCACGAACGGCTGCTGTGGCCCTCTTATTTGTAACGGTGGGTTCGCCTGCGAGTCATCCCAGGATTGCGAGGGAAGCACGTGCATGCCCGACCACTGCTGTGATCTCAACGGCGACTGTGGGAAAGGAGCGAGAAAGTGTCCCAACGGAGAGTGTCTGCCAGAAACCCAAACTTGCCCGCCTAGTCCCATCGTGCTTGACACCTCCGACCAGGGATTCCATCTCACCAGCCTCGCCAAAGGCGTGCAATTCCGAGTGCTCCCTGGCGGTCCCCTGCAGCAAATGAGTTGGACGGATGCGAATTGGCAGAATGGATGGCTCGTGCTTGACCGTAACGGCAACGGCACCATCGACGACTTCACCGAACTCTTCGGTGACTTAACGCCGCAGCCTCCAAGTAACACGCCAAACGGCTTTTTGGCACTATCGGTTTTTGACAGCGTGTCCAACGGCGGCAACGGAAATGGCTTCATTGACCCCGAAGATGCCGTCTACTCGCGTCTGCGAGTTTGGATCGACGCGAACCACAACGGCATGAGCGAGACGAACGAATTGCATACACTCCAAGACCTCGGCATTTTCAAAATCGGTCTGAAATTTCATCAAACGCCTTTCGTCGATCAATACGGAAACCAGTTCCGTTACAAAGGGAGTGTCTGGGACGGCGGTGGAAACGAGAAAGACATCTGCTACGACGTGTTTCTCCAAATTCAGGTGAACTGATGACCGTCACCCAAGCGGCTTTGAAGGCGTTTCTTAACTGTTTCATCGGAGGATGCACTCTGTTTTTCGACTGGGCACCAATTCTGCAAGCCGAATCGTCGGTTTGTCCCCAAGGGTTCACCGAAAAGCAGAAAAAAGAGATCACGCAATACGTCCGAAAGAGGTACAAGCTTGCCGATACAATCGATCTGACCCTAAAGAGTCAAACAACCGTTCGAAATACCTGCTTTCGGGAACTAACGTTCCAAGGCAAAAGTGCGTTCAAAACATGGGAACTGGCGCTTTACGCCTCGCCGGACGGGCGCTTCCTAAGCAGCGATCTGTTCGACACCACACTAGATCCAGCCGTCGAACAGCGTGCGAAGGACGAGGCTCTTATCAAAGGGCTGGTCCAAGGCCCCAGCGCCACGCGTGGTCCCACGAATGCGGCCGTCACGATTGTGGAATTTTCGGACTTCGAATGCCCTTTCTGTCGTAAATTCGCTCTCATTCTCGATGAGGCGTTGTCGAGTGACGCAAAGGATGTACGCGTAGTCTTCCACCATCTCCCGCTTTCCATGCATCCGTGGGCGCGCGTGGCGGCTGAGGCGGCAGGCTGCGCCCAATTGCAGAGCAACGAAGCCTTCTGGTCAATGCACGATCGGATTTTTGAGAATCAGGGGACGATCACAACGGAGAACGCAAAAAAGAAGCTTGCCGATTTGGCGAAGACAGCCAAAGGTGTATCTTCGGCCGCATTTCAAAAGTGCACCGATGCTGGGATGTCCGTCGGCCTCGTGATGAAAGACATGAACCTGGCGGAATCGAATCAAATCAATGCTACACCAACCGTCTTCATCAACGGCCATCGCATCAAAGGCGTGGAAAGCGCCGGGAGATTGCGCGAAATGATCGCGGATGCGCGGAAAGAAGCTGCGTCTCACACAGCGTCCGCCGCCACCTCTGGCACGCGTTAGGCATAAACCGCGCGCTAAAATCCAAACATGAACGCTCCTGCGGACGCTTGGCCCGCCCTCGCGCTCGACTCCTGGCAACCCACCTACGACACCCTTCATCTCTGGACCCAAATCGCCGGCAAAATCCGCCGCACCCTCACGCCGCTCGTCAATCACTGGTGGAACGTCCCCCTTTACGTCACCGCCCGCGGGCTCGCCACATCGCCCATCCCATACGGCGATCGCACCTTCGAAATCACCTTCGATTTCATCGCTCACCAACTCCGCATCGAGACTTCCGAAGGCGCAACCAAACTGCTCGCCCTCCGCCCCGTGTCCGTAGCCGAGTTCTACCGCGAGCTCATGGATGCGCTCCCAGTCGATGTAAAGATTCACGCCACGCCCGACGAAATCGCAAACCCAATCCCCTTCGCCGAAGACACAACCCACAAATCGTACGACCCCGACGCCGCCCACAAATTCTGGCGCATCCTGGTCACCGTCGATTCCATCTTCAAAGAATTTCGCGGACGCTTCCTCGGCAAATGCAGCCCGGTCCATTTTTTCTGGGGCAGCTTCGATCTCGCCGTAACTCGCTTTTCCGGACGCCCCGCGCCCGCTCGACCCGCGGCCGACGCCATCACGCGCGAAGCCTACTCCCACGAATGCATCAGCGCCGGATTCTGGCCCGGCGGCGGCGATATTAAAGGCCCGGCCTTTTACGCCTACGCCGCCCCCGAACCGTCCGGCTACAAAACCGCCCGCGTGCAGCCCGAGCAAGCCTTCTATCACACCGGCATGTCCGAATTCTTCCTGATGTACGACGACGTCCGCAGCGCCGATAATCCAAAAGCCATGCTGCTGGATTTTCTCCAAACTACATACGCCACCGCCGCCGACCTAGCCAACTGGGACCGATCCGCTCTTGAACGCACCGCTACCGGCTCGCGACTGTAAGGGAGCCGGTGCTTTACTAAATAATATGCCCCAACAATGCTCCCATCTCGACGAAATCAAAATCACCACCACAACCTCGCATGTCTGCCCCGAATGCGTCGCCATGGGCGATCGCTGGCTGCACCTCCGCCTCTGCCTCATCTGCGGACATGTTGGCTGCTGCGATTCGTCCAAGAATAAACACGCCACCAAACACTTCCACGCCGTGAAGCATCCGCTCATCCGCTCCATCGAGCCGGGCGAACGCTGGATCTGGTGCTACGTCGACGATACATCGCCAGGCGAGCTGGAACGCTAATGTCCGAAGTAATCGTCGAAGGCAGCGCAGCAGGCTTCGCGCAGAGCATCACCGTCGGCCGCCATCACTTGCCCTCGGATGAACCAGTCGAAGCCGGTGGCCAGGACTCTGGCCCATCCCCGTACGCCCTCTTGCTAGCCGCGCTAGGCTCCTGCACGTCAATGACGCTTGGACTTTACGCCCGCCGCAAACAATGGCCGCTCGAAAACGTAGTCGTGCGCCTCACCCACTCACGCGTCCACGCCGCCGATTGCGCCGATTGCGAAAGCACCAAATCACTGTTGGATCACATCGATGTCCAAATTCACTTGGTAGGAGAAAAACTTACGAAGGAACAACGCGCCCGCCTGCTGGAAATCTCAGAAAAATGCCCAGTCCACCGGACGCTGGTCAATCAAATCAAAATCGAAACAAATTTAACGTAGCGCACGCACTTCTGCGTGCCGCGTCGAGACTCATCTCGACGCCATCAAATAAACTCTGGATCGCGCGCGCAGCGCGCCACCATCTTTCTCGACTTCTTGAACTCTATCGAGATCCCGCCACCATTTTTAACTGCGGAAACCCCTCACTCCCCGTCACTTCCTCCCCCGCATGCCCCGCCAACCCCCGAAATCGCGACGGACTCATTCCCATATATCTCTTAAACAAAAACGACAGGTGACTCTGATCCGAAAATCCGCAAATCAGCGCGATCTCAGCCAATGGCGTATGCGAATGTGCCAACAAGTGCGACGCATACTGAATCCGCCGCTTCCGGATCAACTCGCCCACCGTCACCCGATTGTACTTGTGGAACTGCCGCGAAAGATGCACGTAATGCACGCCCACTTCGGCCGCGATCGCCGACAAACTCAGCCGCTCCAGGAACCGCGACTCCACGATCTCCGTCGCATGTTTCAGCCAGCGCGGAATCACTACTGGATCCGGCTTCGATTCCGACCGCGCAATTTCAGCCAGAATCTCTAGCACCAGCCCTTCCACCGCGATGCCCGACGCCGAGTCTTCCCGGCAAAATTCCGCATACAACCGATTCGCCAACCACGTCGCGCTCAGCCCATTAATTTCCGCAGGACTCCGCGGAATCACCGACCGCGAATCCAGTTTGTCCAGCACCGCTGGATCAATCCAAACGTGCAGGCATCTCACCCGCGATTCGAATTCGTTCTCGTGCACTTCTCCCGCCGGAAGAAATCGCAGAGCTCCCGGCCGGCACACAACATTCTTCGCGCCGCATCGCTCGCGATACGTACCTTCGATCACAAACGTCAGGCAAGCTTGCCGGTGGGAACGCTTGGCTCCAACCGGTCCCCCCGGGTACGAATGTTCAGTGAGCATGTAGGGTCCCAGGCTCCGTCGTTTGAGAACTTCTCCAGCCGCTTCTTCGGGAGCCGTCGTGCCGTTCGAATGAATACAGGGAATCAATCGGAAACTCCTTGATCACCATGTTGCGGCGAATCTGTCAAGGAGTCGTTGCCGAGTTGTAAATGTTTGGTAAAAAACGGATTTCCCGCTTCTAAACGCCTGCGCGCATGAAGCAAAATGCGTCTTTCTCGCGCTAGCATTTGAGTGTACCTCAATGCCAAATATTCTCGTAATTGATGACGACGAAAGCCTGCGCGACACCATCGGCATCATGCTGGAACAGGAAGGCTTCACCCCCATCCTGATTGCCGACGGCAAAACCGGCTATGAGCGCGCACTCGCCGTCAAGCCCGATCTGATGATCGTCGACCTCCGCCTGCCCGGCATGACCGGCATCGAGATCTGCAAGCAGTTGCGCAACGCCAATTTCAAAACCCCCATCATCGTGCTTAGCGCCGTCGGCGAAGAAGTGGATAAAGTTCTACTTTTGGAAATCGGCGCCGACGACTACATCGTCAAGCCTTTCGGCGCTCGCGAGCTTCTGGCCAGGATTCGCGCCGTGCTCCGCCGCACGTCGCCGGAATCCCGCAAAATCGCCCAATTCGGAACTATTGCCGTCGACTTCGAACGCCGCATCGTCACTCGGCGCGGCGAACCGCTGAAGATGACGCCGGCCGAATACAATCTGCTCAGCTACTTTCTTCAAAACCCGGACCGCCCGCTCACGCGCGACATGATCCTGAATTCCGTCTGGGGTTACGAATCGTTCCCCAACACGCGAACTGTTGACGCGCACGTCGTTCGCCTGCGCCAAAAACTGGAGGCCGACGCCAACACTCCGCGCCATTTCCTTACCGTTCACGGCGTCGGATATCGCTTTCTGCCATGAACCAACGCAAGGTCCTGATCGTGGAAGACGCGGAGACGTGTTCCTCGATCCTCGAAATCGTTTTTAGCTCGATCCACGATCTCAAGGTGGTGACGGTTTCGAGTGCCGACCAAGCTTGGCAATTGCTGGAAAATGAAGTGGAGCCGGTTCGCGCCATCGTGACCGACCTTCACATGCCCGGCATGGATGGATTTGAGCTGATGGACAAAGTCCGGTCACACCGCGTGCATCAAGGCGTGCCTATCATTGTGATTACCGGCTGTACCGACGTGAACGCGCCGGAACAAGCGCGCCTCCGCGGCGCGAATGCGGTATTTCTAAAACCCTACTCGCCCGCCCGGGTGCGGGAGAAACTGGAGCAGCTTTTGAGCGATGAAACATCACGCGGCTAATTTGTTGTTTTTTTTCGGAACCGCGGCTACTTCCCTGGCGCAGAACACTCCCGAAATGCGCGAAGTCCTCAGCCGGCTCGAGCGCCTGGAAAAGGAGAACGCCGCCTTGACCGAAGAACTACGCGCCCTACGCAAAGACCTGGCCGCAGCCGAAGACCGAACCGCGACCGCCAGGGAGCGCAACGACCAGCCACCTGTGAGCGAATCCGACTCCATCAACCGCACCCGCATCGAAGAACTCAGCCAAACCAAAGTCGAATCTTCCCAAAAATTCCCAATCAAAGTCACCGGCATGGCTCTGTTCAACGCCTATCTGAACGGCCAAAACAACGGCGGAAGCGTCAACCCCCCAGTCGCCTCGCTCGGAACAGCCGACTCCACCGGCGGCGCCACTCTCTCCCAATCCACCATCGGATTGCTCTACAACGGCCCTCAAACCTTCGCCGGCGGAAAAGTCAGCGGATCGCTCTTCATGGATTTCTTCGGCGGCTCCACTCTTTCCATCGGCCACCTCTTCCGCATCCGAACCGCATCCATCAATTTCGACTGGACCAACACCAGCTTCATGGTCGGCCAGGACAAGCCGATCATTTCCCCGCGCGACCCGGATTCGCTCGCTCAGGTTGGAGTTTCTCCGCTCACCGGCGCAGGCAATCCCTGGCTATGGCAGCCACAAATCCGCGTGGAACAGCGCTTCAAACTTTCAAGCAGCAACGGATTCCGCGCCCAAGCTGGTGTCTTCCAAACCAGCATTCCCAGCAACTCGACGGAGCCCTACCAAGTGGAAGAATCGCGGCCTGGTGTCGAAGGTCGGCTCGAGTATTGGCAAAGCTGGGGCGAAACGGGACGCCTCGAAATTGCGGGCGGAATTCACTACAACCGAAATCATCTCGGCGACGTCTCGCTGCCTTCCGATGTCTACTCGGTCGATTGGTTTTTCCGCCCGCTACGCAAACTCGAATTTTCCGGTATGCTTTTCCGCGGCCGGAATGTCCCGGTTTTAGGGGCTCTTCCGCCTGGATTTTCCATGCTGCCCAACGGACAAATCATTCCCGTCCGCAGCAACGGTGGTTGGGCGCAAATGCGCATCCCGATCACCGCTCGCCTCGCTTTCAATTTCTACGGCGGCCAACAAGTGAATCGCAATATGGACCTCGGGTTTGGAAATGCCGGCTCTAATGCCGGATACTTCAGCAACTTCATGTACCGTCTGGCCCCCAATGTCATCGTGAGTCTCGAAGGCGGCCAGGTTCGGACGGCATATTATCAAATTGGAAATCGGTTGAACGATCATTATGATGTGGCGATCGCTTATCTTTTTTAATCTCGCGCTGTTTTGCGGAACCGCGAACGCCGCCACCGTCAGCGGCAAGGTGGAACTCGCCTTCTCGCACGATCCCAACGTGCGCAAGCATCTGGATTATTCGGGCGTCGTCGTATGGCTCGAACCCGCATCCGGCGCGGCCGTGCTGCCTGCCGCATCGCGCCACGCGGAGATGCTGCAGAAGAACAAAACCTTCACGCCGCACGTGCTCGCCATCACCGTCGGAACGACGGTGGATTTCCCAAATCGCGATTTTATTTTTCACAACGCGTTTTCGAATTACAACGGCGAGACCTTCGACATCGGACTCTATCCGCCGCGCACCACCAAATCCACGCTCTTCAACCGTGCCGGAGTCGTGCGCGTCTTCTGCAACATTCACCCAACCATGAGCGCCGTGATTGTCGTGCTCAAATCGCCATACTTCACCGTCTCGGACCACAGCGGCGCTTTCCAAATTCCGAACGTCCCGCCAGGCTCTTACCGCCTTCGAATTTTTCACGAGCGCGCCACCGAGCAAACTTTGGAAACGTTATCGCGAACCGTCGAAGTTTCCGCCGACGGACTGCAACTTCCGGCAATTTCGGTCTCCGAAAGCGGCTATCTCCAGCTTCCGCACAAAAACAAGTACGGCAAAGATTACGCTCCGGTCACTGAATCCGGAGGATACGTGGGGACCAAACCGTGAACTTCTCCCGCCTATCTCTGCTGTGGAAAATCCTGATCCCCACGTCGTTGGTTATGACCGTGGTTTTCGCAGTCACCGGTTGGTTGGTCGAGCGTAGCGTCGTAAACACGACTTACTCGAGCGTCGAACAAGAAGCCAAAGCGAGCTTCCAGGCTTATGAATCTCTCTGGAAAGCTCGCGCCGACCGGCTCGCATCCGTAAGCCAGATTCTCAGCACCATGTCCGACGTCCGCCGCGCGTTCGGCACCCAGGATCAAGCCACCATTCGCGACACGGCCGGCGAGCTTTGGTCCAAAGTCGATACCGAAGACGCATTTTTCCTGGTCTCCGACGCACAAGGCACCGTGATCGCGAGTTTGGGCGCGCCCGCTACATTCGTTCCGAATGACGATCTGCCCATGGTGCGAACCGCCCGCGCCCATTTTCCGAAACAGGCTTTCGGATTTGTTCAAAAAACGGACCAATTGTTTCAAGTGGTCATCACGCCGATTTACGTGCAATCCGTCGGCGGCTCCGCTCTGCTCGATGTTCTCGTAGCCGGCTACAAAGTGGACAACAAAGTCGCCGAAAGCTTGAAACGATCCACCGGCGGCAGCGAATACGTTTTCACCACCAAAGATAACGCCATCACATCGACCCTGAGCCACGACGCCACCGCGCAAATGATGCCCGAACTGCTTCGCAACCCGGGCGCTCCCAAAGTTGCGGATTATCTCGCGCTGCCGACGCCGCTGCTCGACGTTGCCGGAACGCCCGTGGGCCATCTTTTCATCCTCCGATCTTTCGCGGGAGCCCGCGAACGGTTGAGCGCGCTGCGCCGCCAGATTTTGGCGCTCTGGCTGCTCGCATTGATGGCCGCTCTGGCTGTTACTTACTTGGTCGCGAAAAAGATCATGCAGCCGGTTGCGGAACTCGACCGGGCGGCTGCCGAAATCGCGAAGCAAAATTACGATTACCGGGTCAACGTTTATAGCCAAGATGAATTGGGCCGCCTCGCCGAAACGTTCCAAAGCATGTGCGAATCCATCCGCGCCGCGCGCGAAGAGCTGATCCGCCGCGAACGGATCGAGACTATCGGCCAACTCTCCACTTCCATCGTTCACGACCTTCGCAATCCGCTCGCCGCCATTTACGCCGGCGCCGAAATGCTGGTGGATGGCCATCTGCCGGAAGAACAAACCCGCCGATTGGCCAAAAACATTTATCGGGCGTCGCGTGGCATCCAGGACATGCTGCAGGAACTGCTCGATGTCGTGCGTGGAAAATCGAGCGCCAGCGAAATGTGCAGCCTGCGCGAAGTGATCGGCGCTGCCTGGGACTCGGTGGCGCCGGTCGCCGAAAACCAAAAAATCGAACTGGTCGGACAAGTTCCCGATGGTTTGGAATGCCCGATGGAACGGGCCCGGATGGAGCGCGTTTTTTCGAACCTTTTTGAAAACGCGATCGAAGCGATGCGCAGCGGCGGGAAAATTTCGATCGACTCGGAAGCGAACGGCGAAAGCATCTTGGTTCGCGTGGAAGATAGCGGCCCCGGAATCAATCCCGCGCTGCGCGGCCGATTGTTTCAGCCGTTTGTGACGGCCGGAAAAAAGAACGGGCTGGGCCTTGGACTCGCGCTTTCACGTCAAACGCTGCTCGATCACGGCGGCGATTTGTGGCTGGACGCCAACGGTCCCGGAGCCAAGTTCTGCTTGCGAATTCCGTACAGCCGATAGCACTCTTTGGCGATTTCCAATTCTTCGTTCGCGCGAACCACGAGGACGCGAACTTTCGACTCCGGAGCCGCGATGTCTTGATCCAACTTCGGATGAGCGTTCAGCGTCGCGTCGATTCTGAAGCCGAGCCGCTCGCAAACCAATTCACGAATGCGCGGGGAGTTTTCACCGACGCCCGCCGTGAAGATCAAAGCATCGACGCCGCCAAGAACGGCCCACATCGAACCGATCTCGCGAATCAACCGGTGAACGTAAACGTCGAACGCCAATTTCGCGCGCGGATTTCCAGCGGCGATCGCTTCGTCGATTTTGCGCATATCGCCCGAAACACCGGAGACGCCAAGGACGCCCGATTCCTTGTTCAAAATATGATCGAGCTGCTCGGCCGTGTAGCCGCGATGGCGAATCAGATACACCAGAATTCCAGGATCGATGGAACCCGACCGAGTCCCCATCATCAGGCCTTCGAGTGGCGTGAATCCCATGGTTGTATCGATGCTTTTCCCATCGCGCACCGCGCACAGCGAAGCGCCATTTCCTAAATGACAAATGATCAGCCGCAAATTGCCCCCGAGCAACTCTGCGGCGCGGCCGGCGCAATATTGATGATTGATGCCGTGAAACCCGTAGCGCCGAACCCCTTCTTCGAGCCACGAATACGGGCCGGGATAAACGTAAGCGGCGGGTTCGAGCGTCCGATGAAAACCGGTATCGAAAACCGCGACTTGCGGAACGTCCGAGCCGATCAACCGATCGACCACGCGAACCGCTTCGAGTTCAAACCGATTGTGCGCCGGCGCGAACTCGACCTGCTGCGCGATCGCTTCCCGAACTTCCGGCGTTAGTAAAGTGCTCTCGCGATAAACCGGACCACCATGCACGATGCGATGGCCGACCGCATCCACTTGGGGACGATGATCCGCCAGCAGCGATTTGAGCGCGGGTTCGAGCTCCGATTCCGCGCCCAACTGTTTACTCCACAGAACACGGTTCTCCGGCATTTCGCCGAACCAGCATTTGAAACTGCTGGAACCGCCGTTGATGACCAGGATTTTCACTTTACCGGCCAGTGCCAATCCTTAATTTCGGGCATGTCGTCGCCGTAGCGCGTGACGTAGAGTTTATGCTCGATTAAACGATTCCGCAGAAACTGTTTTTCGCGCCCGGCCACGCCGCGCAAGCGCGGAACGCGGTCGATGACATCGCCGGCGAGATGAAAACGATCGAGATCGTTCAGAACGGTCATGTCGAACGGCGTTGTTGTCGTGCCTTCCTCTTTATAGCCGCGAACGTGCATGTTCTCGTGATTGGTGCGGCGATAGGTCAAGCGATGAATGAGCCACGGGTATCCGTGGAAGGCGAAAACGATGGGCTTATCGGCGGTAAAGATAGCATCGAAATCGCGATCCGAAAGTCCGTGTGGATGTTCGGTTGCGGGCTGCAGCGTCATCAGATCGACGACGTTCACTACACGGATTTTCAAATCCGGCAAGCGGGTTCGCAGAAGATCGACAGCGGCGAGAGTTTCGAGCGTAGGAATGTCGCCGGCGCACGCCATGACAACGTCCGGATCGGCGCCTTCGTCGGTGCTGGCCCAATCCCAAATTCCGATGCCGGCCGAGCAGTGGCGAATTGCAGCGTCCATATCGAGATATTGGAGCGCCGGCTGTTTTCCGGCGACGATGACGTTGATGTAGTTGCGGCTGCGCAGGCAGTGATCGGCGACGGACAGAAGACAATTCGCATCCGGCGGAAGATAGACGCGCACTATATCCGCCTTTTTGTTGACGACCACATCGATAAATCCGGGATCCTGATGGCTGAACCCGTTGTGATCCTGCCGCCAGACGTGCGAGGTCAAAAGGTAATTGAGCGAAGCGATGGGACGGCGCCAGGAAACTTCTTTCGATTCCTTAATCCACTTGGCGTGCTGATTGAACATGGAGTCCACGATGTGGACGAAGGCTTCATAGCAGGAAAAGAATCCATGGCGGCCTGTTAGCAAATAACCTTCGAGCCAGCCTTGGCACATATGCTCGCTCAAGACTTCGAGAACGCGGCCGTCCGAGGCCACATGATCGTCGTTCGGAAAAATCACCGCATCGGATTTGCGATTGGTGACTTCAAACAGGGCGTCCAGGCGATTGGAGCTGGTTTCGTCCGGCCCGAAAACCAGGAAGTTACTGTTCGCCGCGTTCATCTTCATAATGTCGCGCAGCATTTTGCCGAGGACGCGCGTGGCCTCGCCAAAAGTCGCGCCCGGGTTTTTCACTTCCACCGCGTAGGAGCGGAAATCGGGCATGTGCAGATCTTTGAGCAGCAATCCGCCGTTCGCGTTCGGATTCGCGCCCATACGGCGAGTGCCTTTGGGCGCAAGTTCGGCGAGTTCCGGAATCAGCCGGCCGCGCTCGTCGAAGAGTTCTTCAGGATGATAGCTCTTCATCCAATCTTCGAGCGCTTTGACGTGCTCGGGCTTGGACATTTCCGAAAGCGGCACTTGGTGGGCGCGGAACGTTCCTTCGATTTGGACGCCGTCGACGACTTTGGGGCCGGTCCAACCTTTGGGAGTTTTGAAAACTATCATGGGCCATTCGGGCCGCTCGACGAATCCGTTCTCGCGGGCGTTCTTTTGAATCTCGCGTACCTGCTGGACCACGACGTCGAAGGTAGCAGCCATCAACTGATGCATCGTTTCCGGATCGTCGCCGGCGACGAAGTAAGGTTTGTAGCCGTAACCGCGCAGGAGTGTGCCGAGCTCCTCTTTTCCGATGCGGGCGAGCACGGTGGGTCCGGCGATTTTGTAGCCGTTGAGGTGCAGGATGGGAATCACGGCGCCATCTTTGACGGGATTCAGAAACTTGTTGGAGTGCCAGCTTGTGGCGAGCGGTCCGGTTTCGGCTTCGCCATCGCCGATGACGCAGCAAGCGATGAGATCCGGATTGTCGAGCACCGCGCCGTATGCGTGCAGCAACGAATAGCCGAGCTCGCCGCCTTCGTTGATGGATCCGGGAGTGGTGGACGCAGCGTGGCTGGGAATTCCGCCTGGAAAGGAAAATTGGGTGAAGAGGCGCTGCAGGCCTTCGCAATCCTGCGTGATGTTGGGGAAGAATTCGCTGTAGGTGCCTTCGAGGTAGGTGTTGGCGACCATGCCGGGTCCGCCGTGGCCGGGTCCGCAGATGTAGATCATATTGAGGTCGTACTTGCGGATGAGGCGATTGCAGTGCGCGTAGATAAAGTTTAGGCCGGGGGTGGTACCCCAATGTCCGAGCAGGCGCGGCTTGATGTGCTCACGCTTCAGAGGCTCGGTGAGGAGCGGGTTTGCGTAGAGATAAATTTGTCCGACGGAAAGATAGTTCGCCGCAAACCAATAAGCATTGATTTTGCGCAGTTCGTCGGGGGACAAGGGATTGGATGAAGTGACGCCGGGTTCGTTTGAGGTGGTGGCTTGCATGAGTTGCTCCAGGGGCATGGATGCTCCTTCTATGATGGCGGTTTTCGTTGGCGAAGTGCAGAAGTTTGGGTGACGGTTCGGTGACAGTGGGGATCGGGAGAAGTTTCAAAAACGAAGCCAGGGAGTTTTTGGGAAGCGGCTCCGACGCATATCGAGTTTTTTGTGTCGGGAGGTGGGTGGTTGCTAACGCGGTGAGGGCGAGAGGGTTCGGCGCGTGGCGGGAGGGTTTTGATGGATAAAAAAACAAGATGCGTCATGGTGGGTGGCGTTGGTGGGGTGGGATGGCGCGGGTTTGGTTTCGGTGTTTGTGTGGGGCGCCATGTCGTGATCAGGATACTTTGGGTTGCGGTGATTCGATGCTGAGAAATTTGCAGATCGTTGGTGGGGAAGGGAATTTAGGTTGGGGTGGATTGTGACTTGTTAGCCACGGATGGACACGGATAAACGCCGGTGTGGGCCTCGGCTGAACCGGACGGTGGCGTGGGTTTGAGGCGATGTGTTTTTGGGCCGCGGATGAACGCGGATGAACGCGGATAAATCTCTAGTTATTTAGTAGCTCGCAGGATGGAGAGGATGGTGCTCCAACTGCGGGTTGTGGCGGGGGAGCCGAAGAGTTTGTCGATTTGGCTTAGGTGGCCGATGGATTTCATGTGGCGGCGGTAGACGCCGTAGACCAAGCGATTCGTTGATCCTAGGATTCGGACGTACCAGTCGGCCTCGTTGGGGATGGCGCATGGCGGAACTTGGCGGCGAGTGGGTTTGGACAAGATGCTGACGAAGTGGATTAAGTCGGGGCGTGGGGATTCGTGGGCGAATGGGTTTTCGCTTGCTAGCTGAACGAGTTCTTCGGAATCGCAAAATGCGATTTCGGATTCGAAGGGGAGTTTGCGGCGGAGTTCGGCTAGGAATTTTGTGCGGGGGCCGGGTTTTCGGACTACGAATGTCCCGGCGGCTCCGATGTTGACGACTTCGTAGGCGGCTAGTTGTTTGGCTAGGAGGCTGGGGCGGAAGTTTCGGTGGCCGCCGACGTTGATGCCGCGGAAGAAGACGATTAGAGGCATTTGTTTATGGTGTTCGCACGAGTGCGAACACGGCACGTTGAGAACGTGCGCCACGGTGACCATCCACCATTTATCATTTAGCCGTTTTCGACGCGGGATTTGATGTCTTCCCACGCGGTTTCGATTAGGCGGGTTAGGGCTGACTCGTTGACTGGAGATTCGGGTTTGAGTTTTACGTGGCGCATGAATTTGCCTTCGCCTTGGAGCAGGCGGGCCGGGTCTTTTAGAGTTGCACCGTGGAAAAATCCCACGTTTACATGGGCGGTGAAAACTGCGACGTAGGCGAAGGGGGCATCGCCGAGGCAGGCGGTGGGGAAGCCATCGTGCAAGAGCTCGCGGACTTCGTCGCCGCAGTTGCGCATTTGCTCGAACCATTGTTGAGCGATTGCTCCGAGTTCACCGGGGTGGGCTTTGAACCAATGGTCGATTGCCGGGTCGCGCGCGACTGCGCCGTTGAATCGCAGGATTTGCGATTTCATGGGGGCTAGTTTGCGAGCGGTGGTCCGCCGGGCAGGACGATGGTGGGCGATCCGGCCGGATATGGCTTGCGCGTGGCGGTGAATTTTGCGTTGAGATATTCGCCCATGTAGAGCGTTCCGGAGAAGGCGTCGTTCGAAGCCGTTCCAGCGAAGACGAAGGGGATAGAGTCTCCGGTGCCGCGTTCCGAGGTCATGCTGCGAAGTTTTATCTCATTGCCTTCGATCACTCCTTGCACGTCGTGCATGGAGAAATCGCTTTTGTGCGATCCGGCGATGTGAGAGCCGTCCTGCTGCAGGAAGAGCGAGTGGCGGGTTTTGCTGCTGAAGAATTCGACATCGACCTCCCAGCGTCCGCTGAGATTCATCGCCGGCGCGGCGGGTTCGGGGCGCGGGCTGCGCTTGCGTGAGAGGACTTCGTGAATGCGATCGGCGACTATTTTATCGTCGCCGGGCTGCATCATCCACGATGTGACCGTAATGGAGGCTTTTCCGTTCTGCGATCCGCCGCCGAGCGCGATGCGCGGCTTGGTGCGAGCGAGTTCTTCGGCGATTTCTTCGCCGATGACGTGGAACTTGGCCGGATCCCAACTGATGACCAGCGACGGACTGTGGTTGGATAATCCGTTGGGCTCACGCACTGCGGTCTCGATGCCTTCGATAGTGGAAACGCGTTTCGAGATGGTGTCCAGATACGAAAGCCACTTTTTCCATTCGGCGTCGTGATCGCGCTTGACCCAAGCTTCGACGGCGGCGAGAAGTCCGAGCATTTCTTCGCGTCCGACCTTGTTATCGCGGCCGGGTCCGTGATGCGGGGAGCTGGCTTGCCAGGCGGACATCAGGAGATCTTTGCGTCCCAGCAGGAGTCCGGAACATTGCGGGCCGCGGATGGCTTTGCCTCCGCTGTAGGCGACAATCGTTGCGCCGCGCTGCAGGTGCACGTTCGGAATGGTGAGATTTTCGGCGGCGGCATCGACGAGAACAGGAATGTTGCGCGGCTTGGCGAGCGCGGCGACGTTTTCGAGCGAGAGAGGTCCTGATACGGAGGGTCCGCCGGCCATGAGATAGATCATGGCGGTGCGCGGGCTGAGCGCGTCGGCGAGTTCTTCCGCCGTATCGATCATGACGATCTTGACGCCGATGTTGCGGACGGCGTGATCGTAGACGCTGCGCGAACTGCGCGGGATGACGACTTCGGTTTTGTCGAAGCCGGTGAGATCAGGGATGCGGATGAGCTTTTCGGGATTGCCGCCGGCGACACAAGCGGAGGTGACATGCTTCAATCCGGCGGCGCATCCGGAAGAGACCATGCCCCATTCGGCGCCCGTGAGTTCGGCGAGACGGCGTCCGACGCCTTCGGCGAGCTCGTCATATTGGACGAAGTAGCGGGCGGCGTATTCCATTGCGGCGCGGGTTTCGGGAGTTTCGACAGAGGCGCCAATGATGGTGTAAGTGCCGCGGCAATTGATGACGGGCTCGACACCGATGGACTGGTAGATTTCCGGGCCGGGCGTAAGGGGTCCGCTGGTGGCGGCTTTGGCGGATTGTGCGCCGAGGAGCACGGGCCAGAGCAGGGCGTTGCCGATTTGGAAGAGGTCGCGGCGGGTGGGGCTTGGGGTGATCGGGGAGTCTGGTTGTTCGGTGTCCATAAATTTTCTCGGTCAGGTTTGAAGGTATCATGCGGGGCGGGCGTTTATATATAGGGTGGCTTCGCGGCATGTTTTACGGCGTTCACACGAGTGTGAACGCGGCACATTGAGAACGTGCGCCACGATGATGCAACGAAAGTTTGCGGTGGGGGTCATACTAGCGGGGAACATTCATGAAGGCTTGGTGTTGCATTTTGTTCGGGGTTGCGCCTGTTTTGGCGCAGACGGAGCCGGCGGCGATTTCAGCGGCGCCGGGGACGATGGTGCGATGGGGTGGACCGGGGACGTCGCGGTGCGGGATGAAGAATCGGAGTTGGGCGGCTTTGCACGATGTTTGTTATTACCCGATCGACGTAGAGCTGGCGG
>Ga0070734_10003158_pt1 | contig 17957 bp, 7 predicted proteins | sample Coa_R1_8_FD_66444 | JGI IMG/M metagenome (GOLD analysis project Ga0070734, IMG submission 66444) | Surface soil microbial communities from Centralia Pennsylvania, which are recovering from an underground coalmine fire - Coalmine... | ecosystem: Environmental > Terrestrial > Soil > Unclassified ... | reverse complement strand
TACATGCCGCTGCTATACCGCTTGACGGGAGTGTCCAGGAACTGCTCGATGCCCGCAAAGTCCACGATGGCGTCGAAGTGGCTTTCGATTTCACGCCGATGCATTCCCAGGATCGAGCCGTTCAGATAGATGTTTTCTCGCCCTGTGAGTTCGGGATGAAATCCGGTCCCCACCTCCAGCAGGCTTCCGATCCGTCCATAGAGGTGGATGACGCCGGTGGTAGGCTCGGTGATGCGGCTCAGGATCTTGAGCAGGGTGGATTTGCCCGCCCCATTCCTTCCAATAATCCCGACCACCTCTCCTTGAGCAATATCGAAGTCCAGGTCTTTCAGCGCCCAGAACGTCTCTTTATGGATCCGCTGGAACGGATGCATCAGCCGGTTATAGAGCGCGATGGCGGCATATTCCTGTTTCTCCATGTGGGATATACGGTAGGACTTGGAGATGCCCTGCGCCGAGATCGCGATATCGCTCGATACCATGTACAACGCACCCTTTCCCGCAAACGAATGAACGATTGGGCCGCTGACAGGCGGCCTTCGATGTCATGGAGTTGCATAGAGTATGCCAACTTTCCTCTTTTTGTGGGGGATGGTTGGAAAAATATCGTGGATGGGGTATGTTATAGACGAATTTGGCACGGAATATGCAGTTCGATAAGTGAGATTTCCGCATCTGCGGAGTATTATAATCATATGATCACTTGAAGATCAGAGAGATAGGTATCTGTGAGCCGGATGTTAGCGGTCTTCCGTCCCATATCGCAAGGCATGTTATATAATGCTCCCTAATCTCATTTCTAGACATCAGTAGAACAGCCAAGGATGTTCGTGGAGTTGCTAGAAAGGACCAGAAGAAGGATAATGAAACACTGGAAGGGTTCGCTTGGACTAGTTCCGGCTTTCCTGGCAGTTTCAGGAGCTGCACATGCTCAAACCATCGCGTTCAATACCGCCAACGGAACCGTTGGGCATCAGAACTTCAGCGGGTCGCTGGGCCTCGATTTCAACGTTGTCTCCACGATTGAAGTGACCAACCTGGGCTTCTTCGATAGTGCGAGTGACGGCATCAAAGGCTCGAACACCACGATCACGGTGCAGCTATATGATCGCAATAATACCTCGACACCCTTAGCGACCGCTACCTTTAGCAAGGGCAAAGATGGAACTCTAGCCTCTAACAGCGGTTTTCGCTTCTCTTCGATATCGTTCCTTACCCTGAACGCCGGGTTCGATGGACGTATCGTCGCTTCCGGTTTCAATAGCAATGATCCGAATGGAAACAATGGACACTCCTTCGGGGATCCGGCTCCTACTATGAATGCGGGCGGACCGGGGGGAATGATTTCATTCCCGAACGATCCGAATACGAAGACCTATCATGGCTGGTACGCGCTTTCAGGGGGTGTCTATCCCACTTCGGCAGATCCCCAGGGGAATGTCTATCTCGCCGGCAGTTTCGAGTTCCAAAATGGCCCGAGAACTCCGGAACCTGGAGCCCTCGCCCTGCTCTTCGGCATAAGCGTCCCGTCGTTGAGTTTCGTCTATCATCGCCTTCGACGCAAATCCGCCTGAGGATCCCGCTTCAATCAAAGCCTCCTGCATCCGTGCAGGAGGCTTTTTTATTGATCCTGGCGATTCCATGGAGTGCATTCTCTGTGACAAACCGGTTCCTTGGAAACAGAGAATATTAAGAATGTATTAAATTTTAGGAAATCGCATCCTAACCTCACACTGTATATTGACATCCGAGCAGGCACTCCCGTATAATCTCCCTGTTGAGCGAGAGAACAAATGGAGAGGGTGTACGGAAATTCTTATCCATGGGGGTCAATCCCCGTTCTGTAATGCGAAACCCACCTCCGTGGGTTCAAAATGCAGTCCGCACAGAAAATCCGCGTAATAAGCGAAATCCGCGAGGCAATAGCGGATTTGGACTCCGCGAAGCGAGACCTTTTAACTTTGCCTTTCAGAGTGGCGTTCCAACGCCGTACACAAGAGTTTCCGCACTTTTGAACCGCATTTCACCCTGATGATGCGGGAGGAGTAGTCGGATGTTGAGCCGCCTCGAAATGGGAAGCCCTGTTGATGTGCGCAATTCTCGTTATTCTATCAGCCGATTCTGTAGAGAATGTAATCTTCCTCCGATTCGGATTGCATTGTTTGCCTTCTTCCTCAGCCTGCTGATAGCCTTCGGAATGACACAATCCCGAACGGCTCAGGCTCAATCCGCAACGTTTGTCGGGGTGGATAGCACCACACAAGGCACCTGGAAGGGCAATTATGGCAACCAGGGTTATAGCATCGTCAACGATACTACAAGCCTGCCCTCCTATGCATCCATCTCGGCCAGCGGGAATAGCGCCTATGTCTGGGCGGATCCTTCTACCGACGTCCGCGCACTGCAGCATGCCTCCTCCTCCAATCGTGTCGCAGCCTGCTGGTATAGTTACAGCACATTCACCGTTGATATCAACCTCACCGACTCCAATACCCACCAGTTAAGCCTCTATTGTCTGGATTGGGAGACCACCACCCGCCAGCAGAAAATGGAAGTCCTGAACGGCTCTACTGGCGCTGTAATGGACACCCAAACGCTTAACAACTATCACAATGGCAGGTATGTGATCTGGAACGTTCAGGGACACGTCCAGATCCGTTTCACGACGCTCTATCCTAATGCTGTTGTTAGCGGTATTTTCCTTGATCCCGTTACTAGCCATCCCTCGCTCGGCGCTGCGAAGTTTATAGGGACGGACACATCCACGCAAGGGACATGGAAGGGCAAGTATGGCAACCAGGGTTACAGCATCGTCAATGATGCTACAAGTCTGCCCTCTTATGCATCCGTAAACCCCATTGAAAACAGTATCTATGTCTGGGCAGCATCTACGACAGACGTTCGAGCGTTGCAGAAAGCTGCCTCGACCACAGATCGGGTCGCGGCGTGTTACTACCAGAACTCCTACTTCCTGATAGATGTCAACCTGACGGATGCAAACTGGCATCAGATCAGTCTTTATTGCCTGGACTGGGAGACCACGACACGCCAACAGAGTGTAGAGATCCTGGATGCCGGCAATGAAAATGTGCTGAACACCCAAACGCTTTCAGGCTACCATAATGGAAAATATCTGATCTGGAACATAAAGGGGCATGTCAAGATCCGCTGCACGACGCTCTATCCCAATGCCGTGGTAAGCGGGATATTCCTGGATCCGCCTGTTGTCAATTTCCCGGAAGTCCCTGCCTGGGCGGAGGATGTCATCCCGACGGACAGCTTCAGCATCGGTGGGTTCGGACCCTCGGTCGCGGATGCGGTCAACCTGGCGACCGGCGAGGAGGAGAACCTGCCCGGCCCGGATATGGTGGTGCGCAATCCCGTCGGTCCCAGCCCCGGCTACACACGCATGTACCGCTCCGCCCGCGCCTTCCAGGGCTACGCCTCTCCCGGACTCTCCCCCGGCTGGGTGGACAACTACGACCTGACGCTGCAGGCGATCACCCCCGGCACCTGGGGTGGGCTGAGGCTTACCTATCCCAACGGCGGATCCGATACCCTCTCTCCGGCTCGGGATGGCAGTGGCAACCCCACCGGAGCCTTTGGAGTGCCCTCCGGAACGCCCTACCTGGTGACAGGCGTCCCGGCCCAGAACCCCGGACAATGGCAGTCGGTGACGATCACCTTCAAAGATCAGTCTACGATCACCTTTGCCCCGGATGCCAACAATCCCGATCACTATCTGCTCTCTCGGATGACCAACCCCATCGGCCACTCTATCACCCTCAACCGGGATGCCGCCAATGGCAGTCGCCTCACCTCCATCACCAACGACGCCGTGCCCCAACTCGCCCTCCTCAGCTTCACCTATCAGGGCGCTTACCTCTCCACGCTCACCGATGTCTATGGTCGGCAGGTGCAGTTTAGCTTCGGACCGGCGGCAGGAACCACCTGCCTCACCTCGGTCTCGCAGATCGGATCCGGCGTGCAATTCCAGACGCAGTGGCAGTACGGCTATACTGCGTTCGGAGGCGGTCCGCTCCTCAGTTCGGTCGGGGTGCCCGATCCCTCCGGCAGCGGCAACATCAGCACGCATCCCATCCTCTACGATGGTTCCGGACGGGTCTCCTCGCTGATCGATGCCAACGGCAACCAGCGCGCCTACGCTTATAACGGCGGTTCCACGCAAGTGCTGGTCACCGACCCCAACGGCAACAGCGTCGAAACCTGGGGGCAGAACCTGGGCAATCTGGGAACCGATATCGGCAGCACCGACGCCAACAATCAGACCGACAGTGCCGCCTACGACCCGATCCTGCAGTACTATCCCATCTCCGTTACCAACAAGAACAACCAGACCGCCACCGCCGCCTACGACAATGCGGGCAATCTGCTGACCGTGATGGGACCGCTGCGCCTGGATCAGAACGCCTCCCTGATTACCTCGTTCCTCTACGACTACTCTCAGTTCAGCCTCGGACGCGTTTCGGAAGTGGCGACCACCGGCAAGCTCTCCACGCTCTACACCTACTATCCCAACGGATTGGTGCAGACCATTCAGTCGCCCGATCCCAGCGGCATGAGCCTGCGCGTCACCACCACCTACACCTATACCCAACTGGGCAACATCGCCACCGTTACCGTGCCCGCTCCCAACAACCAGCTCGGCGCGACGGTCACCTACACCTATAACTACACCTTCGATCCGCTCGGCAACGTGATCCGGACGGAAGCGCTGGGCGAACCGCTCACCGTCACCGACCCGATGGGCAATATGACCCATTTCCGGTACGATGCCTATGGCAACCTGACCTCTGTGATCGATGCGCTGGGCAATGAGACCGATTATGTCTACAATATCGCCGATCAGTGCGTGCAGGTGATCTATCCGGCCACCGGGCAGACCGGTCCGGGGCGCTCCTATACGCTCACCACCTATCGCTATCCGGGCGGCTCGGCGCAATCCACCGCGCTCTACGATGAGAGCGGGAACCTGGTGCGCCAGGTCAATCAGACCAGTGGCAAAGAGGACGAGACGCTGGGGGTGAGCGGCAGCGTACACCCGACGAATTTCGGTTTCGACGCCCAGTATCGCACCACCCAGTTGAGCGACGGCAACCACAACGCCACTCAGTACCAATACGACAACGTGGGCAACCTCCAGAAGCAGAGCTATCCGGGGGCTACGGGAACGACGCCCTACGACATCGTTCAGGGCACCTTCGATCCCAACCACAACCTGAAGCAGCGCACCGATGGGCGCAGCCTGCTGACGCAGTACACCTACGCGACCGACGACGACCGTCTGCTACAGGTGGACTACCAGGATGGGACCCATCGGCAAGTCACTTACGACCTGCAGGGCCGGGTGACCTATCTGATGGACAGCGCAGGCTCCTACACGTACACCTACAACGATCTGGACCAGGTCGTCAGCTACACGGTCTCCTACAACAGCCCGCTTCCCCAGATCACTATTCCGCCGCAGACCATTTCGTATACCTACTATCCGGATGGACATCGGGCGAGCATGACAGCAGTCACGGGCACTTACACGTACCAGTACGATCTGGACGGTCGGCTGACGGACGTAAGCAATCCGTGGCAGAATGGGAGTTATCACTACAACTATGATGCCAATAGCCGCCTGATCGAGCAGCAGCAGTACCACTTCGACACCTTCTACACCTACGATGCCGCCGACCAACTGACCAGCCTGAGCAACTACTCGTGGTATTTCCCGTACTACACCAACGCGCCGATCCCCTATTTGCACAGTTCCTTCACCAACATCCAGTACGATGCCGCCGGAAATCGGACCTCGATGCAGACGGCCTATCCTTTGCCTTTCCAGTCAGGGCAGGATGGGAAGGTCACCTACACCTACGACAATCGCAATCGCCTGACCCGCGCCACCAGCAACACCAATCTGGTGGATATCAATGACGGGACGACATCCTCAACGCCTGGAGGCGGTTATGATCTGAGCTTCTCCTACGACACGGCAGATAACATCACAGGGATCACCGGCTCTTACTCCTTTGTTGGCAATACCAATCCGGTCAACATCCAGCCGACCTACAATGCGGACAACCAGATCACCTCGGGCACAAACGGCTATGTTCCTTCGAGTTTCCAGTATGATGGGGATGGCAATCCCACCACGTTTGCCGGGATGAGCCTGGCCTTCGATGGAGAAGACCAGCTAACGAGTTTTACTGTTCCGAGTGGGGCAGGCAACCATGTGTATGGTTTTAACTATCGCAGCGATGGACTGCGCGCTTGGCAAGATGTCCCCACGCAGACGGGACAACCCTTCCCTCCTCAGCGTGTGTACTACTACTACGATGGAGACCGCCTGCTATTCGAGGTCACTCTCGACACCCTGGACACCAATGATCTCACCGAGGTGACAGCGGCCTATGGCTGGGGCGCTAATGGGTTGGTGCAGTCCTATTACTATGGTGAGTATTTGGGCACCACCACGCAGCAAGCAACGTTTAGCCGCTATGCTGCCAGTTTTACCACCCACTCCTATGTATTTGATCCGTCAGGCAATACAGTCTCTGTCATGGACGATATGCTCGAACAGCAGCTCTACCAATTTCGTCCTTTTGGAGACTACTGGGGTTGGTATATTGCCGGCTCCGATGGAAGTTTGGCTGATGTCCCGGTAGTTAGTCCGAATATTGGCTTCAGTGGTCAATGGGGTTGCTATACCGACGAGGAAGGCTATAACATTGGCCTTGTCCTGATGGGACACCGCTACTATTCCACTGTCTTCGGTCGCTTCCTGACCCGCGATCCCATTGACTATGACGGCGGCATCAACCTCTACGCCTACACCGAGAACAACCCCGTCAATAGGGTTGATCCTTCCGGTTTGGACTTCAAAGACTGGATCATTGGCACATTTAAGGGGTTATGGAACAGTAATGCTGACTCCCATCCTTTGGTAGGATTCATACGCATTTTTGCTGGCTCCGACTTTTTGCGTGTTAAGGACTCGAATGGCGACGAGTGGTCTGCCATGCACGACATGGAAGGATTCATGGTATTCTATGGCGCAATAGCGCCTGAACCTGTCTTTCCTTCAGGAGAAGTCCAAGGTGCATTCGATTTCGGGCCAGAGTTCGCCCCCCAAAGTTCACCTAAGAAAGTGCCTAATCCAAACGGTTGTTTAGGAGATCCATCCACAAGGGCACAAGATGCTCAAATAGCCGCGATCCTGGAGAAATGGGGATGGAAAGTAACACATGGCCCAGCAGGAGTAAAACCGCAGGAATGGATGAAGCCAGAAGGAGGTGAGCAAACAGGTTCGGCACGTCCCGATCTAACTGCCATTAAGACAGTTAATGGTGACACATATAAAGCTCGGGTAAATACTGTAACAATGAACAAAAACGGGACTCCTACCACTAAAGAACTCCCGGGAATCAAAAATATAAAAGCTCTTCAAAAACCGGGCGAATTCCTCGCGATAGTAAAGAAGAAGAATAAATAAATTATGGGAACAAAATTAACCCAATTCTTTGCCACCAGGAAAGATGTGCTGGCAGTGCTTGAACGATTAGAAGCACTAGGTAGTTACCAATACGTCTTAAGTGAATTGCAAGATCAACCAAGCGTGGTTTCCTACTCTTCTGCAATCCATATTCCGGACTTAGGGAAATCTACGATTGGAAGTTACCATACCGAAAACACATATATAATAATAGATTCACGCACTGTAATATACCCTAGAATAATAACAAGAGGGAGAAATCAGTCCCCACTGTATACTGTAGATGTGGATATTTATCCCGAGGGGATCATTATATCTCCAGGGGGCATCTTTCAAGACCAGTATCTTATCCTGGGATCATTTGGAGTAGGTAACGACAATGCCGTTGCGATTGCGCTATATCGTCAACTGGCTCGGTTAACCAGGAAGGATTTCACGCGGATACGATCTTATTGGTTAGGGCCAGAAGCCTTGGAACTTTTCGATTCCGGTTTTTGCCTTACCAGCAATATCCGTTCTCCAGTTTCCTGCTTGGAGCGCACTGAGGATAACTCCTACTGGTGAAGAAGAGGACAAAGACGTCGTGCTTCTGATTGCCATATACCATGTCCACGCTCCGGATGGCAACGTCGGGGCGAGGGTATGATAAAGCCGACTGCGGAGAAGTCTGTATCCTCATAGCGCTTGGTCCAGCCGATCTGCGCACCGGGAATGGCGGCTGTCATCATGGTTAAGGCAACCCTATGCAATTAGAAAACGAATCCGGCTTATATTTTGTGTACCGAACGCACTATGAAGGACCGCTGAGCAAGCGCATAAAGAGGCTCCCAGATGGCACCGTGCTCAGTTGGTTTCAGCGCGGTTGGCGCGTTGCTGCCGAAGGAGGGGATCCTCGCGCGTGGGTCGAAGAGGAGCTTGGAGGGAACGTCTATGGACTTGCCTCCATCTTTCAGGCGGTGCAGGAGGAGCACCTGCCCCTTCCCAAAACCTGGCAGCAACTTCGCAGCCAACTGGCGGATCACCTTTATGTAGAAGGAGATGAAGACAACATCCGCATGGATCAGCGCAGCCTGCGCGTCAAAACCGACGACGACGAGGTAGACCTGGCCTACTATTTCTTCGAGGCCAACCTGGTGCGCGAGCGCCCGGATCGTCTGGCTTACTTGATCCAGGAGGGTTGGGCGCTGCCGGAAGGCATGGGATCAGGAGGATTTCAGCCGGTAATGTCGGTTCCGTCACTGGGGCCAATAGGAACCGGTGACGGTGCATGCTACTGCGTTCTACTCATATTCTCTGACTCCGACAGCTTCGATACCGTACCCCATGTCTTTCCTGGAGTCCGTCTGCCCGAACTGGCGGCTTACATGCGTGCCGTCACACCTCAAGGGGTTGAGAGACGCTACGAAGGCGACGTCTGGGAAGACACCTGGCCCCTGGAACTGCTTGTTCTGCGAACGCTTCTTGAGCCGGAAGAAGACAATCTGCACGGCGCGCTGGAGCGCTGCAACCTCTGGCCCGCCTTTGCCATTGAGCAACCCTCCCTGTACAAAGCGCTCGACGATCCGTCGGACTATCCTACCGACCATCGCGCCATTCTGGAGTTTCGAGAACGATTTCCCGCGAAAATGGATCGCGATCCGGCAGCGACGTTGATCCAATATACGCCGCATATGGCGCAGATGTGCATCCATATGAGCAGCTATTTTGGTTATCAGCAGTGGTTTTTCTTCGACGATCTCTGGGCGAGCGCCCATCCCGATCTCGCGCAATCGTTGCTCTGGTACGCCTCTACCTGGGATATACTGCAAGACAGTGTGACAGTGTACTGAGTATCGCCAATGCGGATGTGTCTCTTCAAATCGTAAGGAATAGCAGCCTCTTTGAAATGGAAAGATCAATTGACTATAAAACATGGATGTCCTATTCCGAATCGGAGCAGGACGCAATGGTCTCCTGGTTACAAGCGCAGTTAGGAGTTGATTATGTTCATTGCATGACCCGCTCCTACGCGTCTATGAGCAGCCTTCGCATCCCCACATTTCTGCATAGGCCCAGCGGCATGGAATTTAACCTTCTCTTCGGTGGCTCCTTCCAGATGGGGCTGTCAGAAGAAGAGGAAAAGGCGGTTCTTGAAAACCAGGATGAGATTCAACCAGATGAACTGTTTGTCGAAACTCATCGGCCTGTCCATACAGTGCATGTCAATCCCTTTCTAATCACGCGCTTCCCCTGTACTGTTTCCCAGGCAGAAAACGCGATTGCCTTAGATCCGGATATTCTTCGCTACCCCGATATCCGAAAGCTTGTTTCCGATAGTAACCTACAGGAAAGCACAAAGCATCAAGCTCTCGATCTGACAAGATCCGAAGCAGAAACTCTCGCGGCGAAATACGATTTTTCCTTGCCCTCCGAAGCGCAGTGGGAGTATGCCTGTCGGGGTTTGACTACTACGCCGTTCTATTTTGATACCAAATCGCTGAATAAAGAGAAGCTGGAAAAGGAAATCCTGATCCGGGATTTCGATGATCCAGAACTATGCCTGAAGGCAGCCAATCCTTTTGGTCTCGTAGGTTTGAGTGTAGGAGAATGGTGTCAGGATTCTTATCGTCGGGACTATACGGATGCTTCAGACAATGATCTACCAGTCTTAGGGCCAGCACCCTTCGTTGTGCGGGGAGGCGCTTTATCACTCTGGCCATGGCAAGGTTGTGGAGAATGGAAGCACTGCCTCTCCGCATATCGCATGAGTTCAAATGTCTTTGTTGAAGCTTCACCGACATGGGGAGCAAGATTTGTCACCCGGTTTGAGGCTGCTTGAAAGTCATTTTGTTGGATTCGCGGTTTAGAAGCACGGTTTGACAAGTCTTGTTGCCAAAAATGCGCCGTCCGCTAGAACTTATTTTGAAGTGGCGGCGGTCAGGGCGATGAGGACGGGAACGCCGCGCTTCTGGTCGCCGTAGACCATGTCCACGCTCCGGATGGTGACGTCGGGGCGGGGATTGTTCCACTGCTTGACGTAGGCGACTGCGGAGAAGTCCGTCCCCTCGTAGCGCTTTGTCCAGCCGATCTGCGCGCCGGGAATGGCGGCAGGAGACTGCTGGCGATAGTCCTCGATGTCCGTTTCGGCGTAGATGGGGATGTTGGCGGTCTGGCCGTCGGCATAAGTGACCACGTAGCGCAGCATCTCGTACTGCTTCTTCTCCCGTCTCTCCTGATCGTTTCGGCGGGCGTCCATGCGGGCGGTGTGCAGGAAGAAGAGCGCGTCCGCCTTCCGGTTCACCGGGATACCATGCACCGCGTCGGGAAGGGTGTTGGGCACGCCGGAACCCTGCAGCATGACGACCGTGGGCACGGGCGAGGTGGGGAAGTCGTAGACCTGGAACGGAACGCCCGCAAAGGTCTGCCGCCCCGTAGGCAGGTCCTTGAACGTAAACGCCTTGTCCCCGAACCAGCCCCGCTCATCCCGGTACTGTGTCGCCTGCTTCGAGAGGTCTATCGGGACATACTGCAGGTTCGCGCCCGCGATGACCGTCGCGCCGCCTGAGAAGGGCGCTTTCAGGTTGCGCAGCAGCGTCGCCAGGATATTGCGCTTCTTGGTCAGGTTCTCCGAGACCTCCTCGCTCTCCTTGAAGTTCAGGTTGCAGAGGACGATGCCGCCCTGCCCACGGGGATACTCCACCATGCCCCCGATGTTGAGCATGGGGCGCACCCGTTGCGCAAAGTCCGGCGGGCGCTGCGCCTTGAAGTAGATGTTGTCGATGCCGATGTTGGGCGCGATGTCGGGCTTCACGATCCAGCCCGCGATCTGCAGGGTGATCTGGGTCGCCGTGCGGGGCGGGTTAATGGCGAACGTCTGCGGCTCGTTGTTGGGCTGGGTGTCGAACTCGACTTTGTCCTTGCCGTCGAACACCAGATTGACCTTCGTCTGCGGGTAGTAGAAGGTGTTCCCGACCCAGGTGAACTCCGTGATGGTCTGCGGCTTGGGCAGCGTGATCGGAACCTCCGACGGGCCATTCGCCGGGATCGGGTAGTTGATGATGAGCGGCCAGCCGTCCGCCGAGACGAAGTTGTTGGTGATGTTGTCGTAGGCGAAGAAGGGCGACTTGCCGAACGGGGCTACTTCGTCCAGGTCCACCACATAATTGAACTCATCCGAGACGACGTAGTTGCCCTCCTGGAAGTTGAAGATCCGCTGCGAGGAGTACATCACGATGTCGCCGGTCGGGATGCCCGCCGTGAGCGGGCTGCGGATAGGCGGGAAGGTGACCCGCTCCCGCTTGAAGGGGCGGATCATGTGCTCGAAGCCGACCAGCTTGTTGTAGTCCGCCAATCCCTCCGGAGTGAGGCCGTTCAGCACGATCCAGCCGCCCCCGCCGGTAAAGGCGGCGACCTTCTCCCCGTTCGCGGCGAGCGTGTGGAGGTTCTCCGGCGTGGCGGCGATCAGGGCGATAGAGCCGGGATGCGACAGCGCCTGGAGCGGGTCGTTCGCCTTGGCGTAGTTCAGCCCGATGGCGTCCAGGGCGTGGGCGAAGGGCGTGTTCTCGGGGCGGGAGGCGGCGACGTCTCGATAGGTCCGCTTGTAGGACGCGCCGTAGCCGATCAGGTTGGCGAGCAGTTGCTGCGCGACCGCGTTGGTCGGCAGCTTCTCCTCCAGTGTGAGCTGGCTTAAGAGGAGTAGGCCGCTATCCACGGGGATCTCCACCAGCGCGGAGTTCTGGAGCAGGTTGTCGCACTGGATGAGGGACTTACCGCCCCGCGCGGGCTTGAAGTAGGCGTTGCGATAGACCACCGCATCCGCGCCCCAGGTGAAGAAGTCCTTCTGCTTCAGGCCCTTCAGGGCGGGATGGTCCAGGTCCTCGGCGAAGGCGGCGCGCCCCTCGTTCTCCCCGGTCTCGATCTGCGCGGGCAGCGCCTGGTAGCGGAGGGGGTTCTTCTGCTCCAGCACGATCACCGTGCGCCCGGCGGAGGCGTAGGCCGCCAGGCGACTGGAGGCGCTCTCACGGGCGTCCAGGGCATCTTTGCCCACCACCAGCACCTTTGCGTCCTCCGGCAGCGTCTGCAGGCTCTGGAGCGGCGTGAACGCAACGCCGCGCCCTTTCAGAAATGCCGCTACGCTTCCGGCAGGGTCGTAGACGGCGATCCGCCCGGCCTGCGCAAGCTGCGCCGCATCTCCCGCCTCCGCGCCCATCGGCAGCACGGAGACCGCCTTCACGTCACGGAACACCTCCTTGCCCTGCACAGCCAGCGTAAGCGCCAGCTCGCCCTCCGTGCGCTGGGTCGCCTGCGGCATCGTCAGCGTGACGTCGAACTTCTCGTTGGCGCCCGGCGCGACCCGGTGCTCCGTCGTCTCCTTAGCGATCTGTTTGCCCCCGACCGTCAGCGTCCAGGTGAAGGCGATAGGGGCGTCAAAGCGCGTGTCGTTGAAGATGCCGAAGGTGCGCGGGATCTTCTGGCCCGAGCCGAACGTCCAGTCCCACTGACGGCAGAGGACCGCACGGGGCGAGAGGGAGTTGTACTGGCTACCGTCGCCATCGCCCGGCTGCATATAGAGGTCCCATGCGCCGTAGTCGGCCCAGCGGTAGCCCTCGTTCAGAATGCGGGCCATCAGCCCCGCCGCCGGCAACTGCGCCTGCTTGCCGGCAAAGACCGCCTCCCCCCCGATGGTGGAGAGCTCCGGATGGACGCCCGCGATAAAGTAGTCCTCGCCGATATAGCGGGGGCGCTTTTTGTCCCAGACCCAGCGCCCGCGCCCGCCGCCCGTTACGTTGTCCTGGTAGGCCAGGCCCGGATACTTCGCGAAATCCCCGACCACGTAGTGGTTCCCATGCACCGGCATGGTCTGGTTGGCGTTCGCGCCTCCGCCGTCCGTCATGGTGGGGCGGGTGGGGTCCGCCTGCTGTACGGCGGTGGAGGTCTTCGCCACCTCCGCCTCGAATGGGTCCATCAGGCCGCCGTAGAGGTTGATGCAGTTGATATAGAGCCACTCGTTCTCGATGGACCAGAGCATAATGGAGGGGTGGTTCCGCTCGCCCTTCACCTGCGCCACCATCTGGTCCCGCCAGTTCTGCATCAGGTCCAGCTTCACTTCCGAGTGGGTCAGTTGCTTCAGGACCGGGTCGTTCTCTATCGCCATGTAGCCGATGGCCTCGCCATCCAGCATCCCCTGGCGGCGCACCACCACGCCGTTCTTATCGAACCAGTCCAGCGCGGCGTCCGGCGAGAGGTCGAACCAACTCGTGCCCCAGAAGCGCATCATGGCCTGGTGCGTTTTATGGTGGAAATCCAGCCACTCCTCCTTGCTGCCGTTGCCGTGCGCGTCGTGATAGCCGTGAAACACCACGCCGTTCAGCTTGAAGTGGATGCCGTCCAGGGTCCATTCGCGGAAGCCGAACGGCGTATCCGTACTATCCACCGGCTTGCCGCCGATCTTGACGGTGGTGCGGAGGGTGTAGAGGTTGGGATCGTCCGGCCACCAGAGCTTCGGGTTCTCCCACTTGTCGCTCACAACGAGCGTCTGCTCCCCATCGGCCTTCAGGCTGAAGGGTTTTGCCGCGAAGGTCTTCTCCACCTGCCCGGTCTTCCCATTGATCGCCTCCCATGTCAGTTCGCCGGTCACGGCTTTCGGGGTGGTGTTCCGGAGCGTGATCTCCGCGGCAAGCTCTCTCTGCGCCACGGAGGGCTTGCAGAAGACGTCGGCGACCTTGACCGGCCCGGCGACGACGAACTCCGGCGTCTGGAGAATGCCGGACTGGAAGGCGTTCCAGACCGGATAGGCCAGATCCTGAAAGCCCATGTGGGTGAAGCTGAGCGGAAGGTTGTAGCGCTTACGCAGCTTAAGCGGATCCTTCGGATTGGCGGAGTAGCCGTAGTAGGCGTCCTTGATGCCCACCCAGATCTCATTGACGCCCGGCTTGATCCCCGGCGTCACATCCAGCTCGAAGTGGGCGAAGGGGTTTTTATTGAACCCGCAGTAGACCTTATTGACATAGACCGTGGTATTCAAGTTATTCTGCGGAAAAACGAGATGAAACGAACGTCCTGCCAGTGCCGCCGGGACGTTGATGCGCGTGCGATACCAGAGCCGGTGCGCCATCACCAGCTCGGGGCGCTGCATCTTGTCGCCGGGGACCGTGATCCCGACCCAGTGGGGCGCTTCCGGGAAGTCCTTGATAGGCGCAGCGACTTCGCCCGGCAACTGCTCGTCGAAGCGGCACACCTCCCACATCCCATTCAGGGGAACGGAGGCGCGCTTGCCGGCCTCCGTGGGCACAGGCGCATTGAAGACCTTCTTCGCCGCTTCCAGGTCGGCGGTCTGGCGGTAGTCCTGTCCCGGCTTGAACTTCCCATAGGGGTGGAATGCCCCCGGATAGACGCACAACGCATCCGAGGCGTACAGTACGCGCGCCGTTTTGCCCTTCTCATCCAAGGTTTTGGGCAGGCGGATCTCCAGCGTGTGCGCGCCGTTGCTGATCTGCTGTTCTCCCATCTTCAGCCAGGCGACCTCATTCCAGTCCTGCAGCTCCATCAGGTCGGTGGTCAGTTCGTCCGGTTTGACCGTCTTCCAGTCACTGCCGTCCACGCGCCAGTCAAAAGAGGAGCGCACAAATTCGTAACCGATCCGGTTCCAGACCTCGTACTTTCCGGTTTTCTTCAAGGTAAAGGGGTACTTGAGCAGGATGCCCCCGGCGGGCAGCTCTTTATCCACCTTGTCGGCGTCTAAGGAGACCTGCAGCCACTTCTCGTCGGAGAGGAACTCTTTATGGCCCCAGCCGCTGATGTTGGGCTTGAAGTTGATGGCTGCCGCTTCACCCTCCATCCAGGCGTAGTCCTGCGCCTCCGCCCGCATCCCTGCGCCAAGGCAGAGCAGGAGGCAGAACGCTATGAGGAGAGGATACGATCTTTGTTCCATAAATGGGTTTCCTTTTTGCTACAGAAGGATTATATTGAGTGGGTAAAGGCCCCCACCCCCGACCGGAGGAAAAGGTCGCGCTTCGCGCAGCCCAAATTCGCTTGTTACGCGAATTTCCCCCATAAGTGGGAGAGGGGGGACTGATGGCTGGAAAGTTTGCTAAGGCTCAGGTCTCGCTACACAATTGAACAATACATTTGCTTATAGAATAACCTTTCAACCGCGAATCTCCCCTCTCCCATTTATGGGGGAGGGGTCGGGGGTGGGGGCAGGTGCCGTGGAGGCGCGGATGTCCAGGTGCATGGGAAAACGGCGGGTGCCGTAGGGGACGTCGTGGCCTTCGACGATGCCGATGAGCATCTCCACGGCGCCCTCGCCGATGTCGCCCAGGGGCTGCCCTATCGAGGTCAGCGGCGGGCGGGCATGGGCGCTGATGGCGGTGGAGTTGAAATTGAGTATCGAGACATCCTCCGGGACCCGAAACCCGTAGTTTGGTAAGGCTTCCGCGACGCCCTTTGCCCCAACTTCATCATTAAAGAGCAGCGCGGTGGGCGCGTTCTTGTCGGCACGGAGAACCTTGAGGAGCTGTCCCGTGCGAGCGACCGGACCCCCAAACGAAAGGAGATGGCTTGCATCCAGGCCGGCATCCTCCAGCGCCCGAAGGATACCCTGGCGTCGCTCCTGGATCCAGGAGTAGTCGGGATCGTCCGAATCGTCATAGAGGAGATGGCGATGTCCCAACTCCAGCAGATGCTGCGCCGCGAGGTAACCGCCTGTGATATTGTCGCAATCCACCGAGTGGTACTCCGAAGCGTCCGGATGGTAGGAGATGCAGACCGTCGGATAGCGGGCTTCCAGCAGCGCCAGCGTCAGTTCATCTCTGGGTGGGCGACCGATGAGCAGGACGCCGTCTGCGCTGCCGCTTAGAATATCTTCATAAGTATCGCGCCAGTTCGGGTGAAACGCCGAGTGGAGCAGCAGGTTGTAGTTGAAGCGCAGTGCGCCCGCGATGATCCCGGTGATGAGGTTGCCATAGTAGGAGCCGTGGTCGAGAAAACAGCGTGGGTGGATGGGCAGGACGCCGATGCGGTGCGTTTTGCCGGTCACCAGGGCGCGGGCGGCAGCGTTGCGGGCGTAGTTGAGTTCACGCGCCGCTTCCAGGACCCGCTGCCGGGTGCTCTCCGGAATACGCACATCGGAGCGTCCATTCAATACGAGCGAGACCGTACTCTGGGAGACGCCCGCCTTGCGGGCGACATCGTGGCTGCTGATTCGGGGTTTACTTGGATTGGTCATACGTATTATCACCTTGCCGGTTCATCATAGCATCCTGCGCACCTGTTTGTCAAGAGTGTGTCTCCAAATGCCCTCGGTTTCCTCACACCGAAGGTTTGCAACGTCCGGAGGAAGGGGGAAGGCGTTCGGATTTAGGGAGTGAATGAACCTTTTTGACTGGTTTCCGACCTTATATACAGGAGAAAGGAGGTCTACCAGGGTGAGTAAGCGATTTTATCATGCTGGCTGGATGGTTCTGTTCCTGCTTTCCATGATAGCCAATGGGCATCTATCGCATTGTCTCGCAGATGGACATTTCTCGCTGGATAGAAAGATCACCGCCACGGTGGCAAGAAGAGCGGGGAGCAGTGATCTTGATCCAGCCCATCAGGAGAGCGCCTCCGAGCGCCAACCCGACGTTCTTAAGATGCCGTCGGTAACGCGTATATCCCCGGATGGAAAATCGGCGGTCGGGATCTGGAATATTCCGGATGGCGGCGGACATCTGGCCGTCTATGATGTGGCGACAGGGGAGACGCGTTTTCACGACGATACCCCTAAGAGGGGAATGTTGGGCGGGGACTATATTGTGGGATCCGCCTTTTCGCCGGACAGCAAGATCCTGGTGACGGGATGGGAATGCAATACTGCGAGGATCTGGGATGTGAAAACCGGTAAGGTACTCGCCGAGTTTAGCTTGGATCAACCCGGCGCGAGGCCGCTGACTATTTCTTCGAACGGAAAGGTTCTGTTGACCGCCAATCGGTCCGGGGATATTACCCTTTGGAACCTCGCGACACGCAAAGCGCTGCGGTCTTTGCATGCGCATTCAAAGGATCTGTGGGCAGCAGCGATTTCGCCGGATGGCCGTACACTGGCAACAGGAAGCGAGGATCATACCGTTCAAGTCTGGGATGTTGCCACCGGGAAGACGCGCTTTCTGCTGAAAGGACACAAGGGAAAAGTCTACTCCCTGGCATTCTCACACAATGGTAAGCTTCTGGCAACGGGCAGCGCAGACAAACTGATCAAGCTCTGGGACACACGAACAGGCCATGAGCGCGCCACACTCCACCAACACAGGGGGCTCGTCTTCTCCCTGGCGTTCTCATCGACCGACCGATGGTTGGTCAGCGGCGCTCTCATGGATAAAACGGTCCTGGTCTGGGAGGTTGCTACCGGGCACGTGTCCCAAGCGTTTGAAGTCGGATATTGGGGAGTAAAAGCTGTTGCATTACTGGACCATGATTCCCGTCTGGCTACCTTCGA
>Ga0070734_10003157_pt1 | contig 17957 bp, 8 predicted proteins | sample Coa_R1_8_FD_66444 | JGI IMG/M metagenome (GOLD analysis project Ga0070734, IMG submission 66444) | Surface soil microbial communities from Centralia Pennsylvania, which are recovering from an underground coalmine fire - Coalmine... | ecosystem: Environmental > Terrestrial > Soil > Unclassified ... | reverse complement strand
TTATTTTGAAGCCTGACTGGAACATCATGGAGTACATCTGCGAGGACACGCAGACCGCTTTCGACAGCTTCGAGAAAAAGGTGGGCACGAAGCCGGCGAGCGCGCCGCAAGCCGCGACCGACGCGGGTGCTTCCGACTCGATAGCGGGCGACTGGAAGGGCACGATGAGCATGGCCGATGGCCGCTCGTTTCCCGCCGCGGCCAGCTTCTCTCCGGCATCCACTGGCTCGCTCTCCGTTCCTGATCCCGCCGCGGCCGTGAAGTACGATTTTCAGAAGGTGACGGTAGCGCAGGGTGGGACGGTCACAGCGATTACCGCGGACGGCGTGAACCTGGTCGGAAAGGTCTCTGCCGACGGGAAGCAAATGACGGGAGACATCATCCTGCCCAGCGGCACCGGCCACAAAATTTCGCTCAGCCGCCCATAAGAAGCTGCTTTAACACAGAGAACATGGAGAAAAGCGGAGAAAACCAATCTGTTTCAATTTCATCGGTCTTCTCCGTGGCACTCCGCTTTTCTACACGTTCTCTGTGTTAAAGCCTTTCAGTCGGCTCGCCTCGACTACGTCTGCTCAGTGCAGCCTTACTTGAGTCCCGCCTGCCCCAGCATTTCCAGAAACTGCCGTTGCGTTCGCATATCGATGGATTGCGCCACCAACTTTCCATCGCGATCGTAAACAAACGTCTTTGGAATCCCCGAGATCTCGAAGCGCCTTCCCACCTCGCCACCCGGATCGAGCAGGATCGGATAGCTCACCTGTGCGTGGCCGATGTAGGGCTTCACCTTGTCGATACCTTCATCGGAAATCGCCAGAACCACGAAGCCCTGATCCTTGAATCGCCGGTACAGCGCATCCAAATCCGGCATTTCTTTTCGGCACGGCGGGCACCAGGTGGCCCAGAAATTCACGGCCACCACGCTGCCCTTGAGGCTCTTCAAGGTCCAGCTCTTTCCCGTCAAATCCGTCAACGTAAAATCGGCCGTCTGGCGCCGCGCGTTGTCCGCATCAATCTTGGAGACGGCAGCCGCAAATTCCGGATCGTCGAGCGTCGTTTCCACGTGCTCGTAGCGGACGAGTTCGGCAAGCTCGACGTAAGCCCGAGGCGGCTGGCCGGGCTTTCCCTGGATGGGCTGCTCCCGCAGCGCGCCGGCTAATGTGTTTGCCACTTCCTGCAGCGTGTCATGGCCGAAATCCCCTTCCGTCGAGAGGCTGGCCAGCCCATTTGCAAGCCTTACCTTGTTCGGCGCGGCCGGCAATTGCCGTATCTGCAGCGCGAGTTGCTTGGTCTCGCGGGCGCGCACGTCCGCGGGCAAGTTTCGCAGCTGGGAGATCACGTCAATAATCGATTTTTCCGCGGGGCTCCAGTTGGGCTCCTGCTGCTGCGAGTGTGATCCGGACGGGTGAGACACCATGGCCAAGGCGACAAGCAGCCACGGCAGGGTTGTGAGAGCGCCATACCGTCGTTTCATGCTGAACCTCGCGCGGGGGAAAGCTCCCGCATTGCACCAGTTTACGAAATATTTGGTCTGGGCGCTCAGCGCGATTTTCCAGCCGTCGCCTCGATTGAGAAACACGCACAGGTTCCATCTGGCAGGCTTTGCGTTTGGGTTGCGCCTCTGAAATGCCTGCATGACCACCACGTTTGCGAAATCAAACATCTTCATCGAGAGCACGGACGAACCCGCCGCCTTGGATTGCGCGCAGCGGAGAGAACCCGGAGGTGCTATCGAGCAGGGACTGCTCGCCGGCTGCGCCGCTCCGAAACGCTTGGCCTCGAAATTTTGATTCCCCAAATTGCAATCGATCGCCGGAACGGCAGGATACCGAGCAGCACCAGTCGAAAGAGCAATTGCTCTCCCCCGAACAGTTCCATTGCGGCAGCTTGGGAACCGGCATCCGGTCCGAAATCCGAGGCCTCTCGCGCCCGAACTCATGCCCAGAAAGTTAATACTTCTGACGAATCCGTGCCCCATTCCGGGACATGACGCGGAGTCTCAGTTGATAGAATTGCCGCAGCAAGGTGGCCTCTTAGGCCGAATGCCGGACTATTTAATTGGAGATTGAACGTGCGAACAAATGTCTTCCCCCTCCGCTTTGTTTTGTGCGCGCTGTGTGCCCTCGCAGTGTGGTGCGCGCCAGCCTTCAGCCAGCGCCTGGAGCGCGGACTCGAGGTGGATACAATTCATTCGAATGCCAAAGTGCGCCCGGATGTCCCGGTGAAGCACGCCATGCACGACTGGACGCATGACTACATGCTTTATCCCCGCCTCGGCCCCATGAACCGGCTCATCGAGTTGCAAAAGGACCCGCGCGCAATCCAGCACTGGCAGGAAAGCTACCGCAAGGACTACGTCCGCTGGCGCCGCGATCGCGAAGGCCATCACTCCCAGCACCACAATCGCTTCGCCATGCACCCGGACTGGAACTTTTTCGTGGGAACCGGCGCCATCGCCGGCTCCACGGTTACTCCGTCCGTGTACCCGGCGAAATGGACGTTTGACAGCAACGAAAATCTGAGTACCGCGGCAGGCGATCAGGGCGCCTGCGCTACGGATTATCTGGTCGTTCCGGTCAACGCTACACAGGCAGGCGGCGGTGCTCCCCCGGGGCCGGGGCAGCCAAGCATAATTGGCCTAAATAACTTGTACAGTGGAACGGCTGGTCTCAGCGGGCCTGGCGTATGTAACGGCGGCACCGGCACGCGCGTAACGGGTGCGAGCGACACTGGTGATTCAGCCACGACTTTATTCTCCTACACCGTCCTCGGTGATGACGGAGTCGTGCAGACCTCGCCCGTGACCTCCATGGACGGCACGCTCATCGCCTTTGTCGAAGGGAGCGGGTTCGGGTTGAGCGGGGTGTCGCATTTCCACGTTCTTGCCTGGAATCCAGGAGACGGAAACAATCCGGCAGACCGTCAGGACGCTTTGACAAATGCCGTCCAGGTTTCGACCTTCGCCACTTCGACCCCACTCGCGGCGGGAACCGTGACCGATCTTCCCCTGAATACGTCCGACACGTTCTCATCGCCTTACGTGGAGTACTCCGATGACGTCGCCTACGTCGGGGATGATCTCGGAGAAGTATACAAAATCAAGAATATCTTTTGCCCCTCCTGGGCGCCTTGCGGCACCGCAGCGCCGAGCCTGGATACGACTTGGGGAACCGGCGGCATCGTGACGCTTGGTACTTGCGGCGGTTTCGTGAGTAGCGTCACGGTTGACGGCGCATCAGGAAACATTTTTGCGGGATGCTCGGATGGCCTGCTGTATTCGATCACCCCGGACGGCAAAACTGTAACGTCGCTCGCAGTAGGCGACGGGAATGGTACCGATGGCGGCATCGTGGACGCGCCTGTGCTGGACAACGTAAATGGTTGGGTATACGTCGAGACCGGCTCCTGCGTAAGCACTCTCACCAATTGCGCAACGGGTGGCGTGGGGCTCGGGGCTCCCGTTTTGGTGCAAGCCAGTGTTTCGAATTTGAATACAAATTCAGTCGCGGCCCTCGGGCCTGGTGGGAACAGTTTCAACATACACGCCCCGGCGTTTAACGACGCCTACTTTACAAGCACTAATCCTACGGACTGGCTTCTGTTCGACTATTCGTCAGACAACGTGGGACCAAATCCGCCGAATCCCCCGAACCTGCCTGAAATCGTCGTTTATGGAATTACCTTCGGCGCGAATCACGTCATGGCAGGTGGCACTCCCACGAACCTTGACCAGTTTACGGTCGGCGCGTTTGAAGTGGCTCCCCTCACGGAATTCCTGACCACGGGCGTTGAGGATCGACTCTTCGCCAGCGCATTGACCAATAGCATTAACAACGTGGTCTCCTTCAACATTACTTCTGGTTTTCCAACTGCCTTGGAAGGGAACGTTCTTGCGCCGGAGGGCAGCGGAACCACCGGGATCGTCGTCGATAACACCTCCAGCACCGCCGGCCAGGCAAACAGCATTTATTTCGGCGTGCTAGGAGCTCCCCCGGACAATAACGCAAACACGGTTGTGAAACTGACCCAGGTGGACCTGCAGTAGACACGCTCGCGAAACGCGGAGCGCACACTACGAAACCATAGGTCGGCCAGAACATGCGCAACGTTCTGGCCGACTTGCATTTACGAACCTTCCGCGGGAACCGCAATCGAGTGCGGACAGTGAGAACCCGGCGGGTACATTAGAGCAAAGTTTTGCCACCTTTTGTGCGCATAGACGCGGAAATCCGGAAAACGACCTACGGACTTCGCGGTATGTCATTGAAAAGCAAGCGTTAGTTCCGCTGCCCCGCCCTCGCTGCGGAAACGGAATTGCTCTGCACTAGACGGCCCTCAGGTTTACGCTGTACTCTGTGTGCAGGAAACCGGGGAGAGCCGAATCCTAAGCGCATCGTCAGGCCAGATCGTACCGCCAGGCGGTAAAACGCCTTCGCGTGGCCGGGCAGGCCTCTGAGGGGCTATCAGCGTGAAAAGTGAGTTTCCCAGGGAAGCGCCCTCTTTGCCGGTGTCCGCAGAGGCGCGCCGCGAAAGCCCGTCCCACCCGGCCCAATCATTTCCGGTCAGTGCCGAGTTCGCAGGCTCCAAAACCATCATCGAATTGTTCGAACAGCAGGCGCAACGAAGCCCCGGCCAATATGCGCTCACCTTTGAGGAGCAGCGGCTGACCTACGCCGAGCTCGACCGCCGCGCGAGCCAACTTGGCCTCTATTTGCAACGAATGGGGGTTGGCCCGGAAATGCTGGTCGGGCTGTTTGCCGACCGTTCCATCGACATGATGGTGGGTCTGCTGGGCATCCTCAAGGCCGGAGCGGCGTACCTGCCCATCGACGCCGGGTTCCCCAAGGAACGCATCGCCTTCATGCTGGAGGACGCCGGGGCAAAGCTCCTGCTCACCCAGTCCAGCCTGCTCTCGCGCCTGCCCCAGAACGGCTCGCAATGCGTTTGCCTGGACATCCTGGAGTGGTCCGCGCTCGAAGCCCCTGTGCAAGGCGCCTGCCCCGCGCGGCCTGAGAATCTCGCCTATATGATCTACACCAGCGGCTCGACTGGCCGGCCTAAGGGCGTCGGCATCGAGCACCGCAACATCGTGAATTACGCGCTGGGGGTCGCGCAGCGGTTCGAATTTACCGCGGGGATGAACCACGCGACGGTTTCGACCATCGCCGCCGACCTCGGCAACACTGTGATTTTTCCCGCCCTGATCACCGGCGGCTGCCTGCACGTGATTGCCCAGGCCCGCACGGAGAGCCAGGCGCTGCTGTCTGAATATTTCCTTCGCGAACGGATTGACGTTCTGAAAATCGTGCCGTCGCACCTGGCGGCGCTGCAGACCGGAAACAACCCGGAGCAGGTGATGCCGCGAAAGCGGCTGATCCTGGGCGGCGAGGCTTCGCGCCTCGGTTGGATCGAGCGCCTACGCGCGCTCTCCCCGGAATGTGAGATTTACAATCACTATGGGCCGACGGAAACCACCGTCGGCGTGCTCACGTTTCATGCGGGCGGCGCTCTGCCAACCACGCCGACGGGCACCCTGCCACTCGGCAAGCCGCTTCCGAACAGCCAAGTTCACATCCTGGACGAGAAGCGTGTTCCGGTAGCCGTGGGTGAGCCGGGCGAGCTGTATATCGGCGGGCGAGGCGTCGCGCGGGGTTACCTGCACCGCCCCGATCTCACGGCTGAAAAATTCGTGCCGGATCCCTTCAGCAAGGAGCCGGGCACGCGCCTGTACCGCACCGGCGACCGGGCGCGCCTGCTACCCAGCGGGGATGTGGAGTTCTGCGGGCGCGTCGACCACCAGGTCAAGATTCGCGGCTATCGCGTGGAGCTGGGCGAAATTGAAGCGTCGCTGCGCGAGCAGGGCGGCTTGCGCGACGCCATTGTCTCCGCGCACGAAGATGAAAGCGGCAACACCGAACTGGTGGCCTACGTGGTGCCGAAGCGCGCAGACCAGCCGCTGTGGGACGCCAAGGCGCAATACACGCTCCCGGACGGCTCGACGGTCGCGCATCTTAACAAGAACGAAACAGACTACATCTACAACGAAATTTTCGTGCTCCAGGCCTACCTGCGCCACGGGATCACTATTGACGACGGCGACTGCATCGTGGACGCCGGTTCGAACATCGGTCTTTTCACGGTTTTCGCCAGCCGGCTGGCGCGTAACCTGAAGATCTTTTCCTTCGAACCGAATCCGTCCGTCTATGCCTGCCTGAAGGCCAATGCCGAGGCCTGGGGCTCGGGCGTGAAGTGCCTGCCGATGGGCCTTTCGAGCGAGGACAAGACCGCGGAGATGACCTTCTTCGAAGGGTTCTCGCTGCTCTCGGGTTTCTACGCCGATGAGGCCACCGAGCGCGAAGTGGTGAAGACCTACGCACTCAACCAAGAAGCCGGGTGCGGCGGGGACGGGCGGCTCGCCGCGGACATCGGAAAAATGCTCGAGGAGCGCTTCCAGGCCCGCACGCAGGCGGCGCAACTGCGCGCGCTTTCGGGAGTCATTGCAGACGCGGGTATCAAGCAGATCGACCTGCTGAAAGTGAACGTCGAAAAAAGCGAACTGGATGTGTTGCAGGGGATCAGCGAGGCAGACTGGGCGAAGATACGCCAGCTGGTCATTGAAGTGGACCAGAAGGAAAGCCTTGAGCCCGTCAACACCCTGCTCAAAAAGCACGGCTACGAAGTGCTCGTCGAGCAGGACCCGCTGCTGCGCAAGACCGACCTGTGCTACGTGTACGCGATTCGCCCCTCCGAAAGAAATCGACTGGTGCGCGAGCAGGCGCCCGAGGCGCACGTGCGCGCGGTGCGCCCCGCCGATCCTGCGGTCCTGACGCCCGCGGGCCTGCGCAAGTTCCTGCTAGAGCGGCTGCCGCGCTACATGGTTCCGGCGCAATTCGTGCTGATGGAAAAATTTCCCCTGAACGCCAACGGCAAAATCGACCGCCAGGCGCTGCCGCGGCCGGCGGAACGGAACGCGGGGCCGATTCGCGAATTCGTGCGGCCGCAAACGGAAACCGAGAAGGCGCTGGCGCTGATCTGGGCGGAGCTGCTGAAAATCGACAGCCCGGGAATCAACGATGATTTCTTCGAGCTGGGCGGGCATTCGCTGCTGGCCATCAAGGCAGTCTCGCGCATCCGCGACGTCTTTGGCATCGACATCAATTTCCAGACTCTTTTTGAAAAGCCGACCATCGCGGGCCTGGCCAAGTTCATCGCCGGGGCCAAAAATGCGAAGGGCGCGCCGCGCATCGAAAGGCGCAAGCCGTCCAGCCAGGTTCCGCTCTCGTTCGCGCAGGAGCAGCTGTGGTTCCTGAACTGCCTCGCGCCCGCGAGCCCCGTGTACAACATGGGCGACGTGATCGACTTCCACGGAGAATATTCCGCGGAAGCAATGCGCGCGGCGGTCCGCGACCTGGTGCGCCGGCACGAAATCCTGCGCACGGAGTTTTCGCACGGCGCCGGCCAGCCTTCGCAAATCATCCTGCCCGAGCTGAACGTGCCGCTCGGGGAAATCGATCTCTCGTCGTGTTCCGAAGAGGACCGGAAAAAAGAATGGGAGCGGATCATCGCCGCGGAAGTGCGCAAGCCGTTTGACCTGGGCTGCGCGCCGCTGCTGCGCCTGACGATCGTGCACCTCTCCCGGCGCGAGCATCGCCTGCTGCTGGTGACGCACCACATCCTTGCGGATGAATGGTCGATGGAAATCGTGCATCAGGATCTGGAGCGGCTCTACGCGGCGCACGCCGCCAAGCAGCCTTGCGCGCTGCCTGAATTGCCGGTCCAGTTCGCGGATTTCGCCGCGTGGCAGCGCGAATGGATGAAGGGCGAGGTGCTCGAGAATCAGATTGCCTTCTGGAAGAGAGAACTTTCCGGCGCGCCTGGAGTTCTGGAAGTGCCCACCGACAAGCCGCGGCCGGTGACGCAAAGCTTCCGCGGCGCGGTCGAGCCGCTGCATATTCCCGTGGAGCTTCTGGAACGGCTGAAGGCGCTGGGCCGCGAGCAGCAGGCCACTATCTTCATGGTTCTGGAAGCAGCGTTCATGGCCCTGCTGCACCGCTGGACGGGCCAGGAAGACATCGTGGTGGGCACGCCGATTTCAGGCCGCACGCAAACGGAAACGCAGGGACTGATCGGGCTTTTCCTGAACACGGTCCTGCTGCGCGCGAAATTCGACGAGCGCCAGAAATTCGTTTCGCTTTTGCAGCAGGTGCGGGACCGCGCCCTGGGCGCCTACGCGCATTCGGAGCTGCCCTTTGAGCGGCTCGTCGCGGAGCTGGCCACCGACCGCGACCCCAGCCGTACGCCGCTCTTTCAGGTGATGTTCATCCTGCACAATTCCGAAGGCATCTCTTATGTTTCCAAGGTTCCCGGCAACCGCGAGCTCGGCACCGGCACTTCCAAATTCGATCTGACGCTCATTCTCTCAGAGGACAAGAACGGCCTCGACGGGCTCATCGAATACAGCACGGATTTGTTCGAGGCGGATACCATGCGCCGCCTGGCCGTTTACTATGCGCGAATCCTGGAATCGTGCGCCGCGAATCCCGAAAAGCGCGTGGCTGAATTGCGCATGCTGCCGGATGATGAGCGCCGCAAGCTACTCGTCGAGTGGAACAACACCGCCTGTGAAGTTCCTGCGAAAAATCTGCGAATCGACCAGCTGATCGAGGTGCAAGCGCGGCGGATGCCGAATCAGGTTGCACTCGTCTTCGGCGACGATGAGCTGACCTACGCTGAACTCGATCGCCGCGCGAATCAACTGGCGCGCCATCTGGGGGCCCTCGGCGTCGGGCCGGATGGTCCGGTGGGAATTTATCTCCCGCGCTCGACGGAAATGGTGGTGGCGATGCTGGGGGTGCTGAGGGCGGGCGGGGCGTACGTGCCCCTCGATCCCGCGTATCCCAGCGCGCGCGTCGCGTTGGTGATCGAGGACGCCAAGCTCGGCTTCATCCTCTCCTCGGAAGCAAACCGGAAGGCGCTGCCCCCGACCGCGGCGAAAATTATTTCGCTCGACGGCGACGCCAAGGCGATCCGGGCGCAAGACTCCTCCGCGCCGGCCTGCGCCGTCGGCCCTCACAATCTGGCCTACGTGATTTACACCTCGGGTTCCACCGGCAAGCCCAAGGGCGTGATGATCGAGCACCGCAACGTGATGAATTTCTTCGCCGGCATGGACCGGATCATCGGCATCGAGCCGGGCACATGGCTCGCGCTGACCAGCATCTCCTTCGACATATCGGTACTCGAGCTGTTCTGGACGCTGGCGCGCGGATACAAGGTCATCCTTCACACCGAAGGCAATTCCGACAGGATTCCCGGGGAAATTATCGGCCGATTCGTCACCCACCTTCAGCTGACGCCGTCGCTGCTGCGCGCACTGGTTGCCGATCCCGAGTCGCTGCGCGCGCTGGCCATGCTGAAGAAAATTTTTGTGGGCGGCGAAGCGCTGCCGCCGGCTCTCGTGTCCGCGCTTCGGGAATCTTTCTCGGGCGAGCTGTACAACATGTACGGCCCCACCGAAACGACCGTCTGGTCCACGGTGCACCCTGTCGAGCGGCAGAGCGCGAGCATTCCCATCGGCAAGCCCATTGCGAACACCCAAGTCTACGTGCTCGATTCACGGATGCAGCTCGCCCCTCCCGGCGCGGTCGGCCAGCTGTGGATCGGAGGCGAGGGCGTGGTGCGCGGGTATTGGAACCGTCCGGAGCTAACCGCCGAGCGATTCGTGCGCGATCCCTTCCGCGAAGGCGGCCGGCTGTACAAGACGGGAGACTTTGCGCGGTTCCTGCGGGATGGAAACCTGGAGTACATCGGCCGCGCCGATTTCCAGGTGAAGATTCGCGGCTTCCGCATCGAGCTAGGCGAAATCGAGGCGGCCCTCGAGCAACAGCCGGGAGTGGCGCAAGCCGTGGTTGCGGCGCGCGAGGACCGCGGAGGCGACAAGCGGCTGGCAGCCTATATCGTTCCCAAACCGGGCGAGCGCGTGAACACGGAGGCGCTGAGGTCCGCGCTCGAAGCGGCGCTGCCGAACTACATGGTGCCGTCGCATTTCATTGGGCTCGAAAAGCTGCCGCTCACGGCCAACGGAAAAATCGATCGGAACGCGCTGTCCGCTCTCGGGAATCAGGCCGCGGCGCGCGCGGAGAAAACGTTCGAAGAGCCGGTGGGCGAGTTCGAGCAGGCGCTGGCGAAATCCTGGGCGGACGCGCTGGGCCTGAAGCGCGTGAGCCGCCACGATAATTTTTTCCATTTGGGCGGCCATTCGCTCGCGGCGCTGAAGATTGCGTTCAAGTGCCGGCAGGAATTTCAGCTGGAGTTCCCGCTGCAGATGTTCGTGCAATATCCGGTGCTGAGCGAACAGGCGGGGCGAATCGAGGAGATGCTCCTCGAGCAGGCGGATGCGGGCGAACTCGAGAGCATGCTGGCGGAATTTACCAAGAATAAATAGAAGAATCAGGGGGCATGGGGCGTGTCTGACAGGAAACGCCGCGGCCCGTCAACGCGCGTGACTTGGGATAATACAATTCTGTGAGCCTGGCCAAGAAACTGGAGAACCTCACGCCGGAGGAGCGGCGGCAGCTCGCGCTGCGCCTGGCGTCGGCGAAGCGCAAGGCAGCCGAGAAATCGGACGCGCCGCTCGTCACCGTCACACCCGATCCCGCCCATCGCTTCGAGCCGTTTCCACTCACCGATCTACAGCAGGCGTATCTGATTGGCCGTTCCGAGGGGATTGAGCTGGGCGGCACGGCTTGCCACTGCTATGCCGAAGTGGACATGGAGGATTGGAACCGGGAGCGCTTCGCCTCGGCGCTCGAGCGGGTGATCGCCCGGCACGAGATGCTGCGATGCGTGGTGTACCCTGAGGGCCGGCAGCAGATCCTGGCGTCACCGCCGAAATACGAGATTCGGGTTGAGGATTTGCGCGGGCTGGACTCCGCGGCGCAATCGGCCCGGCTGGAATCGACTCGCGCGCGCCTTTCGCATAAAGTGCACGCGTCCGACCAGTGGCCACTGTTCGATTTTTGCTTTTCCCGCCTGGATGAAAAAATCAGCCGCCTACATATCGGCATTGACCTGCTGATTGTCGATGGCCGCAGCTTTGAGATTCTTTTTCAGGAATTGATCGAGCTCTATCACCATCCGGAAACCGAACTGCCTCCTCTGGAACTGTCGTTCCGGGATTATTTGCGCGCGCAGACTGCGTTGGAGGAAACCGACGCCTTTCGCGAATCGCGCGAGTACTGGACCAAGCGCGTGGCCACGCTGCCGCCCTCGCCCGAATTGCCGCTGGAAAAGAGCCCCGGCTCGATCACCCATCCGGTTTACAAACGCCACTCCGTGACTGCCGATCCTGTGGTGTGGAAAGCGTTGAAGGAAAAGTCGGCGCGATTCAATTCCACGCCGGTTGGCGTGCTGCTCGCGGCTTACGCGGAGGTGCTGGCCATCTGGAGCAAGCAGGCGCGCTTCACCGTCAACCTGACGCTCTTCAACCGCCTGCCGCTGCATCCACAGTCGAATTCGATCATCGGCGACTTCACTTCGATCAATCTGCTGGAGGTGGATAACTCCACGGGCCAGCCTTTTGCGGCCCGCGCGCAGCAGCAGCAGGACCAGCTGTGGAAGGACATGGATCACCGCTATTACAGCGGGATTCAGGTGATGCGCGACCTGGCGCGGCACCAGCGCGTGGGGCCGATGGCGCTGATGCCGGTGGTATTCACGAGTCTCTTGAATCTCGGCGAGCACGCGGGCGGCGTCAGTTGGTCGAGCCGCCTGGGCCGTTGTGGCTACTCAATCACGCAGACGCCGCAGGTTTATCTCGACTATATGGTGTACGAGGAAAAAGGCGCGCTGCAGATCAACTGGGATGCGATCGAAGAGCTTTTCCCCGCCGGGCTGCTGGACGACATGCTCGGCGCGTACCGCGAACTACTGAAGGATCTGGCCACGGACGATTCGGCGTGGCACCGCACGCTCAGCGAAAATGCGGCGCGCCTGATCCCGCAATCGCAGATGGCCGTGCGCCGCGCGGTGAACAGCACGGCGGCGCCTGTGTCGGGCGGGCTCCTGCACACGCCTTTTCTCAGGCACGTTGCGGAAAATCCCGAGCGGCCGGCGGTTTGCACGCCAAAGCGGCGGCTCAGCTATCGCGAGGCATACGGCTACGCCTGCGCCATTGAAACGGAATTGCTCGGCGCGGGCGCCCGGCCGAATGATCTGGTCGCGGTAATGATGGAAAAGGGTTGGGAACAGATTGTGGGCGTGCTGGGCATTCACTTTGCCGGCGCGGCCTACCTGCCCATCGATCCGGAATTGCCCGCCGAGCGGCAGGGCTTTTTGCTGCAACACGCGAAGGTGAAAGTCGCGCTGACGCAAAGCTCGGTGCGCGCGCGCTTGAGCGTGCCCGCTCATGTAAAAGTCATCGAAGTCGACCGCGTGAATCCCGCGGCCGCTCCAGCGCCCGCGCAGGATCGCCCGCGGCAAAGGCCTGAGGACCTCGCCTATGTGATTTACACTTCAGGCTCCACGGGAGTTCCGAAGGGTGTGATGATCGATCACCGCGGTGCGCTGAACACGGTGCTGGACGTGAATCAGCGATTCGGCGTGGGGCCGCAGGACCGCGTGCTCGCCGTATCCAAATTGAGTTTCGATCTTTCGGTGTACGACATCTTTGGTTTGCTCGCGGCCGGCGGCGCCATCGTGATGCCCGCGCCCGACCTGGCGCTCGATCCGAACCACTGGGCCGAGCTGATCCGCAAGGAAAGAGTCACGGTGTGGGACACGGTACCCGCGCTGATGCAGTTGCTGGTGGATCGCGCCGGCGAGCCGGGGCAGATCGGCGACTCGCTACGCCTGGTGATGATGAGCGGCGACTGGATTCCCATCGGACTGCCCGACCAGATCCGGCGCGTACTGCCAAAAGCAACGCTGATCAGCATGGGCGGTGCGACGGAGGCTTCCATCTGGTCGATTTTGTATCCTATCGGCAAAGTGGACCCGGGCTGGAAGAGCATTCCCTACGGCAAGGCCATGCTCAACCAGAGTTTTCATGTGTTGACCGAGGATTTCGCGCCGCGGCCCACGTGGGTTCCGGGGCAGCTCTACATCGGCGGAATCGGCCTGGCCAAGGGCTACCTGCACGACGAGCAGAAAACGAACGCCAGCTTCGTGGTGAATCCCGCGAACGGCGAGCGGCTGTACCGCACCGGCGACCTGGGGCGTTTCCTCCCCGACGGTAACATCGAGTTTCTGGGCCGCGAGGATTTCCAGGTGAAGGTGCAGGGCTACCGCATCGAGCTGGGCGAAATCGAAGCGCGTCTACAGGAATACCCCGGAGTGGATTTGTGCATCGTCACCGTGCGTGAAGACAAGCCGCGCGAGAAGCGGCTCGTGGGCTATGTGGTGGCGAGGCCGGGAATGTCGATCGATACCGCTGCGGTGAAGGAACAATTGCGCAAAAAGGTACCGGAATACATGGTCCCAGGGGCGATCGTGGTTCTCGAGCGCTTCCCGCTTACGCCGAACGGAAAAGTCGATCGCAAGGCGCTGCCCGCTCCGGCGAGATCGGCGGCCGAGGCGGGAGCCGCGCCGGCGCGCTCGCGCGATTCGCTCGATCTGCAGCTGATCAAGCTTTGGGAACGCGTCCTGAACGTCCCCACCGTCGGCTTGCAGGATAATTTCTTCGACCTGGGCGGAAATTCGCTCGGGGCCGTGCGGCTCTTTTCCGAGATGCGCCAGATGTTCGCGCGCAGCTTCCCGCTTTCGGTTTTGTTCCAGGCGCCCACGGTGGAGAAACTTGCCGACTTGATCCGCAAGGACGGCTGGTCGCCGAACTGGGCTTCGCTTGTTCCCATCCAGCCGGGCGGATCGAAGCCGCCGTTCTTCTGCGTGCACGGCGGCGGCGGGAACGTGCTGATCTATCGAGAGCTCGCGAATTGCATGGCGCCGGACTATCCGTTCTACGGCCTGCAGGCGCGCGGCCTGGACGGGAGCAGCGACTACCTGACCAGCACTGCGGCCATGGCGGAGAGCTACCTGCGCGAACTGCGCGAGCTGCAGCCTGTGGGGCCGTACTACCTCGGCGGATTCTGCATGGGCGGGCAGGTGGCGTTTGAGATGGCGCAGCGCCTCGTGCGGGACGGGCAGCAGGTGAACCTGCTCTTTACCATCGACACGCACAATTTCAACGGCGTTCCGCCCGAGCTGACCCTGATGGACAAAATGCGCAGCACGGGCGAGAAAATCAAATTCCATTCCTCGAACCTGTGGAATCTCGGCTCCGAGGGGCGGGTCAAGTATTTGGCGGAAAAATCAAAGATCGCCCTGCGGCGCGAGGTGGAACGCGCGCGGATCAAGATCAACCGCGTGCTGGGCAGGAATCCGCACCGCGACGTTTCGGGCCGCGTGCAGGAGTTTCTCGAGGACATCAACGACCGCGCTTTCCTCGCCTACGTCCCGGCCGAGTATCCGGGCAAAATGATCATTTGCAAGCCGCGAAGAAATTATTCCTTCCTGCGCGATCCCTTCAACGGCTGGAAGGGAATCGCCGCCGGCGGCCTCGAGGTGATTGAATTGCCTTCCGATCCCGGTGGAATCTTTCAGGAGCCGTACGTTCGCACTCTGGCGGAGAAGCTGAAGGAGCAGATCGACCGGGCTGCGGTTCAGCGAGCGGAGAAAGATGAGACTGCGGAGGTGGTGTTGAGGTAGACCGGAAGTGTCCCCACGACAGCTTGCGGATTTCGAGAAGTTTTGCCGATGATTTCCGGACCGCTGGTTTAATCGTTACAGGTGTGAAGATGCCGCGCTGGAAGGCCGCGGCGCTAGATTTGAACCTTTCTGCTACTGTGTCGGTTGCAGGCCTTGGATTTGGACCAGGTTCAATGAGGAGAAGGATGGGGAAGCGGCGTTGCGCCGCTTGAGATTTTCGCTGGCAATTCCCGTGCGCGCGTAGGATTTCTCGCAATCCTGGGAAGAGGGGCCGTACATGTTGCCTTCCATGTAGGCGAGGCCGGGGCAGCGCGTGCAGGTGGCGCCGTGCGCGCATTGCGAGCAGGACGGCATGTCCCGCAGGCGGATTGAGCGGACTTCGTTCATCTGCGGAGAATCGCGCCAGATGTCCGCGAATTTCTGCTTGCGCACGTTGCCGCACGGCAGCGGAAACTGCACGCAGGGGTAAACGTCGCCGTAAGGCGAAACGTAGCAGCCGGTGTGACCGGCGCTGCACGACGGCGAATCCAAATCGAATTCAGTGGCGCTCCGCGGCGGCGCGCAGAACTCCTCGACGTCTTTGACGAGCAACGGGTCGCGAAACACTTCCTGCAGCTGGCTGCGTTCCACGTTCAATTTCAGAATCGAGCGGTCGCCGTCCATCATCGGGGTGACCGTGGGATCGAGGGTGCTCTTCACGCCGATTTCCGCGGCCAGGGTCCGCACGGCCTGGTAGTCGGCCGAATTTTCGGTCATCAGCACGTTCGCGAAAGTAACCCGCAAGCCTTCGGAGTGCAGCAAACGAGCCGCCTCGACGGACTTGCTCAGGGAACCCGGCATCTTGGTGATCGCGTCGTGCACCTCGGGCCGGTGCGAGTAGATGCTGATCTGGACGCCTTCCACCCCGAGCTCGCGCAGCCGCCGCGCTTCTTTTTCGCGGATCAGGACCGCATTGGTTTTCAATTTGACGGAAAAGGCGAGCGAGCGGGCATACTCGACGATTTCAAAAAAATCCCTGCGCATCATGATCTCGCCGCCGCTGAAGGTCACAAAGAAAACCCCGGTCGCGGCCATCTGGTCGAGCAGGTCCTTGATTTCAGCCGTGGTCATTTCGCCGTGGTCGTCGTGATCCAGATAGCAATGCACGCAGCGCTCGTTGCAGCGATAGGTCAGGTCGATTTGCGCGTTCAGGGGGATATTCAGCTGCTGGGCCTTGGCCAGCATTTCGTCCATCAACACGCTCATGGAGCGACCCCGCGCGAACCGGCCGTCGGGGGCAGCGGCTTGTCTGAAAGAAGGAGAATGCCGTGGGATGCGAGGTCTTCAACCAGCGCCTCGGCGTCCTTCAGAGCCAGGTCCGGCGTGATGTCGAATTGCGTGCAGATCTTCGTGGTCACGATCTGGTCGAGCGGCGTCACCCCGTCGGCCGCCTGCCAGATGACCGAGGCGACCTCGTTGAGGGTGAAGAGCGTGGAGGTCGTCGCGGACATGATCATCATTTCATCGCCCAGAGGCCGGGCAGCGATGGCCGTGCTACGGGCCACGTAACGCGGATGGCTCATACGATCAGCTCCCACACGGAGGCGTTGGGCACGAACGTCAACCGGCGAACGGGCACGCGGGTGACAAATTCACAGGCAGAATCGAACACCAGCTTCACGAATTCCGGGTCGCGCGCAAAAAACAGAATGTTCTCCATGAGCCCGCGCACCGCGGCGACCCCTTCGATTGGCTCAATCGTATTCTCAGGCCCCTTGGCCAGCAGATAAACCACTTCGATCGGGGCTTCGAGGTTCTCGCCCGGTTTGGCCAGTTCGCCATAAAACGGCGTGCCCACCGCGTGATAGGAGCCATTCTGCGGGATCACATAGGAAATCTCATCGGTCAGGAGAGCGGCATCAGGAGGCGCGAGCCGGGCCATGGTGGTCTTACCCGCACCCGAAACGCCGGAAAAGAGAAACGCGCGGCCGTTGCGGATGGCGCTCGAAGCGTGCAGCAGGAACCCGCCCTTGCGCGCCAGGAGCAGCGTATGAACAATGCGCAACACGGAATCAAGCGAATAAGGGCTCGTTGTCTGCTTGATGCGGCCACGCGCGGTCGAGGGATTCCATTCGGCCCGGAAATCGCCGCGCTCCAGAAGCCATCCGGCCGAATTCCGGCTCACGCGCACATCCTCGTCGCCGGCCTCCGTGCCGGGCGACGCGAGCTCGATTTCGAAATCGAATGCCGCCTCGTTCGAGGCTCCGAGAAAGCCCGCATAGCGTTCCTCGATCTTCTGAACGAAATTGCGATCGGAGCAGCGCAGGCGGATCGGAAGCCCGCCGATCTCCACCACCACGCCGCAGGTCTCGCTCACGGCCGTCATACTCGGCATTTCACCCCCCGGAGGAAGAGGCTGCGCCAGCCCGCCAGCAGCCGCACGTAAAAGAAAGTCAGATGATCGGAGGCGCGCAGCAGGCGCGCCAAAAGACTGTTTGGTCCGAGTGTATCGAGGGGAAGCTGCCGGCCATCGCGCGAGAGCGACACAACGCGTCCGAGTAATTCGCTTGATGAGACAGGAGGATCCTCGTGCTGTAATCGATCGCCGCGAGTAACGAGGCGAGTTTCGCCGGCCTTCTCAGCCGAGGAGGCAATCATGCGACGAACGGTCCGGTGGACAAAGAATCGGCCGTCTCTTCCGAAAAGGACCACATCTCCTGCGGAAATTTCAGCGAGGCCGGCGCGCCGGACCACGATCAGGTCTCCAGGAAGAATTGCCGGGGCCATGCTCGTGCCGAAAACGCGCAGCCGGAGTTCGCCGAATTTGCGGATTATTTCTTCCGCCAATCCGGACGCCATTTCCATGGAGGCATTCCCCTGACCGTCGGTTCGCATTTTCAGGGAATGGCTAAGAATTCTTTGTGCCGCCGCTCTTGCAGTTTTGCGAAGTGGTCGTCAACTTACCGCAAGACAGCGCCGAAACCTCAAATACGTTTTCAAATCTTAGGGTTGGCGACTTGTACGGCTTTTTTCGCGGCGCCGTTTCAGGCGTGCGGTCATTCATGGAGCTTTTCGTGTCCAACGATCCCTCCCGTGGAGCAACTTCGACGGATGCCTTCGCCGTGAGCTCTGCCCCGGAATCCCCACCTGCTCACGGATAGGCGTTGTTTTACCCCTGTAAATATAGATCGCCCCCCAAGGCCGCTATGGGCACTTTGTGAGGGCAAGATGCTATAAGCGTTAACACTCCGGGAGTGCGGAATTAAGGTTCGAGAAGG
>Ga0070734_10003156_pt1 | contig 17961 bp, 13 predicted proteins | sample Coa_R1_8_FD_66444 | JGI IMG/M metagenome (GOLD analysis project Ga0070734, IMG submission 66444) | Surface soil microbial communities from Centralia Pennsylvania, which are recovering from an underground coalmine fire - Coalmine... | ecosystem: Environmental > Terrestrial > Soil > Unclassified ... | reverse complement strand
TAACCACTGCCTGCACGACCGTGGAAGAGCGGCCCTTCAAGGGCCGCGTAACGGGCTCCGTTTGAAGCGTGGGCTTTAGCCCCGGTGCTACCGTTTCTTCTTGTTTTCCTTCTTGTCCGGAACATCGCCCAAAAAATGCTCGACGTTCGCCGCCACGACGAACGTCTTCCCACCGCGTTCCACCGTCAATTTCTTTTCCTGTCTCGGAGTTCCTCCCAATATCGACCACACCTGCCCCATCGTCGATCCCTGGACGGGAATGTCGTTCACCGCGACCAGATGATCGCCCGCCTGTACTCCATCCACCGCGGGCTTCCCATCAAAATCCGGCACGCCGAGAATCGCGTATCGGCCGTCGTCTTCCGGACGCAACACCAATCCCACAACATCGAACTCCGGAAAATTGAACAAACGCCCGATATCGAAGTAAACCGTCGAATGCGCATAATCGAGCCCCACCCGATAATTCTGAAGCGCATCCGCCCCAAGCAAACCCGCCGTCGGAATCCCCGCGCGCTTGGTAAAGAAATCCATAAACGCCTTCGGGAAAGACACAAAAGGAACATTCGTCAGGAATAGCGGTCCATATTGCACCCGATCGACTCGCATGACCTTCCACTTCGTTTCTTCGTCCGCGCCCCACACGTTCGCCGACCCCACGGCACCGGACATCTGCGGCCAGTCTGGATGAGCCGCCGCCAAGCTCGCAAACAACTCTTCAGAGAGAAAACTGATCGATGCCCCCAGATCGAGCGCGAGGTTGTACTTCTTCCTCTCAATCTGGCTGGGTACCTGGATCAGGCCATTCGCGGCATTGACCTGTACCTTGCCCGAGCTCCCTCGGAAGTGAACCGTTCCAGGCATCCCGATCGTGAACTTGTGTTCCGGAAAATCCACCAGCACGTCGTAATTCCGCAAAACAATCGAGGGAATGTTGATCTCAACATTCATCCCGGATGCCAACACCGCCGCAGCATTCACCGGCTTTAATGGGATCTTCGCCTCCTTCACTTCACGTAGTGGAATCGTCATCCCGCCGACAACGATTTCCTGCGGCGGTGCAGATGAGCACTCTTGGGCGCCGCAAGCCACGTTCAAACCGAGCAGAGTCGCAACTCGCCTCGAGAGATCAAGCTCCGCATTCCCGTTGTCGACCCAAGCGCGAATCGTCTGCATCGATCCATCCGGTACTCGAAGGTCGACGTTGATCACGATGCGATTGTGATCAATGGTTAAGGGCACAGTAACGGACTTCGTCCCAACAGGCGGAGCCGCCTTCTCTTGTGCCAACAAACGCCCACCGAGCAAAAGGCAAAGACACGCGACACTAAGAACCCTCATACCAAAATTGTAGCCGCCCGCTGCTCGAAACATGACAGGGAGGCGGACGCCATCGTTCCCACTCGCGAACCGAGCGTAAGGTAGATGATTCGATTGCGAACTGTGGAACAGCACCAACACCAGACGGCGCCGAATTCCTCTGCGACCTCGGCGGCCTTCCTCCGCGGACTCAGCGGTTAAAAGCTTTTGACGTAGAGAGCGCAGAGGACCCACCGAGATCTCAAAGCTCCATCGCAAAAGCCCCGATTTTCCTCCTGTATAATCACCAGTTTGCTCAACCCCTAATCAAAGCCGGAGGACGTTTGCCGCAAGTGGAAATCGGAATCATCGGAGGCAGCGGGCTCTATTCCATGCCCGGCCTCACAAAGGTCAAAGAAGTTCGTCTGCGCACCCCGTTTGGCAGCCCGTCCGATGCCTATGTCTGCGGCACCCTTGAAGGCCGCAAGGTCGCATTCCTGGCTCGCCACGGACGTGGCCACCGCATCCTGCCCAGCGGACTCAACTTCCGCGCCAATATTCACGGGTTCAAGCAACTCGGCGTCGAGCGCATTGTCTCCATCTCTGCCGTCGGATCGCTCAAGGAAGAGCACAAACCCCTCGACTTCGTCATCCCCGACCAGTTCTTCGATCGCACGCGTCATCGCGTCGACACCTTCTTCGGCAACGGAATCGTAGCTCACATAAGCTTTGCTGATCCGATCTGCGGAGAACTCGCACGCGTGGTCGAGGCGGCTTGCAAGCAGGCTGGCGTCACTGGCAAGCGCGGCGGGACGTACCTCTGCATGGAAGGCCCCCAGTTCTCCACGAAGGCTGAGTCCAACGTCTACCGCACGTTTGGCATGGACGTGATCGGTATGACCAACCTGCAGGAAGCCAAGCTCGCGCGTGAGGCCGAGCTCTGCTATGTGACGGTTGCAATGGTCACCGATTACGACTGCTGGCATCCACATCACGATTCAGTGACCGTTGACCAAATCGTCGCGGTACTAATCAAGAACGCAGAAAATGCGTGCAAGGTTGTGCAACAAACAGTAGCCTCGATGCCCAAGACTCGCTCCTGCAAATGCGGGTCAGCACTCAGCCACGCAATCCTCACTGATCGTAAGAAAATACCCGCAGCAACAAAGAAGAAGCTGGGCCTCATCATCGGGAAATACTTGAAGAAGGGGAAGTGACGGGAGAATTCCGAGCACGTCGCCCGTGCAACTGACCACAGATTACTATTCACTACTCTTAAAGGAAGCTCATGAGCATAGTCGTAGTCGGTTCTGTCGCATTCGATGATGTCACCTCACCCTCGGGGAGCGTGAAGAACGTTCTTGCAGGCGCTGCCACTTACTTCTCGCTATCGGCGAGTTACTTCACCGAAGTCCGAGTCGTTGCGGTCGTCGGCGATGATTTCGGACCGGAGCAGGAAGCCGTTTTTCACAAGCGCGGCATCGACATTCGCGGCATCGAGCGTGCCAACGGGAAGACCTTCCGCTGGGGAGGCACTTACACTGACAATCTGAACGAAGCGAAAACTGACTTCACTCACCTCAACGTATTCGAGTCGTTCCAGCCACGTATTCCCAAAGAGTTTGAGGACTCCGACTTCCTCTTCCTCGCCAATATTCAGCCGACACTGCAGGCCTACGTCCGGCGGAACATGAACCATGTCCGCCTCACCGGCTGCGACACCATGAATTACTGGATCAAAGGCACGCCCAAGGAACTTGCAGAAACGCTGAAGCTGGTCGACGTCCTTCTCATCAACGACACCGAAGCCAAGATGCTCGCCCACGAGACTAACCTGCCACGCGCCGCACAGAAAGTTCTCGCCATGGGCCCAAAAGCGTTGGTCATCAAGCACGGAGAGTATGGGGCGACCATCTTCTTCCGCGAAGGTGCGTTCGGCATCGGACGCCATCCCTTCCGCGCCCCTACGCTCCCAATCGACGAAGTCAAAGATCCCACCGGGGCCGGAGATTCCTTCGCGGGGGGCTTCATGGGCTACCTCGCCTCGCAGAAAGAATTGAATCGCGAGGTCCTGAAGCGCGCTCTCTTCTATGGCGGAGTCATGGGATCATTCGCGGTCGAGCGCTTCGGCCCCGAGCGCCTGCAATCGCTCACCCGCGACGAGATCGACGAGCGCTTCCATATCTTCCGCGAACTAACGCACCTCGAGTAGTCCTCGAGTCGATACTGAGATCTTATCGAAGCAGGCTGCCTCACCCCTCGCGTTTTCGAGCGGTGGGAATCCAAATTGTGATGCCGAAGCCAAAAACGAAAGATGCGACTCCAACGCAGTGGGACTCGCAGATCAGTCTTTTGGCCTGGCTGGCCACCTGCGTTTCGGTACTCTCGTTTCTCTTCTATTTCCAACGCAGTGAGACTCTGCTCTACGGCGACGCCGTCGCGCACATCAACATCGCCCGCCGCGTCTTCGACTCGAAAACGCCCGGTCTGCTGCAACTAGGTACGGTGTGGCTGCCTCTACCGCACCTGCTGATGATCCCGTTTCTCGTCTCAATGAAAATGTGGCGAACCGGCGCGGGTGGATCGATTCCGTCGATGGCTGCCTACGTCTTCGGAGTGGTAGGAATTTTCCGCCTCACCCGTAGCGCACTCTCCGCTGAGGCAACGAACGATCGTGTCGCGAACCTCGCAGCCTGGTTTGCCGCCGCAATCTATACTGCCAATCCGAATCTGATCTACATGCAGTCGACGGCTATGGGAGAGTCCATCTACCTGGCGTTCTTCGTCTGGGCCGTCGCATACTTCACCGACGCCGTTCGCGGGAACGCCAAGGCGCTCACCAAATGCGCACTCTGCCTGACCGGAGCCAGCCTCACGCGCTACGACGGATGGTTCCTGGCCGCCGCTATAGCCGCGGTCGTTCTTGTCGACGCTTTCAGATCAGAGATCTGGTTCGAAGCTGGAAGAGCGGCCCTTCAGGGCCGCGTCACCCGCTCGGAGAAGAAAGGGGCTTCAGCCCCGCGTGTGCAGCGAATCAAAGTCGTCCTGATCGCCGCCGCGGCACCCGCACTCTGGCTTGCCTACAACGGCATCGCCTACCGCAATCCCCTCGAATTCGAAAATGGCCCTTATTCCGCCAAGGCAATCGAGCGCAAAACGCAAAGCGCCGGCAATCCCGGACACCCAGGCAGTGGCAACCTCGCAGTCTCTGAACTCTATTTTCTGAAGGCCGCCCAGAACAACGTAGCGGAGAGTCAATGGCTGCAGCGCGGATGGATCCTCTTGCTCTTTCTCGCCATAGTGGCAAGCCTGATCCTGTGGCGTCAGCAGATCACGGAAACGTTCAGCCCCGGGCCACTCTTGTTCCTGCTCATTCCCGTGCCGTTCTACGGTCTTTCCATCGCGTACGGTGGAGTTCCGATCTTCATTCCACAATGGTGGCCTTTTACCCACTACAACACGCGTTACGGGATGCAATTGCTGCCTGCGTTTTCGCTTGCCGCAGCCGTACTGCTGTATGCCAGTATGCGTTACATTCGCGAAACTCGTCTTAGCGCGGCCAGTGCGCTGGTTCTCGTGGCTTTCGTCGCTGCGAGCTACACATCCGTGTGGCGCTCCGGACCTATCGCGCTACAGGAGGCCCAGGTCAACATGCGCACGCGTAACCAACTCGAAAGGGAACTTGCGGTTTGGCTCGAGCACCTACCCGCGAACTCAACGCTTCTGATGTATTTGGGCGACCATGTCGGCGCCGCTGCGCGTGCCGGATTTCCACTGAGCCGCACCATCAACGAAGGCAACCATCGCGTCTGGAAACAGCCCACCGATCCCCAGGGCCTTTGGGAGCGTGCCCTTGCCAATCCGTCACGATATGCCGACTACGTGCTCGCCTTTGAAGGTGATCCGGTCTGGCGGGCAGTCCACGATCTGAAACTTCAGGAGATCGTCGACATTCACGTCTCTGGGCAAGCACGTGCCGTCCTTTACCGTGCTCGGTAATCATCCGGGTTAACGAGCCTCACCCAGCCGCGATGATAAAATCCGGCCATCCGGCGCAGGTTTAGCGCAGCCGTATCGCACGCATGGACTGGCACCGTCTCCACGATCTTATTCACAAGGAACTGGCGAGTGGTATTGTCAGCAGTTCGCTCGCAAGGCTACTGTTCGCTGCAATCCTTGGTGGTTCCATTGGCCTCGAGCGCGAATACAAGCATCGCCCTGCGGGTCTGCGCACGAATATGTTTATCTGCTTCGGTGCGGCGATGTTCACCCTTCTGTCCCAGCGCCTCGCCGGAGTTCCTTCCGACGCCGCTCGCATCGCTGCTCAGATCATCCCGGGTATCGGATTCATCGGCGCTGGTTCGATTCTCCACACGCGCGGACTCACCTCAGGCCTCACTACCGCTGCCACGATCTTTGTTGTTGCCTCGGTCGGCATGGCCGCTGGCGGAGGTCTCTATCTCACCGCACTCTTCGCCACCGTTCTTGTGCTCGGTTCTCTGTTTCTGTTGGGCTATATGGAAGAAAGCTTCAACATCAAGCTGCTGATAAAGAGTTATGAAGTGACCGGTCGCAGCATCGACGAAATCAGTCATGAGGTCAACCGCATCCTTGAATCTCATCACCGTCTGATGCAGAACGTTCTCACGGGAGAAACCGGCGAGCACGTGCGCCTTCAGTTCGACGTCGAAGGTTGTTCGGGCGAACAAGAAGATTTATTCCGGCGGTTGAAAGCATCAACGGTCTTCGGCCAGGCAATCTCGCTCGGGCGGGTGGAGCGCGAGTGAAGCCCAACGGTTGCACCATTCCCTTCGTCAAGGCCAGCGCTTGCGGCAACGACTTTTTGCTCATCGATGCTTCGCTTGCTCCTCCAGATATCGAAGCCTTTACACGCCGCATCTGCGACCGTCACAACGGTGTCGGCGCAGACGGCGTCGAGTGGATGGCTCCTCACTTTTCCGCCGACCTCGAAATTAAACTGATCAATGCCGACGGCTCACATGCTGAAATCTCCGGTAACGGCACGCGCTGCGTCGCAGCCTACGTTTGTGCTACGCAGGAGAAGGATCGCGTCTCGATCCTTACCGGAGCCGGAACGAAAGTGTGCTCCCTGACTTCGCGTCGAGACTCTGAATACGAATTTGAAACTGAACTCGGCAAGCCGACGATCGATCCTGAGCTGGTCTTACAGGTGCCTTCGGGAACTTTCCGAGGAATCCCTGTCGTGATGGGCAATCCGCACTACGTCGTCTTTGTCGACGAGTTCACGCGAAACTGGCAGGCACAGGCGGCCGAGATTCAGGCTCAGCCGCAATTTCCCGAAGGCGTGAATGTCGAGTTCGTGCGAGTCGACAGTAAATTCGATATAAGGGTCCGATTCTTCGAGCGCGGTGCCGGCGAAACGCAGTCATCCGGGACTGGCTCTTCAGCATCCGCCGCGGCTGCGATGTCGCTTGGGCGCGCGACTTCACCCGTCAAAGTCCACGCGCCCGGCGGCACTCAAACCGTTCGCCGTGTTGGCGACAACATTCTTCTGCGCGGTCCGGCGCGACTGCTGTGCCGGGGAGAATTCTTTCTGAGTTGATTCCCGCGCGTTGCTCATGTCGATTTCTAACAGCCAACTCGTGAAACCTGCGGCTCTCCGGCCTGGTGACACGCTCGGCATTGTGGCTCCGGCGAGCAACGTCAAGCAGGCCGACCTCGAAGCGGGATGCGATGCCCTGCGCCGCGCTGGATACAAACCTGTGTATCTCGACACGATTCTCGACCGCGATCTGTTCTTCGCGGGTTCGGTGCAGCGCCGCATCCGCGAACTGGAAGCGATGTTGGAGCGCGATGACGTTAGCGCCGCCCTGTGTGCGCGCGGCGGCTACGGCGCCGACTATCTCCTTCCGCGATTCGATCTCGAAAAGATCAAGGCTCATCCCAAGATATTCATTGGATATAGCGACATCACTTGCTTGCTGACTCACTTTACCGATGCAGGCCTGGTCACTTTCCATGGACCCATGGCTGCCAAAGACTGGTCCCACGAGAGTGGAGTAAATCTTCCATCGTGGCAGCTTGCTCTTTCGCAAACCAAGCCTTGGGACGTCCCGCTAAACTCAGAGGTGATCAGCCTTGTGGACGGTGAGGCGGAGGGCATTCTATACGGTGGTTGTCTTTCTATCCTTGTCGCATCGCTCGGCACACCGTATGACATCAAAACGGCAGGGAAGATTCTCTTCATGGAAGACGTCGCCGCCAAGCCGTACCAAATCGACCGCATGCTGATGCAACTGAAACTCTCCGGACACTTCGACGAAGTTCGCGGAATCATATTTGGCGAAATGCTCGACTGCGTGCAAGGGCCAACACAGGATTACACGCTGCAGGAAGTGATCATAAGAGTCGTTGGCGACTTGGGTGTGCCGGTTGCTTTTGGTGTGAAATCTGGCCACGTCTCGGGCGGCAACATTACGCTCCCGTTTGGTGTAAGAACCAAACTTCAAGTGCAAGCGAATCAGGTCAAATTGAGAATTCTGGAATCCGCTGTGACGGCGTGAGTAGCAGAGTCACATCGTGAGAGGATGGGAATGCCGTGGAAGAGCGGCCCTTCAAGGGCCGCGTTAGAGCTGCAAAATGATTCGGGGCTTTAGCCCCTGCGACATTCAACGCATGACCCAAAAACACATCCATCTGATCGGCATCTGCGGCACAGCCATGGCTTCTCTCGCGGGCATGCTTAAACAGCGCGGATTCCACGTCACCGGCTCCGACGCCGCTGCCTACCCGCCGATGTCCGACTTCCTCCGCGAACTCGACATCCCTGTCGCTCAACCGTTCGACGCCAGGAATCTCGAACCCAAGCCGGATCTGGTTGTAATCGGCAATGCGATCTCACGCGGCAACGTAGAGCTTGAGCACGTGCTCGATCAGCGCCTTGAGTTTTGCTCGCTACCCCAGTTGCTGCGTGACGAATTCCTGGTCGGCAAAGAAGTGCTAGTCGTCGCTGGAACCCACGGCAAGACCACCACAACATCGATGCTCTCCTGGATCTTCCACTCTGCGGGCCTTGATCCATCGTTCCTTATTGGAGGCATCGCCGAGAACTTCGGATCCAGCTTTCATCTCGGCAAGGGCAAACACTTCATCCTTGAAGGCGACGAATACGACACGGCATTCTTCGACAAGGGACCAAAGTTTCTCCACTACTTTCCCGACGCCATCATTCTTACCTCCGTCGAATTCGACCACGCTGACATTTACAAAGATCTCGATGCAGTCGAGACCGCATTCAAGCGTCTCGTGAATCTGATCCCGCGTCGTGGCAAGATCGTTGCCTTCGACGGGGCCGCAGGAGATGCCACAGAGAGTGCAAGTCTGGAACGTTGTCTAGCGAAGCCGTTCTGTCCCGTCGAGCGTTACGGCGCTGGCCAGCGTACAAATTGGAAAATGACGAATCTTCGCCTCGATCCAGGACGCACTACGTGGACCGTCTTGCACAATGGAGAGCATTTCGCAGATTTCGAGTTCGCGTTAGCCGGCGAATACAACGTATGGAACGCGACGGCTGCTGCTGCGTTGGCGTCAACCTGCGGCGTTGCGAAGCACGCCATTGCCGACGCTCTCAAGACCTTCAAGAGCGTGAAGCGCCGCCTCGAGGTGAAAGCGCAGGTCAATGGCATCACGATCATCGACGATTTCGCACATCATCCCACCGCAATCGCCGGCACGCTGAAGGCGCTTCGGGCTCGTTACAAAGGGGCGCGTCTTTGGGCCGTTCTCGAACCGCGTTCCAATACGCTACGGCGTCGCGTACTCCAAAGCGACCTTGCCCGCAGCCTTGCGCAGGCTGATGAGGTCGTCGTCGCAAACGTCTTTCGCTCGGAAGCTGTTCCTGAGAACGAGCGTCTGGAATTGCCCGAATTGGCCGCGGAGATCAAGCAGAATGGACGTCCAGCAAGGCTTCTCGCCGATGCCGAGACTATCGTCCAGACCATCGCTCCCGAACTACGCGCTGGAGACGTCGTGGCTATTCTCTCGAATGGCGGCTTCGGCGGCATCTACGAAAAACTTCCAGCACGCCTGCGTGACCTCGCGGAGAAGCGATGACCCTCTCAACCTATCCGAGGAACTGCACTGCCACGCAGGGTTCGTATCAGGGCATGCCTTCAGGCATGCCGACACAGGTTTCGGACAAACGCGCCTTTAGGCGCTGCGATGCGTGGCTAGCATTCACCGCTGCTTTTGCGATTTGCCTGATGACCTCTGTAGCGTTGGCTCAGTCGATCCAGCCCATCGCCTACGCCGTTACCCTCGCGTCTCCTGAGCAGCATCTCGTCGAAGTTCAGATGACTCTTCCTCCCGGTGCTGCAGACCGCGAACTGCAACTGCCAGTCTGGAATGCGCTCTATCAGGTACGCGATTTCGCGCAATTCATCAACTGGATTCGTGCTACAGACTCGTCGGGTCATCCGGGTGCGCTAACGCAGATCAACTCAAGCCGATGGCAAATCCACAATGCCTCAAACGGAGCCACAGTCGATTACCAGATTTACGTCGATTCCTTCGGTCCGTTTGGAGCGCAACTGAATACGCATCATGCCTTCTTCAACCTCGCCCAGATCCTGATGTATCCGGTCGACGCACGGAACTCGGCAATGACGGTGCGCTTCAAGAACGTTCCTGCCAATTGGCACATCGCGACTCCTCTGAGGTCAGACCACGAGGAATACTCTGCTGAGAACTACGACCGTCTCGTCGACTCTCCCGTAGAGATCAGCGCATTCCATGAAGCGGATTTCGACGAATCGGGCGCGCACTTCCGCGTCATCGTCGACGCCGATCCCGCAGACTACGATTCCGACAAGATCGTCGCGTCGGTGCGGAAGATCGTCGCCGCCGCAATCTCATGGATGAACGATCGCCCCTTCGGCGCTTACATGTTCTTCTACCATTTCCCGCGCGGGCCAGCTGGAGGTGGCATGGAGCACGCTTACTCCACCGCTATCGACATCAATGCCGAGACCATCAGCCGGACTCTTTATCCAGTCAACGCAGTCACTGCGCATGAGTTTTTTCATCTGTGGAACGTGAAGCGCATTCGTCCGCAAACGCTGGAGCCTATTGACTACACCAAGGAAAATTACACACGCGCACTCTGGTTCAGCGAAGGCGTGACCAGCGCGGTGGAAGAGACCATCCAGCTTCGCGCCGGTCTGGTCAACGAAAAAGAATACCTTGGGAACATCAGCGAGCAGATCAGCGAACTCGAACATCGTCCAGCACGTCTAACGCAATCTGCCGAAGCCTCGAGCCTCGACGCGTGGCTCGAGGGGTTCAACTACTATCGTCGCCCTGAGCGCAGCATTTCGTACTACAACAAGGGCGAACTGCTCGGCATCATGTTGGACCTTGCGGTTCGCGAGCGGAGCCACGATCAGGCATCGTTGCGCGAAGTCATGCAGTGGATGAACGCAAACTACGCGAAGAAGGGGCGATATTTCGATGATTCCAACGGTGTTCGCGAGGCATCCGAAGCGGTCTGTCACTGTGACCTCGGCTCCTTCTTCACCAAGTATGTCGCTGCTACGGATGAGGTCCCTTGGAACGATTTTCTTCAGTATGTAGGCCTGCACGTAGAACAGTCGAACTTCGCCGTGGCGGATCCTGGTTTTGTTGCTTCGCGCAATTTCGATGGACCGATGACCGTCGTCGCCGTGACTTCGGGCAGCGAGGCTGAGCACGCGGGATTGCAAGTGGGTGAGGCCATCACTGAGTTGCAAGGAATGCCTGCAGCCGAAGATTCGCAGCAGCAGTTATCGCGTTTGAAACCCGGCGACACGGTGTCGCTTAAAGTCCGATCACGACGCGGTCAGGAGCGTGCGCTGCAGTGGAAGGTCGGCTCGCGCGAAGAAACCTCGTATCAAGTGAAGGATCTCGACACGGTTAGTGCTGAGCAACGCACTCATCGAACAGCCTGGCTCAAGGGTGAAGCAGAGAGTCTCTCAGTGGGCTCCGGAAATGCGAGCAGCGGGGCAATTGGCGTTGGGGCAAGAACAAAATGATCCGCACGATTATCATGCTGACGTTGTGGGCGCTGATGGGGCCGTTCGCGGCGCTCATCGGCTTTGTCGCGGCGTTCTTCATGGGGAACATTCGTGTACTCTTCTTCCTCTTCACTCGCGGGGCTTGGGTTGGCGTGCGTTTGGCTGGAGTCCGATTCGAAACTGCCGGGCTCGACAAGTTCGATCATTCGCGCAGCTACATCTACATGACGAATCACACGTCGAATCTCGATCCTCCGATTCAGGTTGGACTGATCCCGCGCAGTACGTCGGTGATGGTGAAGAAGGAACTCTTCAAAGTTCCGATTCTTGGGCGCGCGATGCGGATGGGATCGCTTGTCCCAGTCGATCGCGGCAACCGCGACGCAGGCATCGAAGCTGTCCGCGAAGCGAAAGCCGTCATCGAGAAGGGCATGAACATGCTGATCTATGTGGAAGGGAAGCGCTCGTTCGACGGCAAGCTGCTGCCTTTCAAGAAGGGCCCATTTTACATGGCGATCGAGTGTGGAGTTCCGGTCGTTCCCATCACGATCGTCGGTACACACTACGCGATGCCGAAGGGACGCTTCGCGATCAAGCCGGGACGAGTGCAGGTAATATTCCATCCGCCGATCGAGCCGAAAGACTTCGGCGACCGTGAGGCTTTGATGGAAAAAGTCCGCAGTGTGATCGAGAGCGGGTTGCCGGAAGAATATCGAAGTACAAACGCCAACTCAGGATTCGATGACAAAGTAAGCGCCTGAGCGGCGTTTACCGCGCGAGCGCCTGCTCCGCATAGGCTCGTTTGATGGCCGCGCGGCGGGCAAGGATCCAGTGCTTGGCCGACAGACCCAGACACGAAACCATACCTCCACATACGAACCAGCTCTCCGTAAACGTGAAGACGACTGCAAATAGGATCGCGAAGCCGAAGATCTGCACCGACGACATGCGCAACATGAGAGGCCGTGAGTACTCAATTCGTCCGCTGAGGCTTGACGCGGAGCTCGAACTGAACAGAAAGAGATTCCCCAGATGGCGCACATGAATCGCGAGTTCCATGCAAATTGCCGCGCCGAGCACAAACATGTATATCCTTGGGTTATCGGGCACGGCGAGCGCCCAGTAGATTGCGAACAAAGTCGAACTCAATACCAGAAAGAGCAGAAAACGCGGGCTCACGAGCTTCCCGCAATCGATATCGCGTTCAAAAACCGGGTTCAGCTCGAAGCTTCCTTCGAAAACAATTTTGCTGGATGCATTGCGCCGGTAAAGCCGTGCACCAACTGTCGTGAGAGCAAAATCCGAGATGTAAATTAGAGCCCATGCGATGATTCCGGGCCAAGGACTGCGTAGAAAGAAATCCCGCATTCGTGAATCATATTGGTGTGATGGTGTAAGTCCAGTTACCAACGTGCAAGCGGGGCAGCATGGGAGTTCGTCGCCGTAGGAACGGGATGTCGAGGGAGGGAGGACGCAGATCTGGATTGCAGATTTAAGATTTAGGTCGCGGTCGGGCCGGTCCTAGATCTACAAATCTGCAGTCTGAAATCAATCTTCACTCTTTCTTCCGCAACGCACGCACCAACTCCGGCAAGCGTGGCAAGATCGCCGAATATTTCAGCCAAGCCTTGTGATCGACTGCGGGAGCTCCGCTGACTAGCGCTCCTGCAGCGATATCGTTGGCGACTCCACTCTGCGGTGTGACGATGGCGTTGTCTCCAACCTTGCAGTGACCGACTACGCCGACTTGTCCGGTGAGAATCACGCGTTTGCCAATTTCGGTTGATCCTGCGATTCCTACCTGGGAGCAGAGCAGCGCGTCTTCGCCGACGCGTGCGCCGTGTCCGACTTGGACGAGGTTGTCGACCTTCACGCCGCGTCCGATGCGGGTTTCGCCGACGCTGGCGCGATCGATGCACGAATTGGCCTGCACCTCGACGTCGTCTTCGATCACAACTGGCGCGGGCTGCGGGATTTTGTACCAGTGTCCTTCGGAGGTGCGGGCGAAGCCGAATCCATCGCTGCCAATCACCACGCCATTGTGGAGCAGCACGCTGTTGCCGATGTGGCAGTTCTCGCGCACGACGGCATGCGAGTGCGCGAAGAAGTTGTTGCCGATCTTCGTTCCGCGATAGACCACGACATGCGCGAGCAGCACGGCGTTCGCGCCGATCTGGACATCTTCCTCTACGACAACGTAGGGACCAATGTGCGCTCCTGGGCCGATGCGGGCGCTGACATGGACGACTGCAGTTGGATGAATTCCGGCGGAATACTTGCGTGGCTGGTGGAAGAGTTCGAGAGCGCGCGCGAAGCTCAGGTAGGCGTCTTTGGAGCGGAGCATCGCGGTGGGGATGACAGGGAAGTCTTCTCCGACGATCACGGCAGCGGCGCGCGTGGTGCGCGCGGCGGTTGCGTACTTGGGGTTGGAGACGAAGGTTAATTCTTTGGGACCAGCTTGTTCAACGCCATTGAGTCCGGTGATTTCGGTGTCGGGAGATCCGTTTTCGAGGCGCAGGTCGAGAGCCGCAGCGATTTCCGAGAGTTTCATTGATTTAGAGGATTGCGGATAAATCGTACACCAGCAGAGGAGCAGGGTCTGTGATGGGCCCTCAAGTCAAAACCATTTCACCGCAGAGGACGCGGAGTACGCTGAGGAATGAGGGGGGTCAGACGGCTTAGAATTTTTCGACGGTGGACAGATTTTCCCGATTTGGGACGGTGTGTACTATCTGGTAATTACCCCTCCCCCCCTCCCCCTGGTCTACTGAAATCATGGGGTTAGAGGAAAATCGCAAAGTAATCTATGGGGCTCAATCACTTGCGGGCAAAATCTTGGTTTTAAAGAGCTTAGTGTCGGCAGATCGCGATTCGCTTCCCGTTTTGGGACCGAAGTGTGACGGGCGCACGGTCACGGCCTCGATGATGATGGCGCGATCTGACTGTGGAAGACAAGGTCAGATGTCACAACGTGGGTTGTGGAAATCTTTAGATGGTTGGCAGCGAGTAGGGAGAGTCGTGTTGCCTGCGAGCTTCGCTCTACGGCAAGGGCCTTCGGCAGAGTGGAGTTGATTTTCTTTTTATTCTCTGACGCGGCCCTTGAAGGGCCGCTCTTCCACGGTAGCTATTGCTGCACTGCCGATGGCGAGAGACTGGCGGGAGCTTCGCTCCGTTGGACCGCCGATGGCGGCCGTCCGCACTGAGCTTTGCCGATCCCTACAAACTCATTATTGAACTACCAGCGTGAATCCGGTTGTGCTCGCTGCCGAACCGCTGGTTGCGGTGACGATGATGTTGTAGGTTCCCGCCGGAGTACTGGGGTTTGGGGGTGGCGGTGGAGGTGTGCTGCTTCCGCCTCCGCCACAGGAGGCGATCATTACTGTGGCCGCCGCGAGCAGGAGCAGGCAGATCCCGCGCATCATCTGCTTCTTGTCTGCCATGAACACCATGGAGAACAACATCCCCACAGCTAGCATCCAGCCGGAAACGCGATGTAACGGATGTTGCAGGCTAGCTGCGGTTGTAGGGGCAGTTGTGCTAACCGTCACCGTCGCAGTGGTGGTCGAGACCACGCCATTCGCCTTCAGGGATGCTGGGGAAAATGAACACGTGGCTTCCGAGGGCAATCCAGAGCAGGCTAGCGCGATGGTTCCGTTGAAGCTCGTCGAGTTGGAAATCGCCACGGAGGTTGCTCCCGTGCCGCCCGGACTCGTGATGGCAACGGCAGGTTTACCTGACAAGATCATGAAGAATCCCGGCGTGATGGTAAATGTCAGGAGCTGGGTCGAAGTGCTCGCATTGAAACTTGGATCGCCGGCATAACTGGCTGAAATACTGTGATTGCCCGCATCGAAGCTGACGATTCCGTCGCCGATGGATGTATTTCCCTGGCTATTCAGAGGCGGATTGCTGACAACTGGAACCGGCGGATAAAACTGCGAATTCTGTGACGGTATGGGACCGAAGGTGTCTGTGAATGTCACTGGTCCCGTTGGAACGCCGTGGCCTGAACTTCCAACGACATCAGCGCTCACGAATACAAGGCTGCCAAAAGGAAACGGGCTCGTGAGTAGGTGGCCGGATAAGTCATACGCCTGGAGGCTCAAAGTGGTGGCACTCGCCTCGGGGCTCACAGTGACGAGGATTTGATTGGAATCGCTGGGAGCGTATGTGCTGTCTCCGCCGTAGTGTGCCCAGACGTTGTAGGGGATGCTTCCACTTCCGGGCAGAGAGTAGGTCGAACCGCTCGCTTGTCCGACGCTTAGGTGGAACAGGTCGAGTGTGCTCGGGGCGAGCGTATTGGCGGTGTAAAGAACGACGTCGCCGGTGGGAGTTGTTGAACCTGAGCCTTGCGCAACGGTAGCAGCGACATTTACTGGCTGGCCGTGAGTGATGGTAATGGCGGTTGTATTTCCGTTAAGGTCGAACGTAGTTGTCGTCGGGCTGAAGAGTACAGTATTCCAGTTGTTGATCAGGTTTCCGATATTCACCGAACCTAAGCCCGATGCCATGTCATATCCTGTGGCTGCCGAGTAAAGTCCGCTCGGATAGCCTGTCTCCCCCGGAACGGAATTGTTTCCGCTGGTGACGTCGTTGAATGTGCAGGCGGTGCTGGGCAGCGTGGAGGTGTTGGATGCGTTGCAGGCGGTTCCGGCCGTCTGCTGCGCCGAGGCTAGCCGGTAAAGGATATAGTTGGGAACTCCCTGCCGGACATTTGGCCCATCAAGAAGAGCCATGATGCCGGCGAACGAGGGAGCAGCGGCCGATGTTCCGTATATGGGGGCAAAGTAGATCTCACTTTGCGAATTGGGCTGGCAGGAACCTTCAAGGCAAAGCAGATAGGGATCATGCCCAGCTGCGCTCAGCGATATGTCCGGAACATCTCGGACCGCGTCGTTGTTCGTGCCCGTTACTCCAGACTGCCACGAAGGTTTTGAGAAGTAGATGCTGGCGCCGCCGGCACCTGCAGCCAGAGGGGGCTGACCAGACTGACACTGCGTTGTGCAGGTTTCGTTCCAGACATTCTCTGGGATGTAGCTTAGCGCAGACCCAAGGTAGAGACTATTGGTGGTGCCCCAGTAGGCAGCGTCCTGACCGTGTTCGTTGAACACAGTCCCACCTACAGCGACGGTGAAGGGAGTGGATGCAAGCACGTTGACCGAGATTCCTCCGACGGCAGTTGTCTCGCCGAGGTTGTCGCACCCTTCGGCGCCTGTGTCACCGGCCGAAACGATGTAGGTGATGCCCTGCGCCGCGGCCTGTTCAGCGAGAAGCGAAATTCCCTGCGCGTCGGTGCTTGTCGTGAGAGCCTCGCAGCTTCCGAAGCTCTCCGTCATGACCGCGCCCAGATTATTTTCGATAATGTACAACTCGGAAAGATCAATCCCGTCTGTGGTATTTGTTGACCCAGAAACAACGAAGTCGACATTTGCGAACGGAGCCATTGCTCCCGCCCATGAGGTATCTAGCGTGGCTTCGGCCTCCTCGGAGCCACCCGCGTCTCCGGGATCCGGACCGTTTACGACAACATTGGGTGAGGCTCCGCCGAAAACGCCAAAAATGTTGCGGAAATCAGAAACGTCCTGCTCTCCGTTATACAGATCGTTTCTGCCGATAACGGCGATCGTTACTCCGATGCCGGCCGGAACGGCGGGCGCCTTGTAAATCGTTTGATAGTCGGCTGGAGTGAGCGCGTGTAGCCCGGTGGTTCCGGTGAACTCAGGGTGAGACTTCCCAACGAGCTTTGCCGGAAAGCGTTCCTCGGACAGCTGCACCATCGGTTTCTTCAGGAAGTTGTGCAGTGTCTTGATTCCAGTCACGGCTGGCGCCAGAGCCGCCGGGATCTGCGGGTCGCTCGCGTTGGCCCAGTGTTGCTCGCCATTTACCAAATATTTGTGGATTGTGGTGTGGAAGGCGTCCTCGACCTGTGCAGCAGTCCCGGAAAACTCCAAGACGGTGCGGCCTTTGGTTGAGCCTACCTCAAAGCCGTGGGATTGCAGCCAGGACGTGATGGTTTGCATGTCGACGTCAGTGGGGCCGAATTGCTGGCCGAATTTCTCGGGCGTGAGCCACTTGTGGAAGCTGGGCGAGTGCTTGTCTTGCTGGTTGTCGAGGAGTTTGCGAAGGGCGGCTTCCTGGGCGTCGCTGCGCTTCAGGACGAGCAGCATCCTTGTCATCGGAAGGCTGCCGTCAGCGGCGCCGAGATCGAATTCGGGGCGGGCGAGCGGATGCGTATTGCCCTTGAGAATCGTCAATTGGGATTCGTCAAGGGCCTGAGTGATCAGCGGTATGGGTCGCGTCGAAATTTGTGGCGCACTCTGGGACTGGGCGGCGGCGGCTCCGACTAAGAGGACAAACGCAAGACACAAGGATTTTCTTGAGGATAGGAACGATGCCCTCATAAAGACACCTCGAGCTGGGAGATGGGGCGAGGAGATCAGAGGGACAGGAGGAAGGTATGGGACGTCCGCTCGACCCTTGAGGCCCTAAAGCTACGGCGAAGCAAAAATACACGATGGGCGCGGTGTTTTTCAAATACTTTGTGTGAGGCGTGTCGACTAAAGCCTTCACCGCAGAGTACGCAGAGGACGCAGAGAACGCTAGGAGGAGTGCAGTTCATTAAAGGCGGTGC
>Ga0070734_10003155_pt1 | contig 17964 bp, 16 predicted proteins | sample Coa_R1_8_FD_66444 | JGI IMG/M metagenome (GOLD analysis project Ga0070734, IMG submission 66444) | Surface soil microbial communities from Centralia Pennsylvania, which are recovering from an underground coalmine fire - Coalmine... | ecosystem: Environmental > Terrestrial > Soil > Unclassified ... | reverse complement strand
GACCGAGGCTTCGACCCGCGCGTAGGCGGTCAGCAGTTCTTCGCCGGTCAGCGCAAGCCCGCGCGCCTGCGCCCACGGACCGAGCACCGCCAGCAGGCCGGTCTCCCAGTCGATCAGGGTGCCGTAGCAGTCGAAACTCAGGGCTTCGAAGTCGGTGAGTTCCACAGGTCCTGAGTATCAGGGCGGTGGGGCCGAGGGCTAGACGGGTGCCTTGCTGCGCTCGGCCTCCTTCTCGAAGATCTGGACGACCTCCTCGACCGAATGGCCCTTTGTCTCGGGCACGAACTTGTACACGAATCCGATCGCTATCAGCGAGAGGACTGCGAAGGACACCATGACCCAGGCCAGGCCCCAGGCATTCTGCCAGGCCGGGAACGCCTCGATCAGCGCGAAGTTGGCAACCCAGTCCACGGCAGCGGCGATCGCGGCCGCCCGGCCGCGCACGGACGTCGGGAAGACCTCGCCCTGAAGCAGCCAGCCCGTGCCGCCGACACCGATCGCGAACGAGGTGATGAAGAACGAGAAGCCAACCATGACCACCACGGTCTTCGGTATGTCGGTGAGGAACGCGACCCCGGCCGCCGCGACCACCATGAACACCGCCATGCCCAGGTAACCCCCCATGGCCAGCGGGCGGCGGCCGAACTTGTCGATCCACCGGAAGGCGAAATAGGTCGCGATCACGTTGACCGCGCCCAGGATGGCGGTGACCTCGACCCCGGCCACCGCGGCCGCGACGGCATTGTGCCCGCTCTGGAAGAAGGTCGCCAGAATCTTCGGGCCGTAGTAGAAGGGAATGTTGATCCCGGTGATCTGCTGGAAGATAAAGAACACGCAGACGACGATCAGCGCCCTGATCACACCCTTCGTCCACTGTGTCCGCCGCTGCTGCTGCATCTGCCGGTCCCTGAGCTGCTCCGCGGCCGCTTGAATCTCCTCATCGCTGGCCTCCATCCCGAACCGGCCGAACGCCTGCCTCGCATCGGCGTACCGCTCGTGCAGCATGAGCCATCGTGGCGACTCGGGCATCCTGGAGCGCAGCGCTACGGCCACTATCGCCGGAAGCGCGCCGATGCCCAGAATGAGCCGCCAGTCGAGGTTGCCGGCGTTGTTGGGCAGAGCCAGCAGGACGACCACGGCCACGAGATAGGACACCAGGATTCCCACGGTGATCATCCACTGCTGGATGATGCTCAGCTGTCCGCGCCGATCGCGGGGCGCGAACTCCGCGATGTAGGAGGTGGCGATCGCGGAGTCGGCCCCGATCGCGAGCCCGATGAGCGTGCGGGACGACAGCAGCATGAAGGCATTCACGGTGAACGCCGACAGCAGGGCGCCGACGGCATAGATGGCTGCGTCGGTGACGAGCAGGGTTTTGCGGCCGAAGTGATCGGTCAGCGGCCCGGCGATGAGCGCTCCTGCGCCGGCGCCCAGGGATGCGCCGGCCACCAGATAGCCCGTCCAGAAGCTCGAAAGGTGGTAGGGGATGAAGCCCAGTGCCGAGCCGATGTTGGAGGTGTCGTATCCGAAGAGGAACCCGCCGATACAGGCCAGCACGGCCAGGTACCAGTAGAAGTTCGTCGGGATACGTGAATCCAAATCCTCGAGCACATTGCGCCGTGACGGCTGCGTGGCTCTAGTTTCAGATACCATCAGCGGGCCTTCCTCGCCTGTCGCCCGGGCCGCCTCACCCAGGGCAATTGCCGCACCGAGGCCGGGCTGATGCCGCGCCTCGCTACCCGCCCGACCGGGCGGCAAACCTCGGGCCGCTGCCGGGTGACGAGTTCCAAACCGGCCTACCGGGACCCGCGCGGCAGCCCTCCCGCCCGCTGGAGGGCTTCACACATTTCGTGCGCCGCCGGGCTTGACGTGCGAGACTGCCACGGGGTGGTTGTTCGGCCGATCGCGGGCACGGGTCGGCTGGAAGCTCGTTTCCCGGTCCTTACGGGGCGGCTGATCGCCCTGGAGGGGAGCAGATAATGCCCGATCAAGAGCGCTTGTCCTACGCCCCGGGCGGGCCGGGTGCCGTCCAGCCCTGCTGGTTGTGCGGGATCCGCTTGCCTGCCGACCACATGATGGCCGACGGCGGTAGTGCGTGCGCCGACGTTCGGTGGTATTGCCTGGACAAGCGGGGATGCACCGAGCGGTGGACCGTCCGCGCGGCCAGGCCGGCCGACTCCCGCATGAGCAACGCCGGGGTGCCGGATTCCTGGGGCTCGATCGGCTTAGAGTCGGGCATCGCCGGCGGCTGAAGCCGTCCGGCGACGGCGGGCCTACCGTGGGACCGGGGTCTGCCGCAGGCCGGTGAACATGCCGTGCAGGGCGGCGATGCCGTCACCGGTAGCTCGCACGTCCAGCGTGATCTGCGTCGCGCTTGCCCGTACCGTCCAGGTTGCCCAAGGGCAGCACTGCGTCTCGATGGCGGCCAGGGCGCGCAGTTCCTCTTCGATACCCGGTTCCGGGCGGAAGCCAAGGCGAATGCCGTCGGTGGTCGATTCGCGCCCGGTGAGCGCGCGGGCCGCGAGCCGCGCCCAGCGGCCGGCCTGCTCGGCCAGGCCTTCGGTAGTGAGTGAGCAGGCCACCGGTGCGCCGGGGGTGGCGTCATCGGCACGTTTCGGTGCTGCGGTCATGGCTTGTCTCCTCCGTGCGGGGCCCTGGGCATCGTCCGCTCGCCATCGTCGTTGTTAAAGTCGGCTTGATGTCAAATCCCGGTGCCGGCCCGGACGGCGCCCCGCCGCTCAGCATCGGCGCGGTGGTCAAACTGGCCGGCAAGAGCGCGTCCGCGATCCGCTACTACGAGCAGATCGGGCTGCTGCCCGAGCCCGCGCGGGCCGCCGGGCGGCGCAGGTACGGCCGGGACACCGTGCGCACGCTGGCGGTGATCGAGACCGCGCAACGGGCCGGTCTGGCGCTCGACGAGATCAGGGTGCTGCTCTCCGCTTCACCCGGCGACCCGGCGGCGGTCGAGCGCCTCCGCGAGGTGGCCAGCAGGAAGCTCCCGGAGATCGTCGCCCTGATCGAGCGCACCGAACTGGTGCGCGGCTGGCTGGAATGCGCGGTGCGCTGCGAATGCCCGGACCTCGACCAGTGCCCGCTGTTCGACGAGCCCGCCCTGCCGCCGCGCTGAGAGCGGCGGGTGATTTCGCCTGCCATTCCGGGCCAGGCGTGCCAGGCAGGCTGCACCGGTTGCCGCATGGCTGGGAGTATGGCTACCCAGAGGGGTAATGAGGAGTGGCATGCCAGCCAAGGTTGAGCTGATCGCGTACGCGGACCGTTTCGGCGGCGGCCTGAACGGGCTGCACGGACTGCTCAGCGGCCCACTGCGCGGGCTGTTCGGCGGCGTGCACGTGCTCCCGTTCTACCGCCCCTATGACGGGGCGGACGCGGGATTCGACCCGCAGGACCACACCGAGGTCGACCCGCGCCTGGGCTCGTGGGACGACATCGCCGCGCTGGGCGCCGAGTACCGGGTCATGGCCGACATGATCGTCAACCACGTGTCCTCGGGCTCACCGCAGTTCCAGGACTGGCTGGCCAAGGGCGACGCATCACAGTTCGCCGGGATGTTCCTCACCTACGGCACCGTGTTTCCCGGCGGCGCGACCGAGGAGACGCTGCTGCGGCTGTACCGGCCGCGGCCTGGCCTCCCGTTCACGCCGTACGCGTTCGGCAACGGCACGAAGGCGCTGATGTGGACGACGTTCACGCCGCAGCAGATCGATGTCGACGTCAGCCATCCGGCGACCCGCACCTACCTGCGGCGGATCCTCGACCAGATGGCCGGGGCGCGGGTCTCCCACGTCCGGCTGGACGCCGTCGGCTACGCGGTGAAGACACCGGGCCTGACGTCGTTCATGACCCCGGAGACGTTCAAGTTCATCGGTGAGGTCGCTGACTGGTGCCACGACCGTGATCTGGTGGTCCTGGTCGAGGTGCATTCCTACTACCTGCACCAGGTGGAGATCGCCCGGCAGGTGGATTACGTGTACGACTTCGCCCTGCCGCCGCTGATCCTGCACGCGCTGACCGCCGCGGACCCCGGTCCCCTGCTCACGTGGCAGGGGCTGCGCCCGGCCAACGCGGTCACGGTGCTCGACACCCACGACGGCATCGGTGTCATCGACGTCGGCCCGGACACCACCGACCGGGCCAGGCCGGGCCTGCTGAGCCCGGACCAGCTTGCCCACCTGGTCGACGCCGTCCACGCCAACAGCGGCGGCACCTCGCGGCAGGCCACCGGCGCCGCGGCCTCGAACGTGGACCTCTACCAGGTGAACTGCACGTTCTACGACGCGCTCGGCCGCGACGACGGCCGCTACCTGCTCGCCCGCGCGCTCCAGTTCTGGACGCCGGGGATCCCGCAGGTCTACTACGTCGGCCTGCTGGCCGGCGGCAACGACATGGACCTGCTGGCCCGCACGCACGTCGGCAGGGATGTCAACCGGCACCACTACGGGCCGGCCGAGATCGAGGATGCCCTGGCCCGGCCGGTGGTGCAGGCACTGTGCCGGCTGATCAGGTTCCGCAACACCCACCCGGCGTTCGAGGGCAGCCTCACCTGTTCGGGCAATGCCGCAAACATCGAGATGAGCTGGTCCCGCGATGGCGACGAGGCGGTTCTGCGCGCCAACCTGGGGGACGGCTCCGCGGAGGTGACATGGACACAGAACGGCACCCGCCGCAGCGCCCCGTTGGGGGAATTGCCATGACCTGGGTGACGGCGTGACCAGCGCGCGGGCGGGGCAGCCCGCCGCCCCCGGCGATCTCGTCGACGTCGCGAAACTGGTCACGGCGTACTTCGCGGTGCATCCCGATCCGGCTGAGCCGGCCCAGCGGGTGTCGTTCGGCACCTCCGGCCACCGCGGCTCGGCGTTCACCGCGACGTTCAACGAGGACCACATCGCCGCCACGACCCAGGCGATCTGCGAGTACCGGGACGCCGAGGGCATCCGCGGCCCGCTGTATCTGGGCGCCGACACCCACGCGCTGTCCGAGCCCGCGCAGGTCACCGCGCTGGAGGTGCTCGCCGCCAACGGCGTGCACGTGCTCTGCGACGCGCGCGGCGGGTACACGCCGACGCCAGCGGTGTCCCGGGCGATCCTGACACACAACGCGACCGGCTCGGCCCGCCGCGCGGACGGGATCGTGGTCACCCCGTCGCACAATCCGCCCTCGGACGGCGGGTTCAAGTACAACCCGCCGGACGGCGGCCCGGCCGGCACCGAGATCACCCGCTGGATCCAGGACCGGGCCAACGAACTGCTCGCCAGCGGCCTGGCCGGGGTACGGCGGATCCCCTACGAACGGGCGGCCAGGGCCGAGACCACCGGGCGGTTCGACTTTCTCGACGGCTACGTCTCCGCCCTCGAGCGCGCCGTCGACCTGGCCGCGATCAAGGCGGCCGGGGTCCGCATCGGCGCGGATCCGCTCGGCGGGGCCAGCGTCGCCTACTGGGGCGCGATCGGCGAGCGGTACGGCCTGGACCTGACGGTCGTCAACCCGAACGTGGACCCCACCTTCCGGTTCATGACCCTGGACTGGGACGGCAAGATCCGGATGGACTGCTCGTCACCGTCGGCGATGGCCGCCCTGATCGCCCGCCAGCACGACTTCACGATCGCGACCGGCAACGACACCGACGCCGACCGGCACGGCATCGTCACCCCGGACGGCGGGCTGCTGAACCCCAACCACTACCTCGCCGTCGCCGTCGACTACCTGTACCGGCACCGGGACGGCTGGCCGGCCACCGCGGCGGTCGGCAAGACGCTGGTCAGCTCGTCGATGATCGACCGGGTCGCCGATGGCCTGGGACGGCGGCTGCTGGAGGTCCCGGTCGGGTTCAAATGGTTCGTGCCCGGCCTGCTCGACGGGTCCGTCGCGTTCGGCGGCGAGGAAAGCGCCGGCGCCTCGTTCCTGCAGCGCAACGGTTCGGTGTGGACGACCGACAAGGACGGCATCCTGCTCGCCCTGCTGGCCTCGGAGATCACCGCCGTGACCGGGGAGACGCCGTCCCAGCTCTACCGCGGCCTGACAGCCCGCTACGGCGAACCCGCCTACGCGCGCATCGACAGCCCGGCCACCAGGGAGCAGAAGGCGGCGCTGGCCAAGCTGTCCCCGGACCAGATCACCGCCGACCGGCTCGCGGGCGAGAAGATCACCGCGGTGCTGACCGAGGCGCCGGGCAACGGCGCGCCGATCGGCGGGCTCAAGGTCGTCACCGAAACCGGCTGGTTCGCGGCCAGGCCGTCCGGCACCGAGGACGTCTACAAGCTCTACGCCGAGTCGTTCCGCGGGCCCGGGCAGCTGGCCGAGATCCAGGAGGAGGCCAGGGCCGTGGTGGCGGCCGCTCTTGGCTGACCCGGGGGATTGCCGGCGTCCGGCGGCGGACGGCTGGATGGGCCGCCGTAGCGCATAAATGCAGCCATTCGTCGCGGAGCAGGCGGTACTCGACATCGCCGTGCTCGGTGCCAGGCAGGGGATCTGGCCAGTCCAGGTGCACGGTGCGGAAGTACTGCAGGCCGGTCTTTTCCATGACCCGCCGGGAGCCGGTGTTCACCGCCATGGTGGTGGCCACCACCTCGCGAACCCCGAGATCGGTGAACGCCAGGCGCACCAGCGCCTGCGCGCCCTCGGTGGCGTACCCCTGCCCCCAGACGCTGCGGCGCAGACGGTAGCCGAGGCTGGCGACGCTGGTATCGCCATGGGCGTCGGGCCAGTACTCCATCGCGTCGTCGGTTGGCGTGACCGGCCGCAGCACGAACCAGCCGATGAACTGCTCGCCGGCGCGGGTTTCCGCGGCCCAGTACCCGAAGCCCGGGAAGCGCAGGTGGAGGCCCGCGAGCTTGGGCAGTACCTCGTTACGGATCTCCGCCAGGGACCTAGTGGTGCCGGTCAGGAAACGCATGACCTGCGGATCCCCGTCCAGGCTGAGCAGGTTCGCCGCGTCGCCGGAGGTGAACCGGCGCAGCGCCAGGCGCTCGGTGAGCATGGCTGTCACGGTTCGATGGAGTGCGGGGCCCGAGGGCGGGTCACGGCCTGACCGGCGACCTGGCCTCGTATCCGGGTTCGTCCTCGTCCTCGGCGGGCCCCTCTTCGCCGACGCCGAATCTGGACAGGCCGTAGAGGTAGGCGAAACCGGTGACGCCGAAGATGGCCGCGCACGGCCACCACCAGGTGCCGTTCACGGCGACCGCGACCGTCAGGCCGAGGAACGAGGCGACCATCGCGACGTTGCCGGCCAGCGCCCGGGACCGCTGGTTGACCAGTTGCTGGCGCTCGTCGCGCTCGGAGGCGGCCAGCGCGCCCTCCTCGGAGTTCTGCCCGCCCCGGATATACGTGGCGGCGGTCGAGATGAGGATCGTCACCTCGATGATGAGCGCGATGGTGACCGAGTTCTGGCCGCCGCGGATCAGCCAGGCAGCGGCGAACGCGGTACCGCCCACGAAGATCATCCCGGGCTTCCACAGCCGTCGGCTCATGGACCCACTCATCTGCTTGCCTCCTCGTCGGCTCGGTTCACCTGATGTCAAGGTAGCTTTACCTCGATTCTATGTCAAGTGACCTTTACAACATGTGGCCGCGCGGCGGGGAGGGTCAGGCCGGAGCGGGCACCCGTTCGGCCAGGAACTCCTCCCAGGTACGGTGGCCTACCGCACGGCCGGGTGCCAGGTTGGCGCCGGACCGGACCGCGCGGGCGGCCTGTCCCGGCAGCCAGACCCGTACCAGCGGCCGGTGCTTGCCGCGCGCCCGCAGGTACCCGCGGAGCAGGTCGGCCATGCTGGACACCCGGGGGCCTGCCATGTCAGGCACCAGACCGGCCGGGGCGCCGAGCGCCAGTTCCACCAGCCGGCCGGCGACCTCGTCGGTGTCGACCGGCTGGAACCGGACCCCGGACGGGACGGGGATCACCGGCAGCTTCGCCATCGCCCCGAAGACAACCAGGGACAGGTCGTGGAACTGGGTGGCTCGCAGGGTCGTCCAGGGCAGGCCGGATTCGGCCACGACCCGCTCCGCGGCCAGCTTGAACCGGAAGTAGCCGAACATCGCCCGGTCCGCGGCGCTGACCACGGGGACCCGGTCGGCCCCGACCACCGAGATGAACACCAGATGCGGGTGCCCGGCCCGGGACGCCGCCGCGACCAGGTTCCTGGTCGCCACGTCGTCGTCCTTGCGGCCCCCGGCGCAGTGCACGATGATCTCTGCGCCCGCCACCGCGGCCGGGATTCCCTCGTTCTTGAGTAGGTCGCCGGTCACGTACTCGACGCCGTCGGCCGCCTCGTGAGCGTGCCGGGACAGCACACGTACCCGGCAGCCCGCCGCCAGCAGGCGTGGGACGACGCGGCGGCCGAGTGTGCCCGTGCCACCGGTGACCAGGATGAGTGACGCCATCGTTCCTCCCTCGTGGGTACGGCCCTTCCAGTGAAGGCCCGCGGGCACCTGGCCCCGCATGTCACATCGCCGGTGTGCCAGGTGTCAGTGTGGTGACACCAGGCAACAAGGGAATGTGACGCATGACCGACAGCGACTGGCTGGCCGGTGCCTTCGAGGAGCACCGCGAGCACCTGCGCGCGGTGGCCTACCGGCTGCTCGGCTCGATGAGCGACGCCGACGACGCGGTACAGGACACCTGGCTGCGGCTGACCGACGCGGATGCCGGTGCGGTGGAGAACCTGGGCGGCTGGCTGACGACGGTCGTGGCCCGGGTATCCCTCAACATGCTCCGGTCGCGCCGGCGCCGGCCCGATCAGCCCGTGGGCGACTCCTGGCCGGCTCCGGTGGAGGCGCCCGCCGGGGCTGGCGCGGGGCCTGGATCGGGCGCGGCCGCGCCGCTGGGCGATCCGGAGAGCGAGGCGGTGCTCGCGGACTCGGTCGGCGTCGCCCTGCTGGTCGTGCTGGATACGCTCACCCCCGCCGAACGGCTCGCGTTCGTCCTGCACGACATGTTCGCCATGCCGTTCACCGAGGTGGCGGACGTGCTCGGCCGCACCCCCGATGCCGCGCGGCAGCTCGCGAGCCGGGCTCGCCGGCGGGTCCACGGCGCGCCGAGCCCCGATCATGCGGCCGACGTCACCCGCCAGCGGGAGGTCGCCGCCGCATTCCTCGCCGCCTCCCGCGGCGGCGACATGTCGGCCCTGGTCGCGCTGCTTGATTCTGACGTTACGCTGACCGCCGATGCCGCCGCCGTACCGGCCGGACGGCCGGCCGTGCTGCACGGTGCACAGACGGTCGCCAACGGGGCGATCGCGGCCGGCGCCATAGCCAGGGAGTCGCAACTGGCCCTGGTGGACGAGGCCGTGGGGATCGTCTTCGCGCCAGGCGGTCACCTGCGGATCGCGCTGGCGCTGACGGTCAGCGACGCGGGCCGGATCGCCGCGATCGACGTGATCGCGGACCCGGACCGGCTGCGCCGGCTGCGCGTAGCCGTACTGCCGGACTAGGCGTCGTCCCAGCCCAGAGCCGGGCTCCAGCGTTTTCCCAGATGTCTGGGAAGTCCGGGCGGATCGTTGACCCCGCGGTGCGGCGCCGCCGATGCTGAGCAGCGAATCACGGAATGCAAACCCCGGGCACAGCGGCCGTTCAGCCCACGGTGAAGGGAGAGTCGATGGCCAACCGCGGTTCCACGGCGCGCGTCCGGGCTCCACTGCAGGCGCGGAGCCGGAGGCGCTGGCTGCTCGTGGGCGGGGTCGCCGGGCTCTGGCTGGTCTTCCTGATGGGCTCCGGGTCCCTGGTGGCGAGCACCATACTGATGTTGTTGCTGGGCGCCGTGGCCGGCGGTGTGGTGGTGGTACTGCGGCTGTTCGGGTTCGGCAGGGACCACCCATGGTTCCACCATGCCGCGAGCCGGCCGTGGCGCGACGGCCGGGACGTGTTGCGGGTCGCCCTGCGCCATCTGCCTGAGGTGTTCCTCGTGACCCCGCAGGGCTCCCTGCTGGCGCCGAACGCCGTGGAAATCCGGATGAACCCCGCCGACATCGAGTCACTGGCCGACCTGATCGACCTCAACCTGGTGAACGCCAGCGCGGCCGAGGCCTACGCGGCGGAGGTTGCCGCCCACTCCGCGCGGGTCGTCAGCAACGTCCCGCTCGAGGTCGGCGTCGTCGCGGACGTGGCGGTTCCGCCGGGCCGCTACCGGCTCCGTCAGCGGTCGTCGCTCGCTGCCATGACCCTGGCCGCGGACCCCGTCACCAGCGTGGGCCTGCTAAGCGGCGCGGACCCGGCCTGCGGGGCCTTCCCGGTCAGCATGCCGGTCCCCGCCGGTCCGCTGGCCCCGCCCGGACCGGCAGGTGCGCCGGGCCCGGCCGGAGGAGCCTATCCGGTGAGCGCGGGCGTCGGCCCCTTCCGCGACGGCCAGACCAGGTCGGAACTGGCGATGGCCCCGGCGTTCACGACCGGCGCGGCCACGGTCGCGACCGGCGCCGCCACGCTCGCCGAATCCGCCCTGCCCCCCATGCTGCGGCTGATCACCAATGGCGCGGTCGCGGAAACCCGTGTTTCCGGCGCGCGCGCCGGGCGCGGCAAGGCGGTGGAACTCCCGTTGCCCGAGGACCCCACGGTCTCCCGCCTGCACGCCACGTTCACCTGCTCGGGCGGCGAGTGGCGGATCACCGTCCTGGGCCGCAACGGAGTACTGCTGAACGGCACCCCCCTGACAGGCGAGCACGTCGTAAGGGACGGGGACTCCATCCGTTGGGGCCAGCAGTCCAGCGCACCAGTGTCCGCGGTGGTCATCAGGTAACCGCCGCACCCGGTACCGGTTCCGCCCCGGCGGAAGGGGAAATCCATGCCTGGGCTCGCCCTGGCGGTGATATGCGCCGCGATCGTGCTCGTCCCGCTGGCGGTGTGGTGGCTGATCCGGACCAGCGCGCTGCTCCGTGTGGCGGGCGTGGACCCGCAATACGTGCAGACGGTGCCGGACCGGGTCCGGTACACCTCGATGGGCGCCATCGTCCTGCTCACCGCGACCGCGGCCACCGCCTCGCTCACCGTGGCGCTGTCGCTGGTCTTCACGGCCCGGGACTGGCCCTTCTACCTGCCGGTGGGCCTGCTGTGGGGCGCGATCGTGCTCAACTTCGACCGCTGGATCGTGAGCAGCCTGGACTACGGCCCGCTGGCCGCCGATGACCCGGTGCCGAGCCAGCGGCAGCAGGCGCGGTCCAAGGCGGTGCACTTCGCGGTCCGCTTCACGATGGCCGCCCTCGTCGGCCTGGTCATCAGCGAGCCGATCGTGCTGGCGATCTTCGGCCCGGAGATCAGCCAGCAACTCGCCGCCCAGCACGTCGCCGACATAAGCCAGCAGACCGCGCAGCTCAACGCCGCGGCCGCCAGGCAACTCGCCATCATCAACCGGCCGGGGGCGGCCGATCAGAAGGCGCTGCAGGCCGCCGCCAGGAAGGCCGACAGGGCGCACCGGATCTACCTTTGCGAGCTGACCGCGCAATGCCACAACCTGCCGCCGGGCCTGGTCACCCAGGTGCCTGGCCCCGGTCCGCAGACCACGCAGGACTACCGGATCTGGCGGGCCGACGTCCGGCTGCAGAACAAGGCACAGGAGACGGCTGCCAGCGCCGCCGCCCAGGCGCGCGGGCAAGCGGCGGCGCTCAGCAGGCAGACGGCCGCCAGGATCGCCGCGGCGACCAGGAAGATCAACGCCGACAACGGCCTGCTGGCTCGCGAGCGGGCGCTGGACACGCTGAGCAGGCAGAACTCGGGCTTCCTGATGCGGCGCCTGCTGCTGTGGTCGGCGCTGATGTTCATTGACCTCGCCCCGGTCCTGCTCAAGACGTTCTCTCCGGGAACCGTGTACGACGTCCTGCAGCGCAACGCCGCGGTCCGTCTGGTCCGCAACTCGCGCGCCGACGCGGCGGCCGACAGCGATCATGAGAGCCGCAAGCAGGCCATCACCCGTGACTTCGACCTGAAGTCGCACCAGGCCGTGACCGAGGCCGGGTACCACCAGCGCATCCTGGCGCTGTACCCCGGCCTGGAGACCGGCACCGCGGCCGCCGTCGCCGGTGGCGCGGCCGCCCTGGCCGCCTCGCCGAGGGGGAACGGCGCGACCGGGAACGGGGTGGCCGGAAGCGGCCTGAATGGCAACGGGGCGGCCGGCAACGGGCTTGCCGGGCAGGTGGCCCGCACCGGGGAACCCGGTGCCGCGGCCGGCCGGGGCTGGGTGATCGGGAACCGGTGGCATGTCCAGCGGCCACTCGCCGATGCGCCGCACTCGGGCCGGGTCCCGTTCGTGGCCGTCGACCTGAAACAGGAGTTCCCGGCGGAGGCCGTGGTCAAGATAGTCGCGCCGCCGCCGGGCGCCGCGGACGGCTTTGGGCGGGGTGGTGGGGCCGGAGCAAGCAGAACGCTGCGGGAACAGCGCCATGCCCAGATGGAGATGTCACTGCCGCTGGGTCCGGTCCACGCCAACATCGCCGAGGTGCTGGATTGCGATCTCGATGTGGAACACGGCTTCTACATCGTCACCCGCCTGTACCCGACCACGCTCGAACGACACCTGCGTGTGACCGCCGAGCAGGACGCCCTGACGGTCGGCCAAATGCTGGACTTCGCCGTGCAGATACTCGCGGGCCTGCGCGCCGCCTGGGACCTGGGCCTGGTCCACCTCGATCTCAAACCGGCCAACGTTGCCCTGACCGAGGATGGGCAGGTCAAGCTCATCGACTTCGGCCTGGCACAGCAGTACCAGCGGGCGAACGGCGGCAACGAAACCACCGCGATGGCCCGCTTCACCCCGTTCTACGCCCCGCCCGAGCAGATGGCCCGCCGGCCCAACTGGATCAGCAGGAACGCGGACGTCCGCGCCCTGGGCGCGGTGATGTACCGGATGCTGACCGGGTACCCGCCGCTCTACCGTGAGGCCCGCGCGCTGGGCCTGGTGGACCGGTCCGGGCAGTACGAGTCCTCGCCAGACATCACGAACCTGATCAGCACGGTGGACCCGGTTCCCGTCCGTGACCTCATCGGCTACGTCCCCGAGGACTTGGACATGCTGGTGCGCCAGTGGCTGCGTACCGACCCGCAACTGCGCTGCCCCGGCTCCCCGCAGACCATGGCCGAACGGATCTGGGCACAGTTGGTCGCCGTGCGCAAGCGGGTCGACGGCCAGCCCGAGGCTGGCTTCCTTGTGGGCCCGCGGGTGACCCACGAGCCGAAGAACGCGCGGCTGCGCGGGCCGTGGCAGCCGGGTGCGCCGGCGGGTGAGGCCGTGTCCTGGCAGGTTCCGCCGAGTCCGGTGACCACGCGCGACGGAATGCCCGCGGACCTGCCCGGCCACGGCACCCTGGATCTGGAGACGGTCTCGGAGGCCACCGGGGCGCCGGCTCAACCGGAGTCCGGGGGCAATCGCGGCACCGGAGAGGAACGCCGATGACCGGCGCGACACCGCAGGAGCAGGGCAAGCAGACCCAGCCGATGGCAAGCCCGCCGTGGGCAAGGCTGGCCCGTACCTGGTCGAGCGGACAGGCCGAGCGCGGTCCGTATGCCGACGCGGACACCGTCGAGGTCGGCGCGGATTGGCCGGACGCGGCCCCGTTGCTGGCTTCCGGCGGTCCGTTGCTCGCCTGGCTGTGGGGCGAACAGGGCCACGTTGGTGAGTACCTGCTGGCCAGTCACTCGGTGACGGTCGGCCGTGATCCCGGCGGCGACGTGGTGCTCACCGACTCGACCGTGAGCCGCGAGCACGCCAAGATCGAGTACCGCGGGGGGCAATGGTGGCTCCAGCCAGCGGACGCCGCGGGCCCGACCTGGGTCAACGGCCAGCCCGTCGAGCCGGGGCAACGGCTCCCGGTCACCGATGGCGATCGGCTGCGGTTCGGTTTCCACACGCAGTTCCGGCTGCTGGTGCCGAGTGCCCGGTGAACGCCGGGCACTGCCCGGGAATGTCCTGATTATCATCGCTGGCATGGCACCGGCTGACGGATGCGCCTGCTCGGCCATCAACGGGGGCGGGCAGGCCCGATGACCGACCTTGTTATCTGGCCCGCGGGGCACAGCGACTGGTTCAGTTGCTCGCCAGACCAGATCACCTGGCTGGACCGGACCACGCTCAGCGCCGGCCGGGACCCGACGCTGCACCGGTCGCCCCGCTGCCCGGGATTGCGGCACGTGCAGTACCGGTGGGAACTGTTCAGCCGCGACACCACGCACGCGGTGTACCTGGCGCCGTACGAGGACGGGTCGCCCGGGCACTTCAAGGAGGTACAGGACCAGGCGGTGAGCACGCTCCCGCCTGCCCTGCCACGCTTTGAGACGCACCCGGTGGAACTGACCGAGGGCGCGTGGGTGGTCAGCGTCGGGAAATGGATTCTGCCGCTGCGTGTCAGCACCTCAGAGGATGACCCGCCGCGGCCCGCGGAACCGGCTGGCACGGTGCTCGGCCCGACCAAGGAGAACACGGTCGGAGCCCAGGCATCCGGATCGGCCAGCCCGGCGCTGCCGGACGCGGTGTCGAAGGTGGACGGCTATTTCAAGCGAAACGGCCTGGCCCGCATGGCCCTGGCCTACTACTACCGGGACTACATACTGGGCACGGTCGCGCCGCGGACCGTACCAATGATCGACGTCGCCATTGCCCTGGACCTCAGCGCCGAGGGGACGGTGGGCGAGTTCAAGAAGGAACTGCAGCGGCGCATCTGGAACGAGCAACACCACCAGCGTGAGCTCGCTCAGTTCCTGCTGGCTAACGGCTTGATTGGCCGGCCCGACCTGGATAGGGCGCTACGAGTGGCCGCCGCTAACGAAGCCTCGGGCAGAACCAAGCTGGCACGGGAACGTCTCAATTACCGCCATAAGAGGTAGCCGGAAGCCGGTTGGCCGGCGTTTGCCCGGCCTGCCTTGCCGGCCGGGGATGCCCGATGGCACAGTACATGTATGTACTAGACCGGGGGGTTCGGGGGTCACGATCATGGGCTACCAGCTCCGGTTGCACAGCCAGGTCCGCGCTTGGCTCACCGATCTCCGGGATACCGAGCCCGGGCAGGCCCGCCTCGTGGGCGAGGCGATGCTGGCGCTGATCGACGCGGGCGAGGCCCTCGGGCCGCCCCTCGTCGTCCCGCTGGAGTCCGTGCTCGCGCAGCCGGAGGACCCTAGGGAAACCCTGGATCTTTCGTATCAGCGCCAGCTCGAAACGCTGACGGCTGTCCGGCGCGGTGTCGCCGACGTGGCGACCTCACGCAAGCGCCTTGAGCTGCAGATGAACGCGCTGGAGAAGCAAGCCAGTCGGCTCGCTCAGCAGCGCGACGAGGCGGAGCGGGCGGGCCGGGAGGACCTGGCCGACATTGCCAGAAGCGATGCGGCGGCCGTCGTGCAACAACTCTCCGACCTGCGCCGGCAGTACGGCGTCCTGCACCGGGAGGAGGAGAAGCTGACCGCTGCCAGCCAGCGCCTGCAACGGAAGGTCGAGGCGTTCCGTACCCGGAAAGAGACGCTCAAGGCCAGCTACACGGCCGCCGAGGCATCCCAGTCCGTCCGCGAGGCCATGGCCGATCTAGGCGAGGAGGCGGGGGATCCGGAACTGCCCGCGGTGACACGCTTCTCCTCGGTAACTCGCCGGGCGACGCCTCGGGCGGATGAGCTGCTGCGGGAGATCCGGGATCAGGAACTGGATTTCCAGGACGACGCCGAGCCCGAGTATCACGCGGACGTTGCCCCACCGCCCGGGACGATGGAGTTGCGGACGGGCGCTCCAGGCGAACCCGGGGCCGGCTTGCTGTTCGTGGTTGAGCCTGCCGACACGGCGGTCGTGCTGGCCTACGTCGAAGACCCGGGCGGCTCGGCGCGCCGCTACCGGGCCCCGATCCAGCTCGTGGCCGATCGACTGTCGGCGCTCACGGACGGCCCGGCGGATGGCACCTTCACCTCGTATGACACGGACTCGTTCCTCGACGAGTTCTTCCCCGGCGCGGAAACGGAGGTGGAGATCGCGGCCGGCGCACTCGCCGCCCGCAGCCGTGCCCTCACCCTCGCCGAGGCCAGGCAGCGGATGAGGCTGACCCAGGCGCAGGTGGCGCGGCGCATGAACGTGCGCCAGGAACGGGTCTCGGCGATCGAGCGTGCCGAGCCGGGCGCGACCGAGGTGCGCACGCTCGCCGCCTACGTCGCGGCACTCGGCGGCCGGCTGGAAATCGTCGCCCACATCGCGGGCGAGCGCATCCTCCTGAGATAACCCCAGCGGATCAGGGGAACAGTGTAGGGCTCGCGAATCCTAGAACGGCGTGGGGATGTGCCGTAGTGGCAGGTCCGGATCGGTGTAGCCGGCCGGCCGCTGCCGCTTGGGCAGGACGATGTCGCGGTGGGCGAGCGGCTTGTAGGGGACCTGGCTGAGTACGTGGCTGATGATGTTGAGCCGGCCGCGCTTCTTGTCGTCGGTGTTCGCGACGTACCACGGCGCCCAGGCGGTGTCGGTCGCGGCGAACATCGCGTCCCGGGCACGGGAGTAGTCGTACCAGCGGCTGTAGGACTTCAGGTCCATGCCGGACAGCTTCCAGATCTTCCGCGGGTCATGGATCCGGGACTCCAGCCGCCGGGTCTGCTCCTGCGGGCTGACCTCGAGCCAGTACTTCAGCAGCAGCATCCCCGAGTCGACCATGGCCTTCTCCGTGCCGGGCACCAGCCCGAGGAACCGTTCGGTCTCCTCGGGCTTGCAAAAGCCCATCACCCGCTCCACGCCGGCCCGGTTGTACCAGGACCGGTCGAAGATCACGACCTCGCCGCCGGCCGGGAGATGTGGGACGTAGCGCTGGATGTACATCTGCGACTTCTCGCGCTCGGTGGGCGCGGGCAGGGCGACGACCCGGAACACCCGTGGGCTGACCCGCTCGGTGAGCCGCTTGATCGTGCCCCCCTTGCCAGCGGTGTCGCGGCCCTCGAACACGATGCAGATCTTGGCCCCGGTCGACTTGATCCACTCCTGCATCGCGACCAGCTCGCCATGCAGCACCTGCATCTCCCGCTCGTACTCCTTGCGCTTCATCTTCGCGGGCGGGCCGTCGGCAGCGGCCTGTGTCTCTGCGGTTGGCGGCGCCTGGCCTGCAGCCTCGTTCTGCTTCTTCTTGCCCTTCTTCTTGGCCATTGCGCTCACCTCTGCCGGGCCGGGAACGCGAGGGTGTCCCAGCGCTGAATGCTTCCCCAATGATTCGCGACCACAGGCTAACGGACCTCACCCATCGGGGATGGTGTTGGCGCCGCGAAGGTTCACCATCAGAGCTCGATTCGGGAACCCATGATCACGGTGCGCTCGCGGGGGAGCCGGAAGTACTCGGCAGCGTCCGCGGTGATCTGTGCGGTGGCGAGGAACAGGCGCTTGCGCCAGCGGCTCAGGCCAGGGGTGTTCCCCAGGTGCAAGGCAATCGTGGACAGGAAGTAGGACACGTCGCCCTCGCGCAGCGGGCTTTCCGGGTCGGCTTCGAGGACCAGGGGCAGCAGGGCCGGGACGTTCGCGTCGTCCATGTAACCGAACCGGGCCGTGACGTGAGTGATCCGATCGTCCCCATGGCCGAGTGGGTCGATGGCCAGGCGCTGCCCGGCGGGGACATGGGGCACCGGCAGGGTCTCGATCGACAGGATGACGACATACCGGTGCAGGACGTGGTTGTGCTCCACGTTTGACCGCAGCGCCAGCGGCGCGGTGTCCTTGCCGCGGTTGAGGAAGACGGCGGTGCCCGGCACGCGGTGCAGCCTGGGTTTCATCGTGTGGAGCTGGTCGATGAACGCCTGCAGCGGTCCCTCGTCCTGCTGGCGCAGCCGGGTGACCAGTTCCCGGCCGCGCTGCCAGGTCGTCAGGATCGTGTACACCGAGATGGCGATGAGCAGCGGCAGCCAGGCCCCGTGTACCAGCTTGGTCAGGTTGGCGGCGAAGAACAGCAGGTCGATGACGAGCAGCGCGCCGCCGCCGGCCAGCACCGCCCACCGCCGCCAGTGCCAGTGCGTCCGGGCGATGTAGAAGAACAGCAG